>Ga0207414_1000023_pt1 | contig 71000 bp, 62 predicted proteins | sample PonA231FremontCA_2_FD_187269 | JGI IMG/M metagenome (GOLD analysis project Ga0207414, IMG submission 187269) | Marine sediment microbial community from Fremont, CA, USA - Pond A23 Sediment 1 (SPAdes) | ecosystem: Environmental > Aquatic > Marine > Unclassified | place: USA: Fremont, California...
GAAGAGTTGCTTCTGAGCCGGAAAGAATGTAATCCGCTGCCGGGTAATTTGACATGTTAAGCATAAGCTAACTCATCCGGTTGATGATTTCAAGGTGGGCGAATTGACTCATAATAAATGTACTCGAAAGCCATACGTTGCCTCACATTAATTATGTACTCGAAGAGATTTTAAAGTATAGTGTCTCCTGGAGATTGATTTCCGATCTCCAAGGAGGCCAAAGTGAGGTTAAAGTTGAGCGAAAGAAAAGCAGTAACCAAAGAACTTAAGAAAAAGTACAAATCTTCATCAAAGAGACAAAAGGGCGAAATACTGGACTGGCTTGTAGAGGTATCCGGATACAATCGTAACTACGCGGCCAGGCTGCTTCGGGGTAAAGTAAAGTCAACATATGTATATAAATCCAGCAAAGAAAAGCCCGGGCCAAATAAAAGATACGACGAAGATGTATTCTTAGCTTTACGAAAAATCTGGTTTATGGAAGGCTGTATCTGCGGCAAAAGGTTGGCTCCGTTTTTAGAGGAGCTTGTTCCGGTACTGAAAAGATACGGTGAAATAGATGTCACCGACGAAGTGGAAAAGAAACTGGTAGATATAAGCCCCGCAACGGTAGATAGACTCCTTAAACCGGTGAAGAAATCACTGAACTTCACCGGAAGCTCATCGACCAAGCCCGGTACGTTACTGAAAAGTGAAATACCGATAAAAACCTTCAGTGAATGGGACGATACCGTGCCGGGTTACGTGGAGATAGATCTGGTCGCCCACAACGGAGGTGATCCAAACGGAGAGTTTGCCTACACACTAGACGTTACAGACGTGGCCACAGGTTGGACCGTAACCAAGGCGGTTAAAAACAAGGCCAGGGTCTGGGTGTTTCGTGCCCTAGAGAAGATATGTGAAAAACTACCCTTTGAGGTTTTGGGTATCGATTCGGACAACGGAAGTGAGTTCATCAACCATCATTTGTCAAACTACTGCCAGGAAAACGAAATCACCTTTACCAGGTCCCGTCCCTACAGAAAGAACGACAACTGCTACGTCGAACAGAAGAACTGGTCGGTGGTGAGAAAGGTAGTGGGATATTACCGACACGATACCGACCAGGAGAGAATCATCATAAACAAGATCTATAAAGTACTTAGACCCTACACCAACTACTTCCAGCCGTCGATGAAGTTGGTCGAGAAGACAAGAGAGGGGGCCAAGGTTACCAAAACCTACGATAAGGCGAAGACCCCTTACCGGAGACTGCTAGACGATGGATCCATCTCCCAGTCGAGTGAAGATAGACTAAAAGAGGAATACGACTCACTTAACCCGGCCAGACTCAACCGGGAGATAGAATCCCTGCGTAAGGAATTATACCAAGTTTATCGGAGAAAAGGTAACGAAACAGTAGAGGAAAACGAAAACGATTTGGAGTACATTTTATTATGATGCAACGATTCGAGTTTCAGGTACATTTTAATGTGAGGCAACGGGGGGGAACGGTTTTTGATCAGGCAGTTAAGCAAACAATATCCTTTGGAGAATTAGATGGTATGAATGATGATAACGGATTTTCTACGGTGGAAAGGTAACTTGAAGGTGAAGTCAGGACCAATATAAAACGTTGTTTCCGGCCCCCTGAATGTTATCTGTTGTTTTTGTCCTCGTACATCCTGCTGTCGGCTTCGTTGATAACCGCATCTACCGGTATTTCCCCACCCGGGTCGTAACTGGCGGAACCGATGGCCAGCGTCAACTGATCGTCTACCGCCTGGTTCCTCAGATTTCCCTCCAGCCCGACCTGCAATGTTCTCTCCGACCGGGAGCCAATAAAGGTTTTCCCTTTCAACTTTACCGTTTAATCTTTGTAAACCTTTCTCCAGTTTTTACCCATCAGCTTTTCCGGACTATCGTAGTTTAAAAATTCGAGGAAACCGCTATCCACGTAAGTAAAAGCCCTCTCTGAGTTAAGGTGGGCAATTCCACCCAACTTATCAGCTTCCCCTTCCTCACCGCCCCCTCTAAAGTCATCCTCGATTCCGTTTTTCCCGTGATCTACTTCGAGCAACCAATCCTTGAGCTCATCGTACTTTTCCGAGAACATGCCTTTAATCACCCGGAAAGAACGCTTTCAACTCGTATCATCCCTTCTCGACGGTTTTTTGAATAAAATTGACATAATCAAATAAAGACACAAATAATCAGATATAATTACTTTTGTATGTGTAAAAGTTTTTATTGTCCAGAGAAAGTTAAAATCCGCGGGGCTTTGTTGATTTCGTGGGTGTAAGTTGTTATTATGATTTTGACAGGGGTATCTCAGTGCAACCTTCTTCCTACGTTCTGCTGGCCCGGAGTGTACAGGAAGGTTCACTTTGATGCCCCTTTTCTATTTTAATTCTAACCTGATTATGATCTTTTTCAATTTAGCAACGTACTTATTTCAGTCGTTTTTTTTAACCTTGTTCATAATTTGCCCAAAACTAGCAAACTTAATTTAACACAAGTAATAAAAAATGTCAAATAGTGTTATTTAAGTTAAAATTTGTCCATAGAGATTGAAAAAAATAAAAGAAATCCATTCCAGTGACTAATTTTCAGTACGGTATTCAGAGTTTAGTTGGACCACAAACCTCAGTTGCGGGCTGGGTTTAAGTCCTTCTCCCGGTCAAACAACGGAGGTTGACGGAGGCCCGATCCCCCCATACTATCTTTTATTGGTTGGTTAATCCTCACCCAAGGAGCGTTCAAATGGAAAACGAACCTCTAACTACCCTTATATTTGATCTTGACGGCACCCTGTGCAGTTACGGGTTAAACCTGGAAAAATCGCTGGCACGGACTTTTGCTGAGGAACCCATCGCTTTCTCTGCGGAAGCGTACCGGGAAGAGTTTGGTAACCAGTTCGATAAGGCCATCAACGATAGGGTCGACAGACCTGATTTGAGCTTTCGCAAACGGATCTTCCTAGAGGTTCTCTCCGGGGAAGCCATTGACCCCGCGGGGAAGGAAGTTGACGAGGCGGAAATCCTCCGGCTCGGGGAAAAGTTCAAGGAAATCAGGGAGAACTCGCTCTACCTATTCCCCGAAGTACCGGAAGTACTGACGGCCCTTAAGGATGATTACCAGCTGGGACTGTTGACGAACGGACCATCAGACCTGCAGCGAAGCAAAATCGAAACGCTCGGTATCGAATCCTGGTTTGAGGATATAGTTGTCAGCGGGGAACACGGCACGGCGAAACCGGACCCGGAAATATTCGATATCGCCCTGAAAAGATTGGGTACGGACCGAAATCGTTCCGTCTACATCGGCAACTCCCAAAGATACGACGTTGTCGGGGCAAATAATGCTGGCTTACCGGTGATCTGGCGCAGGGACGAGTCGGAAGAGGAAATTGAGGATGCCATTCCGGATGCTATAATAGAAGACCTGAAATCCCTGAACAACGGTCTGCTGACCGAAAAAGCGAACTTTAAACCGAAAAAGAGGAGAAAATAACCATGCATGAAAGAGACGTCCTGCTAATTGGGGCCGGCCCGGCCGGTCTCTTCGCGGGAAGTAAATTTCTGGGCAAGGACCTGGACGTGACTATTCTGGAACGAGGCAAGGAGCCGGATGACAGGGAAAGCATTACTTATGGCGTCGGTGGTGCCGGGGCCTTCTCGGACGGCAAGCTCAACCTGACGCCTGAGATCGGTGGTGATCCCTCGACCTTCAACAGAAAGGGCTCCGAACTCGAACCGTACATAGACGAGATCGACCGGATCTTCGCTGATTTCGGCGGCGGCAGCACCTACTCCGGGGAGTCAAAGAGCGGAATACAGGAACTAAAAAAACAGGCAGGCAAGTACGGGATCGAGTTCATACCGGGAAAACAGAGACACATCGGGACGAAGACGATCAGGCAGGTTATCGACAACTTCTACCGACACCTGGTGGACGAGGGAATCGAAGTGGCGCTGGAGACGAAGGTGGAGGAAGTGAGCCACGACGGCGAGTACTACCACCTGGAAACGAACGACGGGACTTACAGAGCGCCGTACGTCATCGCCGCACCGGGCAGATCGGGGGCTTACTGGCTGCGGGAGGTCGCCCACTCGCTTGACATCTCTACGAAATACGGCCCGATCGACGTCGGCGTCAGAGTCGAATTCCCGGCGGAAATCTACCAGCCAATTGAGGAGATAATGTACGATGCCAAGTTCCGCCTGCGGACGGAGACCTACGACGACATGGTGCGAACCTTCTGTACCAACCCGAGAGGTTACGTCGTCAAGGAGCCCTACGAGGACTTCACCCTGATCAACGGACACGCCGAGAACTCGAACGAGTCGGACGTTACGAACTTCGCACTCCTCTCCCGCATCAAGCTGACGGACCCGGTCGAAGACACGACCGAATACGGCCGGTCCATCGCTAAGCTGGCAAATACACTTGGAGGCGGCGAACCGATTGCCCAGCGGCTCAAGGACCTCGAGGGTGGTCAGCGTTCCACGGAAAAGAGAATCGGTCGGGTACCGTACAACCCGACCCTGGAAGAATACACGCCGGGTGACATATCAATGGCCCTGCCGGACCGAGTCACCGTCAATCTAACCGAAGGGCTGGATAGATTAAACAACATCATCGAAGGCGTAACTTCCGACAACACTCTGCTCTACGCGCCGGAGATCAAGTTCTACGACACGAAATACGACGTGACGCGGGACCTGGAAACGGCACTGAATGGATTTTACGTGGCGGGAGATGCTTCAGGCCATTCCCGGGGAATCGTCTACTCGGCAATTACTGGTATGATCGCCGCGGAGGACATAAAGAAAAAATTGACGGAGGGAGATCAATAAGATGTCGGTAAGAGTCAGGTTTGCACCATCCCCCACCGGACACCTACACGTAGGGGGAGCGAGGACTGCGCTGTTTAACTGGTTGTTTGCCCGGGGCGAATCCGGAGAATTCATTTTGCGGATAGAGGATACGGACCAAACCCGGTCGACCGAGGAATCGATAGACGTAATAGAGGATTCGCTGGCCTGGCTCGGCCTGGACTGGGACGAGTACTACCGTCAGACGGAAAGGACGGACAACTACCAGGAGAGTGCGAAGCAACTGAAGCAAGACGGTCGGGTCTACGAAGAGGAGGGAGCTCTCTGGTTTGAAATTCCGGACGGCGAATCCGTCGTCGTGGACGATATCGTTCTGGGTAAGGTCGAGTACGAAACGGACGAACTCAAGGACTTCGTCATCCGCCGTTCCGACGATAGTTTTACCTACAACTTTGCCTGTGTCGTCGACGATTCGGCCCTGGATATAACCCACGTAATGCGGGGTGACGACCACCTGAACAACACGCCGAAACAGATCCTCGTCTACGAAGCCCTCGGCCTCGAACCGCCGGAATTCGCGCACTTCCCGATGATTCTCGGCGAGGACCACAAGCGCCTCAGCAAGAGACACGGCGCGACTTCCGTGTTGAGTTACAGGGATAAAGGCGTTCTGCCCGAGGGGCTGGTCAACTTCCTCGCCCGGCTCGGCTGGTCTCACGGCGACCAGGAGATATTCAGCGTGGAGGAACTGGTAGAACACTTCGCCCTGGAGGACGTCGGCGAGAGCTCGGCCGTCTTCGACGAGGAGAAACTGCTCTGGATGAACCACGAGTGGCTCAAGCGGAAGGACCCGGAAGAGCTGGTCGAACCCTTCAAGCGCTTCCTCCTTGCGGAAGAAGTCGTAAACGAGGCAGAGCTGAAAGGGATCGAGGAAGTAAAACTGACCAAGCTGGCCGACCAGCTGCGGGAACGCAACAGGACGCTGGCCGATATGGCGACCGCAAGCGAGTTCGTCTTTGCCGAGGAACTGAACTACGACGACAGCCCCATTGCCGATCACCTGACCGAGGAAACCAGGGGGCTGGCCGAAGGTCTGGGCGAACGGTTGCAGGAGATAGATTCGGAGGACTTCGTCACCGATCGCCTGGAGCAGGTTACCCGTAACTTCCTCGACTCCCGAGATGCCGGACTCGGCGACGTGGCCCAGCTAATTCGTGTCGCGCTGACGGGCCGAGAAGTTTCACCTGGACTATTTATCACTATGGAACTTGTCGGCCGGGAAAGAACCACGAGCCGGCTAATCAAAGTCTCACAACTGGAAACGCAGGGTTAGACCTTGTTTCGCTACGCGGCTCTGGGGATCATTCAGGGCATAACGGAATTTTTACCGGTCAGCAGCTCCGGTCACCTGGTTATTTTCAAACACCTCTTCGGGCTTCAGGGGCCGGACAACGCGCTGCTGGAGGCCCTGCTTCATTTTGGAACCCTCGTCGCGGTTCTGATCGTTTTTCGCGGTAAGATAAAACGGCTAATCGTTGGGGTTTTCTCCGGTTCAACCGAGGAAAGACGTTATCTGTTCTACCTAATTATTGCGACTGTTCCCATCGGCGTCGTCGGGATTTTGGCGCAGGATTTCGTCGAAGCGGCTTTCGGCTCAATTCGGTCCGCCGGAATAGGTTTACTAATTACCGGCAGTTTCCTCTGGCCACTCAGGTTAAGAAGCGGCTCCAGCCGAGAAGAGGAAGACTTTAACTGGAGGGACGCGCTCATGATCGGCGTAGCCCAGGTAACCGCTCTATTCCCGGGGATATCCCGCAGCGGGGTCACGGTATCCACCGGCCTCTTCAAGGACCTCGATCCGGACCAGGTCGCCGAGTTCTCTTTTTTGCTGATGGTGCCGGCAGTTCTCGGAGCAAATATTCTACAGAGCTGGGAGGGGTTCGTTGGTAACCCGGGCGCGTCGCTACCGCTTCTCGCCTATGGAATCGGCACCGTAGCTGCCGGAATATCCGGTGTTATTGCGATAAAATGGCTGCTCAACTTGATCAGAAAGGGCGAACTCACGCGTTTTTCCTACTACTGTCTTGGAGTCGGAGGGGCTGCCCTCGTCTGGTCGTTTTTATAAGAAGATTGTTGGCTAAAAGGTGATCAAGAATAATATAGCTGAGGCTTTCAAGCCTCGGTGTTAATTCAGAATCCAGCAGACCAACACTTCAACTTTGAAAAACAGCGGCCCTGGAAGATCCGCCTACCGATTCCGTTAATTTATCCTATCAACTTGTCTGATAACCTTTTCACCCCCATTCTATCTTTCCCCCGTCAAGGGGGAAAGAACACCTGTGAGGATTAGAATTAGCTATATCCAAATCAACGAGACGTACATTTCTTTTCACTCTGGAGGGGCGGGTACGTCTGACCGAACAGCACGGATATATGTAGAAACGTATCAATTTAGAAATTGTGAGACTGAATAGGCTGGTATGTTTGCAGAGTTTTTAATTTCAAAACGTGGAAGCCTGAAGGCTTCCACTACAAAATACATTCTCAGTTATTACAGAAGGGAATCAACTGCATTAGGTAAGTAAGGGAAGGAGGAATCGCAAAGCCACGGCTGTCGGGGATTGGTGCTATACCCCCGCAGTCGAGACGCGAAAGGGCAAATTTCCTCCTCCCCCCTATCTCTGTTCAGGTCACCGCAAGCTATAGGATTCGAAGAGAATAATAACTCCCATTGATCCAATTTTAGTATACTGGAAACGAATCCATTTGCAAACGGCTCTGATTCAACCCGTTTTCCGCAAGACGATCACAGGTTTTCTATTTCAACTTCCATATCTTCCAGTTCTACGGTTGCCACGGTTCTCCTCCCCGTGACCAGGCCACAGACCTCGCCCGGGTTCAGCACGAACGGGTCTCCTTCCTGTAGCTTTACTTCGTGCGTGTGGCCGTAGATGACAAGATCCGGAACGGTGCTCGCCTCCAGGGCTTCGATCAACCGGGGCTGGTGCATTAAGACGATCTCCCTGCCACCCAGCTCCAGCCGGTGCGGCCCCCGCTCGATCCGGCCAACGTCTTCCTCCTCAAACCTCTGACGGAGAAACAGCTTATCGCCGTCGTTGTTTCCGAAAACACCGATCAACTCGCTATTCAGCCGGGATAACGGTGCCGCGGTCAGGGGCGAAATGAAGTCTCCGGCGTGCAGAACTTTGTCCACTTCCTGATCGTTGAAGAAGTCAACTGCTCTATCGAGCAGATCCAGCCTTTCGTGACTGTCGGACATTACGCCGATCGTTTCTACGCTACCTTTTCCCATTTTAGCACCACCTCGGTTACCAACAATAGCTGAGAATGCCCCAGGGCTTGCCCTGGGGATGAATCAGCTGGTTAACTTAACTTGATATGAGGTCCCCAGCAGTCAATTCGCCCTGCTCATTAAAGTTCAATGCAAGACTAAAGCTAGTTCCGAATTGACTGCTGGGTGCTGGGTCAAGTTTTGTAAAAGACCTAAGTTAAGATTTTAAGTTGTTTTTTACATGCCCCGGTCTGTGGCCGGGGTTCTTGACTCCAGTTCTCTCCTGTAACGGCCCAGGGCCAGAAGCGGGAAGTAGTGACGGTAAAGGACGTAACCAATATAGAAATCTCCGGGAAAGCCAGTACCGGTATAGTTCTTTTCTTCCCATGTACCTTCATCCGTCTGCTGTTCAAGCAGGTACTCGACCCCGCGTCGGGTAGCCGGATCATCCACCTCACCAGCTGCAATCAAGCTTATCAACGACCAGGCAGTCTGTGACGGGGTGCTTTCGCCTTCCCCGGCTAGTTCGGGGTTAGAATAGGTCTCAACGGTCTCACCCCAGCCGCCGTCGTCGTTCTGGTGTTCCTTGATCCAGTCCACGGCCTTTCTGACGTAAGGTTTGGACATGTCTTCGCCGATTTCCTCGAGCGCTGGAAGGACACAACCCGTTCCGTAGATATAGTTTACGCCCCAGCGGCCAAACCAGGAGCCGTCCTCGTTCTGCTTCTCCCGAAGGAACTCGTAGCCCCGCCTTACCGGCTCGTCGGAAAGGTCAAAGCCCTGACGGCCAAGCATTTCCAGCACGTGCGCCGTCACGTCGGAGGTCGGTGGGTCGATCATCGCACCGAAATCGGCGAAGGGAATCTCGTAGAGGAGCTCGTTGTCGTTGTTACGGTCAAATGCCCCCCAGCCGCCGTTGGAAGACTGCATTGCCAGCAACCAGTCAATAGCTCTGTCCATCGCCGCGGATTTTTCTTGCTCCTTACCCGCAAGGTCAATTTCGTCCAGAGCGATCACCGCTTCTGCAGTGTCGTCGGTATCCGGGTAGTTTTCGTTGGCAAATTCGAAGGCCCAACCTCCCGGTTCGACGTCCTCCTTGACGTCAACAGCCCAGTCCCCCTTTTCCCTGATTTCCTGATCGAGTAACCAGTTACCGGCTTCTCTGACCAAATCGTCATCTCCGGGGTGATCGGACTCGGCCAGCGCTATTATGGCCCAGATCGTATCCCAGACGGGCGAGACACAGGCCTGGAGCTTCTTCTCTTCCCCTTTTTCCTGGGAGAAGGAGTCCAACCCTTCGATACCTTTTTCCATTACGGGATGATCCAGGGAATAACCGAGTGTATCGAGCGCGAGCAGCGAGTAAACCCACGGAGGCTGAATTCCACCCCAGCTCCCATCTTCCTCCTGCCTTTCGAGAATCCATTCCTCGCATTTCTCAATTGCCTTTTCCCTTCCCGGCTGCCAGGGCAGCTTGTGATAGTACTTCAGAGCGTCGTCGGCTATCTGGAACAGCTTTGCCCAGGAAAAGAGCGAGTAATCGTCTTCTTTGTCCTCTTCTTCAGCTACTCCTTCCCAGTCCTCGGGGAAGAGTTCGGAAAGCTGTTTCTCTGCCTCCAGCTCATGGACCGGCCTCTTGCTTATCACTATCAGCAGCGGTACGATCGTTCCCCGGGCCCAGGACCCGAACTCGTAGATGTTAATCGGAAACCAGTCCGGGAAAAATATCAGCTCGGGCGGCATTGCGGGTACGTCGTCCCAGTCCCAGATCCCGAACAGGCTAAGCCATATCTTCGTAAACACCCGGGCTTCCGGTATTCCACCCCGGTCCATTATAAACTCTCTTGCCTCGGTCAATTCCTGGCTCTCCGGAGATACTCCGGCCAGCCTGAGGGCAAAGTAACATTCTATTGTCGTAGAAAGGTTGCCCCTTCCGTTGGGAAATATGTTCCAGGAACCGTCGTCAAGCTGCTTGCGTTTCAGGTAATTTACTATCTTTTTCCACTCTTCTTCGTCCTTGATGCCGAGAAACTTGGTCAGCATCAGGTGTTCAGCTTCGATCGTCGGGTTGCTCTTAAAATCTCCCTGCCAGTACCCCCCGTCTTCCTGAATCTCAAACAGGTATTCCTGTGCGGAGTCAATCACGCTATCGACTTTTTCGCCTGGGAGCGTCTTTTCCACAGTACTTCAACCTCCTTTATTTCGATAGTACATTGATGCTTATTTATCGTAGTTAATGAGTTTTTGAAACGCAAGTACCACAGGGCAATCCAGTACATAGCAGGTTGAAAAATAGTACAAAATAATGGAACTTGAGACACCCGGCAACCTGATTTACCCCGAACAGGAAGTGAGCAGTCAGGGTTGTAAATACACCTTAAGGCCCCAGGGGATCAACTTCGGCCAAGATTTACGAACGATAACTAGGCTTTCTTCGGGCTGTACCATATTATTTTCTGTAAGTAAGGTTTGAGTTCGAGGTTTGAGGAGGAGGTAGCAATTGAATATACCGCAAATCGAAAAGAAAATGGAAAATAAATTCGGATTTGAAGCTACGATTGGGGCTTCCACGCTGACTTATCCGGGTAATCCGGTCAAGGCAATTAACGAATTCCTCGGTGCGGGAATCGGTCTAGACAGATACGAAATCACGCTGGGCAAACCGCTGGACAACCGGGAAAAAGCGATGGAGAAGCTAAAGAACCTGAGTCAGGAGGAGCAACTCGAGTATTCGGCCCACGTCCCGTTTCTCTACGACGACATTGCCCACCCTCACCCCGGTATAAGGGAAGTTCACGTCAACGAAGCCAAAAGAACTATAGACCTCGCCGCCGAAATAGGAGCTAACAGGGTAGTGGTGCACCCCGGGGACCGGTTCTTCGACAGCATACTGCCACCAAACGAGACCCTGGACTCGCTGAAGGTGCCGAGAGAGAAATACCTGCGCAATTCACGGGAGTCCCTCCAGACTATCGGTAACTATGCCCGGTCGCAAGGGATAACGCTACTGGTCGAAAACCTGGCAAGAGGGCTCTGTGATTTACGGGAAGAGATGAAGGAAACGCTCGCCTCAACCCCCAACTCGGAGTTTCTACTGGACATCGGACATGCAAACGTCTCCGGAACGACCGACGAGTTATTGAACCTTGAACCCGAGTTCTTTCACTTTCACGATAACGGTGGGGAAGAGGATAGCCACTCCGAGCTGGGCCAGGGAACTATCGACCTGAAAAAATTGCTGAAGGAACTGGCGCAGTACCCCGGAGAAAAGACGCTTGTTTTCGAGCTGTATCGGCTAGAAGACCTGATGAATTCCCTGGAAAAGCTGCAGTCAATTTAACCGGCAGGGAAAAGAATACCCTGCCGGCTTATCTGGATGTTTAAACTGCCAATCCGTGTTGCGGATTGGCCAGGAGACACCAACAAATATCGGGTGGAAAAGTTACTTTACCGCAACCAAATACTCTAGTGGGTTTCCAGCCCCCCACTGATGTTAATCGCCTGGCCGGTCATCCACTCGGTTGCGGGAGAAGCGAGGAAAGCTACGACCTCCGCGACGTATTCCGGCTTCCCGAACTCGCCAAGCGGGATTCCGGCAATTGCTTCCTCCTCTATCTCTTCTTCTGACTTGCCGGCGGCCTCGGCCCATTGTTCCAGGAAATCCCAGTGCATATCAGTCTTTATGTAGCCGGGACAGACTGCGTTTACGTTTATCCCGTCGCCCGCGACTTCCTTTGCCAGGGCCCGGGTAAATCCAACTACGCCGTGCTTGGCCGCCGAATACGCAACCAGTTCCGGGTAACCGGACTTGCCCGCATCGGAAGAGATATTAATGATATTCCCGTGGCCCCGATCGATCATCCCGGATAGAAACTCGTAAGTATACAGGTAGGTGCTATCCAAGTTGAGCGCCATGTACCGGTTCCAGTCCTCCTGGTCCATCTCCGTAAACTTGACTGCCTCAAATAGTCCAACGTTGTTTACGAGAATATCGACGCGTCCGAACTCCTCCCTTGCCTCATCTGCCACGCTGGTTACGTCCGCCTTTTTTGTGGCGTCACCCACCGTTACCAGTACCTCGCCTCCGTAGGATTCAATATCCTTACCGGTCGATTCCGCCTTATTCCCGTCGATATCGTTGACGACGACCTTTGCCCCCATGGCGGCAAATCGTTTTGCTATGGCTTCTCCGTTTCCAGCGCCCGATCCCGTGACTAAAGCAACTTCTCCTGTCAATTGACCATCTGACGACATTTACTATACCTCCTTGTGCGATTTTATTATTTAAGCCCAACCTTCCAGATCCAGTTCCCGCAGTTTTTCCTCTTTCGGTCGTCCTTCCTCGTTCCACCCTCTGAGGGAATAGTACTCGTCGAGCATATTTTGAAATTCGTCTTCGGAAATGGCATTGCCGCTGGCCGGCCCTTCTCCTTTCAACGGCTTTTTCATTCTCTCCGGTAGCTTATCGTCCTCCCGGGAGAACCCTTCCCGAACGTTGAACAGCCGCGTCAGGTTCCAGATCCTCTCCCCGGTAGTTTTAAGCTCTTCCTCGGAAAGATCGTAACCAAATGCAGCCAGCCAGTTCTGTACCTGCTCCAGCTTATAAGCAGTAAAGTCGCAGGTAATCAGGGAGTAGGTCAGACTCCGCAGATTCTGATCCGGTATAACCGCGGCGGCGTGGCCCTCAGTTGAGTAAGGGTCCCTGTCACCACCGAGGGCGTCGGTTCCAATCGGATAGGCCCGCTGGTGGCAGGCACCGCGGTCGCTGGTGGCGTAGGCCAGGGCCATGCTGAACGAGCCCCGGGGTTCGAACGAGGGGAACTCGAGACCTTTGACCTCAACCGCGGCTTCTCGGGCTTCTCCCCCGACTGCTTCGCCGGCATACCTCGTCCCTTCGGCCAGTAGATCCCCGATTTCAGCACGGCGGGCAACCTTTTCGACCAATCTAGCTGCTTTCTTTCCATCTCCGAAACCAATATCGTAATCGATCAAATCCTTGCCCGAGGTTTCCATTGCCCAGCTAATGACGTTTCCCGTACTTATCGTATCCAGCCCGAGGCTATCGCAGAGGTTACCTATCCTGGAAACGTCCTCGAGGTTTCCAATCTGGGCTAAGGAACCGTTCATCACGGTGGTTTCGTACTCCGGCCCCTTACTAGTTTCCCATTCGTGGTCGGTTCCGGCACCGAACTTTAAATTGTAGCCACACGCCACCGGACAGAGGTAACACGACTCCCTATTTGCCGTTGCCTCGGCTACGGACTCGTGATCTATTTCTTCTGCCCCTTCGAACCTCCCCTTTGTCCAGTTACGGGTCGGAAGAGCCCCCACCTCGTTCATCGGACTAAGGGTCCCAATGGTACCAGTATCCCTGGCCCACTTAGTGTTATCACTCGAACTGAGATATTTGAGCTGCTCCTGTCGCAACTCCGGCAGCTCAGGTAAGTTATCGGGCTCGTCGACCCGCCTCACTAGAACCGATTTGAGGTTTTTCGATCCCATTACCGCGCCGGCTCCGCCTCGACCGGCGTGATGCTTGCCGCCATCGGAAGATATGGTAGCAAACTTTACCAGGTTTTCCCCGGCCGGACCGATAGACGCTTCGAGAAAACCATCCTCAACTTCGGCCATCTCTCTCGTCGTCTTACCCCAGTACTGCTCCGCCTCCTTCAATTCGACCTTACCCTGATCAACTTGTAGGGCAACGGGTTGGCTAGCTTTGCCGGTGATAACTATCGCTCTGTACTCCGGCAGGTTAAACCTCAGATAAGTAGGAAAATGTCCCCCCGAGTAGCTATCCAGAAAGGTACCCGTAAGAGGCGACTTCGTTACCACACAGTAACGGGAAGCACCCGGAGCCAGACCGAGAAAAGGCCCCCAGGCGAGGATCAGATTATTATCCCCCGACAGAGGATCCAGGTTTGGCTGGTTTTCCCTGTGAAGAATAGCAGCACCAAGGCCTTTACCACCAATAAACTTTTTTGACCATCTCTCTGGTATTTTTTCCGTTGATACTGTTCTTTCAGTTAGATTGACTTTCAACAATTTGTCTTGATTAATTCTACCCACCCCCTGTTCTGCAAACAGTCAAATTAAAAGATGCAATATTGAGTTATAGAAGTATATACTAAATATATCGTAGAAGTGGACCTTACTCAAATAAATAATGCCCCGAAGGAATCGGGGTATTTTGGAATCGATCCTGCAGGCTGAAGGTCCAGCAAATAATCATGCTGGATTGAACTCAATTTCTTCATCTTTTCCCCACCCGGTGTAATTACCGGCTAAAAAGCTCTGGAGAAGGTCCGCATATGCCTGACTGAGCGTTAGCGAAGGAGTTTGAGGAACCGAGCCAGAGCTTATTAGCCGGTCAACCCTGTTGTAGTCCGCATTAATTATGGTGAAAAATTGAGTTGAAATGACTTATTCCTGTCTACTTAAACTTCTCGTACTCCTCGTCCGGCATCCTGTAACAGTGCTCCTCCGCCGGGAACTCACCTTCCTTGACTTCCTTCCTGTACTGGGACATTGCTTCGACCATCTCCTCGCCCAGTTCGGCGTAGCGTTTGACGAACTTCGGCTTGAAGAGTTCAAAGAGGCCCAGGATGTCCTGGACGATCAACAGCTGGCCGTCGGTGGCGGCTCCGGCGCCGATGCCGTAGATCGGGACGTCCGCTTCCTCGTAGATTTTTTCTCCGACCCGTTCGGGGATGGCCTCAAGCAGGACGGCGAAGGCGCCGGCATCCTGCAGGGCCTGGGCGTCGGCAAGCAGTTCCTTTGCCGATTCGGCGTCCTTGCCCTGGCTCTTGTAGCCGCCAAGCTGGGCGGCGGACTGGGGGGTCATTCCGATGTGGCCGATGACCGGGATCCCGGCCTCAACGATCGCCTCCACCCGGGAGGCCATGCGGCGGCCGCCTTCCAGTTTGACGGCGTCGGTACCACATTCGCCCATGAAGCGTCCGGCGCTCTCTATTGCCTTTTCATCACTCGGCTGGTAACTCATGTAGGGCATGTCCCCGACTACGAAGGTGGTATCGGTCGCCCGGGTTACCGCCTTGGTCATCACGACCATCTCGTCCATACTGACCGGTAAGGTGGAGTCATAACCCAAAAGGGTCATGCCACCGGAGTCGCCGACGAGGATCATCTCGATGCCGGCCTGTTCCGCGTAGTTTGCCGTCGGGTAATCGTAGGCGGTCAGCCAGGAGATCTTCTCGCCGGCCTCCATCTTCTCGTACAGGTAGTTTAAGGTAATCTTGTCTCTGTCGGGCATGGGTTTTTTATACCTCCGTTGTGTGTGTATACTTTGTGTTTAAGTTTATACCTTTAAGTTCTTTTTAGTTCGGACAAAGCTTCCTTCAAGCGCTCTATGGCTTCCTCCAGTTCGGGACGGGGGGCGGAGTAGCACAGCCTGAGGTAACCCTGGCCGCCACTCCCGAAGGCGGTGCCCGGCAGGACAGCCACCCCGGCCTCTTCCAGCAGGTAGTCGGCCAGTTTTTGGGCCTCCATTTGGAAGTCCTCCACGTTCGGGAAGGCATAGAAGGCACCTTTCGGTGTGGGGCAGGTTAGCCCCTCTATACTATTTAGCCCCTCTACCAGCAGGTCCCTCTTCTCCTGTAAGGTAGCTACCTGGCGCTCGACCTGCTTTTGTGGCCCTTTCAGGGCCGCAACCCCGGCATGCTGGGTAAAGGTGGCCGTGCAGCCGACCGAGTGGGTCAAAAGATAGCCCATCTTTTCGGCAAACTCCGCCGGGGCGGCGGCGTAGCCCAACCGCCAGCCGGTCATCGAGTAGGTCTTGGAGAACCCATCCACCAGGATAGTTCTTTTCTTCATCCCGGGATAGGTGGCTATGCTTTTATGTTCGCCTTCGTAGATCATCTCCGAGTAGATCTCGTCGGCCAGCACGAAGGTATTGTATTCTTCGGCCAGCTCGGCTATCCTTCTCAGTTTCTTCTCGGAAACGACGTTGCCCAACGGGTTGCCGGGCGTGTTTAGGATCAGAAGCTTCGTCTCCGGGCCGATCCGCTCGGCCAGCTGCTTTGCATCGAGGACGAAGCCGTCCGCCTCGGCGAAGCCGTAGGGGATCGGCTTACCGCCGGTCACCTCGATCATCGACCGGTAGGTCGGGAAGCCGGGGTCCGGGTACAGGACCCGGTCGCCGGCCTCGATCAGGGCGACCGTCGAGAGGAAAAGCAGCGGCTTGGCTCCCGGGCCAACTACTACCTCCTTTGGGGTAACCTCCAGATTATCCCTCGTTTCAGTTAACCGGGCCGCTACCGCTTCCCTTAGTTCCCTTATGCCGCTTGACGGGTTATAATCGGTCTTACCTTCCGCTAAGGCCTTTATCCCGGCCAGGGTTACGTTGGGAAAGGTTGGGTAGTCCGGCTGACCTATCTCCAGGTGGATGACCTCCCGGCCGCTGTTTTCCAGTTCGTTGGCCCGGGCCAGGACCTTGTAGGCCCCCTCGGGCTGGAGAGCGGCTACGCTGGCGTTCATTGAATTAGTTACGTCGAAACCTCTCGTACCTGTCTTGGTTTTAATTTTCATCCCCTCCGTTCACATTTACAGCCAATCACACATCTGATGATTTGATTTTCGCTTACAGGGATCAACTATCCTCTATGAGTCCAAAGAAAACCCCCAGGAAACACGGGCTCCGGTATAATTCAAATTATCGATGTACCGGAGCCCGAAAACTCCAACTTACGACCTGCTTTCTTCGTATTTATTAACGATTTCGGTCAGTTCTTCTGAGACATCGTCCGCCAGCTCCTCCGGTTCGTGGTTTTCCAGGGTATCGATTACCTTGTCTCTGGCCCTTTCCCTCATGGTGGTTTCGCCGTCCTCAACCCAGCTTTCGTAAACCTGCCGGTCCACCAGTTCCGGTGACCAGATGTCGTCCTTGAACCGCTCTATAGTCGTGGAAGAGGTAAGATAGTTTCCGCCCGGGCCGACTTCATCGACTTCCTCCACGCCGAGCGTGTCCTCGTTTACCTGCACACTCTGGGTAAAGCGGTCTATCATCGAGATTTCCTCGTTCGCCATCGTCAGCAGTTCCAGAGAAGAAGTCATGCCGGATTCCAGGTAGCCGACGTCGTGGACCAGGTTACCCCCGGCCAGAGCCGCGTAGTTGAGCGAATTGGCCATCTCCATCGTCGCCTGCTGGTCTATTTCCTTGGAATCCGTGAATCCACCGGCGTTGAACGCGGGAACTCCCAGGTAAGAACCTACTTCCTTCCGCAGTACCAGGCTAAGCATTGTTTCCGGGGCGGCGTAGGAGAATACGGTCGTCTGCATGTCCATAGTTGTCGGACCGCCACCAAACACCAGCGATGACCCCTCCTGCACTGCCTGAGTCAGTACGAGGCCGCTCAGGTATTCCGCTTCGGTCAGCGCGTAGGCACCGGCAAGCGAGATTGGACCTGCTGCGCCGAGCGACGGGGTCGGTACGTACATTATCGGTATTCCCTTTCTGGTCGAATAAATAAGCTTATCAACTGCTTCCTTCGAATGCTTCAGCGGAGAGCTCGGCTCATCGTAAAGCAGAATGAACGGGTTGGTTCTGAACTCTTCTTCGCCTCCAGCCACGGCAACGCTCATCTCGTAGATGGACTTCAACCCTTCCAGGTCCCAGGCCGTAAAAACGATCGGCTTGGTCGTGTTCTTGACCATTGCCTCGAAGTGGTGGGCGTCAGAATTGTGCTTCGGAACGTCGTTCGCGAGAGCAAAGGACATGACAAAGTCTATGTTGTCCAGGTCGTCTACGACGGTCGCCGCCCTGACCACGTCTTCCTTTTCACATTTCCGCCGTTCACCCGTATAGGGGTCTATGGTGTTCGGCGTCTCGGAACCCGGTCCGAAGTAAGTGTTATCCCCCTCGAGAAATATTTCCCTGTCTCCGTTCCTGTCGCTCAGCACTACCCGCTTGCCGCAGGAGTTCAAAGCGTTCTCCACCAGGCTCGGAGGAATCTTGACCGTCTTATCGTCCACCACGGTTGCACCGGCGTCATCCAGTATTGAAACTGCCTCTTCGGAATGAAACTCGGTACCGGTCCTTTCAAGGATTTCCAGGGCCGACTGAAATACCCGTTCGTGCTGCTCTTCCGAAAAGACGTTGAGTTTAGGTCTGCTCCAGTAATTGAAATGGTCGTTTATACCCAATTTCATCACTCCTGATTGGTGGTTAAGTTATGTATATTAAGTTTCCTGGTTATCTGATGCTGGAAAGCCCCCTGTCCAGGTCTTCCATAAGGTCCTTTGCGGATTCTATCCCCACGGACAGCCGGATCAGGTTCTTGCCTATCTCAGCTTCCTCGAGCTCCTCGTCGGTAAGCCTGTGAAATATGGTCGAGGCCGGGTGGCATATGACGGAGCGTGAACTGCCCTCGTGCGTCGCGTAAGGGATGAGTTCCAGCTCGTTCAGGAACTCGAATGCCTCTTCCTTGCCGCCCTTGACCTCGAAAGACAGCAGAGAGCTGAACTCGTCCATCTGCCGCTGCGCCAGATCGTGGCCCGGGTGGTTCTCGAGTCCGGGATAGTTGACGGATTGAACCCCATCATGGTCCGCTAAGAACTCCGCTACCTTCATTGCGTTATCCGAATGCTTTTCCATCCGCATGTCCAAACTTTCCAGGCCGAGCAGGGAAAGCCAGGCGTTGAACGGAGCCATTGCGTTGCCGTACTGAATGTATTCCAGTCGTCTGATTTTCTGGATCAAACGGTCCTCCCCGACCAGAACGCCACCGAGGATCGTTCCGTTGCCGCTGATGAACTTTGAAACGGATTCGATGACGATATCGGCACCGAGATCCAGCGGCTTCTGTAAAACAGGAGTCGCTATCGTATTATCCACTATTAACTTCGTGCCGTAGGAGTCGGCCAGACCGGCTAGCTTTCCGATGTCCCCGACGAACAGCACCGGATTGCTCGGCGTTTCGACAAACATGAATTCAGTATCTTCCGTTACTGCCTCTTCCCACTGAGAGAAATCCCCGGGCTTATCCACGACTTTCGTTTCCACTCCAAACCTCGGCAGAGTTCGGGCAAAAAGTTCAAAGGAGCAGGTATAAGTATGGTTCGAAACGACTATTTCGTCTCCAGCCTCCAGCGAGTAGAGGGCTATCAGCGAGATAGCTGCCATACCCGAACTGGTGGCAAGGGCCCCTCCCCCGTTCTCAAGCAGCGCGATTCTATCCTCAAAAATATCCAGGGTCGGGTTGTTCTCCCTGGTATAAATGTAACCCTGCAGGCCACCGTACTCGTCGTAGTTGGCCTCCGTATCGAAAACCCATTCGGCTTTCTCGGCGCTTTCAAAAGGATGAGCCACCGACTGAGCCATGGGCGGAGGGAGTGATTCGTTGGCCACGCTCTTCTCTACACCGTATCCCCCCATCACCTGCTGGGTCCTCTGGTCAAGCTCTTCCTGGTTCATAAAAAATCCAACCTCCTGATGATTGAAATATTGTCACTCAATTGACAGCCGTAAGAGCAAATTTAGCTTTCATTACAAATTCTGACCAAAATTATTTCTGTAGAACCGGTTTAACTTCCCGCAATTCTTCCAGCGGGATGTGGCAGTGGATTACGTGTTCCTCCTCTTCGTCGACCCTTCGGGGCGGTTTTTCGTTTTCACATATTTCCCCGACTTTTCTCGGGCAACGAGTATGGAAACGACAGCCCGAAGGAACGTTACGGGCGCTCGGAACCGAGCCCGAAAGCCTGATTCGTTTCTGATCCACGTCCGGGTCGGGTACGGAAACAGAAGACAGCAGGGCCTCGGTATACGGATGGTAAGGCGGTTTGAGAATGTCCTCCGTCGGCCCGACTTCAGCAAGTCTTCCCAGATACATAACAGCCATGTAATCACTGATGTAGCTGACGACGGCCAGGTTGTGCGATATATAGAGGAAAGAAGTATCCAGATCGTCCTGGAGGTCAAGCAGCAGGTTGATAATCGAGGACTGGATCGAGACGTCCAGGCTGGAAGTCGGTTCGTCACTCAGAATTAGCTCCGGCTGACTCGCGAAAGCGCGAGCGATGGCGACACGCTGTTTCTGCCCGCCACTGAGCTGATCCGGGTGTCTGTCCATGTAACCCGAACCGAGATCCACGGCTTCGAGCAGTTCCCTGGTCTTGTCCCTGGCTTCCTCGTGCGTGGCTCCGGCAAGCCTGATTGGCCGCATGATCGTCTGTTTGATGGTCCTTTTCGGATTCAGAGTGGCCCTGGGGTCCTGGAAAACGATCCTGATCTGCTGCAGGGTTTCCCTGTCCCGACCCTCGATCGGGACGGATATATCCTTGTCTTCAAGCTTGATCTGTCCGTCCGTAATGTCTTCCAGCCCGATGATCGTCCGTGCCAGAGTGCTCTTGCCGCAGCCGGATTCGCCAACGACACCCAGCGTGTTACCCTCGTTCAGCTTTAAGTCGACGCCGTCCACGGCCCGAACCCGTTCGTCCTCCTCACCCAGGTCAAACAGGCCGCCGCCGGATTCGCCGAAGTACTTCTTGACGTTTTCCGCCTGGAGAATCGTCTTTCTTTCCGCTTCTTCGTCCTTTTCGTAGAAGTCCTCGCTGCTGGCGGACTCTCTGTCGTATTCCTGCGAGAGAACCTGTTCGGTTTCGTAACAGCGGGCGTAGTGGTCTTCCGTAACCTCGCTGAAATCAGGTTCCGTTCCGGTACAACCCTCCTGCTTATAAGGACACCGGGGATTGAACTTGCAGCCTTCCGGCAAATTACCTAATTCCACAACCGATCCCTCTATCGGTCTGAGCTTACCCTTCCGGGTCTCCGCGGACACCTCCGGTACCGTCCGCAGCAGCCCACGGGTATAGGGGTGAATGGGCTCGTCGATTAATTCGTCCGTCGGTCCTTCTTCGACGAACTTACCGGCGTACATCACGCCCGACCTGTCGCTGACCTCGTAGACCACGCCGAGGTCGTGAGTGATATAGATTATCGTCGTATCGAACTCTTCCTTCAGGTCCTTTATGATGTCCAGTATCTTTGCCTCGACGGTTACGTCCAGGTTGGTCGTCGGTTCGTCCATTATCAATAACTTCGGATGGGAGACCAGGGCCATTGCAAGACAGACCCGCTGGCGCATGCCGCCGCTGAGTTCGTGCGGGTAACTATCGACCACGATCTCCGGGTCCGATATCTGGAGCTCCCTCAGCATGTCTATCGTATTTTCGCGTGCCTGCTTCTCCGAAAGCCCCTCGTGCGTCTCGAGAACCTCACCGATCTGCTTGCCTATCTTGATTGAAGGATTTAGTGCCGCCGAGGGGTCCTGGTAGACTATATTTAGTTCGTTGCCCCAGATATTTCGCATCCAGCTTTCCGGTTTATCCGATATATCTTCTCCATCCAGCAGGATCTGGCCGCTATCTATTCTCCCGTTCCTGTCGAGGTACCCCATGATCGCAAATGCCAGAGTGCTCTTGCCGCAGCCGGATTCGCCGACGATTCCCTGAGTTTCTCCTTTCGCGACGGATAGGTTGACTCCGCGAACGGCGGTCAAATCGCCGGACCTGGTACTGTATTTTACAACGAGATCCTTTATCTCCAGTATTGAATTCGGCACGCTACGAATATCGCTCATCGTTGGTTAATTCCCCCTAAAGTTCACCAGCTTCGTACTTCCGGATGGCATCGGCCAAAAAGTTGACTGCAACTACCAGGGAAGCTATGGCCAGAGCCGGGAATATTGACATCCACGGGGCCCAGCTCATGTAGGACTGAGCCTCTTTCATTAACAGGCCCCAGTCCGGCGTCGGCGGTTGCACTCCCAGCCCGAGAAAACCAAGGGAAGCGCTCAAGAATATCGCGTAGCCAAACCTGACCGAAGCCTCTACTCCGAGAGGCCCCCAGATGTTCGGCAGAAGCTCGACAAACATTATGTAGAGGTTCGATTCTCCCCGAACTTTTGCCGCCTCGATAAATTCCTTTTCCTTGACTTCCAGTACTGCACTCCGGGCGACTCGTGCAATCCTGGGAGTGTACACCAGCCCAATTACGACTATCACTCCAAAGGTGCTCGGGCCGAATATTCCGAGAATTAACATCGCAAACAATAGAGCGGGAAAGGACATGAGTATGTCCATAAACCGCATGACGACTTCGTCGACTATCCCTCCTAGATAGCCGGTGATCAACCCGATGGAACTACCAAGGATTAATGCCATCAAAGTGGCGGAACTCGCGAGGAGGAGGACTGATCTGCTCCCCATAATAACTCTGCTGAACATGTCCCTGCCGTACCTGTCCGTCCCGAACGGGTACTTTAAACTGGGGCCCTCGAACCTGTCCTGTGGATGGTAGCTGGTCGGCGAATAGGGAGCGATGATCGGTCCAAGCAGGGCCACAACCACCCAGACAAAAATTATCGACATGCCAATAAGGCCCAGCTTAGAGTTGCTCAACCGTTTCAAGACCTGAACGGCGTTACGTGCTCTTCTCAAGAGGCTTTCCATTACGTTAATCCTCCCGCTATCGAGTCAGTTAGTGTCATCCTATATCCCTCCTAATACTTAATCCTCGGGTCCAGGAACGTGTAAATGACGTCGGACGCCAGGTTAAGCAGCAAATAGACGGCGCTTGTAAGCAACACGCTTGCCTGAATCAGCGGAATGTCCTGCCTTTGAATTGCTGTGTAAACCAGCCTCCCGAGACCGGGATAAGCAAAGAGCGTCTCAACGATCACCAGCCCCCCGATCAACCAGCCCAGATTCATGGCAATCACCGTTACTGTTGGCATTAAGGCGTTACGGAGGATGTGCCAGACCACTTTTATTTTTGGTAAACCTTTAAGGGTAGCTGTACGGGCATAATCAGAGTGGGAGGCATCGATTACGCTGGCTCGCACCATTCTGGCCACGTAACCAAGCAGGACCAGGGATACAGTTACGATCGGAAGGATCAATTTTGGGAAGACGTTAAACAGGTTGGCACCGGGCGCAATAGAACTCATGGCGGGTACCACTCCCAGCCATATGGCAAATATCATCATCAAAAACGTTCCCGAAATAAAGGAAGGTAGTGAAAGGGCTATTAAAGAAGACGTTGAAATCAGATGGTCCCACCAGCTACCCTCCTTCAACCCGGCAACTACCCCGAGAAACAGGGATAAAGGGACCAGAAAAACCGTGGCCGCCCCTGCCAGGAAGAGAGAATTACGCCCCCGTCGTAGAAGCAGAGACGCAACCGACACGCCCTGCATGCTGAGCGACTCCCCGAGATTGCCGTGCATAACCCCCCAGATCCAGTCCGTGTACCTAACCAGCGGGGATTGATTCAGGCCGAGCTGTTGCCGTACAGCTTCCAGTGATTCTTCAGTTGCGTACTGACCCAGTATCATTTGAGCCACGTCTCCGGGCATTATCTCCGTCAAAGTGAATATTATTATTGACGCCACGAAGAGAGTGATAACCATGTTAACCAGACGTTTGCTGATGAATTTAGTCATCTCTTCTCACTACCCTCCCTCCTGGGTTGTAAAACAGGGTGCCCTTCCTTGTAAAAAGGGCACCCTGTAGCTTATCCGATTTTATACTCAGGACCTTTGATTAGTTGGTATATTCGACGTAGCGATAATCGTTTATCCAGTTCTGCGTAAGGTGAAAGCCAGCAACTCTGGTGGAAGTGGCACCAAGGTAGTCCTTGAACATCGGTATTACGGCAGGCACGTCCTCGTGCAGTATTTCCTGTATCTTGCTGAAGTACTTCTGCCTTTCTTCCGGATCAGTAGTGGCACTGGCTTTCTCCACGTTTTCATCCAATTCTTCGTTACAGTAGTGACTGGCATTCCAGGAGGCATCGCAGGTCAACGAAGAGCCAAGTAACTGAGTGATGTCTTCCCTGTGTCCCCAGAGAGTGGCGGACATCGGTACCTTAAGCCAGTACTTGGAGAGGTAAGTGGACCTGGGAAGAGTGTGGAGTTCGATATTGAAGCCGGCGGACTTTGCCATTTCCTGAACAGTCAGCGCCACGGAGAGTACCGGCGGAATATTCGAACCACAGTAGAGCGTCACGTTAACTCCGTCGGAGTAACCAGCTTCCTCCAGGAGCTGTTTGGCTTTTTCGACGTTCCTCTTTCTGACTCCGCCAAGATCGTCGTAGAACTTATGCCAGGTCGGTATCGGGGTGTCGTTTCCAATTGTTCCCAGTCCGAATCCGGCAGATTCGAGGAGCGACTGCCTATCGATAGTGTGAGCAAGCGCCTGTCTGACCTTCTTATTGTTGAAGGGCTCCTTGTTGGTATTGAGATCGATCATGATCGGAGCTGCGTACTGTTCGTTAAGAGGTCTGACTTTGTTGTTAGACTGTAGCCTGAGATACTGGTCCGGACTGAGGTCCGTGATTATGTCTCCCTGACCGGAGGAAAGCATTCTGACTGCCGTTTCCTTCTCCGGAACCATCAGGAAGGTCAGGTGCTCGACTTTGGGCAGACCCTCCTTCCAGTAATCCTCATTGGCCGTGGTGATAACCCTTTCTCTCGGGACTACCTCTTCAACCTTGAACGCACCACTGCCCATCGGGTCCGTGTCTCCCTTTTCCTCGTAGTTGTACTCGGAGGAAATAATTGCGGCATTGGAATCGGTTAGCTTCTTGTGAAAGGCGGCGTCCGGGCGACTCAATTCGAACTTCACGGTGTACTCGTCGAGTGCTTCGACGCTATCTATAAGCGAACCCAGCGTCCCGAGCAGCGCACTTCCTACGTCCGGGTCAATTAACCTCTCGAATGTATAAACGACGTCCTCGGAGGTAAGCTTGCTTCCGTCGTGAAACGTAACTCCCTCTCTGATCTCAACCGTCCAGGTTTTCGAATCTTCGGAAACCTCGTAGGACTTTGCCAGCGAAGCAGCTGTATCCCCTTCGGCGTTGACGCGGAACAGGTAATCGTATACGGCACCCGCGATGTTTCCCCCAGTATTGGAATTCAAGAAACCCGGCGTCAGGCCTCCGGCCGGAATCATCAGTGCTTTTACCGGCTCCTTATCCTGTGCGTTTGCCGTGAAGCCAGGAACGAGCAGACCAACTGAAAGTAATACGACCAAACTTAAAACGAGACCTAATCTTTTATGCATCGTCTCACCTCGTAGAGATATTGGTTGCAGCAGTTTTTTGCTCCATCAGTTCTTAGCTGACGCAATCTTTAAATAAACCTCTCTCGGTCCGGTCCAACCAGCTACCACCCCCTCGCGTATTGGAAACGGATTAAACCTCTTCGTCTTCGCCTTTTTGCTTTTCCACTTTTTCGATAAACCGGCTTTTAAGGTAATCGAGGTGCTCGTCCACCCATGATTTCAGTTCTTCCGGATCCCTTTTTTCGAGAGCTTCTGCAACGCCGGTATGGATTTCCACGTCCTTTTCCGGTGGTAACTCCATCAGACGCGCCTTGGTAACGATCATCGGAACTATCTTATCGAGCAACTGAACCATTATTGGGTTCTTCGTGGCTTCGGCAAGGGCCAGATGGAGTTTGACGGTGACGTCGGAGATGTTGCTCTGCTTATCCGCGGCCTCCCTTATCTGCTCCATGACCTGGTGAACCTGTTCCACGTCTTCTTCCGTCGCGCGCTTCGCAGCCAGTTCGGCGGTCTTCTTCTCCAGAATCCTCCTTACCTCGACCAGGGACATGAAGTCCTGTTCTTCCACGAGAACTTCGGCCAGATCGCTGCCCCCGGGCAGACAGAAAACGTTTGACTTTCGCTTGACGTAATAGCCCTTTCCGGGTTTCGTCTCCAGGATGTCAATAGTAACGAGCGCGTGCAGGGCTTCGCGAATCGAAGAGCGGCCGACATTCATCTTTTCCATCAGTTCGTTTTCGGAAGGCAGTTTATCTCCCGGGCCGAGCTCGGCCTCCTTGATGTATTTGAGAATCCGCCGGATGACGATTCGGCTGACGGACTCCCTTTCAACGCCTTCACCGTCAAAATGGTCAATCATCTTATCACCCATGTGCTAACAGGCATCATGTGACACGACAAGTTAGTACCTAAAATAAATATACCACCCGAATTAATTTTCATACGTTTAGGCAATAATTAACTCCACGCCAATGTCGGAGAAGGCTTCTCGGTAGGATTGGCTGACCCCATCGTCTGTTATAACCGCGTGTGCCCCGTCGATTTCAGCCACTTTGGCGTGGCTGACTTTGCCAAACTTGGAAGAATCAGCAACTATAATGACCTCATTGGCTATTCCTGTTACCCGGCGCGACATTTCTGCTTCCTGAACCGTGGGAACAGTATAGCCCTGATCTACCGTGATACCGTTTATCCCCATAAATAAAGTATCCACGTAAATTTCCTCAAGTGACCTGCGGGCAATCGGCCCGACCAGGGCGGACGTATTTTCTCGTAACCTGCCTCCCGTCAGAAGTACTTCCACACCGGCAACCTTGGAAAGCCTGAGACCGTGATTCAGAGAATTGGTCATTACCGACAATCCGTGTTTGTCGCTCAAATGTTTCACGATCTGCATCGTGGTAGTACCTGTTTCAAGGAATATGGAACTGCCGTCCTGGACCATCGAAGCGGCCTTTTGACCGATTTCCTCCTTCTCTTCTCTGTTGACTTCACTCTTTTCCTGGAAGGACGGTTCGAAAGTAATGGTATCCCCTTCGTAAGAGGACTCAAAATCCTTCTCGTTCGCCACGGCACCGCCATGAACCTTCTTTAACTTCCCGTCCTCCTTTAGTACTTCGAGGTCCCGGCGGATCGTAACCTCCGAAACGGAAAAGAGGTTGGCAAGCTGTGACGTTTTGACCGTTCCCTCCGCTTCTAACTGATCCAGAATCTTCCTTCTGCGCTCTTCTGCTAGAATATCAGACATAATCAAAACAGAACATAATAAAAAAGTAACTTATTGTCAAGTAAAAAATAAAAACGTCAATTAAACAAAACTTCGACCAAATCAGCACATAAAAAGTCAGAGCAAAAGGTCTATCACTGGTTCATTGAGCTAAGTATCGAATTCAACCGACCGGGGAAATCGGTAAAAATTCCGTCGATAAACGGATTCTTAATCAGAGCTTCCAGCGCTTTTCTCTCGTTCACCGTATAGATGTTCACACCATACCCCTCTTCTGCCGCCTTGAGTTCCCTCAAATTTTGCCGGGCCTGCCTTTCATCCAGGGCCGTACCGGAAAGGTTGTAAAACCCTGCTCCGTTTTCTCGCATTAACCCCAGAACCCCTGGTCGGGCCTCTTTTACCAGAACTCCGCGCGCGATCTCCGGGCTCAATTTCCCGGCCAACCTGACGATCGAATGGTCAAAGGAAGAAATGACGACCTGAGACCCCATCTCCATCTTTGTGACCTGATTGAGAACCTTTCGCACGAGAAGTTCCGCGTCGCCCTCGAGCGGCTTAATTTCCAGGTTTACTTTCCAGTCCAGACGCTTCGTCAGCTCCAGGGCTTCCCGCAGGGTAGGAACTGCGACCCCCCGAAAACCGCGGGCTGCCTTATCGGAAACTTTTCCTTCGGCGATGCTACCAAAAGGATCCGAATCCACAAACCAGCTACCCGCATCCAGCCGCCTGATCTCCTCCAGGGTAAAGTCGCTTACCGCGTAACTTTCCCTGTCCGGGTAGACTGATTCCACGTCAGTTGTTCGCTCGAGCGTATCGTCGTGTACCAGTACGATATTTTTGTCGCTCGTTAACTGAACGTCGGTCTCCCACATGTCGGCACCGGATTCGTAAGCCTGCTTCGCAGCAACCAGAGTATTTTCCGGCGCAACTCCCCTAGCTCCCCGGTGGGCAATATTTGTTACGGCAACTTCACCGGAAGCCTCACCTTGTATATGAGAGTTAATTCCGATAGTACCTCCTGGAGCAAGCATAATTGCAGTGAAAAATACAAAAAGAGTTATACAGGTAATTTTCCAGTCCAATCCAACCTCCCACTTTGTTGATACTGGTGGTATAACCCGATATGTGCCACATTTCTACCCTATTTTTCCTCTTTCAGGGCGAAGCCCTTCATGAACTGCTCCTGAAGCAACAAGAATATTAACAAAGGGGGTAACATTGCAATGATTGATCCGGCCATAGCCGGCCCCCAGGGTTTGACTCCGGCCCTGCCCGAACCGGTCAACATTTTCAGCCCGAGCTGTATTACTTGCTTGTTCTCGGATTGCATGATTATCAACGGCCATAAATACTGGTTCCACATATAGATAAACTGAATCACTGCCAGGGCACCGATAGTGTTCATCGACATCGGCACAAGCACCTGCGTCAAAAACCTGAGCGGTCCGGCTCCGTCAACCCGCGCGGCATCGGCCAGCGAATCGGGGATGGATTGAAAGTGCTGCCGAAAGAGAAAGGTACCGGTGGCGCTGGCAAAAAACGGGAAAATCATGGCGTAAAACGTGTCAGCCATACCCAGCTGCCTGACCAGATCAAAAAGGGATACGATCCGGACCGGGACGGGTAGAAGCAGCGTGAGTAAGATGATTATGAATATCAAACTCTTGAAGGGGAAGTCGAAGTATACCAGGGCCATAGCAGCGGCAATCGAAATTATCGTCTTCCCCACGGTTACCGCAATTGCAATCATCGTGCTGTTCAGCATCAACCGTCCCAGGTTATACTCCGTCCAGGCCACGGTAAAGTTGTTGACAATCGCTTTCCCGGGCAGGAACTGTGGCGGGTAATTAAGGATCGTCGAGGTAGACTGGGTGCTGGCAATTAAAGCAAAGATAATGGGTGACGCGATCAACAGGACGAGGAAAATCAGGGCGAAGTGAGTAAAGAACGTCGCGAGCTTATCGCGCGTGCTTGGACTAACCACCGTAATACACCCCCCTGCCGGAAGTCTTGAACTGTATCAGGGTCAGTATGGATACAAGCACGAAAAGCAACAAAGACTGAGACGCCGCAATCCCCGATTTGAAGTACTTGAAGGCATCACGGTACAGGTTAAAGATCATGATGTTCGTAGCGCCTGCAGGCCCTCCCTGCGTCATGATATCTATCAGAGCAAAAGTTCTAAAGAAGGAGTATATCATGTTCATCACCACGAGAAAGAAAATCGTCGGGGAAAGCAGGGGAAGGGTTATGTGCCAGAATTTCTGGAAGATGTTCGCACCATCGACGTCGGCAGCCTCCAGAAACTCCCCCGGTACGTTCTGCAGACCGGCAAGAAAGAATATTATATTATAGCCCAGGTTCTTCCAGGTCGCCGCAACTATCACCATAAACATCGATAGGGGGCCACTGGCAAGCCAATCGGGCTTGATCCCGAACATGACCTCCATTATGTAAGTGAGCATTCCGGTATTTGGGTTAAAAAGGAAGAGCCAGATAGTCCCTGCTATAGCGGGGGAGAGGGCATAGGGCCAGATGAGACCCGTACGGTAAAGCCTGGCTCCTCGGACCTTTCTGTTCGCCAGGAGTGCAATACCCAGCCCGATCACCAATCCGCCCACTACGACGCTGAAGGAAAAGATAAAACTCTTGCCAACTATCCCCAGGTATTCCGGGGAAGTAAAGAGGGAAACGAAATTACCGATCCCGTTGAAAATTTTCTTCCTTCCCATAAAGAGCGTTTTAAATAGGCTAAGCCTGAAGCTCATCCCGGCGGGGTAATAGAGAAACAGGACGCTAACGATTAAAGTTGGGGCAAGCAGTATTAACGGTAATATTTTTCCAGGGTATTTAGAGCGCATTCTAACCTCCGGTTAAATTGCTAAATGAAATGGGCGGGGCTATCCAGCACCCCGCCCAGACATTTATTGGATCCTTATTGTAACGGCTTTGCGGGTGATCTACGAGGTCGCAATCTCCTGGTACTCTTCGATGGCTGTTTTTGCCTTTTGGTTCGCCTCTTCCAGAGCCTTGTCCACTGAAGTTCCGCTCATAACCTTCTGGAATGCGTCAGTGACGATGTTCCTTACCTGGCGGAACGGACCGATTAGTGCACCAGCGGTAGCAGGGTTCGCTTTCGTATCGAGCAACTGGTTAAACGCGGTATCCGAGTTCGGAGACGCCTCGAACCAGCCCTCCCTCTCCAGAATATCCACTGCACTCTTCCGAATCGGGAAGTACCCCGTACCTTTGTGCCAGCGTACCGAGTTTTCTATGTTGCTCATCCAGAGGGCAAATTCCACGGCGGCTTTTAGCTGAGCGTCCGAGTGACCCTCGGTGATCCAGAGGTTTCCCCCGCCGACAGCCTGGCCGTTTCTTTCCGTCCCATCCGGTATGGGAATATACGTGGTACCAAGTTCAAACCCGTTCTCAGCTGCGTTCTTTTCCATCCCCGTAACGTCCGAGGTAGAAGTAATTTCCATGGCGACTGTTTCACCTAGGAAGAGCGAGTTAGCCTGTGACCAGGCCTCGACACCCGGGTTAATCCAGAGGTCCTTGTCGTATAATTCCTTCCACCAGCTAAAGATCCGTTTTGCCGGTTCGCTATCCAGGTATATTTTGTCTGGTCTTCCTTCCCGTCCGTTGCCCTTGTTTACCAGTACCTGGCCCTGTTCGGCCATCCACTGTTCGAAGAACCAGCTGTGCAACGGCCATGTGATTCCCCCTTCAACTACGCCGCTATCGACCAGTTTCTGGCTCACGTCGACAACTTCCTGGAAGGTCGGTTTGGTCGAAAGGGATACACCGGCTTCCTCAAACTTGTCCTTGTTGTAGTAAAGAATGGCGTTGGAGGAATTCCAGGGAAAGCCCCACAGTTTGCCACCCACTCTATAGTAGTTAAGCGCGGAATCGATGTAATCGTCCCATTCGACCTCTATACCATACTCATCGATCAACTCACCGGCCGGGATGAATAGGCCGCTATCGATATTTTCCCTCGTTCCGATTTCGAAGGACTGAATTACGTGAGGAGCGTTACCCGTTCGGGCAGCAGCCTGCGTCGCGGTCAGGGTTTCCCTGTAGCTGCCTTTGTAGGCCACCTTGACCTCAACATTTGGGTGTATCAGATTGAAGTCCTCGACCATCCTTTTGATGAAATCAACTCTGGTACCCCCCATGGCGTGCCAGAATTTTATATTCGTAACGTCCTCCTGTTGACCGTAAACGCCTACAGACATAGCTCCCAGCAGTACCAGCATTATAAGGGAAAACGTAATTGCTCTCTTTAATTTCATGATTTTCCTCCTTGTTTGATGTTGAAGTCATACTCTCTCATACTGCACTTATGGACCTGCAGAGAAAGATTGTTTGGTTTGATAGTTATATTTATATCCCTCCTTGATTTTAAGTTTTACACTCCTTTATGAGTCAATTTTACGACCCTTAAATTATTATTTTACTTATGTATTATATACATTACATCGATATTATTTATTTTTAGCAAAAAATTTCAAACACAGCGCGTTAACTTCAATAGACCTTAACCCTAACCGACACAAAACGAGCAGCGTACAAGTTAGGACAATATTCATTTAGCTGAAAGGGGCCTGCCACTGTTGAATAATCGAATCATCCCCGACCATGGGTTGTCATTGTGTCCTGAGCAATCGGAAATCGAGTTTAGCTTCATTATTGGAACCCAGCCAGTTACCAGTCAATATCACCTGCAGACATTAAGACCAGGACGACATACATTTTCTCCAGGCAAAAACTGAACCTACCCCACTTATTAGCTAATAAATTATAACCAGTCTACTCAATACAATATAGCAATTATTATTCAAATTTCAAGCAAACAAAAGTTATTTTATGTTATTCGAATCACGTAAAAAGAATTCGTAATTTTTCGTAAATAAAAATTCACTGTTTTTAGTCGAAGGTATAGACCCGCCCTTGCAAGAAAAGCCCGCCTACTATAACATGATATTAGTAATTATCCTATATATAAATATAAAATTTAGAAAATCTTTTTACAGAGAGGACCACCATGACATCCGTTTCCGAAAGATTAAAAAATACGAGAGAGTTTTTCTCAAACTTGCTTACGGAAACTTCTCCGTTTGACAGCCTTTACGAACACGCCGATAGCGTTCAGGGAACTGTGGAAGCACTGTCCGAAGAAATTCACAATTACACGGAAGGAAAGCCGGTCAAAGGCGACAGGGTCTCTGAGTTTGAGTTCGAAGCTGATAGAACCAAACAGGAAATCCGACGGAATTTGCCCCGCAGTGACCTGCTGATGCCGGTAGCCCGTTCGGACCTGCTTTCACTGCTCTGGAACCAGGACGAAATCGCCGACAACTCCCAGGACGTAGCAGAACTGTTACCGATGCTGGAGCTTAAAACGAGACTGCCGGAAGAATACCAAGAATCACTGGACCAACTGGCGGATACCTTAAAGGCCTCAGTCGAAGAATACGGTGAATTAATCAGGTCCGCCGGCGAAATTATCAAAGGTACCAGTTCAAACGTCGAGACTCTGGAGGTCGTGCTTAACTCAATAGAAGACATCAACAGGTTCGAGCACGAGGCGGATAAAAAAACACGGCGGGCGATCAAGTCGGTTTACCGTTCGGATACCCTGGAAGATATTGAGAAGTACCATTTAATCCAGATAGCTTTAAAAATCAACAATACCCTGGATCACGTAGAAAACGCCAGTAACTTCATCAGGATAATGACAAATAAATAATGTAGATTTATGCAAGCTAGCAAATGATAGGCCTATTGATACTAGTTGGATTTTACGTCGGTTGGAACATCGGGGCAAACGATACCGCAAATTGCATAGGTACCCCGGTTGGTTCGGGTTTGATCTCGTACCGGCGCATGGTATACCTGGTAGCAGTCTTTGTCGTCCTCGGGGCCCTGCTGCAAAGCCAAAACGTTATGAAGACTATTGGCGAGGGGGTCGTCCAGGAACCGCTGAACTTGCTCGCGGTCCTTACTGCCATGTTGTCAGCCGGTTTCTTTGTTACACTTGCAACCTTCTTCAAAGTCCCCGTATCCACCTCTCAGGCAATCGTCGGAGGCGTTGTAGGTGCCGCTTTATCAATGGGGAATGGCGTAAACGTCCCCAGGGTAGCTACGATTGGCGAAGTCTGGATAATTTCTCCCCCGCTAACTGCCCTGATGAGCTTTATTCTGTATCACCTGCTTTCTTTCTTTCTAAAACGCGTACGGCTGGTTACTTTCTGGGACAGGTTATTGAGTTACCTGGTAATTATATCAGGGGCGTACGTCGCCTTTTCCCTTGGTGCGAACGATGTCGGTAATTCCGTTGGCCCCTTAACAGTACTGGGAATTGAAAGGATCTGGCTCGCCCTGCTCGGCGGTATTGCGCTATCGGTTGGAGTAATTACGTACGGAAGAAGGGTAACCGAAACCGTTGGAAAAGGGATAACCAGCCTTGGTCCGCTATCGGCCGTAGCCGCCCAGACCTCGGCTGCCATAGCAGTACATTTTTTCTCAATAATAGGAATTCCGGTTTCGACCTCGCAGGCAATCGTCGGAGCAGTAGTTGGCGTGGGGTTAGTTAAGGGGGTCAAGACGGTCAGGCTTCGCAAGATTACGGAGATAGTCGTCGGTTGGGTGGCCACACCCACGGTAGCGGGGTTATTCTCCTTTGGGCTATATAGAGTCATACAGCTCCTTATCGTCAATTAACTTCCCTGTTACTGCTTACCATTTAAACCAACGAACCCGTTTTGCTCTCCGAAGACCGATTAGCCCAGCCCCAGGGAAATTGCTCCAGAGAATATCAAAATGCTGCCTGCCAGTCGGTAATACGTGAACTCCTCATCAAGCAGAAAGAATCCAAACAAAGTAGCAAATACGACCGAAATGTTCCGAAACGAGGCGACGTACCCGAGTTGAGTCAACTGCATCGCGCTTAAAGCCAGAAAGTAGGACAGGGGCATCATTATACCGGTGAAGCAGATCGATTTGAGGTTAGTCCGCACCTCCTGAAGGAGCTTATCGCGCCTCCGCAATACTACCAGGGCAAGTAATACCGTCGATACGAACGAGTAAGAATACATAAAAAGGAAAGGCGTAAACCTTCTCGCCCCGTTCCCGTCAAGAAAGAGGTATAAAGCAATGCTAACGGCCGTGAATCCGGCAAAAATTAGAGGAGCACGTTGCTTAAACGGGGAGGCTTCTTTTACCGCCTCATCCGGCTCACTATCGTTACTCCTTTTACTGTTAACCAGAAATAGCGTACCAAGCGCGACCAGAATCATCCCCGCGGCCCCACTGGTGCTGGGAACTTCTCCAATTAAGAAGAACGAAAAGAGTGCAACCAGGAAAGGGGCAAGGCCTCGGGCTATAGGATAGGTAAAAGATATGTCTCCGTACCGATATGCCAGGCTGAGAAAGTAATTATAGCCGAAATGAACTAACCCACTTGCCAGACCGAAAGCGACAAATTCCAGCACACTGCCGTTTAGCCTGGCAACTCCGCCCATATTCAAGAGGTAGTACAGAAAAAGGGGAGAGAGCAAAAACAGTGCTAGAACTTTTGCGGCCCAGAGAAAGGAAAGCTTGTCCTTACTGCTCTTTGCCATAAAATTCCAGGTCGCGTGGAGGAAACCTGACCCCAGTACGAGCAAAACGGCAGTTGGATTCACTGTTTCACCATTGGTTTCATCATTTGCCTCAGAAGCCAGGAGGGTCCATAATCACCCTGACGTACTTTTGTTACATCAGTATTCCATGCAGGATCCACAGGCCATACGCTAAGCCACCACTAATCGCCGGAGTCAATACCCACGCCAGGACTATGTTTGCCACGTTTTTTTTATCTATTGTCTTCACACCCTTGACCAGACCGATTCCAAGCACGGAACCGACAATTGCTTGCGAGGCAGAGACCGGAACGCCGATAACCGCAAAGACATTCAGGGTCATAGCCTCACCAAGCAAAGCTATAAAGCCGGTAAAGGGTTCCAGGTTAACCAGATTGTTGCCGACGGTCTGGATCACCCGGCGACTATAAGTTATGATCCCGGAAGCAATCGCAAGGGAGCCAATCAGCGCCCCCATCCATGGCGTCAGAGCACCGGATTTCACGTAAACTCCCGTGATATTGGCAACGTTATTGGCTCCAAGAGAATAAGCACTGTATGCACTAATTAACAAGAACCCCACTTTTAAAAACTCGTCATAGAAGAAGTAATCCTTTAGCCACCGCTCAATCAACTTGCCGATCGAGATGTAGAGCAGGTAAGAAAAAATGGCACCGCCAACAGGGGTAAAAACCCATGCCAACACCACCTTGATCAGGGTCGCCCAGTGAACGTTTCCCTGCAGCACACCGATTCCGATAATCGACCCTACGACTGCCTGCGATGTCGATACGGGCAAACCAAATGCGGTCATGGATGTTACTGTAATCGCAGCAGCAAGGCTAATAAAGAAGGCACTCAGCAAAGTCTGGCTAGCTAGTTTTCCATAGGTTTCGAAGCCGCCCTGACCACTCAATAGGGCTCCAGCTACTACAAAAACCGAGGCCAGTATCGCAGCTGTCCAGAACCTTAAGACCCTGGTCGAAACCGCGAGCCCGAATATATTGGCTGCATCATTGGAGCCAAGCGACCAGCCCATAAAAATTCCGGATACTAATTGCCACATTAATAACACACCACTAATTTTCTATAATTGAGGTGAAAAAAAGAATAGAGGTCACAAAGAACTCTACCTGATAATATTGATAAATAGACTAATTATTTCTATAACTTTAAAGTAACGCTATTAATTTATCAAGAGAGCCGACCCCAGCCTATCTGTGGTGAATGATAATTTTTGGCGGAGACTTTCGAGCCCGGACACCGACGGAGGAAGAACATTGTTATTTTGACTTCAGTGTATTTCAGCTCTTAACGCGGATGTTTCAACCAGCAACGATAGTGGAACTCTAAAGATCCGTATAAGAACCAAATGGGGTAATATTGCAGCCAGTCTACTTCTTGTAAACTGCTTGTATCGTGATTTCTCATTTTTAATTTTTATTTTTTTACCTACCTTTTGCTTCCTAATTGTGAGCGGGTTAATGGCACCAAAAGACAAAAGTGAAAACAATGAACCCTTCATCAAAAAAATCAAGTACCACTTATGACATAATTTCATAGTTAAATTTAATTCAAATTGTTCAGTTACTCCAAATAAAGTTCTTATAATCACAAAATGAAAGAGGGACTGCTACCTCATTAAAGATAAACAAACAAAAAATAAAGTGCAGAATCGATAACAAGCCATCTCTGAATCGTGAGGTACGTCCGACTGGTTGTGTAAGAATCAATGGCAGCAGGACCTGAAGGGAAGTTTCCGAAACTTATTAGATGAAAAGGATTGTATTTTAGTTTGGTGTAGAAAAAGTGAAATTCAGCAAAGGAAAAGAGTGGCGGCCGAGTAATGCCGCCACTCTTTTTTAACTGCTAGTGCTAAGTCACCAAATAGTAATTTGTTTACCGTTAATTTACTCTTGTTCCCATTCTTCGAGCAGTTCGTCGTAGGATTTGGTTACTGGTTCTTCCGGTCCTCTCTTGGCTTTAGGGGATCCTTCCTTCTCGAGCCAGTACTCCCTGGAACGTTTTTCATTAAGGTCCGGGGAATACGTGGGTAGCCGTAACTGAGACATGAGATTGTCCTGAGTCTCCGCCAGATCGTTCATTGCTTCTTCCGGAGTTTTATCACCGGTTGCTGCCAGTCCGATTTCCTTCCACCATTGTTCAGCTAGCAACGGGTAGTGGGGGACGTTCATTCCTGTATCAGTGTATCGATCCTCTACTGGAGACTGATAGAAAGTAATTAGTCCTCCAAGTTCTCCTTCATGTTTCTCCCAGTAATCCGAGTCCACTGTTGATTCACGGATCGGTGTCCGCCCCACCCAGAATTTACGCATGGTAATTGATTTTGCAGTTGCGAACTGGGCCCAGAGCCAGGATACTGCACGTTTCTTTCCTTCCGTCATGCGCAGAATGGTCCAACTACCAGCATCCTGATAACCAACCTTCATTCCCTCTTCCCAGTACCTGCCGTGCGGCTGAGGAGCTACTCTCCAGTGTGGGTAACCTTCATCGTCCGTTACGGATGAATTCGGCTGGCTAAACGGATCAGCCGACAGGAAAGTGATGTACTGGAACGGTCTCTGAGCTACAGTGCCCCTTGAGGGTACGGGACCAGCTTCGTTCCACCCCATGGAAGAGGCAAATGGAGGAGCGTACTCGTTAAGCCAATTTACGTACTTCCTCAGGGCGTAATAAGCCGCTGGACTGTTCAGAGCGCCTCCCCGAGCAACCTCAGAACCGACGGGCTTCCTGTCTTTCACTCTGATTCCCCATTCATCCACAGGGAGTCCATTTGGTAGGCCTTTGGATCCCATGCCAGCAATGGAAAGCCATGCGTCAGTGAATCTCCATCCGAGCGAAGGTCCCTTCTTACCGTAATCCATGTGGCCATAAATTTTCTTGCCTTCCGGCGGAGGGTTGGGTACCTCATCTCTACTTACGTGTTCCGTAAAGAACTCGGCTATATCCTCGTATGCAGCCCAGTTTCTCGGCACACCGAGCTCGTATCCGTATTTGTCCTCGAACCTGGCTTTCAATTCCTCGTCAGTGAACCAATCGTAACGGAACCAGTAAAGTGTAGCGAATTGCTGGTCCGGCAGCTGAATTTGTTCACCCTTATAATTTTGGCCGAACTCAGGATTCAGAAAGTCATCTAAATCAAGCTGTGGGTTCGTTACATCGGCCCCTTCTCCGTTCATGTAATCAGTAAGGTTGACTGCGCTTTCGAGCCTTACGTGGGTACCGATCAAGTCGGCGTCGTTAACGTATACATCGTAGATCTTCTGCCTGGTGGCAAGCTGTGTCTGCAGTTTTTCGATCAGATCGCCTTCACCAATAATATTATGTGTTACGTTAATCCCGGTAATGTCCTTAAATGCCTCTGCCAGGACGTCGGATTCCCATTTGTGGGTTTTTATGGATTCAGCAACCGAATCGATTGACATCCCTCTATATGGCTCCGTCGTGTGAGCAAACCAGACTAGCTCTTCTATTTGTTCCTTGACCGTAAACGTGGATGGCTGAAATTCTTTAAAGACCCAGTCAACTGCTGCTTGCTCGTACTCGGAGAGTGGACCCCACTTGGATTCCGCCCAATCCATGGCTTCTTCTTTACTCATTTTCGGGAAGTTCGGCTCGTTCGGCCAATCCTGTGCAGTAACACCAACTAGACTAAACGATAGAGCTAAGAGTAGTGCCAGGGTTAACCCCAGCCATTTGGTCGATTTTTGACTCATATTAGCCCTCCTGAGCTTTTAGAGTAATTACTTAGGACAATGGATCAAGATGTCCAACCTGAATTTATCCTTACCACCTCCAGGTCTCTTAGGCAAAGTGAAAAATTTTTAATTTTCCTCAGAACCACCGAAGAATAACTGCACCTTCTATTGCTCCAATTCCCATGGCCCACCAGATCGACAGGGATGGAACAACGGCCAGCCAGATGAAAACTGTCGACCCAAGAGCTAGCAGGCTAATGAACACACGATCTCCCCGGGTAGTCTCTATTGGCAGTATACCTTGCCTCGGATAACCTGGAGACCGCATGTCATAAAAGGTCAGAAAAATCAGCATCGCGACGATACTACCGAAGAAATAAGCCGACGGTAACGTCCAGCGCATCCAGCCCATAATTAGACCCTCCCCATTGCAAAGCCTTTAGCCATCAGATTTCTGATAAAGTAAACTACCAGGGCACCCGGTATCATCGTCAGCACACCTGCAGCTGCCAGCACACCCCAATCCCATCCACCTGCTCCAAGACTACGGGAAAGCGTTACAGTAATCGGTTTTGCGGCAGTGGAAGTTAGGGTCCGGGCCAGAAGTAATTCCACCCAGGAAAACAGGAAAGCAAAGAAAGCGGCCACGGCGATACCTTGAGAAATCAGCGGGAAAAATATCTTGGTGAAGAACCTGGGGAAGCTGTACCCGTCTACGAACGCAGTCTCGTCGATCTGTCTTGGAATCCCCGACATAAACCCTTCAAGTATCCAGATCGCTAGTGGCAGATTGAACAGGGCATGGGCCAGGGCCACCGCAATATGGGTATCGAACAGTCCTATGTTTGAATACAGGGCAAAGAAAGGAACGATAAATGCAGCAGTTGGAGCCATTCTATTTGTCAACAGCCAGAAGAAAAGGTGCTTATCCCCGCGAAAATGCCAGCGGGAAAAGGCGTACGCAGCTGGAACTGCCGCAACTATAACTATCAATACGTTCAACGAAACAAAGGCTATCGAATTCAGAAAGCCTCTCCGCCAGAAGGGAGAACTAAAGATTTGGACGTAATTCTGCACGGTGAAATTATGAGGATACCAATGAAGGTAGCTAAGAATCTCGTCGTTTGTCTTGAACGAGGTATTAAGCATCCAGTAGAGAGGCATCAACAAGAAAGCAAAGTATATCCAGACAGCAAAATTCCGCTTTTTCATTTGGAACTACCTCCTCCTACGTTCAACATTATTGTATATAATAGCCAGGACAGCAGGATTACGAGGAAGAAGTAGACTATCGAAATAGCTGCCCCCATACCCATATTAAATCCACCAATGGCCTTTCTAGAGGTATAAATACTCAAGAATGTAGTTGCATTACCAGGTCCTCCACCGGTCAGCTGGAAAGGTTCTGCATAGATCTTAAACGAATCCATAAAACGTAATAGAACAGCCAAAATAAGTGCATGTTTTAATTTTGGCAGTGTTACATACCTGAACCTCGACCAGGCAGAAGCACCATCTATCTTAGCCGCCCGATAAAACTCCTCGGGTATAGCCTGAATTCCGGCATAACAAAGTAACACAACTAGAGGAGTCCAGTGCCAGACATCCATTGTTACTACAGTCCACCAAGCATCCCCAGGGTTAGCAGAGGCATTGTAGCTTGCATATCCAAGCCACTCAAAAATTTCCGGCACAGCACCTAAATCGGACCGCGTAAAGACCCTCCAGATTATACCTACCACGTTCCACGGAATTAAAAGAGGAACCCCCAGCAAGACAAGACTCCAGCCTACCCACTTGCCTTTTTTTGGCAAAGCTAAAGCTATGCCCAGGCCCAGCGGAATCTCTATCAACAATATTTCAAGGCTGAACAAAACCTGGCGCCTGAGAGAGCCGAGGAAAACGGGATCCTGGAAAACTTTTACAAAGTTTTCCATCCCGACAAAATATGGAGCAGAACCGGGGAAAACAGTATACTGGGCATAATTAATTACCGTCATTAAGGGGATGAAGGCACTTAAAGACATCACGGCCAGAGACGGTATTAAAAACCACCAGGCTCTATTTTTCATCGGACCTCCTTTTGATCGAGATACATTCGTTTCGCTCCTTATTTAGTTCCATTTTCAATGGCATCACCGTCGTGAAACAATCTTATGTTTTCTGGATCCAACCCGATAAACATTTCACTACCCTCGGTAGTTCTATTCTCAAGTGATCGCTCGGCCTTGATTGCAGTTTCTATACCTTCTACCTCCAGAGTAACTATTTGATAACTACCCAGGTGCTCTGTCAGAATTACCTTAGCGGGTATCTGTTTTTCGGCACTTCGCTCCCTATCTAGCTCTACGTTGTTAGGTCTTATTCCAAGTTCGAGACTCGACCAACCTGGATCCAGCTTATCTCGTAAATCCTCAGGTAGCGATATATCGTAATTTCCAAACTTTAATTCGCCGTTTTCAATGGTACAATCGATGAAGTTCATCCCGGGGCTGCCAATGAAGTTACCGACGAAAGTAGAAACCGGATCGTTGTATAAGTTTTCCGGGGCTCCATACTGGACGATCTCTCCGTGATTCATAACTGCGGCCTTTTCTGCAAAAGTCAGGGCCTCGTGCTGGTCGTGCGTCACGTAAAGCGAAGTAACCTCCAGCCTTCTTTGAGCCTGACTTATCCTTCTTCTCAATGTTAATTTACGCCCCGGATCTACGTCCGTCATCGGTTCGTCAAAAAGTAGTGCAGTAGTGTCGTGACGAATGATTCCCCTGCCAAGTGATACGAGCTGGCTCCACTCCGGCCCAAACCCACCCGGGTTCTCGTGTAAACGATCCTCCAAACCAAGCAAATCCGCAGTCTCGTGGACCCGATCTTCTATTTCACCTTTCGTCACACCCCTGTTTTTCAGAGGATAGGCGAGATTGCCAAAGACATCCATAGAGTCGTAAACGACGGGAAACTGGAAAACCTGCGCAATATCCCTATCCTGAGGCGGCAATTCCGTTACGTCTTCTCCATCAATTAAGACCTCACCTTCCGTAGGAGTTAACAATCCAGAAATGATATTAAGCAGTGTGGTTTTGCCACAACCAGAGGGGCCAATCAAAGCATTAGACGTACCCTCTTCCAGAGTCAGACTTACATCCCTAACAGCTACGGTCTCCTCTCCACCCGACTGGTAAACGTGAGTTATATTATTCAGTTCTATTTTTGACATTTTTTATCACTTCTTTTCTCCTAAGGTAGTCTTTGTTCCCTGAGTAACGAGCTCGCTGGTTCTTTTATCGAACACGTAAAGCATCTGTGGATCAATCGAGACAGTCAACTTTTCTCCCTCGGGCCGACGCTTTGGTTCCGGGACGAAAATTATTATCTCTTGTCCCTTATGCTCTGAGTGCAGAGTAGTCGTAGAACCGACGATCTCGTTGAAAGAAACCACGGTATCAAAAGTGACACAACCTTCTAATTCACCTATCTCGACTTCCTGAGGCCTTACCCCGAGAAGGTACTCTTTGCCGGTCTCCAGTTTTTCAGAATTAAAAGCCTTAATAGTCAGATCCTCACTGACCTGAAAATAATGATTATTGCCCTCTTTCATTAGTTCGGAGGAAAGAATATTCATTGGAGGCTCATTTAAATAGGACCCAACCTCGACGTAGTTAGGATGATAGTAAACTTCCTCTCTTTCGCCGAACTGCAGGATATCCTTATCGTGCAAAAACGCTATATGAGTGGACATGGAAAGTGCGTCTTCAGGAGCCGGAGTAGCGTAGATAAAGGTACTCTGTTCTTCTTTGAATATAACCTGAAACTGTCCGCGTAATTCCTCCCTGAGCTTATAATCCAGGTTCGCCAGAGGCTCGTCCAAAAAGGTAAACCGTGGATTCTTAATTAACGCTCTTGCAATGGCTGTCCTTTGTTTTTCCCCTCCACTAGCTTCTTCGGGAAGGTGATCCAACAAATCTTTGATATTCAAGAGTTCGGCAACATCATGAACCCGAGACTCGATCTCGTCCTCGCTAATATCCTGATCAGAAACTCTTAACGGGGATGCAATATTTTCGTAAAGAGTAAGAGAGGGGTAATTAATAAACTGCTGATAGACCATGGAGATGTTTCTTTTTTTAACCGAAAGATCGGTTACGTCTTCGTTGTCGTAATAAACTTTTCCATCTGTGGGACCTTCAACGCCAGCCATCACTCTTAAAAGAGTAGTCTTTCCAGCTCCAGTTGGAGCCACTATGCTGGTAAAACTGTTGTCAGGAACTTGTAAATCGAGGTCATCAAGAACGACCTCGGATCCGTAATTCTTCGTAAGGTTGGACACCTCAATTCCCATCAGGTCGCCTCCTCAATTTTATTAGTATTAATTTGATATATTGATTTGGTTGGTTAAAAATGAACCCCGCCCAATTTGTTTCGTATCACCCCTCTGATTAATTTACTTATTACTTTTTATTTTTATTTCAATTAATCCGTCATTTATAAAACTAAAATAACATAAACTAAATCATCTGTCAAGGTAAACAAACAAAACCGCAAAAAATCATGAGAATTAATTCACTTATCCCAATTCTTCGCCCTCTCAACTGCCTCAACCCAGCGACCGTAAAGTTCCTCTCTTTTACCTGAGATCATATCGGGTTCGAACTTCTGACTGCCCTGATTTTCTATCAATTCCTTTAACTCGTCCAGATCCTTCCAGAAATCAACGGCAAGCCCGGCACCGTAAGCCGCCCCGAGCGCGGAAGACTCGAATACCCCCGTCCTGAGGACGGGTAGGGAAGAAATATTACTCTGGAATTGACAGAGGAAATCGTTTTCCGCCGCCCCTCCGTCTACCCTGAGTTCGGAGAGTTCCTGATCAGCTTCCTGAGCCATGGCCCGAATTACGTCCTCCACCTGATAGGCAATGGATTCAAGTCCGGCGCGGGCTAAGTGCCTTTCGTCGCTACCGCGAGTCAAACCAACGATGGTGCCGCGGGCATTGGAGTCCCAGTGCGGAGCCCCCAGTCCGGCAAAAGCCGGTACAAGGTATACCCCATCGTTACCATCGAGGCTCTTTGCCAGTCCTTCGCTTTCCGCTGCTTCATCTATGATATTGAGCCCATCTCGTAACCACTGGATCGTAGCTCCGGTGGAATAAACCGAGCCCTCCAGGGCGTACCTGGTTTCTCCACCCGAAGAGAAGCCAATCGTCGTAAGCAGGTTCTCACCATAACTTGGTTCATCACCGACGTTAACGAGTAAAAAAGAACCGGTACCGTATGTATTCTTTCCCGCGCCTTCGCCATAACAACCCTGACCAAATAGAGCGGCCTGCTGATCGCCCAGAGCAGCACCGATCGGTACACCGTTTAACGGTTCAAGTTCGCTCACCTTGCCGTATTCTTCCACGTTTTCCACGGGATCGGGCAGGCTCTTTCTCGGAACACCGAAGAAGTCCAGAAGCTCCTCGTCCCAGGTTTTATCCTCGATGTCAAAAAGCATGGTTCGAGATGCGTTAGTGTGATCAGTTACGTAAACGTCTCCTCCGGTCAGCTTCCAGATTAACCAGCTCTCGATCGTGCCAAAGAGAGCTTCTCCCTGCTCGGTCATTTCCTCCAGACCTTCGACGTTTTCCAGGAGCCACTCTATCTTCGTCCCGGAAAAGTAAGGATCGAGCCTCAGTCCTGTCTTCTCCAGAACTTTGCCTTCGATCTTTGTTCCCTCGAGCTTGTCACACCGGTCAGCGGTACGCCTATCCTGCCAGACGATACCGTTATGGATGGGTTCTCCATCCTGGTTCCAGGTAAAGACCGTCTCCCTCTGGTTAGTTATCCCGATACTCGCCAGATCATCGGCAGTCAACCCGGCCTCGTCGAGAGCCTCTGCCGCAACTATCTCAAGCTTGTTCCAGATCTCGCTCGGATCGTGTTCAATCCAACCGGGCTGCGGATAGATCTGCTCGTGCTCCCTGTAGGCCGAACTTATCTGCTTCCCTTCATGATCAAATACAATAAACCTGGTTCCGGTAGTACCCTGATCAATCGCTCCAACGTATTTATCCATATACGCCACCACCTTGAGTTAACGAAAATTATTGATATACGAGATGTTCGAGAGCTTATCGTTGAGTACTCACATAATCAATCCACCAGATTCGCTCAGGTAAAATCCCATTCCGCAAGGATGATTTATAGCTGGACTTTCTCCCCCTCTTTCTCGGGAACCCGTTCCAGTGATCTACTGGTCAATACGGGGATACCAGTGCCGCATATATCTTCTACTACAACTTCCCCGACCTCCACCGGTGCTTCCAGTTCGACTTCGTTTATCTTATCCAGGCAGCAATCCAGTTCGTCCTTTGGTACGCCGGTCTCTGTTCTTACGGGTATCCTCGGGTACTTTGCGTTCTTGACTTTGACAGTCGTCGTTAGGATCCTCCTTGGGTCGTGAAACTCGCTCTTTACGTACTCCTCACCCTTGGCACAGCTATACCCCGATATATCCTTTATTTCGTCACCTTCGAACTCCACTTCCACGGTACAGCCCTTCGGACAGGCAACACAAGTATATTCTTCTTTTGGCATCAGAACCTCCTCGTAACCTCTACTTCAAGCTCGTCCAGGTCTTCCAATTCTGATAGATCCTCCTCCTCGACGTCCTTGACTTCCATTTCACCCGGAGTAACTATCTGCTCGAAGAAAGAGATGTCGGTATCCTTAATGGATATATCCGCGTTTTCCATCGGCTCCTCGACACGAAAGGCAAAGCGGAACTCGTCCTCGCCGCTTACCTTGTGTGGAACCACGTAATTAACGTTTTCGCCAGCTACTACTTCCTTCTCCGACTCTGGCAAACTTCCGTTACCGGCGTAAGCAACCGCTCCGTCACCGGCCCGGAAGCCATCCATCGTGACCCAATCGACCAGATCTTCCACGTGCACTGAATTCCCGCAGCCAAATATCCCCGGCACGTCCGTCTGGAACCATTCGTCGACCACCGGCCCGCGCGTCTTCTGAGATAGAGTAACCCCGGTCTCCTTGAAGAAGTCGTTTTCCGGTACCAGTCCCACCGAAAGGAGGAGCAAATCGACGTCGATATCCTTTTCCGTACCCTCTACCGGCTGGAGGTCCTCGTCGACCCGGGTAAGCTCGATACCTTCCAGTCGGTTCGATCCGTATATGTCAGTGACCGTATGGCTCAAATGGAGGGGAATGTCGTAATCGTGGAGGCACTGGACGACGTTCCTGTTTAGCCCGGTCGGGTAGTCCATTATCTCCGCTACCCCAGCTACCTCGGCTCCTTCCCAGGTCAACCTGCGGGAGATAATTAGGCCGATATCGCCGGAACCCAGCACGAACACCTTCTTTCCGGGCAGGAAACCTTTCTTGTTTATGAGCTCCTGGGCCGTTCCCGCCGGCATGACGCCCGCTGGCCTGTCACCGGGTATCTGGATTTCTCCGCGTGACCTCTCCCTGGCACCAGTAGCCAGCACCACTGCTTCCGCCTGAACTTCGAGCAGACCATCCGGAGTCAAGAGGGTCATGGATTTATCCGGGCGCATTGATAGCACGAAAGTATTCAACCGAACGTCAACCGAGCTATCGCCTATCTGGCTGGTAAACCTCTCGGCATATTCCGGACCGGTAAGTTCCTCTCCGTATATCTCCACTCCGAAACCGTTATGGATGCACTGGTTGAGGATACCGCCGAGTTCTATCTCCCTCTCCACAATCATTACGTCAGCGCCTTCCTCGGCGCCTCTGAGTCCGGCAGCCATCCCGGCCGGCCCGCCACCAACAACTACTATATCCTTCTTAATACTTTTAGTTTTTAAGTTCATTTTCACTCGCCCTTCTTGGTTTCTTCGACAAGTAGATACGATTCATCGTTTTTCTTGGTTACTTCCTTCGGCGAAACCCCCAGTTTATCCGAGAGTATCTCTATTAACCTCGGAGTACAAAAACCGCCCTGACAGCTGCCCATCCTGGATCTCGTTCTGAACTTGATTCCGTCCAGTGTCGTTGCACCTCGATCTATCGCCTCTTCTATCTCCGCCCGCGTCACTTCCTCGCAGCGACAGACGATATCCCTGGCGGCTTGATATTTGTCCGTATATTGAGCCACCTCTTCCATGTCCATATCGGCAAATTTCGGTATCGGTTCCCTGTTCGGATCGAATTCCGGGTCCTCCGTGAGTTCCAGTCCATTCTTGCCGAGAAGTTCGACTACGTGTTCCGAAATCGCAGGGGCTGCAGTTAATCCCGGCGACTGAATCCCGGCGACGTTAATGAAGTTATCCGCCGCGTCAGATTCCCCAATGACGAAATCGTCGGACCCGGCCTTAGCCCTCAAACCGGCAAAGTTAGTTCTGATCTTGCCCGTATCGATATCCGGGAACAGCTTCATGGCCCCATTCAGTACCTGATCCAGACCGGACTTCGTCGTTGCCACGGAGGGCTCCTCCAGCGGTTGGTGGTTCGGACCGAATATTATGCTCCCTTCGGCAGCCGGCGTAACGAGGATCCCTTTGCTTTCTTTGCTGGGCAGTGGGAAATTTATCCTCCTGACGTAGCCCTCGATTTCGCTATCCAGCAGGTGGTACTCACCTCTGGCGGGAGAAATGGAAAAACTGTCGTCCCCGACCATCCCGGCTACTTCGTCGGAATAAACCCCGGCCGCGTTGATAACGTAACTCCCTTCAAAACTGGCCCCATCGGCCTGCACGGTAAAGTTTGGGTCTTCGGAACGGTTATCAATTTCTTCAACCGGAGAATTGAAATGAAAATCAACTCCGTTCGATCTCGCGTTCTCGAAAAGAGCAATAGTGAGTTTGTATGGGGCAACTACACCAGCATCCGGGGCGTATAACACCGCTTCCACGTCTTCCGTTATGTTTGGTTCCAGTTCCTCGATTCTTTCCCGATCCGTGATGATCTCCAGTTCCTCAACACCGTTTTTATCGCCCTGCTCCAGTAACTTTTCCAGTTTACCGATACGGGAGCCGTCCTTTGTCGATACAAAGGACCCCATTCGCTTAAAAGGAACCGAAAGCTGTTCCGCCCACTCATCGTATTTCTTGTTACCGGGAGCCGAGAAGGAGGCCTTAACGGTTCCAGGTTTGGCATCGTAACCGGCATGAACTATTCCGCTGTTTGCCTTAGTCGTTCCCCAGCCTACGTCCGGTTTCTTTTCCAGAACCCCTACCTCCAGGTCGTAACGTGACAGTTCCCGGGCTATCCCGGATCCGATTACACCTGCTCCAATCACTAGAACATCGTATTTCTGAGTCATTCCGATATCGCCTCGAATTTGTAGAGCTATTCCTTTAACTAAATAACTACACAAACCTGAAACGTATCATAACAAAAAATACATTTTTTGTCAAATACGATTGTTGGGTTACTAAACCCAAAAAGATCCCACCCTTGAAATAAAATGGACCCCGGCTATAATAAATTTAGCAGAGTGATGGTAAGAGTGCTAATTTAAATCACATAAACCTCACGGAGGTGTGCTGACATGAGGGTACCATCGAGCTGGAACAGAAGACGATCCGTTTCACGAAAAAACACAAGTGACTTAATAAATAGGATTTTTCAGGACCTGGAAAAGAACCTGCTTAGCGAAAGTGGAAATAGCTTTGGCAATACTGATATTTACGAGAAAGACGAATCCTTATTCTACGAAATGGAACTACCCGGACTGAACAAAGAAGACGTCAGGGTAGAGAAGAAGGAAGATAAATTGGTAGTTAGCGGCAAAGTAGAGCGGGCAACGGAGAATGAGGAACGAAATTATCTCAGCAGAGGAAGAAAATACGGGAAATTTCAGCAGAGCTTCCCCTTACCCGAACTCGAAGAGGCTGACAAAATCGACGCCAACTTTGAAAACGGAATTCTCAGGGTAAGAGTTCCACTGGAAGAGAACAAAAAAGAAAAAGGAACTGTCAAAATAGAGATAGAATAGATTTCATTGACCTCTCACTCAGGGCCACCCTCATTATTGGGGGTGGCCTTTTATATATTTTAGCCCCGGATCCCAATCAAACACCATAGTGTTCCGAAAAATATCCAACCGCAATACTGGAACTCTCCTTAACCCTCTTAAATGTCATAATATTGAGTAATTTCGTCTAATTACCCCAAGTTCTTCCGGTTTTTTACTTGCTTGTTCTACTTTCTTTCTATTTATCATTTTTTTATAGTAGTAGTAATAGGTAAGATTTTATTTGTGGAAAACTGGCTAAAATTACGGGTGATGGGTAGGTTTAAGTTGTGAAAAAGGGTGTGTAAAAGGTGTTAAGAGGTTATTGAAAGTATGGAAAAAACCTGTGGAAAGAAATTCACTTCTCCTTTCAACAGGGGTTTTCAACATAAAAACAACTCATTATCCCGGTTTTTCACAAGTTATCCACATGGTTTTCCACAATAAGGGTAAAAGTTACGGTCAAACGTCCCTTGCCGTGAAGTAAGCTGTCCTGGTTCGGTGTTAAAAGGACGACCTTAATGAATGGAGTACGTAAAATGGTAAAAGGAGAGATTTTAAACGGGGTAGTACCCCTCCGGAGGCTTGAATAATCGCAGTAAGAAAGAGCCAGGGCAGTTAATCTTTCGGAAACCACGGAAAGAACTTGTTGGTTTTCTCCGCGTACTTCTGATAGTCCTCGTCGTCGGCGTATCGTTCCTCCAGTAGCGGTACACCCGAGACGAATAACAACAGGTAGCCAATTGCAAAGGGGCTAACGACACCGGCCCAGCCATAGGACACGGAGGCCGTAATCAAGTAAACTCCCCACCAGAGTAGAGCTTCCCCGAAGTAATTTGGGTGCCGCGTGTATTTCCAGAGTCCGTCGGTCATTATCCTGTTGGCCTCGTTTTTGCGCTCCTGAATAAACCGAGAAAGCTGGTAGTCCCCAATCGCTTCGAAGCCAAAACCGATGAGCCATATTGCTATCCCGATATAGTCGAGAAAATAAAGGCCCGGTTTGGTAAAGTAGTTAACGAGAATCAGTGGGTAAGATATGACCAGCATCAGGACTCCCTGAAGCAGGAATATCCTGAAGTAACTAATTACCCAGGCCCGGTCACCCCAGTCCTTACGCATTTCCTGATAGCGAAAATCCTCCTCTGCCCCCCAGTTTCTCGCACCGATGTGGTAGGCGAGCCGAAGCCCCCAGATGGCCGTAAGGCCGGTGGCAATTATTCCTCTTGCAGTTATCTCGGGAGCAAGTGCAAGGGAAAGCAATCCAACCAGGACGAAACCAAGCCCCCAGGCGATGTCGACGACCGAATAATCGGATTTCACCTGAGCAATCAGGTAAAACAGAGTCATGAAAAGGAAGACCGAGACAACTATGATTGCGGGTGCTGGTAAAGACATATTTTATTCCGTAAGGTAAGAAACCGAAACGGCGCCGATACCGGCGTGTGACCCAATTAACGGAGATATATCCATTGAGTAGTCGGGTTCCAGTCCAAGGTCTTCTTCGATCATGCTGGCAAGCTTGCTTGCTTCCTCTGGTGCGCTAACGTGACCGAGAGCGTATTTTTTTATGCCTTTTTCCCTGTCAGCTTCGCCCATCATGTCCAGAATCTGTCGGTAATTGGTGCTCCTAAGCAAAGGTTTGCCGTGTAATTCCGATTCCCCGTCTTCTACGGATATGATCGGTTTAAAGTTGAGGATGCGGGCAAGGAAACCTTTGAGCTTGCTCACCCTGCCACCCCTGATCATGTATTTGAGGTTTCTTACGCTGACCAGTATTCGACTCTTCTCGCTTAGCCTGCTTGCCTTTTCCGTAAGTTGCTCCAGGTTCGGGTCCCCTTCAAGTTCACCGGCAAGCTCCTGCACCACCAGTCCGAGAGACGTTGAGAGCTGTTGCGAGTCGATAATTGAAATCCTTTCTTCGTCGAATTCTTCCGAGGCCTTTACTGCCGTCTCGTAGGTCCCGCTGAGTTTTCCGGATATGTGCAGAGACAGGATTGAATCGTAGTGATCAAGCAGGTAAGAATAAGTATTCTTGAAGTCACCGACGGATGGCTGAGAGCTCGTTGGAAACTCCTCTTCTTCCTCGAGTTCTTCCAGCATTCGGTAAAACTGTTTCGGTTTAATCGTTACCTTATCCATGTACTGGTCCTGGCCAAAGTGGACCTGCAGGGGAACGGTATAAACCGGGAGCTGGTCAAGGACTTCCTCCGGGAGATCGCACGTCGAATCCGTCACGATAGCCACGCTGGATTCCCTTTCGTAAGCTGCCTGGTGCTGTTTTTGCATATCGTCGACCTTTTGGTCCGTTATGGTCCCGGTTTTACCCAGCTCGTAGACGAGTTCGCCAGGGTCGTTTGTATGTATGTGTACGTGGTATTGACCGTCTCCGCCGGCTATTACCAGCGAACTACCGAATTCGGCCGCTTTGCTTCTTAACTCCTCGGTGCTTAGTTCCTCTCCGGTCAGTACGACTTCAGTACAGTATCGCGGTCCTTCGACGCCCTGACTTTCCTCGATTACGTGAGAGGAGCCTACATCTTCCAGGTTTCTGAACCGGGAGAAAGAAGCGGTGCTGCCTTCTTTAAAGAAGGTCGATATTCCTTCCAGAAATAGGACGAAACCCTTGGCCCCGGCGTCGACCACGTCGGCTTCTCTCAGTTCTTTTAACCTGTTTTTCGTGTCTTCGAGCGACTGCCTCGCAGTATCAAGGGAGTAATCCAGTGACTCCATCAGGTCCTTCTTTCGGGATACGAAATCACTAAAGGAGCGTGACCACTCCCGCATCACGGTTAATATCGTCCCTTCTACAGGTTGGTTGGTCGCTTCGTAAGCGTGGTTGGCAGCGACCTTCATTGCTCGGGCAAATTCTTCCAGGTGCAGGCGATCCCTGTCTTTTGTCGCTTTGCTGATCCCGTTTAAAAACTGAGCCAGAATTATTCCGCTGTTCCCCCGGGAACTCAGCAGGGCGGCCTGTGCCATATCCTGAGTTACCGATCCGACTGATTCTTCGGGCTCCGAAGCCTGGGCAACGGAGCGGAGCGTCTGAGCCATGTTCTTTCCCGTGTCGCTATCCGCTACGGGGAATACGTTGATTTCGTCCAGGGACCGGCGCTTTTCAATGACTTTCTCGGCCCCTTTGGCAAATGCGTTATAGAATTGCTGACCGTCTATTTTGTTTCTCTCTTCTATTTTACGCTTCTCTGTATTTTCAACTGCTTGATTCATGTTTTATCACCAAAATTACCGAGCCACCCCCAGGGCGTCCCTGGAGGGAAATTAACTCGGAATAAACTGAAACCCTTTCCAACTAAAAAATTATACGACCTGAGTATAAGCAATTAAATAGTACGTTAAACCCCAGCGTGACACCAAAACCGGTAAACCATAAGAAAACAATGTTGTAATTCAGTTTATTTTTCAACTAAATATTCAAATAGTAAACTTCTCCGATCTTTCGCCCCCTCCTGTCTCTATTCTCTCCCGGAGACGGCTTGACAGGTAATCGATACCCCAGACCATGATGACTATCAGCATGGTCATGACCACTGCTTTGGGAAAGTTCCACTTGTTTATGTAACTGTAAAGCCTCATCCCTATACCTCCCCCACCAACTATCCCGATAATAGTTGCCATTCTGACGTTTATGTCCAGTCTGTACAGGGTAAAGGACAGGTAAGGGTTGATGATTTGAGGGATGACGGCGTATACAAGTACCAATAACTTTCCGGCGCCCGTGGCCTCGATTGCTTCAAGCGGTCCTGGGTCTATGCTTTCCACCCGTTCGGAAAACAACTTCGTCATGTCCGCAACGGAGTGGACCCAGAGAGCCAGCACGCCGGGGAAAGGACCCGTGCGGACCCAGACGATGAAGATGATCGCCCAGATGATCGGCTGGATCGAACGGATGACGCTGGCAAAGCCCCTGACAAATGTATAAATAACTTGAGCAACCGGAGAATTCATCAGGTTTTTCGCACCGAGAAACGATAATACTATTGCAAAAGGCAGGGCAAGCGCGGTCGCCATAAAGGCCATGTAAAGCGTCTTAACCAGAAGCTGTGCTCCTTCCCCGAGTACTGACCAGTCCGGTGAGGCAAAAGCGCCCCACAGTTTTAAAGTACTGCGGAAGTTCGTAACCAGTAGCCTGGGGTCAAAGTTTAACCTGAATAGAGCGACGACGAAGAGCCCGAGGAAGAAAGCCACTATAGTGAGGTTTCTCCAGAAATACCAGCTGCTTCGTTCTTTTATCTTGTCTTCGTCCGTCATACTATCTTCTCCCTTGCTTTCCCGCTGATGTAATCAAGTATCCAGACCACGATGGCAATGACTATGGTAACTGCTCCGACCTGTTCCCAGTCCAGCTGGTCCTTGTAATAGAAGAAAAACCGACCAATTCCACCTCCACCGACAAGTGCGATCACCGTTGCCATCCTGACGTTGATGTCAAGCCTGTACAAAAGGAAGGCCATATACTGAGGAATTACCTGGGGCACGGCGCCGTAACGTATGGTCTGCCAGAAAGAAGCACCAGTGGATTGCACTGCCTCAATCGGTCCTTTATCTATTGCTTCTACCTGCTCGGAAAAGAGCTTGGCCAGGGCCGCCATCGAGTGAATCAGAAGGGCAAACGCACCCGCAGCGGGGCCAAAGCCGATCCAGATTGCAAAAACTATCGCCCAGATCAAGCTCTCCACGGATCGAACCACGTTGAAAAATGCTCGGGTTAAGTAGAAGAATACCCTTCTGAACCAGCTGCCACCCATTATGTTTCGCGCTCCCAGGAAACCGAGCGGTGCCGCGAGCACGCCACCGATTAAAGTAGCCAGGTAAGCCATGAAGAGCGTATTTACCAGGCTACCGAGGATTGAGCCCTCCATCTCGGGATCGATCTCTATCAGGTGAGCGAAATTTGGATGGGAGAGCCCGTGCCAGAGCCCGATGGTCTTCGGGGCTCGTCTTATTATTATGCCCAGATTGATGTCCGTCGTCAGCCAGCCAACCCAGAAGGTAAAGACGACGAGGAAGATCGACGTTAGCCCCCAGTTGGTGATTAACCAGGGTTTCGTCGGTGGAGTCTCCTGATCGGTGAGGGCCTTGAGCCCAATACTCAGCCCGAAGTACTCGCTCGCCAGAGCGCAGGAGAACGTGCCCAGAACTGTCAGAATCCAGCCCCAGGGCGGTAGGGTCAGGGTGCCGTACCAGTCGACGTACTGAGTGTACCAGTAGCTGTTGAGAAGGAAAATCGTCGTGTAAGCAAAGTAGCTCCAGATCAGCCAGTCGAGCAGGAATGGTTTGGCCCGCCCCAGTAGGTCAGGAAATGTGGACTTTTTCGGCTTCTTCACCGAAGACCTCCTTGAACTTTTCGTCGTCTATTCCCTTGGGTGGGCCGTCGTAGACTATTTCTCCATCCTTTAATCCGATGGCCCTGGTTCCATATTTCCTGACTAAATCCAGAAAGTGCAGGCTCGTTATTACCGTCTTTCCCTGATCGTTGATTTGAGCAAGGTAGTCCATTATCGTGCCGGAGGTGGCCGGGTCAAGGCTCGAGACCGGTTCGTCCGCAAGTAACAACCTTGGGTCCTGCATTAAAGCCCGAGCAATTCCTACCCTCTGTTGCTGCCCTCCACTCAGTTCGTCGGCTCTTTTGAATGCCTGTTCCGGTATGCCAACCGTTTCCAGTTTTTCGTGCGCTGCCCTTTTCATTTCTTTTGGGAACCGACCCAGCATGCTCCGCCAGAAACTGAGTTCGCCGAGCTGTCCTGTCAGCACGTTCGTCAGAACCAGTGAACGCTCTATCAGGTTGAACCGCTGAAATATCATGCCGATTTCTTCCCGGATGGCCTTTAACTCCTTGCTCGATGCAGTAGTAACTTCCTGACCTTCGAACTTTATACTACCTTCGGTCGGTTCGATTAAGCGGTTTATACAGCGAAGGAGGGTTGACTTTCCGGAGCCGGAAAGACCGATGATTATAAGGAATTCGCCCTTTTCTACTTCGAAGGAGATGTCATCCAGGGCAAGAACATCGGGCGGATAGATCTTTGTCAGGTTATTTATCTCTAATTGTGCCAAACTATCCCCTCGCAGAAATGTCTAAAATATAATACAAAGAGGGCCCACTTCTGTACAGGCCCCCTTTGTATAAATAAAGCTCGAGTTCAAAACTTCGTACTTCTCTTATTCCTCCGGTACGGGGTAACCGACGAGTTCCCTGTAACTGTCGTAATAATCGTCGCTGATTCTCTCCACGTCGGTCCATTCGTAGAAGTTAGGATCGCCCCAGAGTTCCGAACCTTCTTCACTTCTGATGTGCTGGATTATGGCTTCAACCAGTTCGTCCTCCATCTCTTTCGGGAAGTCGTTCGTGAAGGTAACCGAGTCGTTCGGGATGGGGCCGAAAGTGCCGACTATTCCGACCTTTTCTATTACCTCTTCGTAGGAATACATGCCCGTTTCTCCGGCTGCCTGTCGAACGTCCACTACTTCACCGCGGAACTTTTCGGGAAGCAGTTCTTTGTGATGGTGGTTGTAAATCCACATTTCCGGGTCGTCGCCGTATTCCCATGTCGTATATACACCTTTTGGCGGTATCGGCGGAGAACCGTAGGAAGTTGCAAAGTCTCCCTGACCTTCCAGCAGGGCCACGATCGATGCAGTGTGGCCTCCGCTCTTAACTTTTCCGGCCAGGTCCACTCCGTGTTCGTCAAAGATCATGTTTGGTAGCACGTAACCGGAAGTACTACCGCGGTCGCTGTAGATCCACGTCTTTCCTTCCAGGGCATCAAGTACGCCCTCGACGGTCGGGTGATAATCCATCTCTTCTCTCATCGCGTAAACAGTCGAAAAGTAATAGGAAGTTCCGTACCTGACGGCAGCCAACCTGGGGTGAATGTTTCCATTCGTTTCCTGGTAAATCCTCGCGTACTGGTCGGTGGTCGGAGTGGCCATCGTGTCACCTTCTGCAGCTTTCATCGCCTCGACCAGCGCGGCATAGTCCGCCGTCACCGTGGGCTCAATATAGATTCCAGTCATCTCGTGAATGTCGGCGGCGACTTGCCTGCCGATATCCTGAATTACCGTGGCGTTTGTCGAAGGTGGGAAGAGCCACTGAACCGGGTTCTTCTTGGTGCCCAGTTCCGCGCTCACAGCGCCAACGCTGAGCAGTCCTACCGCCAGCACCAGGACAAAAGATAGTTTGACTTTACTTAAATGCATTAATAATACCTCCTGATAAACCCTTGTCGGGTTTGGTCCGAAAATTGAGTTCAGGTAAGTGGCTTTTTGCTTACCTGAGACGACAACTCGTAGTTCCTTTTATTTTATACTAAATCTTTTTCCCGCAAGTGACAACTGAATCCGACCAACAAGCTATAACTGGCCTCGCTTAAAGTGTCATGCCACTTCAAAGGATATCGGTTTTGTTTTCTCCGCGAAACATTCCCTTCAAGTACGAGAATAAATCCGGGAGATAAATCTTTCGACCTTGGATGACACCACCCCAGTTTCTGTAGACGTTTGGTCGTACCGAACGAAAAAATTTTTTATCCACTTCTCATGAAGTCAGGATTTAACACGAATAAATAGAATAACGCTATATTATATAGAACGAACGTTAATAATCAAGATTCTTACGAACTAGTCCTAACCCCGACTGTAACTCGGTGGTTTAATACACCTCTAACAGAAAAACGCTTAACCGTGTAATTTTATTTTGTAAATTTAAAATAAAATTTATTTCAGAGTTGTCCATAATAGTGAGTTATAAATCAGATTTATTGTTTATTTAAGCCTAAAACTTGCATGAGGCAATAATGCACTTATACTTGATACTTCTATATCTTTCTCCATAAAATAAAACAACGCGTGGTCGGAGCACCGGAGCGACTATGAGGGGGTTGCTCTATTCGGCCATTACTATCAAATTACATTTCGTTTCGTAACATGCGACGGGGAAACCCACTTTAATCTAAATTTCTAAACCAGAGGTGACAGCATGCACGGTAAACGTTCTTTTGCTGTATTACTACTAGCTACAGTTCTTACAGTTGGTTTTCTACTTCCGGTCGCAGGTCAGGAAGATAAAGTCAGAGTACTTCGCGGTACTTCGGCCCTGTCCGAGGCCAAAGCGACGAAAGCAAACGACATAACCGTCCGCAATGACGTAATAGAGTTTTCAGTCGGCGTTGATACCGGGGGAGCCTACGGAATGCCTCCCGGCGTTATCGTCGATGCAGGTAACAAGGCAACGGGTGACATGGTGGCGACTCTTGGGTTCGTGGCCAACAACTTTGGTGCATGGGTAAACTACACTGATATAGAGGTAACAACAGATACGAACGAAAAAGTTGTCGTGACTTCTACAGGCCACTGGCAGGACCACCCAAACGTGGAAATTACTACCACTTATACCCTCAAGGCCGGAGAAAATTCGATACACTTATTCACGACCGTAGAAAACGTCGGGGATAAAGCATACGAAATGGTTTCCGGTTATGGCGTATCGATGAGTGGCATGCAGACGTACCTTCCCGGTTACGGGGACGTCACATCCGGTATGTATAGCCTTACGAGTGCCGATACGCTTCCGCTCAAGTGGGTCGGAGGTTATAACGTAAACAAAGGAACTTACGGTTTCTTCTTTGAGGAAATGACCCACTTTACGGCGTCGGATACCTGGGTTGACCCATTTAAGAAGATCAACATCAAGCCCGGTCAGAAGGTTACGGAAGAAGCGGACTTCTATATCTGGGAAGAAAAAGACGTCTCGAAGCCGCTGGCGACTTACTACCAGTTAAATGACGTAGCTACTGGAAACCTCCGCACAACTATTAAGGACTCAGCCGGTGACGTCGTTCCCGATCCTTACGTGAATATATTACAGGAAGGTGAAACGATAGTAACCGTACAGGGAGACGAAGAAGGGGTCGTTGAACTTCCACTGGCCGCAGGTAAATATTCCCTGGACGGTGGGCTCAAGAGTTACTCCAGCAACCCACCAGTCGAATTCTCCGTCAAAGAGGGCGAAGCCAAAGAATTGAACTACAATAACGTAAAAGTACCCGGCACCGTTAAATTTGAAACATCGCTGGGAGAGACCGGGGCAAAGCCCGCTCAGGTCCTGGTCAATAGCGATGGAAAGTTCCGGGAAACGATTTACACCGGATTCGACGGCAAAGCTTCGATGACCCTGCCACCCGGCACCTATACCTTTGATCTGGTTTATGGGGATAACTTCACTTCCAGGGAAATCAACAAGGAAGTCACAGTTGATCCCGGAGCAAAGGAGTCGGTAAATGCCACGTTCGAGAAAATCTATCATCCGAACGAGGAAAACTACTATGGCACGGACCTGCATCAACACTCCAACATACTGGATGGTACTACGCCTCCTGCCGATCTGGTAAAGTCGTTCCTGGCTTCCGATCTGGATCTAACCATAGTTACCGACCACAACAAGGTAGCAAACCACGAAAACATAGCAAGTATTTCGGAAGAGCACGGAATACCGTTCATTCCGAGCGTTGAGATCACGACGCAGTCCTGGGGTCACTTCAATGCCTTCCCGCTTGACATGGGCAAAAACCCGATTTACAAGGGTACTCCGGACGAGTTCTTCCAGGATGCCAGAGACAAAGGTGCGACCTTTATTCAGGTCAACCATCCGAACACCAACGGTAGTTACTTCGACAGGACGGTCAGTATGAAAGACGACGGTCTGGAGCTGAGCGACGGCTACGTTGGTAGCTACGACGGGATAGAACTCAACGGTGCCTGGGACGAGGGCGACAAAAAGACGCTCCAGGAAACCTACGAGTTCTGGAACAAGGGCAAAAAGTACACGATAGTGGCTAACTCGGATACCCACAATATCTGGCAGGACTGGGGCGGTTCCGGTGCTCAGCGGACTTACGCCTACGTCGAGGGAGACCTCACCGTAGACAAGTACGTGAAGGCTTTGAACGAACAGAAGGCTTTCTGGTCCTACGGTCCGCTTGTTTACATGGAAGCCAACGGTAAAGTGCCCGGTTCGAAACTTGAGAAAGACACCGTGACAATCAGGGCAACTCTGAAAAGTACCGACGGTCTAAAACAGGCAACGCTAATCAAGAACGGTAAGGCCGTTAAGACCTTTGACCTCGCCGGTAACTACTACGTAATCGGTTACTCACACCAGGTCGAAGGCGACGGTTGGTACGCGCTGAAGGTCACCGAACAGGACGGAGATCTCGCGGGTACAAACCCGGTATGGTACTAAACTAAGGCTTCGAATAAATTATTGATTTGAGTATAAGCGGCGAGGGTTTTCCGCCCTCGCCGCTTAATTTTTCTTTACTCAAGGCTTTCAACATTATAAAACTGCTTTACGGTTTTGAACCTGAAAGCTTCGACCAGGTAAATCTTTAGCTTAAGGAAACAATTAATAATAATCGATAGCCGGGGTTTCTACCCCCGGTGTATACCCGAGTTGAAGTGTTTGCTTGTTTGCTTTGGTATTAATTACGTTAAAGGTACCAAGGGATATATCCCTACACCTCAACCACCCACAACTTCTCAAATACCTTTTACTGAGTATATTATTCTTTCCAGCTGGTCCAGCAAAACCGCTCAGCTCAGGTTACAAATTCTCTTATTTTCAGAAATGCTTAAGTGTTTCGGTTTTTCGATTCGACCCATCAAATGATCTTTCAAGGGAGGGCAGTTAAAGCAGATGGCCAGGTCGTCGAAACTATCAGGGATAAATTAAAAGCTACTCGCATTTCAAAAGTGGAAAGACCGGAAAGGTTGTTGCAGTTTAAGCTCCGGACGAGTTTACGATTTCTATCCCCTGGTAATCCGAAGTTATAATTAGGTCGGCACGGCTTTTATGGGAAGAGATGATTTCGTGTTCCCGTTTCAGGACGTCCTCGACGAAGGGTTCCAGCTTGTCCCGCCCCCTTTCCTTCCTGTCCTCGTAGGTCTGTTCGTAGTTTCTGTCGATGAAAATCCTGAAGTCGGCGAACTCCAGCGCGGTAGTGTAGGTACCTTCTGCTATCAGCCATTCGAACTCTCCGACTTTCTTGACCTCGGTGTTGATTTGGTCCGCGTCGTAATCCACCAGGGGCTTATAGATTGAATCGGTGCCATTCTTGAAGGAACGCAGGTTGGAGTCGAGAAAATCGAGCTTCACTTCGTAACTTCCGACCTGGTCGATGTTTTTCTTCCGCATTTCGTGGTTGGTTTTTGGGGGGAAAACGAAGTAATCGTCCTGCTGCAGTATTCCTGTCGGGACTCCTTCCTCTTCGTTAATCCGGGCAATTTCGGCCGCCAGTTCGGACTTTCCGGAGCCGGATTCTCCGGCAATTGTCATGACTAACTTCTCTTCATCTTCGAACCTCTCCCGCAAAACCTCTATGATCTCCCGGGCTCTCTCGGTGTGGACCGCTTCTATTACCAGTTCGTCACCCAGCACTATTCATCAACTCCTGTTCAGAAATTTAATTGTCTTCTTTTACGTAAAATAAAGGTCAGCCAGCTGTTCAAGCTCGATATCAGTTTCCAGTCCAGGCTCGGTAAAGTACCGTGGTATATCCAGCACGTCACTATCAAAAGCGGGCTCATCCTTTATCTCCTCAAGGACTTCCAGGTAGCTTCTGGCAGTTTCCTCCCATGTATACCGGGAAAGTACGCGTTCCTTGCCAGCACCGCTAAATTTGTCCCAGGTCTCCTCCGATTCCAGAGGTCTGAGTAGTCCTGCCGCGATCTCCCCCGGGTCTTCCGGATCTACGAGGACCCCGTATTCTTCTCCTTTATCTTCATCGACCATGCTCTCCGTTGGGCCGCCCTGATCCGTTACCACGGCCGGTAGCCCGCAGCTCATTGCCTCCAGCGGTGCCAGACCGAAGGGTTCGTAGAGGGCAGTCAGGGCGAAAACTGACCTCCTTTTCTTTCCCCAGCGGTAGGCCGCGGCCAGTTCGCTCTGGTCCTCGAGCGGGAAGGAGGTAGTCGCTTCCCAGAGATCCTCGTCCTCAAGGGTAGAGGCGATTTTATCCAGAATTTCTCTTGCCCCGCCTTCGTACCTTTCCCGCTGCTTTAGTGGGTTGCTGGCTCCCCGGACGACTATCGCCAGGTTGGCGGTCTCCTTTAACTCTCCGGACTCCGCGAAGGCGTTTACCAGGCCGAGATGGTTTTTCTTGGCGTCCAGTCGACTGGAACAGATAACGAGGGGTAGATCCTGTCTGCTCTCCTCTATATCCCTGTCGATCGCGGATTCGATTCGCCGTGCTACTTCATCGTCTTTTGGCCCTGCTTCCTCGTTGAACAGTTTCCGGTTGACGCCGGGCGGAATGACGGAGAACTTATCGTCTTTTTCCACGTAAACAGCCCCGCTGTAGACGGGGTGGTCGTACTGGTTGTATCGTTCCTGGTTGGTACTGGTAATGACTTGATCGGCCCGGTTCATCGCAACCCTTTCGGCAAAAATTCTTCGGGCAAAGTTGAACCGTTCGTCCAGTTCCGCGAGGTTGTCACGAGATGCGTCAAACCGGTCCATCTTCTGCCCGCCCAGCGAGTGACCGGTAAACGTGTAGTTAATTCCCTTGTCCTTTTTGAGCAGTGCTCCTACGAGTCCGCCGTCCCCGTAATGAGCTGTGGCTACATCGGGAAATTCTTCCTGGTTCTCGTAGAATTCGATTATCCCCTCCAGCCACTCGGTTCCCAGGTGGGGCCAGAGTCGTTCCTTGGGCAAGAACTCATCCGGCCCGCAGGGAATTCTGACTATTCTAACGTCGTCCGATTCCGGATACTTTTCGACCCGTTCCGAAAACTCGGGCCATTCCGGGTCGTCAATTTGGCGCGTAACTATATCCACCCGGTGGCCCAGTTCGGCCAGCGCCAGTGCTGTTTCCTTGACGTAAACGAGCTGGCCGCCGAAATCCGGATGCTCCATCCAGTAGCTGTCCTCGGGGTCAAAGTTGCCCTGAGGGTTGAGAAAACTAATAAGCAATTTTAACTCCTTTTCCCGGATTAACCCTTGACAGCGCCTGCAGTCAGACCACGGACGAAGTACTTCTGGAGCGAGAAGAATACTATCAGCGGCACGATCATCGAGATGAACGCCGCCGGTAGTAGCAGGTGCCAGGACTGACCCTGAGACCCTACCAGATTAGCAATTTTCAGAGTTATCGGCGCTTTCGACGGATCCGGCATGTAGATCAGGGAGACTATCAGGTCGTTCCAGATCCAGAGGAACTGAAATATTGCCAGCGAGGCTATCACGGGCAGCGACAGTGGAATAACCAGCCGGGTAAATGCCGTCCAGACGGAGGCACCGTCTATAAAGGCTGATTCGAACAACTCTTTCGGCAGCCCGCCCATGAAGTTACGCATCATGTAGATCATCAGCGGCATCCCGTAACCGGCATGAGCAAGCCAGATCCCTATGTAACTACCGTATAGCCCCGTCGAGGAGTAAATTTTTATAATTGGGATAAAGGTCATCTGCAGCGGTACTACTATCAGCCCCACGATGGTCAGGAATAGAAGGTTCCTGCCGGGGAACTTGAGCCACGCGAAGGCATATCCCGCCAGGGCTGCAAAAAACAGCGAAATCAAGGTTGCCGGCACCGAGATAATGAAACTGTTCAAGAACGACCGCCAGATGTCGTTTCCAAATAGTACTTGAGTATAGTTTTCTATCGTGTAGTTCTGGGGGTTTGCCGGGTCGAGAAAGACGCTCCACCAGCCCGAACTCATGATATCACTGGAAGACCGAAAGGAGCTGACAAATATTCCCAGAGTTGGAAGCAGCCAGACGATACAGAGAATGATAATTACTACGTGAAGCGGAACCCGCGAGAAGAGGTTTATTGCTTTTCTGATCATCGTATTGCCTCCCTGCTTTGGAATCGACGGATATTGATAATGACGAACGGAAAGATGAGAACGAAGAGCACGACGGCAATGGCACTTGCCGCTTCGTAGTTATAGAAACTGTACATTTTTCGGATCATCAGGCTGGCGAGGACGTCCGTGCCGTACTCCCCGTTAGTCGTTACCCAGATGAAGTCGAATATCTTCAGGACGAATATCACGATGGTAGTCGTGGTGGCGATTATCGTCGTCTTCATGTAGGGTATCGTCACGTTCCAGAATACCTGAAGTTCGTTCGCCCCATCGACACGAGCAGCTTCCAGCATCGACTGAGGGATACCCTTATAGGCGGCGGACAGCATCACCATTGCGAACCCAGTCCAGACCCAGATACCCATAACGATCAACGCCATGTTATTCGTCCAGGGTCGCTGCATTAGCCAGGTTGTTGGTTCAAATCCCTGCTGGGAAAGCATGAAATCTACGATTCCCAGTAATAGCAAGGAACCCATCAGGGGAGGGCCAAAGGAGTTGTCCCGAACGGCGGCGAGCCCGATACTGATGAGGCCCAGAACCATCAGAACCTGGGCAGCGATCCCGAGTGGGGTCATGCCCTGCCCCAGACTTATAAATCCGATGATCCACCAGATAGCGATGAGGACCAGACCGGTGATTACTGCTCCGGCTATCCAGGTGACCCGGTCTTCCTCTTTCCAGATTCCGATTGCTCTCCACAGACCTTTACCCAGAGCGAGTAAAGCAAATACGACTGCAGCTATTCCAAACACTACGAACATGACGTTTAAAGCCGCATTGACTCCGGGTCTGGCGGCAAAGTCACCTATCGCCCCCATGAGAGAGTTCAGCAAACCTATTTGAGTAAACCCCGGAGGCCTGTAAGCGTAGACGAACTTCCAGATTATCGATGCGGCCGTGAAAGAAACTGCCATCGGCATGAAAATTATCGATTTGGCCATTGACTCGTAATTTACTTTATCCAGAAGTACGGCCAGCAGCAGACCAAATACGACAGTGAACGAGGTCATAACTACGAGCCAGAGCATCGTATTCCTGAAAGCGATCAACGTTTCCGTGGAAGTCAGAACGTTGATGTAGTTCTGAACCCCGACGAAATTCCCGGTGGGAAAGGCGCCCTTCATGCTAACGTCACCGAGAAAGCTTGTATACGTGGTTATAATCGTGGGATAAAATAAAAAGAACCCCACGACCAGCAGCGCAGGTCCGACGAAAAGCCATGACACGAAGTTTCGCTCTCTCATGGTAAACCTCCCAAAAGGAAAAGGAAGGCGAGGCGAACCCCGCCTTCCTTAATCGAGTTCGATAATTATTTAATCAGTGGCTTCGCCCGATTCGTAAGCGTCGTCAGCGCTATTTTCCAACGTGTTCAGTACCTCCGACAGCGTTTTGTCGCCGGATACGTAGTTGACTATTGCGCTGAAGAAGCTGCCCGAGCCGACGGCTGAGTTCATGGAGTCCGATGCGTCAAACCTAGCCGTTTCCGCTTCCTTTAAGGCCTGTGCTGATTTACTTAGGGTATCGTTGGGGTATACGGAAAGCGGAACGTCGACGTTAGTGGCCAACCTACCGGGATTCTCTTCGACCCAGGTCTGCTGAATATCGGCTTCTGCAAAGTACTTTACCAGTTCTCTCACTGCGGGCTTGTCGTTGAACGCGATAAAGAGGTCACCGGCAAAGAGAATCGGTGGTGAGCCCTTGCCGAAGGACGGGAAGATAAAGGTATCGTAATCCTCGCCGACTTTTGCATCCGGGCGAGCGTCCTTGATAAAGTCCTGGATGAACGTTGCCTGTCTGTGCATCAGTGCTCTTGGCTTGTCCCTGCCGGCGCCGGGAATGATGTACTGGGCGGAATCGCCGAAGTTCATCGTCAGGGCGGCCTTGCTCCCACCCATGACCATGTCTTCATTCATAAAGAGGCTAAAGATCCTGAAGGCTTCTGCGACCTGCGGATTGGTCCACGAGATGTCGTGGTTTACCCATTTATCGTAGGTTTCCGGTCCCGCGGAACGGAGCATGATGTCTTCGAGCCAGTCGGTACCGGGCCATCCGGTGGCACCGCCACTTTCCAACCCTACTACCCATGGAGTATAACCGTCCGCGACCATCTGGTTCTGCAGCTTGATTAGTTCTCCCAGCGTTTCCGGGGTTTCGTAACCTTCTTCCTCGAAGACCTTCTTATTGTACCAGACCAGGCTCTTGACGCTGGCAGCCGGAATCATACCGTATAAAGTGCCCTTGTAAGTTCCGGTTTCCAGGAAACCACCGGCCATTTTATCGGCAAGTTCGGTGTCCTTGAACCAGTCCATTGACACGAGGTCACCCTGCCTGGCCCAGTTTTTCATCAGTCCGGGGTTCGGTACGTTAGCCATGTCAGGTGGGTTGCCGCCTGCTACCCTGGAACCGAGAGCCGTCTTCATGTTACGGCTGACTGGTTGTACCTCTACCTTAATCCCCGTATCTTCCTCGAACTGCTTCATCAGGCTCTGGAATACTTCCAGTTCTGCTCCTCCGAAACTAGTCGCAAAAGTTACCTTTTCCTGGCCGTAAGTGGTAACGGCACCAGAAAATATTAGGCCAATGCTGAGTACGATGCTCAACACGAGTATTGACGAAAGTTTTTTACTGTTCATTTTAATTTTCCCTCCTTTGGAATAGGTGAAAGTAGGTGTAGTTATAAAGTATTCAACTTCTAATCAGTCTTGCCGCTATTCACCCTGGTTTTGGTTCTATCACCTCCTGAGTTTGAATTGCAGCCGCAGGAGCTGCGTTTAATCAGATCGGTTTTTACTTTTCTTGTGGTCCTCTCTTTTTTTCCGTTGATGAGGTTGCTTAATTTTTTTGCAGCCAGGTAACCCAGTTTTTCGGTATGTAAATCCAGTACGGTCATTGGTGGGTTGATGTGTCTGGCAAGCTGAGAATCGCCGAGGGTGATTAGAGCGACGTCGTCTGGGATGGAAAGTTCCAGGTCACGCAGGGCCCGATAAACGCCCGCCATCTGTTCCTCAACTGAAATACATATTGCAGTAAAATCCAGATTCTCGCCCTTTTCCATTATCTCTCGATAAGCACTCTGTTCGGTGTGCTGAGAATTCCAGATGTACTCGGGGTTCACTTTTATCCCGGCCGATTCCAGGGCGGTTCTATAACCTTTTTCCCGGGCTTCGGAAGCGATAAGGTAATCCGGACCGCCGAGAAAGCCAATTTTTTCATGGCCGTGTTCGATCAGATGTCCCGTGGCGGTTTTGGCGGCATTGAAGTTGTCGTTGTCCACGTAAGGAAACTCCCTTGGAGGCTCGCCAAGGAAGACGGTCGGGTAATCGTACTCTTCGATTACGTCCAGGTAAGGCATTTCCTTCGTTGGGTGGGTAATGATGGAGCCGCTGACGTTTTTAGTGCTCTGAGCTCTTGTTATTTGCTCCGCGGTTTCCTCGCGCGATTCCACGACCTGGAGTGAGATCAGGTTACCGGTCTCTTTCGTGGCCCGGCTCATGCCCGAAATCAATTTTTGAAAGAATCCGGTCGAAAAGAACAGGTTGTCGACCTTGACCGGAATCAACAGCCCCAGGTTGTTCGACTTCCCGTCGACCAGGGCCCGAGCCGCAGCGGTCGGATGGTAGCCGAGAGTTTTCGCAGCCTGTATGACGACTTCCCTGGTTTCCGGACTTATCGTCGGTTTGTTGTTGAGGGCCATCGAGGCAGTTGACGTAGCCACTCCAGCTTTGTCCGCTACGTCCTTGATCGTGACGTTATTGTTACTGCTGGAGTTTTGCTTGTTCATCTATTCAACTCCGATTCGGGCATTTTCTTGAAACGTTTCAAAAGCATTATAACGAAACTGGCCCCCTTAGTCAAATTAAGGTATATATTGCTATGAATTGGTAATATTGCCCATCACGGATGAACAGCGACATCCTTGATGCATCGTATGATAGGAACGTTTCCTGAAAAGTAGACTCCCGGTGCGGTTGATAAAGTCGAGCTGGTTAGTACTCCGTGATTCGCCACAATACCTAACACCTTTCCGGTAACGGAGTCGATTTGCCTGACCGCATTGCCAGCCGGTCTTTTATATGGTTCGATTTGTCCTTTTATTGACCTTATAATGTGCTTAATATGAATTTTCTACCGGAACGAATTAAAGGTCTTCTCGGTTATCTCGCGGGTGGGGCCGGACTCTACCTTATCTGGCTGGTTCTATTTGGAGATCCGCGGCCCCTGGTGCTCGTTGGCGGCGTATTCGTTACTGCTTTCGCCCTTTTTCTGTTTTGGCGCTTCGATCTTGAAATAGATTTACCGCTTGAGTCCCTGTTTCGGCCGCTGTCGTGGGCAAGGTTTTTCTTCTTTCTGGTTTTTGAAATACTAAGGTCCACTGTTCACACCTGTTATCTGATAGTAACAGATGGTGTGGAGGGCCGGATCGTGGCCTACACTACGGAGCTCAAAACAGGTTCTACCAGGTTATTCCTGTTGAATGCCATAACTTTGACACCTATTACGATCGGCATTCTTTCGGAAAACCACCTGGTTTACATTCACCATATTGGTTTAAGGAGCCAGGAAGATTACGAAGAGATGGTCGATAAGATCCGATCGGATTTCGAAGAACCTCTCAAAGCAGTTGAAAGTCAATAAATCATGCTGAGGCTTTCCGTAGATGTCATAGTGGGGATTAGCCTGACTTTTACCTTGTACAGGCTTTTCTACGGTCCGGATGTGCTGGATCGTTTGCTCGGTTATAGTTCTGTTACTGCCAAGATAGTTATCTTGCTCGCAGTTGAAGGGGTTATGGGTGGAAGAGAAGTTTTCGTCAATCTGGCTTTGATATACGCGATACTAAGCTTTCTGGGAATCGTAGTAATTGCAAGGTACATAGAGAGGGAAGTATGAACGTTCTGTCCCTGATACTGATTTTTACCGGCTTGCTTGCTACCCTGATTGGTTCTTACGGTATAGCGAAACTGGGTGATATATATTCACGTCTCCAGGCAAGCGGGGCTTCGGATACTGTTGGAGTAATACTCGTTCTGCTGGGTTTTCTGGTTCGAAATGGCTTCCGCTTTTCCGATTCATTTCTTGCGCTGCTAATTCTGTTCTTTTTCGTTACCGGGCCGATAGTAACGCATTCAATCGGCAAGACAGCCTTTCTTTCCAACGTCGAACCGGCAAAAACGCCGGACCGCTCCGAGGAGGATTAGCCGTGCTGGTAGGGTTTACTTTGCTTCTTCTCGGGCTTGCTATCGCCGTCTTGATCCAGGAGAGGCTATTGAATGCAGTAATTTTGCTCGGAGTTTTCAGCTTGATTAGCTCCGCGATCTATTTCCTCGTCGGTGCGCCGGACCTTGCCGTGACTGAAGGTGCGATAGGCGTTGCCTTCGTAACCTTTATTTACGTCCTTGCTCTGAGTGACCAGGGCAAGCTGCACGTCATCGCGGAAGAGGTGCCTCCTTTTTTGTTCCAGGAAAAAGGAGAACTGCGGGGGGCGGAGCTGGAGATTCTTCGGGGGTTTGCGGAAGATTCCAGCCTGGATCTGGAAGTTGAGTTCGTGTCACCGGAGGAACTGAGCTCAAAGGTTGGGGGAAGGCGAGCGGACCTGGTAGCCGGGGCTTACTTCCGGGGTTACCTCTCCGGGGGGGATTTGAAAGACACGGTTAGTTTTAACGAAGCCCGTTTAACCAGGGTGACTCTGTCCGGCGAAGCTGGAGGTAAAGTTGGCGTGCTGCCGGAGGTTTCCTTTGTCGAGGAGCAGCTTGCAAAGACCGGGATCAACAGAGGTTTCGATGGAGGCAAGAGTTTTGAACTGGTCAAGTTCGAATCGCTTGAAGACCTGGTCGATGCCTATAACGATGGGGAGATATCGGGCTTTTTTGCCGATTCCGGTAGAGTCTCTAACGCTCTGTACCGGATAAATACTCCACTCAGAGAAAAAAGCGAGACAGCTTCGGTCGGTAAAATAAACTACTGTTTTGCAGTTTCCTCCGAGGACCAGGAATTGCTTGATAGCTTAAATGACTACCTGAAGAGCTTGAAGCGAAGGAGCGAAGTCGACGAGTTACTGGATAGGTATTTTCGGTGATTGCCATGAAGAAATTAACGTTTTCGTTAAAAGGGGCCTTCGTTGTTGGACTGGTCTCAACTTTTGGGGTCCTTGCGGTTGCTGCAATAATTCTCGGAAAGGATCCTGAGGGGTTGAGAATTGGCCAGCTTTATCTGAAGCGGGGCCTGGAGCTGGATAACGTATCAAACGCCGTTTTCGGAGTTTACGGCGTCTTCCGTTTTTACGACACTCTATTTGAGCTAATGATATTCTCCATGGCCGTGCTCGGGATCACCGTTTTTTCTGATCTGGAAGCCTCGGAGAGCTCGGAGTCGGCGCAACTGGTCGAATCACACGTAGTCAATGCATCCGCTTCCTTTCTCTACCCAATCGTGGCAGTTTTTGGCTTCTACCTGGCTTTCAGCGCACATCTTGGTCCTGGAGGTGGGTTCGCGGCTGGAGTTATCGGTGGGAGCGGGGTGCTATTGCTGGCACTTTCGAAAGGAGCGGGCGAAACCGGAAGGCGGTTTCAGGAGAACGAGATGAAGCGGGTTGAATACCTGGCGCTGATCTTTGCCCTTGGGGTGGCCGTACTGGGAAGTCTTTACCCCGGGAAAGCTTACGGTGGTTTGTCCGGTTTGGGCACGATCATTGCGGTTAATACTGCGATAGGTATGAAGGTGTTTATCGGAACCTGGGCCATTTTGCACTTTTTTGTCAAACATCGAGGGGAAATATGAGCGATTTTACGGCAGCGATTTCGATACTTATCGTGGTAGTTGGGTCGATTGGCCTGATTCTGAAGAAGAACCTGCTAATGAAGTTGCTGAGCCTGAGCATCGTAAATACTGCTACCATTCTTTTCTTCGTCCTGGTCGTATACACTCCGGGAGACCGGGCACCGATTGGTGCGTATCCTGGAATACAGTATGCCGACCCCCTGCCTCAGGCGCTAGTGCTTACCTCGATAGTCATTAACTTCGGGGTGCTGGCTCTGTCCCTGCTATTCACGATGGTTCTGGTCAAGCGCTATCACACGCTCGACGTGAAGAAGATAGAGGAGCTGGTCAGGAAGGAATTTGAGGCCGAGGGCAGGCCGGCGAGCCACGGTGACTAAATTAAGTCCTGCCCGTTTCTTTGACGGTTCCAGTCTCTCAACCCACCGAAATTGTATAGACGAGCTCCGCCCTGTAGTCACCGTCTTTGTATTCTTCCTCGTCGTACTGTACCTTGTAGTCAACGCCGAACTTGTGTTCGCCCGGCTTGCCTTCTGCTATGGTGGTAGGTGAAGTACTTACCTGTTGGAAGTTCCCTTTACCTCTTACCGAGAGGTCAGTAACTGGTTTCTTGAAATTACCCTCATCGCTTTCCCCCATGAACTCGTTTTCGGCTTCTACTTTGACTTCCCAGTCCACGTTACTTGCGGCAACCAGTTCCACGGCGTTTGTTTCTTTGATGTAACCCCGTTTGAAGTCGCCCTGGTCGGGTTCTGGAATTTCGTAGACGCTTTCTACGCTCTTTTTGGAAGAGTTGAGGGTGTCATTCGAACTTATGGTGAGTGACTGCTGTGCGTTTATCGTCCAACCTACTGTGACTGTTGCCGAGTCCTCGGCAGCTATTCCTATAGTGCTGACGGTTAATACGAGTAAAGCTAAGACCGATATGGTAGTTAGTAACTTTTGCATGTCCTTCGGCAGCCCGGCTGCCCTTCCCAGTTAGAGGAGTGGGGCCCGTAACTTTGTGCGCCCGCCTTCCGGCGGGGTTACCCTTCTCGGGACCTTTCCGGCACCTCCGAGTAATTTACTTTCAAGGATCAGTTATAATTGTTTCACTTTGCTTCTATTATTTATTATACCTAAAGTGATGGGATTTTAGACATCCGGTTTGGGGTTTCCGTTAAAAGTCGTGTTGATATGAAAGAATAAATGTAAGCAGGACCGTTAATCCGACGAAAACCCATACATCGACGTACCAGAAAAGAACGACCATCGCGTAAAGGAAACCTCTCCTGCCTATCATGTAGCGCTGGCTGCCGTGGACAAAGAGTTTTTCCAGGTAAGAAGTGGCAGGTTTGCCTTCGACCTTTTCCAGGTCCTCCGGGTCCGCGCGGATCAAGACCGTGAGGTTGTTGAAATGGCGCAATGCCAGTAGCAGGTTCAAAAAAGAATACGTCAATGTAAAGAAGGTTAGCCAGCCGGGATAATCAATTGTACCAGGCGTGGTAAGTCCGTTATTCCCCACATTAGTTAACCCATAAGTCAGGAGGAAACCTACAAGCAAAATACTCGTGGAGGCAAGGAAGGTGATGCTCATGATCATGTTTCTGATCTGGTGAACCACGAGCAGGTATTGACCCTTCTCGAAAGTGCTCTCTAGCCAGGAGGCCATGCAGGAATTTATTCGACCCTTTTTGGTTACTTGTGGCCTTCTTCTTGTCAGAGAAAGGTAAACGGTATGGTAAAGTGGAAAACAGAGGGCGAAAACGATAAAAGGAAGCCAGACCTTGTAGGACATGGTGAACCTCGTCAATTTTATTTTCATTAAGGAGGTTAGCCTGATAAGGGTTTTCTTGCAAGAAACGGTCCGGTTGGATTACGCCGGAAGTTTTCGAGGTGGTTATTGGTGAAGGGGAGAACACCTGTTCTGAGTGGGGTTACCCTTTCTGTATCGCTTTCGGAGCGGTTATTTGTGTATGTACTGAAGAACTCAATCCTTCCACCACTTCATATCTTCGATAGGTGGTACTCTCCAGGAGGTGGTACTCTCCAGGCATGCTGTCCTTCCGCCCCGGCACGGGGACCGGGGCTACTGGGTGAATAATAAAAGCAGGCAGGGTCCCCGTGCCC
>Ga0207414_1000024_pt1 | contig 70710 bp, 78 predicted proteins | sample PonA231FremontCA_2_FD_187269 | JGI IMG/M metagenome (GOLD analysis project Ga0207414, IMG submission 187269) | Marine sediment microbial community from Fremont, CA, USA - Pond A23 Sediment 1 (SPAdes) | ecosystem: Environmental > Aquatic > Marine > Unclassified | place: USA: Fremont, California...
CCATAGGTGAAATGCCTAAGTAATGATAAGCCAAGCTTTCGGCGAGTGCGGCACTCGCCGGTGCTCGGCGGTCCGTTTCAGTCCGGGATTTGTCCGCCGTCGGCGTCAACGCGCCCTCGCGGCCCCCCGACTGTGGTCGGAGGGGGCGGTACGTCGCCGTCGCGCGTATTAACAATGTACTGTTTTGCTACGGCCGCGTACATCGCGTCGGTAAGCAGGGAGTGGGTCCCAATCGGCTCGGCGTACGCCACGCGGCCGCGGTCGTCCCGGATCTTCGCGCGTATCTCCGTCCGGATAGCGGGTCCCGGCGAGACGAACGCTGGGACGACAACCATTCGACGCCTCGAGACGTTGTATCGGACGCACTCCGCCGCCGGGTCTTGAAGCAGATAACACGAACGCACGTCAGCGTAATCGGACCGCTTGCGGAGTCGTCTCTCGTGATACTTGAGTGTCTCTCGGGACCCCGGCGCCGAACCGCTTCCAAACCCGACGAGCACGAGAGCGGTATCCTCGGTCGGCTGGGCTGTCTCCGCCGCACGTTCGAGCAGGAGGCGAGAAACCGCGGGAACGCGGCCGATCGGATCGCACACGCACACCGAGTTCGGTATCGACGTTGCGATGGCCCGCACCGCGTGTTCCGCTCCCCTCGTGTTCGTCATGAGCACCGGCAACAGAAACACCTCCCCGTCGTCAAGAGCGCCCGTTTTCGATAGCGCTGTTCCGTCCCCGTCGATGGCGTGCGTTCTATCGTAGTGGGCGACTCTGACCGACGCCGCGATGTCGCGATCCCGGAGTCGCTCGGCGTGTACCTCCAACGCTTGGCTCGAACCGTTCGTATGTCGACCCACGAGCAGTAGTGTTCCGTCGATCATGTAACTCCCTCGCCGGATGCCGACCTGGCTGAGGTCGATCCGGGCTTGATCCTCTTCCGTGATGTCTGTTACCATATATAATAATCTTATGATTCCTGGCCTCATCAGAGCCGTCCGGCAACCGCGCAGCCCCGTAATGCTAGCTAGTTGTTATCATACCTGCAAACATGCGTGTGTATATCGCCCAATAACAACATTATATCCATTACGAATTAATTTCTTTACTTTGAATCAACACAGAGCAAAATTATTAATAAATACGCCCAGTCGTTCAGTATAATTACACTCGCCAGCGGCAACGGCCCCCACAAGGTGATCAGCCGATGCAGTCATCCCCAACAACAGGGTCGACCCTCGCCGGGATCTCGGCAAATTTTATATATCTGACCCAATAAGATAACATTTGACGCGGTATGTAATCAAAGATCAAGGTATCCGTCCTCTCGATTTTATGTACCAATCCGTTCTCGTCGCCGTCGATGGACGCAACCAGTTACCGTCGGTTACCGACACGGCGTTCGCGGTCGCCGAATCGTTCGACGCCCGCCTGTACGCGCTGTTCGTCATGAACACTCAGTTCACCCGCTCCTCGCGGTGGATGGAGGAGTATGAAGAAACTGGTGATGAGGTGCTCGCGGAAATCAGTCGGGCCGCGAAAGCGAGGTCGATACCGATGGAGGCGTGCCTCAGGCGGGGCCGACTCGCCGGGACGGCCATCGAATACGTCGAAGAGCACTCCATCGATTTGATCGTAGTGGGCGAACGCGAGCAGTCACCGATCGAACAGTGGTTCATCAGGACTCCGTCACAGAAGTTGGTCAGAAACTCCCCCGTCTCGGTGTTGACCGTGTGTGGAGCAGACGAACCAGTCGACTCGGAGCCCCCTCATGATTCGAGCGAGTCGGTCGGACAGGTCGGGGCGGAACGATAGGTCGGACACCGTTGGCCGGAGCGTCCGAGATAATTTCTTTATATAAAATATCTTATATAACTAGCTAGTAATACAAATATAGTAACTCAATCAGTTTACTCGGTCCAGCGAATCAAGCACCCGCTCAGACGGAGTGACCGGAGGTTAGATCGCATTACTCGGGGGGACAGGTTATTTATTATTAACTTCGGAGTACGTTCACTGAAGCCTTCAGTTCCGGATTCGATATCTTCTCTAACAGGTATAACGCTGTAGATACAGCTGCTAGAACGTTTTAAGCCATTTTACATACAGTACGGGATCAATCGACTGCCAATTAATAATCGACTGAATTTAACAACCATATATTTTGTAATTTCTGTTTGCTGTACGAAATAGGACACATAAAAGATGTATATCCGCGCCACCAGTCCGGATACATCCATCCGGCGTCGCCGTGATGTCGGCCCAACATTACCATCGCGGGCGTGGCCCGCGGCAGGCGCGCTGTAGGTCAAAACGCGCACGCGCGACGCGAGGCTACTGCACGCGACCCAAAGCTCTCACACGCGACCATTCGAGACACTCACTGCAAATTGCCAGGTCCGGTCCGGCCCGGCCGGGAAACAGAGGCGCGGAGGGTGATGCGTATATATACAAGTTGCGGCTCGGATGGGATCAGCAGCTGACGGGCGTCTATCCCGTGGCGACCGTTCGGCGCGAGGGGAACCCTACTGGATGTAACTCGGCTCCTCGGCGTCGCAGTTCTCCTCGTGTTGGGCCGCGTCCTCGCGGTTGTCGAACAACAGACCGCATTTTTCGCACTCGTACCACGTCTCCCCGTCTCGCTCTGTGGTCGCGACCATACACGGATGTGGGATATCGGAGGGTATAATCGTTGCCCCGACGTTACCCCGCCGCCCTCCGCGCGTCCGCTGCCCCGAGGCCCATCCGCGGTCGGAACGGTAAAGCGGCACGCGAACCGAACAAACGTATGGCTGGGCAGGTGACGCTGACGGTGAAAGGTGCGGAAAAACGGGACGCGGGGCGCGGCGTCGCCCGCCTGCCGGAGTCCGCACGGCGCGCGCTCGGCGTATTGAGCGGCGACACGGTCGTCATTGAGGGCGAGCGCCCGACAGTAGCGAAGGTCTGGCCCGCGGCCGGGAGCGATGGGATCGTCCGCATCGACGCCGAAACCCGCGCCAACGCGGGTGTCAACGTCGGTGAGACCGTGACCGTGGAACCGGTGTCTATCGCCGAGGCCGACCGGGTCATCGTCGAGATTCCCGTGAGCGCCGACGAGGACGTACTCGAATCCATCGCGAGCGACCTCCGGGACCGCCCGCTTCAGTCCGGCGAGACGGTGCGATTGGAGCGGCCGGGCGTCCGCGCGGCGGTCACCGAGACCGCCCCGGACGGAACCGTTCGCGTCACCGGGAACACGACCGTTCGGGTGCGGGAGCGCCCCGCCACCGACGACGATCAAGCGGACGGGGCGGCAGCGGGATCGACGACAGACCCGGACCGGACCGCTCCGGAGCCGACCGCCGAGGCCACATATGAGGACATCGGCGGCCTTGACAAGGAGCTCGAACAGGTCAGAGAGATGATCGAACTGCCGCTTTCGGAGCCGGAGCTGTTTCGAAAACTCGGCATCGATCCACCCTCCGGCGTCCTGCTGTATGGGCCGCCAGGGACCGGCAAAACCCTCATCGCGAAGGCGGTCGCCAACGAGGTCGATGCCCACTTCGAAGTGATCGACGGCCCAGAGATCGTCTCGAAGTACAAAGGCGAGAGCGAAGAACGGCTCCGGGAGACGTTCGAACGCGCGATCGAGAACCAGCCCGCGGTCGTCTTCGTCGACGAGATCGACTCCATCGCCGGCACCCGGGACGAGGACGCTGACATGGAAAACCGTGTCGTGGCGCAGTTGTTGACGCTTATGGACGGCCTCGAAGACCGCGGACAAGTCATCGTCGTCGGCGCAACAAACCGCGTCGACGTGATCGATCCCGCCCTGCGGCGCGGCGGCCGCTTCGACCGCGAGATCGAGATCGGCGCGCCCGACGAGGCGGGCCGCCGAGAGATCCTCGACGTCCACACCCGAGGAATGCCGTTAGACGAGGACGTCGACCTCGACGGACTCGCCGCCAGAACCCACGGCTTCGTCGGCGCGGATATCCACGCCCTCGCCACGGAGGCCGCCATGCGCGCGTTACGAGACCGCGACGACAGGGAGGAGCTCGTGGTCACGCAGGCAGATGTCGAGACGGCTCTCACCGCCGTCGACCCCTCGACGATGCGCGAATACGTCGCGGAGACGCCCGAGACGACGTTCGATGACGTCGGCGGCCTCGCGGAGGCCAAGCGGGTGCTGACGGAGGCCGTCGAGTGGCCCCTCGCTTACAGCGCCCTCTTTGAGGCGACAAACACCGATCCACCCTCCGGGATCCTCTTGCACGGGCCGCCGGGGACCGGCAAAACCCTCCTCGCACGGGCGCTCGCGGGCGAAAGTGCGGTGAACTTCGTTTCGGTCGCCGGGCCCGAACTGTTGGACAAGTACGTCGGCGAGTCAGAGAAGGCCGTTCGGGAGGTGTTCGACCGCGCCAGGCAAGCCGCTCCCTCGATCGTCTTCTTCGACGAGATCGACGCGCTGGCCGGGGTTCGCGGGAACGATAGCGAAGCCACCGAGCGCGTCGTCTCGCAGCTACTCGCCGAACTCGATGGGCTGGCGGCGACCCCAAACGTTGTCGTCGTGGCGGCGACAAATCGCATGGAGTCGCTCGATCCCGCGCTGCTCCGCCCCGGCCGGCTCGAATCCCACGTCGAGGTGCCGACTCCCGATCAGGCGGCCAGACGCGAAATTCTGGCGGTCCATGCCGCCGACAAGCCGCTTGGCGAGGATATCGATCTCGACGCCGTTGCCGACCGAACCGATGGTCTCTCCGGGGCGGAACTCGAGTCGGTGGTCCGGGAGGCGTCGATGCGGGCGATCCGGGAGGTGGCGGACGAACTCGGCCCCGAGGCGGCCACCGAGCGCGCCGACGAGATCGAGATCGAGGCGGCCCACTTCGAGGCGGCGCTGGCGGGGGTTCGGGGGAACGAAAACGGGACTGACCGGTCCGGATCGCAAGCTCAGACCAGCAGCTGAATGTCCGCCTCGACCATCTCTTGGAACGCGGAGGCGGCGCCGACGCCTGTGGTGACGCCCTCGTAGAAGTCACTCTCGTCGTAGTCAAGCAGGTCGATCGTCATCTGGCACGCCTGGAGGTCGACGCCGCTGTCGAGACAGACGTCGACCAGTTCCCCGACGGAGGCCACGTCGTTGTCGTCGATCCGGTTGCGCATCATCCGGGTCGTCATCCGGTCCATCCCGGGAAGCGCGGCGATGGCGTTCGGAACCGGCATGTTCGGGTTCCCGACCGAGCTCAACTGGAGGTTCTTGGAGTTCTCCTCGTGAAGAATCTCCAGCCCCCAGAACGTGTGGAAGACGGTGACGTCGTAGCCGAACGCGGCGGCCGTACTCGCCAGTATAAGCGGCGGATACGCCATATCGAGGGTGCCCTTCGTGGCGAGGATCACCATCTTCTTTGTGTCGTCGTTGACGGCCTCGTTGACGTCGGCGAGTTCCGTCTCGAGTTCGTCGATCCGGGCACGTAGCTCCGCAAGTTCCTCGGCGGAGGGTGCGCTGTCGGCCCCCGCCTGTGTGTCCGTGCTCATCGTCACTCGGCCTTCCGGACGTAGTGTTTGTACACCGACTCCCCGCCCTCCGTCGCCTCCGCTTGATCGAGTAACTCGGCGTCGTCCGTCGACTCGGCCCAGCCGGCAATGTCGCTCATGCTCCCGGAGTCCGTAGCGACGACCTCGAGGGTGTCGCCGGGCGCGAGTTCGTCGAAGGCTCCCTTCGTCTTGATGACCGGCATCGGGCAGTTCTGTCCCTTTACGTCAAGCGTCTCGGATGCTGATTCCGTGCTCATGTGTTGATTCCCTCGTATTGGGGTTACTATACAATATTATTTCCGGAATAATAAGTATGTCGGTGACCGGAGCTAAGCGACCCGGCCGTCGGCGCGAAATCGTGTCCACGTCGCAAGTGAGTCACCTGGCGTCAGCTATATTGTATAATATATGAATTGCTATACAAAACCTTAAGTCGGTTTGGTGACTATGTCCGTACACGCATGGATCCAGACGAGATCGACTTTCCGACGCCCGACTCCACGGTCGAGTCGGTCGCTCCGGAGACACTCAAGGCACAGATCGACCGGAAAGAGGACGTCGCCATCCTCGATACGCGGATGAGCGGCGACTACGAGGAGTGGCGCATCGACGGCGAGACCGTCGAGTCAACGAACGTCCCGTACTTCCACTTCCTCGACGAGGAGATCGACGACGACGTGCTCTCGCAGGTCCCGGAGGACGAACACGTCACCGTACTGTGTGCAAAAGGCGGCGCCAGCGAGTACGTCGCCGGCGCGCTCGCCGACCGCGGGTACGATGTCGACCACCTCGAGAACGGCATGAACGGGTGGGCGTCGATCTACGAAGCCCACGAGGTCAGCGGGTACGACGGAAGCGGGACGCTCCTGCAGTACCAACGCCCCTCAAGCGGCTGTCTGGGGTATCTGCTCTACGACGGTGACGAAGCCGCGGTGATCGACCCGCTCCGGGCGTTCACCGACCGCTATCTCGCCGACGCCGACGAGTTGGGCGTCGACCTGCAGTACGCCTTCGACACGCACGTTCACGCCGACCACATCTCGGGGCTCCGCGAACTCGCCGAGGATGGCATTGCGGCCGTTCTCCCTGCGGCGGCGGCCGACCGAGGAGTCACCTACACCGACGACGTGACGTTGACTGAGGACGGGGACACCGTCGCCGTCGGCGACGCGACGATCGAGACGGTGTTCACCCCCGGCCACACCACCGGAATGACCTCGTATCTGCTCGACGATTCGTTTCTGGCGACCGGCGACGGGCTGTTCATCGAGAGCGTCGCTCGCCCCGATCTTGAGGAGGGCGACGAGGGAGCCCCCGACGCCGCTCGGCAGCTGTACGACTCGCTTCAGGAGCGCGTTCTCACCCTCGATGACGACACGCTGATCGGCGGCGCACACGCCAGTAACTCGGCCGAACAGGCCGACGACGGCACTTATACCGCCACGCTCGGCGAGTTGAAGTCGCGGATGGACGCCCTCTCGATGGACGAGGAGGCGTTCGTCGAGTTGGTGCTTTCGGACATGCCCCCCCGCCCGGCGAACTACGAGGAAATCATCGCGACGAACCTCGGCCAGGAGTCCGTCGACGACGAGGAGGCGTTCACGCTCGAGTTGGGGCCAAACAACTGCGCCGCAAGCCAGGATGCACTCACGAGCGACTAACAGAGTGACCGGAGGAATGGAACCATGATCGCCGAACTGCTCGGCTCCGGTGCGGTCGAGACGCTGTTCCCGAACGGGATCTACCGGTACGCCGTCGGCGGCCTCCTCGTCGGTGCGGCGACCGCATTGATCTATGTGGGAACCGGGATTCCCGCCGGCGCGAGCACGTTCCTCGAGTCGACGCTATCGTACGTTTCGGGCCAGGAGCGCTTCCAGCAGTACCGCCCCTCTCGGGACTGGCGGCTCGTGTTCACGCTCGGAATCGTCGCGGGTGCGGCCGTCTACGCCGTCATCTATCAAGGTGAAGCGTGGGCGCTCGCCGGGAGCGTCTGGACGACCGACGTGGCGCCGTGGCGGCTGTTCTTCGGCGGCATCCTCGTCGGCGTCGGCACGCGGATCGGGAAGGGGTGTACGTCCGGCCACGGGATCTGCGGCGTCGGTTCGGTCTCTCGAACCTCCCTCGTGGGCGTCATCACCTTCCTCGTCGTCGCAATCGGCACGGCAAACATCGTCGCCGCAGCGGGGGTGACGCCGTGAGCCCGGACCGCCACCGACTGTTCATGCCGTTGATCCTCGTCGGGGGGATAATCTTCGGGTTCGGCCTCGCGTTCAGCCACATGGCCCGCCCGGAGGTCGTCATCGACTTCCTGACGTTCGAGGACTTCGGGCTCCTCTTCGTGATGTTCGGCGGATCGATCGTCGCCGGACTCAGCTTTTGGGGGCTCTCCTCGCTCGGAACGACCGCGCCGCTGACCGGCAGGCCCTACGCGCGTCGGCTAAAATCCCTCGACCGGAACGTCCTGTTGGGCGGAACGGTGTTCGGCGTCGGCTGGGGGCTCTCGGGGATCTGTCCCGGCGCGGGCTACGCCAGCCTCGGCGTCGGCAACTGGCCGGTCCTCTACGCGATCGGCGGGATGTTCCTCGGCGCGTACGCCCAGGGCGTCTGGCGAAGCCAGCGATCCGACGCCGGGGCTGCCGTGCCGAGCGACGATTAAAAACGGCCGCCCTCCGAGTGTAACATATGTCCGACGACCCAATCGATCCAACGGCTAACGATGGCCAGGAGGCGCTCTCCGGCAAGTCCCCGGTGTCGGCTCCCGTCGACGGGGCGAAGCCGACACGGGCAGACGCGTCGGTCCCGACGCCATCGGCCGAACGGGTCCTCGAGCTTGCGGCCGAACTCCTCTCGTTCGACACGCAGAACCCGCCGGGTGAGACGCGCGACCTCGTCGAGTGGCTCGAGGGCGTCCTCTCGGATCTCGGCCTCGAGACCGAACTCGTCGCGACCGACCCGGCGAAGCCGAACGTGCTCGCGACGCTGCCGGGGGCGACCGATCGCACGCTTCTGTACAACGGCCACGTCGACACGGTGCCGTTCGACGCCGGCGAGTGGCGCGTCGACCCCCTCGGCGAGCGCGACGGCGACCGTCTTTACGGGCGTGGTGCGACGGATATGAAAGGGCCGCTCGCGGCGATGGTCCACGCTGTAGAGGCGTTCGCCGAATCAGAAGTCGACCCTCCGGTCGATCTCGCCCTTGCGGTCGTCAGCGACGAGGAGACCGGAGGCTCAGCCGGGGTCGAGACCCTCCTCGACCGAGGCGTCGTCGACGCAGACGCCTGCGTCATCGGCGAGACGACGTGTTCGAACGGCCGCCACTCGGTCACCGTTGCGGACCGCGGGAGTATCTGGCTGACCCTCGAAGCCGAGGGGACGGCCGCCCACGGCTCCCGCCCCGCGCTCGGCGAGAACGCGATCGACCGGCTCTGGGCGGCCATCACCGCCATCAGAACCCGGCTTCCCACCCGTGATCTCGAGCTTCCGGAGGGGTTCGAACCAATCCTTGAGGAGTCGATCGCCCACTACGAGTCGTCGATGGGCGCGACGGCGGCCCGCGAACTGTTCGAACGGCCGACGGTCAACCTCGGAACGATCGAGGGCGGCGACAGCGTGAACACGGTTCCAAGCGCAGCGAGCGCGCGGCTGGACATCCGTCTGACCGCGGGCGTCGAGACGAGTGAGATCCTCGCTGACATCCGCGAGTGTCTCGCCGACTGTTCGGGCGTCACGATCACCGATACGAGCTGGTCGGTCGGCACCTACGAACCAATTGAGAGCCCGCTGGTCGAGGCGGTCACGGCGGCCGCCGGAAGTGTCGTCGACGCCCCGATCCGTCGTCGGAGTGCGACCGGCGGCGGCGACGCGAAGACCTTCCGGAACGCGGGGATCCCGACCGTCGATTTCGCCTTCGGAACCGACACCGTTCACGCAGTCGACGAGTACATCACGGTCGAGGCGCTCGCGCGGAACGCCGCGGTTTTTACCCGGTTGCCCGCCCTCTGGGCGGCGTCGGGGGCGTGACCGCGCGGTTTCGGGGAGGGCTTATATATCCTGGCGATATAATATTGGGCGTTGTGAGCAATAGTAACTCGAACGCGCGGAGCGGACGCAACCGTTCCGTCGAACTTGCCGACGAGCGGGCGCTTGAGGCGTTTGTTTCCGAATCCGACGCCGCGTTGATCGAGTTCTACACCGAGGGCTGCGGCATCTGTCGGAGCATGGAACCGGTGCTCGGAAACCTCGCCCGCGAACTCGACGCCCGCGTCGGATATATAAATCCCCGGGACGACCCGCCGCTCGTCGAGCGCTTCGACGTCCGGAGCGTGCCGCTGTTCGTCTGTTTCGTCGACGGAGACCCGGTTGCCCGCCGGGCAGAGGGGTTTATAAGCGGCGGCGATCTCGCGGCGTGGGTTCGGACTCGGATGGGCGACGACGGCGGCTGAGGCCGACGAAACCAGTTCGCTTTGTCCTGTGGTCGCGGCTCAGTACTTTGGCTCCGCGCCCGTGACCTCGTACACCTCGTCCATGACGGCGTCCCGACGCGAGCGCCACGATTCGAACCCGCCGCTCGTCGTCGGGTAGTCGTCGTACACCGACTTGAGTTCGGTTGCGAGGTTGTTGAGTTTCTTCAACTCAAACAGCGTCGACCAGTGACCGAAGGTTTTGATTGCGGTCTTGATCTTCAGCGGCCACCCCATCGAGGCGGTCCCCTCCAGGGCGAGGGCGTCGGCGAGTTGTTGGCCGGGCATCGCGCTCACGATGTCGACGAGTTCGTCCACGTCGTAGGTGCCACCCCAGATGTTGTACAGGTCCATCGCAGCGAAGCGCTTGCCGAAGTCCGTCTGGACGCGGCGGTTGTATTCCCAGAGGGCGTCCTCGTCGTTGGTTTGGCCATCGGCGATAGCGTCCATGGCGGCCTCGGCGGCCCACGTGCCAGCCTTCGCCGCACCCGGGATGCCGCCGCCGGTACAGGGGTTGACGTGAGCGGCAGCGTCACCGACCGCCATGTAGCCGGGTGCGACCGCCGAGTCGTAGGGCCGGCGGGTCGGCAGCGCCGCCCCGAGTTTGTTCTTCACCGTCGCCCCTTTGAACTCCTCGCGGTTCCGAACGTCGCGTTTGAGGTGTTCGACCAGCTTCATCGGCTCCTTATTCATTTGAAAGCCCAGGCCAACGTTGATTTCGGTCGGCGTCCGCGGGAAGTACCACAGATAGCCGAGTTCGGCGGCCGGTTTGAACACGATGGCGTTGTCCCATTCGACGGGTTCGTCGACTTCGATGACCTCCCGGTAGGCCGAACAGAACTGCTGGTAGTTGACGTTCGTGTCGAAGGTCGTCCCCTCGAAGTCGGCCTTGTCCTGCAGAAGCGACAGCGAGCCCGCGGCGTCGAGAACCATGTCGGCCTCGTACTCGACGACGGAACCGCGTTTCGTGGCGGTGACACCCGTCACCGCTCCGTTCTGGACGATGTCTTGGACGACCGTTTCATAGTGGATTTCGGCGCCGGCGCGGTCGGCCTCCTCTAAGAGGACCTCACCGTAGCGTTTGCGGTCGACGATTGCGCCGCTGCCGCCCCGGAACCCGATGTCGAGGTTCGTGTCGGTCTTGGGGTTCTCGAAGCGGGCGAGCGTAATTCCTTGGTTTGTGAACGACTCCTCGCGCAGGTAGTCGAGATCGATGACATCGGGGAACGTGCTCGTTCCTTTTATAGCATCGCCGCAGGCGATCCGACCGCCGTCCTCCTCACTCTTCCGCTCGAGGAGGGCCACGTCGAGGCCCTCTCGGGCGGCCGTCGCCGCGGCGAAACATCCCGACGTTCCGCCGCCCACGACGACGATGTCGTACGATTCGGGGGGCATATGCTCGGGTTTATGCGGTCCGACGTAAATAACCCATCAGTTGCGATTGTTTTAAAACGTCGCTCTCGGAGGCAGTTATATACTCGACTGGTGTGCGTACTTAAATATGCCGTTCGTCGTATGTATGAACCGCCGACCTCCGATCGGCCCACGAGGCGAACTCACGCTCGCCATCCCCCGACAGCCAACGCCGCCGCAAGCAGGCACTCGGATCCCAACAGCGCGACGAGCGCGCCGAAGGCGACGGCCCACCCTGCCACGTCCGAAAGCCCGCCGACAACGACGCTCCCAAGCGCGCCCAACAGCATGTACACAGTACGGACGAGCCCGAACCCTGCAGCGCGCTCGCTCGACGAGAGGCTGTCGATGAAGCGAGATTGGACCGGCGCTCCCCAAGACATTGCCACGCCGACGAGCGGGACGGCCGCGACGATGGCGCCCCCGGAGCCAACGACGAGGATCGCGTAGCCGACCGCGCCGGTCCCGAAGGCGACAGCGGCGACAACGTCTCGACCGATTCGATCTGACAGCCCACCCAAAACGGGCTGTGACACGCCATGAACCACGAAATAAAGCGAAAACAGCGCGCTCGCCGCCGCCGGCGACCGCCCGTGATAGCCGATAAGAAAGGCCGGAAGGAACGACGCTGTCGCCTGCCAGGCGAACGCGCCGCCGACGGCCATGACCGTCGAGTAGCGGATCTCCGGCCGGCCGAGCAACTCGACCAGCGGCCCGAGTTCGAATCGCGACCGCATCGATGTCCCGGGGCGGGCCGGCGGCGTCGGCTCGATCTGTAGCCAAAACAGCGCGAAGACCGGGATCGCTACGCCCGCCCCCAAGAGCAACGCCGGCCGCCACCCGTACCGGGATCCGACCGCGGCCGCCGCGACCGGGGCGAGAAGCCCCGCGAGGGGGCCGCCGCTCACGTGGATCCCGATAGCCCGGCCGACACCCTCGAAGTGCCGGGCGAGAAACGAAGTGGCGACGCTGTAGTGGAGGCCCGCCCCCGCGCCGAGGACGACCGCCGTCGCCGCGAAGACCGGATAGGAGGGCGCAGCCGCCAGTAAGAAACTTGAGGCGGCGGTCAGCCCCACGGCCGTGAGGATGACCCGCCGCTCGCCGATCCGATCGGAGAGCACGCCGCTCGGGAACTGCGAGAGCGCATAGGCGGCCCACATCCCCGAGAGCGCGAGGCCGATCGCCCCCGTCGAAACCGAGAAGTCGGCGGTTATCTCGGGAATGACGGGGCTGATTACGAGGCGGGCGGCCATCGTCGCGGCGAAGGCGAGGGTACACAGCGCAAGGGCAACGTGTCGATACGCCACGTTATGATGGTTCCCGCCGGGGTTGAAACACCCTTTCGATGCGGCGGTGCGTCCCCACCAATCGTCCGCACCTAGGACCTCGACGACACGCACACGTGCGGCCCCGACGACATCCCAACTATTTTCGCGCCGAGGCCGCTACTCCGGGGCAATGACACAGCGAGCGCTCGTCCCGGACCAAAGCGGGATGCCGGGACTCGGCCTTGGAACGTGGGAAAACGAGGATCCGGACGCCTGCGCCGAATCCGTCCGGACTGCTCTTGAGTCCGGGTACAGACACGTCGACACGGCTCAGATCTACGGCAACGAGTCGGCTGTCGGTCGCGGTATCGCCGACGCCGACGTCGACCGTGAGGACGTCTTCCTCGCGACGAAGGTCTGGATCGACAAGCTCGCCCACGACGACGTGCTTGCGTCCACTGAGGAGAGCCTCGCAAAGCTCGGCACGGAGTACGTCGACCTGCTGTACGTCCACTGGCCGGCGGGCAAGTACGACCCCGAGGCGACGCTGTCGGCCTTTGAGGAACTGCACGAGTCCGGCACGATCGACCGCATCGGCGTCTCGAACTTCGAGCCGAACCACATCGAGACTGCCCGCTCGGCTGTCGACGCGCCGATCTTCGCGAACCAGGTTGAGATCCATCCTCTCCTTCAGCAGCGCGAACTCCACGAGTTCTGTTCGGATGCCGGCATCGAGTTGGTCGCGTACTCACCGTTGGCCCGCGGCGATGTCTTCGGCGTGGACGTCCTCTCAGAAATCGCCGACGACCGCGGGGTTAGTGAGGCGCAGGTCAGCCTCGCCTGGCTCCGCGCCAAGGACATCGCCGCGATCCCGAAGGCGACCGGGGCGGACCACATCCGAGACAACTGGGCGTCGCTAGAGCTTGAACTGACCGACGACGAAGTCGCGCGAATCGACGACATCGACGGCGAGCGTCGGAAGGTCGATCCCGACTTCGGCCCGGCGTCGTGGTGAGACGACCGGCGCGGTGAGTCGGGAACGTTGATTTCCGAGGCGTGGCGGCCGGTCCACGCGGTGCGGTAGTCGTTCCCGGAATGTGGCGACCGCTCCGCCTCCGGCGCGGAGGTCGGAAGCTATTTTTATGCCCGAGGGGAGGGTGGTATCATGACGGATGGCGGCCTCGTAGCGGGGCTAAAAGTCGACCTCATTCGGCTCCACGAGACGTGGATGGAACTCGTTTTTCCCCGACAACGGACGGCTGTCCACACGGTCCTCGGAAAGTGGCAACCAACAACCCGTAGCGACTGGATCAAATACCGGGTTTGGGGCGCGCTGGGCGTGCCGCTCGTCGCGCTCCTCTACCCGCTGTTGGTCGTCGGGTTCGCCGTTCGGTTCAACGCCCGCCGCCTCGACAGCGCGAGCGCACGCTTGGGCGCGATCGGTGTCGTCCTCGTCACCGCGCTGCTTTGGGGCGGGTTGACGGTGCTCGCCAGGCTCCGGCTCGATTTTAGCGGTGTTGTCGCTGTCGGCGCGGCGAGCGCCGTCGCGGTCGTTTCGGCCGGGCTGGCGGCGGTGTTCACCCGCGGCGGCCGCGGAACCACCGTTGCGCTCGCGTACCCGTTCGCGATGAATGCTATCTTCCTCCCGCCGATCGTCGCGGCGCTGTACGACCCCTCGTTGAGCGGCGTCTTAGAGCGCAGCGAGGACCTCGCGATCTTTCTGCTCGACAGCTTTCTATACGTTTACGACATCAACGAGTATCTGCGGGCGAACTTCAGCCTCGAGGGCGTCGGCGTCGTGCTGATGTGGATCGCGATCGCGACCCCCATCGGGTGGCTGTTCGGCCTCGTTGTCACCCTCGCGGACGTGATCCGGCCGCAGTCCGGCGAGGAGGCCGCCGAGGAGTTCTGAGACCGAGACGGATTACAGAACGTCGAGACGAAAACTCACGAGTTCAGTCGCGGGGGGATCTCAGAGCGTGTAGTCGTGCGTCCCGTCCTCCGTTCGCAGCGCCGCGACGAGCAACTCGATCGCCGCGTCGAGGTCGTTACCGTGGACGCTCTCGGTCGGCGTGTGCAGGTACCGCGTCGGGATCGAAATCGCACCCGCGGGACGGGCTCCGCCGGCCCGCTGGAGGCCCCCCGTGTCGGTCCCGCCAGCCGGCAACACCTCGAGTTGGCTCGCTATCCCACGGTCCTCGGCCAGCCTCCGGAGCCGTCGGTGGAGTTTGTGATTCGTGATGACGCTTGAGTCCTTCAGTTTGATCGCCGCCCCCTCGCCGAGTCGGGTCACCTGCTCGCCGGCCTCGAAGCCGGGAACATCGTTCGCGACCGTCGTGTCGAGGTTGTACACGAGATCCGGGTCGAGGTCGACGCCGAGTGCTGAGGCTCCGCGGAGGCCGACCTCCTCTTGGGTCGTCGCGGCGAAGTGGACTGTCACGTCCGGTTCGTCGATCCGGCGGGCCGCTTCGATCGCCGCGAGCACCGACACCCGGTTGTCGAGGGACTTGCCGGTGACGAACTCGCCGACGCGTTCGGTCCGGCCCTCCATCGTGACGAGGTCGCCGACAGAAACCCGTTCGTTGACCGCCTCGGCGTCAAGGCCGAGATCGACGCGGACGTCCTCAACGCCCTGTTCGGCCTCCATCTCTTCGTCTGTCAGCGTGTGCGGCGGCACCGCGCCAATCACGCCCGGTAGGTCGCCGCCCTCCGCGTGGACCGTGACCCGCTGTGCTCGGAGAATGCGCGGATCCCACCCGCCCAGAGCATCGAGTTCGAGAAAGCCGTCATCGTCGACGTGTTTTATCATGAACCCGATCTCGTCGACGTGGGTCGCGACGACGACCTCATAGGAGGGGTCGATCCCCTCGATGGTGCCGACGAGGTTTCCCATCGCATCCGATCGGAGCCGGTCGACGTGGTCGTCGAGTTCCGTGCGGACCCGTTCGCGGATCCGGTCCTCGTAGCCCGGTACGCCGGGCGTCTCGACGAGGTCTGCGAGCAGTTCGTAGTCGAACGCGAAGTCGGCCGACATGCACGGATGTGAGGACCGACGATTTATAAACCGTCGCGGTCGATCCCCGTTTCTCGGGGCCACGACCGACTGCGGGTACTTAGAATGGCCCGGACGACTCGGGGAGGGCGTATGTCTCGACCGAGCCGACCCGCGAGAGCGTCACCGGGCCGCCGGCGTCGACGGTCGATTCCCGGCGGCCGTCGGCGAGCAGTTCGACCGGCGTCTCGTCGCGCTTGACGGAGAGTCGGACCGAATCGAGAGGAAGGGCCCAGTGGTCGATGGAGGTCGCGAAGGGCGCGATGGGCACCACACTCGCGACCCCGGTGCCGGACGCGACGACGGGACCGCCGGCGTTGTGGTTGTAGCCGGCGCTCCCGGCCGGCGTCGAGGCAACGACGCCGTCAGCCCGGAACCGCGCCACCTGGTCTTCGCCGCTGTGGACGGCAAACTCGGAGATCCGAGCGGGCTCAGCGGCCGCGAGCGCGATGTCGAACACCGCCCGGACGGGCTCGATCGAACCGGCCGCCTCGACGACCGGGTGTTGCACCGTCGGCGAATCGCCCTCGAGCGCCCGCTCGATCGCGGCCTCAAGTCGGTCAAACGGGACCGCCCGAAGGCCGGGATCGGCTCCGACCGCCAACACCGGCACCTCGGGGACCGACCGGGCTACGTCAACGATCGCGTCCTCGCCCGCGGCCGCGACGAACCGGACCGACCCGAACTCGGCCGGCCCTCCGATCGGCTCGCCTCCGGCGGCTTCGACAGCCGGAGCCAACCGCCCATCGCCGACGACGCCGACGCGCTGTCCGCTCATCTACCGGGATAAGGGACGGGGGGTTGAAAAGTCCCGCCGTCGGCGACGCGAGAGTTTTTCATGCGCCACCGCGACCGTTATTACATGCACAGCGCACTGTCGGAGTGGCGGCCGGTGGTCGACACGACGATCGAATCGCTGCTTCCCCGTACGATCGACGACGCCTACCTCACCGAGTTCTTCGGCGAGGCGACCTACGCTTACGACCCGACCGCGCTTCAGGGGGCGCTGTCGGATCCAATCTGGAACCTCCTCGACCGCGGGGGAAAGCGGTGGCGCGCGGTGCTGTTTTTAGTCTTCGTCGAGGCGTTCGGCGACGACCCCGAATCGTATCTCGAATACGCCGCCATCCCGGAGATACTCCACAACGGAACGATCATCGTCGACGACATCGAGGACGGCGCGACCCACCGCCGCGGCGACTCCGCTCTGCACCACGCTTTCGGCACCGATATCGCGCTCAACGCCGGCAACGCGATGTACTTTCTGCCGTTAAAGATAATCGCGCGGAACCCAGGCGACCTCCGGCCCGAACTCCAACTCGACGCCTACGAGATGCTGATGGACGAACTCAATCGAACCCACCTCGGGCAGGGGATGGACATCCGTTGGCACAACGAGAAGCGGATCGACATCGGCGAATCGAAGTATCTCGAAATGTGCGCCTGCAAGACTGGGGGTCTCGGCCGAATCGTGGCGCGGCTGGCGGCGATTGTCACCGACACGCGCGACGTCGAGCGGGCGGTGGCAGAGTACGCCGAGGAGATGTCTATCGCCTTCCAGATCGCCGACGACGTTCTCGACGTCGAACACGCCTTAGAGGAGGGTGGCGACTTTGGCAAGGGGGTCGGCAACGACATTCGCGAGGGCAAAAAGACCCTGATGGCGATCCACGCCGCCGAGTACGCCACCGCGGAGGACGTCGCGCGCCTCGAGGAGATCCTCTGGGCCGACGAAAACAGCGACGCGGAAGTCGTCGAGGCGATCGAGATCCTCCAGTCGGCCGGCAGCGTCAAGTACGCCCGCGACGTTGCCCTTGACCTCTCGGAGTCGTCCGTCGCCCGGCTGGACGACCTCGGCCTTGAGTCCGAGCCGAAGGAGGAACTGGCGACGTTCGCGGAGTTCGTCGTCGGCCGAGAAACCTGAACGGGCGCCCGAGCGCCCCGTTACTCGCCGCGAACGCCCGTCGCGTCGAAGCCGAGTTCTTCGACGCCCTCGACGATCGCCTCCTGATCGGCGTCGGCCTCGTAGTAGAACACCACGTCGTAGGTCCCCTCCCGAATCAACTGTTGGCACTCCCAGACGAACTCCTCGCCGTCGAGCGTGAGCCCCTGATGTTGGTTAATTCCGAACTCCTCGTTGTCGTTTCCGGAGTAGACGTAGGTATCGGTCGGCTCGATCCCCGTCGCCTCGGCGATGATGGTGCCGACATCGAGGGTGGCTTGATGCAGCGTCGGCTCCTCATCGCTCGTCAAATCAGTGTTGACGATCACGCCGTTGAGCTGTATTTCGCCCGGTTCAAGAAGCGCCTTCGTCCGCTGGTAGAGGTCGTTGTCGACGGATTCGGCCATATCGGATCAATCGTAACCGAAACTAATACACGTCACGATCCGTGTCGAGTCCCCGAAAGAACAACACTAATTGCGCCGGAGGGGATAGATTCGATAGATGCTCCAGCGCCTCCGGGAGGTCACGCGTCGTCTCTACGAGCGCGTGCTCGAACGCGAGATCGGCGGCGTGCCAGCACACGTCGCGGTGATCCAAGACGGCAACCGCCGGTACGCTCGCGAGCACGGGGAGGAGACGACCGACGGACACCGCGCGGGCGCCGACACGACAGAACGCGTTCTCAAGTGGTGTGCCGACCTCGGCATCGAGGAGTTGACGCTGTACGCCTTCTCGACGGAGAACTTTGATCGCCCCCCCGAGGAGCGCGAGGCGCTGTTCGACCTCATCGCCGAGAAACTCCGAACGTTCGCGGACCGCCCCGAGGTCCACGACCGCGGTGTCCGCATCCGGGCGATCGGGGAAACACAAAAGCTGCCGGAGCGGGTTCGCGAGGCGATCGCCTACGCCGAGGAACGCACCGCCGACCACGATGCCTTCCAATTGAACGTCGCCCTCGCTTATGGCGGCCGCGCCGAACTCCTCGGCGTCGCTCGCGACGTTGCCCGGGCGGCCGCAGCCGGCGAGTGTGATCCCGAGGACGTGACCATCGAGACGGTCGAAGATCGGCTCACGACGGGACCGACGCGGGATGTCGACCTCATCATCCGGACCGGCGGGGCCGAGCGGACCTCGAACTTCCTACCGTGGCACGCCAACGGCAACGAGGCCGCCGTCTGCTTCTGTGCGCCCTACTGGCCGGAGTTCTCGCGGATCGACTTCCTGCGAGCGATACGGACCTACGAATCGCGCCGGGAGTCGTGGCGAAAGACCCGCGCTCAGCGAGCGGCGGCGCTGATCCGGGCCGTCGGGGGCGATCTCGAGGAGTCCGGCGGGGTGGCCGGGGGTCGATCCGTTGCCCGGGGCGATCACGAGGAATCGGGTGACAGCGACGCACCGCTCGGGTGACCCAGCCGTCGGCGTCAGCCGACCGACGGCCGACTGATATATACGTATTTTTATCAGTGGCGGACGGATGCAGCACATACCGATGCGGGACAACCTGAAAGCGCTACTCAGCGTGGTCGCGGCGATCCTCGCGTTCGCGGCGATCTTTCTCTTCGTGGATCTATCCGAGGTCCTCACGGTCATCCGTGAGTCGGATCGGCGATACGTCTCTATTTTGTTCGTCTCCATGACGGCCGCGATCCTCATGCGGGGATACGTCTACGTCCGATTGCTCTCGCTCGTCGGGTTCGACGGCGGAATGCGCCGCGGGCTGTGGCTGTTCTTGGTGTATACGGTGTTTCGATACACCCTGCCGTACGCCATGGCCGGGACGCAGACGGTGTTGGCGTATCTCTCCTCGCGAAACGAACGCGTCGACGTCGAACACGCGTTCGGCGCGGTATTGATTGCCGACATCCTCGTGTACGTTCCACACTTCACGCTCGGCGCCGCCGGGATTCTCACCTACAGCGGTACCGTGCCCGATGGAACGCTACTCTCGACCGGGCTTCTCGTTGGTGGTCTCGTCGCGGTGCTGTGTGTCGGGTACTATCAGCGCTGGGTCGTCTACCGCATCTTCGAACGCCTGACCGGAGGAGTAAACGCCGTCCTATCGCGGGTCGGTGGCCGGACACCGGACATCGGCGGATCGTCGCGGGTGTCGTCGTTCTACGAGTCGATCGACCGAATCTCCGCCAGCCGCCGAGCGACCGCGAGCGGGGTGCTGTTCGGTCATCTGGGAATGCTCTTTTTGATGCTCCCGCTCACCGTCGCCGGATACGCGGTCGGCGTGACCATCCCCGTCGGACTCGCGGCCGGCATCGTGATGACGACGAAGTTTTCGGGGGTTCTGCCTACGCCGGGTGGGGTGGGCGGGATAGAGGCGATCATGATCGCAATGCTCGTTACTGTTGGGGATGTCGGAGGCGCGACCGCCACCGCGGTGACGCTTCTGTACCGGCTTTCGACCTACTGGTATCTGATTCTGCTCGGCGGGGTCGCCGCGGCCCCGCTGCTGCGGAACTGAACCTGTCAAGGAGTCGAACAGAATGAAGCTCCGTTTTCACTGCTCTCAGGGGTCGCCCCGTCTGAAGTGACGAGAGAGCTTAGGCGCCGTCGGATTGCGCCCGACTACCCGCTCCTATCGGCCGGCCAACTAGTCGATCACTCGGTCGATCGGCCGACGGTTTATGTACGGTGACGGGACCACCCCGTCTCGATGCGTCACGTACTCGCGCTGTCTGCACTCGTTGTGATCGTTGCGGTCGTCGCGACCGCCGCGACCGTCGCCTCGGGCATTTGTTTCGCGGAACGCGCCCCGGATCGAACCGCCGTCGTCGACCGCCTCGGGGACGATCACGCCGTGTTGCTCCTCGAGCGCGGCGACGGAGCGCCTGAGCAACGCGTCGTCGACCCGGGGACGCTTCCTGCATCCGGGAGACACGAGGGGGCGGTGCTTACCGTCGCGGACGGTGCGTACACGCACAACCGACCGGCCACGAAGGCCCGCGAAAGCACGCTTTCTCGTTGGTTCGACGCTCTCGCCGGGCGGATGTGAGGGCCTGAAACGCTCCGCTCCGAAACGAGCGCCACATTCCCCTGAAAGCCGTGGCTGTCGGCGTTACCACTGAGATGAGTTGGAAGTTGTTGCGAGGGAAGGCCGCTCCGAGCGCGGTCTTCCGCATCACGGGGGGTGTCCCCGGCGATGCGAGGGGAGGGATTTGAACCCACGGACCTCTACAGGAGCGGATCTTGAGTCCGCCGCCGTTTCCGGGCTTGGCTACCCTCGCACGCGATGGTTCATTTGAGGTTGATCGGGTAATCCTTTTCGGATTGAATCGCCAGACGGTGGCTGTCCGCTGAGTTCTCACCGTTGGATTCTGTCGAATCGATCTTGCTGCCGAGCGTCCGGCGGACGCCCCCGGACTCCCCCGATGGTCGGTAGATCGGGAAAACCGAATCGGGAACTCGATCACGACGAGCGATTCGAGGCTGGTCAGCGTGCGATACTCCCGCTCCGAAACGGACGACAAAAATATCTCGACACCCAACAGGATGTATGACCGATCACCCGCGACTCGCCTCGACCGACGAGGACGAACCGGCGATCGCCGTCACGCTCGATCCTGACGGGGGGGCGAACTCCAACACCCCCAAACGGGAGACGTTCACGCTATCGACGCGGGCGGCCGGACTCGTCGTCGATGAGCTTGAGTACTCCGGGGACGAGGAGGTGGCGTCGGTGACGACTAGAGTCCTACTTCTCACCGGCGGTGCGTACCTGCCGGATGAGAAGGTCGATCCCGTCGATGTCGTCCAGCGTCTTCGGTCGCCCGACGGCGGCAAACACCCCACTGACAGGGAGGTCGAACGCGTCGCGAAGTACCTACGAAGCGCCGAGGTTGAACAGCGCGTCCGATGGCTCGCGGAGGAACTCGTCGAAGGGAGCCGACTCGCCGAGGTGATGTCGGCCGAGGAGATCCGGACACAACGTGGGCGAATGAACGGGCTTCGTGGGATCGCAAAGGATTTATAAACGACGACCCGGCGACTGCACGTGCTACTCTAGTCGCTTTGCGTACTCGTAGTCGACATTCCCGGCCGTGGGCTGTGATCCGTCGAGCGTGATCGTCCAGCCATCGAGGGCGGTGGCGTCCTCGAGTGCGTTCGTGAGTGTGGTTCTAACATTGAGAACATCGACCCCGTAGTAGTCGTCCGGGACGCCGTGGAGATACTGTAACGCTGTCTCGAAGAGACTGCGCATACCGTCGTTATTCTCGAAGTCGAAGTGCTTGTACGCGCCCGCCGCAACCTGAACCATGCCGTGAGCAAAGGCACTTTCGACGGTTCCGCTTCCATAATTATACCACTCCGATTCAAAACAGTCATGCGATTCATGAAACTCGCCGGAGTTGTATAGGCGGACGCCATGAATCACCGCCCGGCGAAGTGTTCCGTGTTCCCACCCATTGGATACCCCCCGGCCTTGCTGCCACCCTGTTGGGTTTCCTGAAGTCGGCGGGGCTACGGTTGGGTCCTGCGTGTGTTCGTTCATAAGCTACTTGTTGGCCGTACGCCGAATACTACCGCGTCGCACCTAATGCCGTCGCAGATACTCGGGAGATACCGAATGGTGTCAGCCGTGGGTACCCACGGCGACGTTGTGAGCCACCGGGACGGGGAGTGACCGCCGCCTCGACGAATCGGGGGCGTACCGCGACAGGCCTTTTAAATCGGACACGCAACGACGATTCATGCGGGACCTCGATGAGACCGACCGGGAACTCCTCCGGCTGTTGCTTGCGGACGGCCGGGCCGCGTACAACGAACTCGCCGACGCCGTGGGGCTTTCCCCGCCGGCGGTGAGCGACCGGATCGATCGGCTCCGCGAACTGGGCGTCATCAATCGATTCACCGTCGACGTCGACCGATCGCGACTCCGCGAGGGGACGCGTCTGGCCGTGATACTCGACGTCGAACCGGGCGAGACGACGACCGTCAGCGAGGCGCTGGCCGACGTCACAGGGGTTGAACACGTCTTTGCGACTGCCGACGGCCGGCTGTTCGTCGTCGGAACCTTTGCCGACGCGGACGTCGAATCGACGCTATCGCCGGTCTTCTCGACGGGCGCGGTCACCGATGTCGACGTGTCGCCGCTCGTCGGGGCCGACTGGCATCCGGTTCTCGGCGACGCGACACTCGGGCTCGAGTGCGTCGAGTGCGGTAACAGCGTCACCGCCGAAGGGGTTAGCGCGACGATCGACGGCCAACGCTACGAGTTCTGTTGTGCGTCCTGCCGGGCGCGCTTCGAGGATCGATACGAAGAGTTCAGGGAGGGCGCTTGAACCGGCGACGAACCGACTAAATTAAGCCGAGACCTCGTACCCGGCGTCCACGATTGCGGCCACCAACGCATCGATGCTGGCATCGCCCTCGACGACGACCTGGCCCGCCTCGTGGTCGGCGTCGGCGCGCTTGACACCCTGTACCTCGTTCACCGTGTCCTCGACGTTCGTCTCGCACCCGTCACACGCCATGTCTGTCACTGGTAGGGACGTTGGCATGTCCGACCGTGTGTGTCGGCGGGCTTTTTGATATCGGTTTGTCGATGTCGCTCCCCGCCCCGGTCTCCCGACCTTCATTTTGATATTATCTCATTCGGTGACTGTTGGCTTTGTAATCGGTATTGTAGATCTGCTTCGCTTTGTTTTCAAAAGGACAAACCGCATGAACGTCGGACCCGTATATACAAACATGACGAGACGCGAACGCATCGGTGTCGGCGGGATGCACTGTTCGACGTGCTCGGAGACCGTCGCCGAGGCGCTCGAAGCCATTGACGGTGTCGCCGAGGCGTCCGTGAACTACGCCACCGACGAGGCCACCGTCGAATACGATCCCGAGGCGACGGGACCGGAAGCGCTCTACGCGGCGATCGATGAGGCCGGCTACGAACCGCGCCGGGAGCGCCGGACGATCGGCGTCGGCGGGATGCACTGTTCGACGTGCTCGGAGACCGTCGCCGAGGCGCTCGAGAAACTCCCGGGAGTGCTCGAGGCGTCCGTGAACTACGCCACCGACGAGGCCACCGTGGAGTACAACCCCGAGTCGTTCTCGATGGACCGGGCCTACGCGGCGATCGATGATTCGGGGTACGAACCGATCGAGGCCGGCGATGACGACACCGATGGTGAGTCGTCCGCCGCCGAACGCGAACTCCACAAACAGCGCCGACTCGTGCTCTTCGGCGGCGTCCTCGCGCTCCCGTTTATATACCTGATGACGGCGATGATCGCCCCGTTGCCCAAACCGGAGGCGATCGTCGGTATCCCCGTCGGCTGGATCCAGTTCGTCGTCGCGACGGCGCTGATGGCGACGCTGGGCCGGGAGTTTCTCGTCGGCGCGTACACGGCAGCGAGGAACGGGACCGCGAACATGGATACGCTCGTCGCGGTCGGTACAAGCGCGGGCTATCTGTTCAGTACGGCGGTTGTCCTCGGCGCTATCAGCGGCGATCTCTACTTCGAGGCCGTCGCGTTCATCCTGTGGTTCATCACCATCGGTAACTGGCTCGAAGCCCGCTCGAAGGCCCGCGCCTCCGACGCACTCCGGGAGCTGCTCGAACTGGAGGCTGACGACGCGACCGTGATACGTGACGGCGAGGAGATCACGGTCCCGACCGAGGACCTCGAGGTCGGTGACGTGATGAAGATCCGCCCCGGGGAACGGATTCCGACCGACGGGGTCGTCACCGAGGGCGACTCGGCCGTCGACGAGTCAATGCTGACCGGCGAGTCCGTCCCGGTGGAGAAATCGCCCGGCGACGAGGTCGTCGGCTCGACGATCAACGAGAACGGCGTCCTCCTCGCAGAGGCGACGAACGTCGGCGAGGACACCGCGATCCAGGGGATCGTCCGCCGGGTCAAGGAGGCACAGTCGCGACAGCCGGATATTCAGCGGCTCGTTGACCGCGTCAGCGCGTACTTCGTCCCCGCGGTCATACTCAACGCCGTCGTCTGGGCGGTGCTTTGGTACGCCTTCCCGACCCAACTGCACGGGATCGCCGAACTGCTCCCGGTCGGACAGGTCGGCGGCGGCCCGGTCGCCGGGGGCGTCCCGGTCTTTGAGTTTTCGATGATCGTCTTCGCCTCGGCGGTGCTCATCGCCTGCCCCTGCGCGCTCGGGCTTGCGACCCCAGCGGCCACGATGGTCGGATCGACGATCGCAGCGCGGAACGGCATCCTATTCAAGGGCGGCGACATCCTCGAACGCGTCCGCGAGGTCGACGCTGTCGTCTTCGACAAGACTGGCACGCTGACAGAGGGTGAGATGCGGCTGACCGACGTCGAACCGGTTGCCGGGGCGGCGAGGGCCGACGGCGGCGCAATCGCCGAACCAGCGCCTGACGAGGCGTTCGTCCTCTCGGTGGCGGCGAGCGCTGAGTCGGGGTCGGAGCACCCGCTCGCCGAGGCGATCGTCCGGGGGGGCGACGAACGCAATGTTGAGTTGGCCGACGTGAGGTCGTTCGAGAACGTGCCGGGCAAGGGTGTCAAGGCCACCACCGGCCACGGCGACGTCCTCGTCGGAAACCGCGCGCTGTTGACGGCCAACGGCGTCGACCCCGAACCAGCAGACGGAACGATGGCGCGGCTTGAACGCGAGGGCAAGACGGCGATGCTCGTCGCCCTCGACGGTGAGGTCATCGGCGTCGTTGCGGCCGCCGACACGGTCAAAAAGAGCGCAAAGACGGCCGTTTTGGACCTCAAAGACCGCGGGTACGACGTGTTCATGTTGACCGGCGACAACGCCCGGACAGCGGCGGCGGTCGCCGAAGATGTCGGCATCCCCGACGGGAACGTCCGATCCGAGGTCCTCCCCGGTGAGAAGGCCGACACCGTCGACTCGATTCAGGCCGACGGCACCCGTGCGATGATGGTCGGTGACGGCGTCAACGACGCCCCCGCGCTGACGGCGGCCCATATCGGCGTCGCCATCGGTTCGGGCACCGACGTGGCGATGGAGGCCGCCGACGTGACGCTGATGCGTTCGGACCCCGCCGACGTGCTGAAGGCGATCCGGGTCTCTCAGGCGACACTCTCGAAGGTCCGCCAGAACCTGTTTTGGGCGCTCGCCTACAACGCGACGCTCGTCCCTGTCGCCTCGCTGGGCGTGCTCAACCCGGCGCTGGCCGGCGCGGCGATGGCCGTTTCGAGCGTCTCCGTGATGACGAACAGCCTCACGTTCGCGACGTACGATCCAGCCGAAGCGTACGTTCCGATTCTGCTGCGCCCGTTTGCCGCGCTACGGCGTTGACCGGGGGCTGACTTCGCGTCGTAGTGGCCGGCGAGCACGAAGCTCCCAGCAAAGACGGCGACGAGGAGGGCGTACCACGGTGGGACCGACGACATATCCGGCGGCGTCGCTCCGCGGTCTTAATACTCGGCGGTACGTCGATTACCCATGACCGACGCGACGACGTCATCGCCGACGGACATCTCTGCCGAAGAACTGAAACGCCTCGTCGACTCGGGCGAGCCGTTTCATCTCGTCGACACGCGCGACGTGAAGAGCTTTAATGAGTGGCGACTCGCCGGCGCGACCCACTTCTTTTATAAACCAGATCGGGCGTTCGACCCCGACACGTTCCGGTCGGAGACGGGTCTCACCCCTGAGGACCCCGTCGTAACCATCTGCGCGAAGGGACTCTCGTCGGGCGCGCTCGCTGAGGAACTCGTCGACGCGGGCTACGAAGATGTCCGCCACGTCAACGACGGGATGCGCGGCTGGAGCGCGGTCTACGACACGGTTAATATCGACACCGATGGGTCCGTCGAGATTGTGCAGTTACAACGGCGCGCGAAGGGCTGTCTCGGCTACCTCGTCGCCGACCCTGAAACCGGCGCCGCGGCCGCGGTTGATCCGACGCGCCACGTCGGGACGGTCCGCGAGGCGGCGGCCGAACGCGGCTTCGAGATTGAACGGGTTTTCGATACACACATTCACGCGGATCACCTGAGCGGTGGCCGTCGGCTCGCGGACGCGCTTGGGGTCCCGTATCACCTCGGCGAGCGCGTCGCCGAACGCGACCCTGACTTCGAGTACCGCCCCCTCCGTCGGAACGAGGTGCTCGCGGTGGGTGACGTGGATGTCAAGGCACTCTTCACGCCGGGACACACCTCGGGGATGGTGAGTTATCTCGTCGGCGAGGAGGCGCTTTTGACCGGCGATACGGTTTTCATCGACGGCGTCGGCCGGACCGAACTCCAGTTCGGCGACGAGGACGCCGCCTCGGGAGCGGCGCTGCTGTACGAGTCGCTTCAGGGCACCGTTTTAGCCGAACCCGACCCCGTGACCGTCCTCCCCGGACACTTTTCGGTCTCCAACGACGGAGCGTACGGCGCCGCCCCCGGTTCGGAGGTTTCGACGACGGTTCGAGCGCTCCGGACGGAACTGTCGATCCTGCACGACGACCGCGGGGCGTTCTCGGAACACGTCGTCGAGTCGGCGCCGGAGAAACCCCCGAACTACGAGCGCATCATCGCGATCAACCGGGGACGCTCGGCGGCCACGGAGGACGAGGCTATCGAGTTAGAACTCGGGCCGAACCGGTGTGCGGCGGAGTGATGGCGCGCCCGTCGGACGGTGAACCCCATCCCGCCAGGGATCGCGGACATCGCCCTACTAGGAGTCACAGACACCGCCTCCGTCCCGTCCCGACGTTGCGGGCGCCTCAGCCGTTCTGTCGGTGAGCGAGTCGAGCGATGTACAGAAGGCTCTCGCGGTGGTCATCAACGCCAAGCGACGGAGCGGCGGTCTCCGCCCCCGGTGTGGAGAGCCCCGAGGCGACGTCCTCCAGTTCCTCGCGGCTTCGCTCGGAGATCCATCCGATCGACTCGTAGTACTCAAGCGCCGACAGCGTCGCGTCGTGGCCGGCCACGGTGAGCAGCTCCTCGAGCCAGTCGAAGACCTCGAGTTGGGCGGTGTACGCGTCCGGGAGCCGGTCCAGATACGGTTTCGAGAGATCGGGACCGGAGAGTTCGGTTAAAAAGGCGGCTGCGTTTGGGGCCCGCCCGTCTTCAGACGCCTCGGGCGCGGGCGACGCCTGTCGTCGCTCCGGGGGCCGGGATGTCGCGCGATCGCCGGTTGTCTGTGACTGGCGCTCGGATCGACGCGTCTCGTCGCTACGTCGGCGATGGCGAGAACGGAGATACGACTCGATTTCGTCAGCCGGTTCGCGCTGTTCGCTGGCGTCGGTCGCGGCGCGCCCATGATCGGACGCGGTCTCCGGCTGTTGTGGCTCAGCGTCGGCTGCCACGTTCGTGTCGCGCGGTTCGCCCGCCGCTCGTCGGCGGTCCGGATCGGCCGCGTCTGCCGTCCGCTCGGGATCGGCTCGGCGTTGGGGCTCGCCGCTCCGCGAGTGCCCAGCGTCGTGTCGCGCTGTGTCGGATCGGGATGCGCGTTCCTCAGTTCGGGGGGGTTGCCCCCCACTTCGGGGTGTCTGCCCGTCAGTCTGGGAGACGTGCCCGCTAGGATCATTTGCTCGCCCGCTATCGCCCGTATGAGGCGAGTCCTGAGTCGGCCGTGGCGTGGTCGGTTCGACCGGGACCGCTCGTTCTTCCCCGTCGGTGGATGTCGCGCTGTCCGGTCGTCCGCCGTCCGATCGTTCGGGGGGTGACCCGTCGGTCCCGGGACGGTCGGAGGGATCCCGGGCCGCGTCGCGCAACTCGCCCAGGTCGTATCTGCGGGGATTTAGCGGACCCGTCATGCTCTTGTGAGTGATTGGTGAATACGCTATTTAAATTCGGGCTCCGTTTCGAGCACCGTGGCGACCGGTTTCAGCGCTCGAAACAGACGAGCACATCGGGAGTACGGTTTTTAAATGGGGCGCCGAACGCCGCAGTATGGCAACGCAGGACGCCCGGTCGACGACGCTCCGGGACTTCGACGTCGACCCGAGGGTCGCTGCTCGCGGACACACGCCGTCACTGTTCGCTCGTGAGCGGTTCGTCCGGTGTCGTTCCTGTGGGGTAACCGTCCCGTACTCAGTGACCGCTGAAGGCCCGATCCGGCAGGCGCTGGACGAACTCGCCGCCATCCCGTGCGGGCGCTATCAGCTTCCGGATGTCCCCGTCGGCGATCACATCCCGACGGTGACGCCCGAGCACCCGACAAAAGGGCGGAGCGTGGTCTGTGAATCCTGTGGACGGAGCGCCCGGATCAACGGCGACCGCAAGCGAGTGCTGGAGGAGCTCGCGGCAGTGCCCTGTACGACCCGGCTGAGTCGGGTGGAATTGGTCGATCTCGTCTTCTCGCCGACGGCGTTTACCCCGCCGCTTTCGGACCTGGGGATCGATCGCTGGTACGGGCGACTCGGCGGCAGTCACGGCGACGGCATCGTCAGACAGTTTCGCCACGACCGCTTCCAGTACACGATCTATGTCCGGGAGCACGACGACGGAACGTACGCCGCTTCGCTCTCCTCGACGCCGGCCCCGAGCGTCGATCCACTCGACGAACTCCGTTTTCCCACCGCGGACTCCGAAACTCCGTCGACGAGGGAGACGGCGATCACGCTCGTGACGTTTCTGTCCGCAACCGACCCGCTCACTGCAGGCGAGTTCTCGAAGCTGCATAGTGCCTACGAGGACGCGTACGAGGCACACCGCGACGGGTGGATCGAAGACGCCTACGACGACGCGAAAGCGACGTTCGAGGACCGTTTCGGCGCGACGCCGACGGCGTTTACCGACGCTTTCTCCGACAGTACGGCCGACACCGATGCGGTGCTTCGCCGGATGGTCGGCTCCGGCGGGTTCTCGGACGCTCCCGAGGCCGAGTTCGCGGCCGAGGTGTTGGGCCACGACCACGAGTTCCCCGGATTCATCGACTTTGTCGCAGACAGACACGGCTGGTCGCCGCCCGTCCCCGAGCGGTAATCACTCGACGCTGTCGGCTACCCATCCGGCGAATGACTCCAGCGCGTCCGCCTCGTCGAAGCGCTCGATACAGGGCACCTCGTGTGGATGTAGCTCCTCGATACGCCGCTTGAGTTCGCCGTAGCGGTCGTCGGTCGTTTTGATCAGCAGGGCAGCCTCTTTCTCCCGGACGACGTCGCCGTCCCACCGGAACGTCGAGCGACAGTCGAACCGGTTGACGCAGGCCGCGAGGCGCTCCTCGACGAGGGTCGCGGCGAGATCAGCGGCGACCTCGCGGGGCGCGGTGACGTAGGCGGTCGGCATCGAATCGTGGTCAGCCCTCCGGCTCCGTCTCGCCGGTCACCGGATTGTAGCGGCCATTTATATCCCACTCGTGGATACAATGTCTATCGCCGACTTTGCGTTCGCCGTCCTCTTCGGCGATCACCCAGTTGCCGGTGTCCTCGTCCCAGACATCCGTCCGTCCGCAACGTTCACAACTCCGCCGTGTCGGTGGCACGATTTCAACGCTCATACTCGGTGGTCGGCCTCGATCGTAATCAACCAACCGCCGCCAGATCGGCTTCGACAACGCAGGGTCGATGCCGACACGACGGGTTCAACGGGGCCGGCTCGACTGCGTGTCGATGCGGTCTTGTCCCCGGAAGCCGTACGAAAGATATGCGCCGACGCGAACTCGTCGCTGCCCTCCCGGCCGTCCTCTCTGCCGGCTGTACAATCGGCGGTGAGCCCGTGGAACCGGACGGACCCGACTTCTCAGTCGCCATCCCCGGCCTCGACGACGGGTTGTTGCCGGAACGGTACACCTGCGACGGGACCGGCGAATCACCGCCGCTCCGGATCGAAGGCGTCCCCGACGCGGCCGAGTCAGTCGCAGTTGTCGGCGAGTGGCTGCGCGGCTACACCCCGCAGACGATCTGGCTGCTCTGGGGGCTGCCGGCGACTGACTCTCTCGAACTCCCGGCCGGGCTCCCCGACCGGAAACGCATCGACTCGCCGGAGGGTACGAGACAGGGAACGAACGGCGGTCGAACGGTCGGATATCGCTCTCCCTGCCACGAGACGGCCGACAACCAGGCGTATCGGTTCGTCGCACACGCGCTGCCCGATCAGATCGATCTTGAACCCGGTGCCGGTCGCGATGCGTTCGATAACGCCATCGAACGCGAACTCTCCGTCGTCTCCAGCACGTCGCTTCGCGTTCGGTACGAACGATTCCCCGAGGAACGGTCGTCATAGCGACCCGTAGTGCCCGCAACGGCAGGGATCCTGTAGCCATGGTGGGGATACCGTGGCCCGATGCCCCCGACGCGTCGACGGTCACGACGGCCACGCTTATGAACCGCGTGTCCGTACTCACGACCGATGAGCCTCGATGTCGACCGACCGGACCCGCCACAACTGGAGGAAACCGACCCGAACGAGTACGAGGATGCCGAGGTCGTCGGCGACACCGACTACAAGCGTGACGAACTCGAGTCGCTACTCGAAGCGGGCGCGTGGGCGGACGCGTTCGACGAGTGGGCCAAAACGACCGACCTGGACGAGGGAGCGTTCGGGATCGTCGCGGAATTGGGCATGATACAGCACTTTGATTTCTTTTGGGACGCGTTCGCGGACCGGGTCGGCTATCACGCCCCCGGGATTCCGGAAGACTGGAAAGAGCGCGACCTCCACCCCGAGTTGTCCTCCTGGGAGACGGTTTCCGGTATTAACGCCTCGATGGCTGAGCTCGGGGAGACGATCAGCCGGACGCTGAAGGAGGAGTACATCGACTGGGAAACCGACTACGAGGCCCCCGACGACCTCCCCGACTTCTGAGCTAGAGCCAGGAGACGAAGGGGTCGTCCCCGCGGCTCAGGGCGATATACTCCCGTTGCATCGCAGCGATGGCCTCAGCCAGGTCGGCCCCGCCGCCGAGAGCATCCCGAACGCGGGCTTTTTTCCATGTGCTCGGACTCGTCCGCGCACGCCAACGCTCTTCGATCGGCGAGAGATACCGGTCGATGTCGTCGGCCGGCACGCCCGCAGTCTCGAGCCCCAACCGCGCGTGATCGAAGAGTTCGCCGAAGATTACGTTCGGATCGCTGGTGCGCTCGCCGTCGGCGGCCACCCACGCCAACTCGGCATCGAGGCCGTTCTCGACGGCATTATAAAAGCTCGATTCGGCTGCCGACCATGGCAACGCCGTGATCGGGTGGTCGGCTTCGATCAGTCCGCGGAGCACCCCTGCGACGAGCGCCTGCATCCCGATGACGTCGGTGACGGTCGGCTGCGTCGGTATCGGGCGGTACTCGATACGTAACGAGCGCTCATCGTTGGCGGCATCGACGCAGTCGCCGCCGATCACACAGCGCAGCCACCGCCAGTAGGTCCCGCGCTTGTGATCGAACTCCCAGACCCGGTCGGCCAATCCCTCCCGCTCAGTTTCGCCGTCGATCCACTCGCGTAGGAACGGGGCGTAGCGATCGTCCTCGAGCACGCGATCGACGACGTCGGTCGCCGTCTCGATGTCGTGGGGGACCCGGACTTTCGCGTTCGGCGTCCGGTTGACCGACTGCTCGAAGGCGTCGATCCGGAGTTCGTGTGGCGTCGCCGCAATGAGCGCCTCAGGGTCGTCGACATCATCGTACAGTTCGGCGGGGAGAAACGGCGAGTTCGCCGACAGCGCCAGCACCGGGCCAAGCGTCCGGATCGCCGCGTTGTAGTACGCCGGAAACTCGGCCGCGCTCGGGATCTGGAGGTGTGGCTGTATCGACGTGGCGAGCGACTCGAAGAGAATCGTCGGGAACTCGATATCGGCCCCCGGGACCGACAGCGAGATCGGGCCGCCGCCGTTGTGTCGGAGCGCGTGGTTGTCGATAGCGACGTACCGGGGGTCCTGACGCATGTTCTCGGCGAGGACGACGCCATCGCGCTCGTTGGTCGCCGAGAGATACGCCATCGCCCCGTCGGTGGGCGGTAGCGTCCACATTGCATCGAGGACGAGTTCGCAGCCGTGATCGCGAGTCGCCGAAGCGGCTTTTCGGGTTCGCTCGGCGATCTCGTCGGCCTGTGCTGCGAGCCCCGTTTCGCTCAGTACTGATGGGTCGGTGTTGATCTCGACGTTGTGAAGCCCCAGTTCCTTGTTCGCCGCCGCGGTTTCAAAGAGGTCCTCCGGGAGGCGCGTCAGACGCGGATCCTCGGCACCATCCGCGTCGGACGCGGTGTTGCGCTTGCGATCAGTTTTGCCCTCTGTTTCGCCTTCGGTATCGCCGTCCGTTACCGCGTACACCTCCATCTCGAGGCCGACAGCGAAATCCGGGTTGTTCATCCGCCCATCCGCTATGGCCGTCCGAAGCCACTCGGCTTGTTCGTCCAGTCGCTCTCCGAACGGCCCGACGGTTTCCGGATCGAGCGAGCGCTCGACCAACTCGACCGTCAGGTCCGTGTCCTCGCTCATCGTGGGCCCCCACCGTCCACGTCGCCGTCGCGACCGCGGCGTCGCTCCCGCCTGATCGACGACCGAGTCGCCGTCGCGCGGGCGTTACTCGTGTCCATATCGCTCGGTCGGTGCGGTGACTCAAAACTGTTGTACTCTTTGGCCGATCGGCGTCGGCGGTACGCACGCCCGATCGGATGACACGCCCACCACCCACCAGAGCCGTTCGCGGCACTCACGTCGCCCGGTCGAACCACGGCGGCCGCCGGACCTCGGTCGATCCGATATCGGAGTACGCGATCGAGCGTGAGACGACGACGCGGTCGCCGTCGATCCGACCGCTATACTCGAGTTCGAGACGTCTCACGAGGCCGGAACGGTCGATTTCGGCGACGAGGCTGACGTTCCGCGCCGGGGATGCCGCCGGGAACGGGAGTTCGGCCACGGGCGCGCCGACCTCGACCACCCGGTAGCGCTCGCCCCCATCGACCGATCGGGTTGACTCGACCCGAGTCGGCACGGCACTGAGCGTCTCACCGATCAGTTCCGACGGGGTCAACAACACGTCAAACGACCCTGTCGAGGCCCAGAACCACCATGTTCCGACCCCCGAGTTGGTCGGCGTGAACTCGTTGTAGCGGGGGTCAGGCTCGCCGAACGCTCGAATGTAGGTCTCCCCGTCGGCCCAAAACTCCGAAACTGCCGGCGGTTCGCCGAGGAGCAGCGGCCCCTCGGGCCCGTCCGTCCGGACTGTGATGAAGTACGTCCGGTTCGTCGCGAGTCGGAGATCGGTCCGGTACTGGGACCGGAGGGTCCCGTTTTCGTACTGTACCGTCTGATTCGAAACGAGCCTGTAGGAGCGGTTCTCGATTCGTTCGCTGTGTGCCGCCGCCAGCGACCACGGATCCGAGACGCCTGACCCGTCGATCCCAGTCGATCTGCCGCGCTCCGGGTCGGCGTCGGGGACCGGAACTGGCGTCACCGTCTCCACCTCTTGCTCCCCGCTGTCGCCGGCGGTACCGCCGATTCCGGAACAGCCGGCAAGCACCACCAGAAGTATCACGCACAGCCGGTACACAGTTCGATGTACCGCTTCGGTCGATATAAAACCGTCCCGCCGATGATGTCCCTCGCGACGCGCCCCCCGACGAAGGTTTAAATCAGCGGCGAGGTACCTACCAGTATGCGAGTCTTGGTCCCCTACAACGAGTCCGAACAGGCCGAGGCAGCACTTGAGTACGCAAAGAATACCCACAGTGACGACGAGATCGTCCTGTTGCACGTCCTCGATTACGTTGAGGCGGGGTACCGGGCTGCGCCGGAGGCCGCCCTAGCTGGCTACTGGGAGGAGTGGTACGACGAGGCGGCGGCCTCGGGCGAGGAACTCCTAGCCGAGGCGTCGGCGTCCGTCGATACCGATGTCGAAACGAACGTCATTGCCGGGTCGCCTGCCCGTGCGATCGTCGACTTCGTCGAGCAGGAGTCCATCGATGCCGTGGTCATCGGAAGCCATGGACGGGAGGGACTTTCCCGAATTCTCCTCGGTAGCGTCGCCGAGACCGTCGTTCGTCGGTCGCCTGTCCCGGTAACGGTCGTCAGGTGACCGCCGGGAGTGTAACCGGAGCCGCTCCCGTCCCGATACACGTAAACGGCTTGCCCGACAGTTGCCAACAATGAGTAGGGACGCCGAAACGGGGTCGGTACAGGTCGTCGGGACCGCCCACGTCTCGGAGGCCAGCGTCGAGGAGGTCGAGTCGGTTCTCGAGGAGGAGCGCCCCGAGGTCGTCGCGGTCGAACTCGACGAGGGCCGGTATCGACAACTCCGTGGCGAGGCGCCCGAGGACCTCGATGCGGGCGATCTGTTGAAGGGGAATACGGTGTATCAGTTCCTCGCGTACTGGATGCTCTCGTACGTACAGGCGCGTTTAGGCGACCGTTTCGACATCGAACCGGGATCGGATATGAAGGCCGCGATCGAGAGCGCCGAGGCCCTCGGGATCGACGTTGCATTAGTCGATCGCGACATCCAAGTCACCATCCAGCGGTTCTGGGCGCGGCTGTCGGCCTTCGAGAAGCTCAAGCTCGCCGGAAGCCTCGCGGTCGGCTTGGGTGACTCCAGAGAGATCGGGATGGGTGTCGGGATCGCGCTCGGACTCGTCGTCTCGATCCTCGCCGGCGCTATCGCGGGGCCGTTCGTCGTTCCCGCGGCGCTCGGCCCAAGCGCTCTCGTCGGGATCGCTGATACGGTTATCGTCGCACTCGCGCTCGGACTGGCGCTCGGGATCGCCATCGTCCTCGGACTTGAGGGGCTGGCCCCCGAAGACGACGACCTCCAAGAGATCGACATTGATCGGATGACAGATACCGATGTCGTGGGTGCGATGATGGAGGAGTTCCGGCGGTTCTCGCCGGGTGGTGCCGAGGCGCTCATCGACGAACGCGACGCCTATATCGCCCACCAACTCGTTGCGTTGCGGGACGAGGGGCGCAACGTCGTTGCGGTCGTCGGCGCAGGCCACCGCGAGGGGATCGAACGCTACCTCGAGACGCCGTCGTTGCTCCCCCCGATGGCGTCCCTCACCGGGCGGAGTTCCAAGAGTCGGGTTTCGCTGTACAAGTTGTTCGGATACGCGTTTACCCTCGGTTTCCTCGTCTTTTTCGTGTTGTTGGCCATCGCGACCTACACCGGCGTCGAGGGCGCTTCCAGCGCCCTGTTGTTCCGGCTGTTCGCCGCGTGGTTCCTCATCAACGGAATCTTGGCGTTCGGCCTCGCCAAACTCGCCGGCGCACACTGGCGCTCTGCTGGGGTCGGCGGCGCGGTCGCGTGGCTGACGAGTGTCAATCCGCTGCTCGCTCCGGGGTGGTTTGCGGGCTACGTTGAGTTGCGGTATCTCGAGGTCAACGTCGGCGACATTTCGACACTCAACGAGATTATGTCCGACGAGGAGGCGCCGCTCAGACAACTATGGAACGAACTCACTACCGTGCCGCTTTTCAAGCTCATCATGATTGTCGCGCTAACGAACGTCGGGAGCTTCGTCGGCAGCGTCGTCTTCGCGACCGTCCTGTTGCCGTATCTGTTCGCCGGTTCGGGGATCGAAGGGGCCGGAGGCATCGCACGGCTGATGATCGAGGCCGCTTTCAACAGCGCCGAGATTCTAGGTGAGGCGGTACAGTGAGCGCGTTTCGCCTCGACGGGATCCGGTTCTATCACGACGAGATAAGGGACCTCCTCGTCGCGTGGGTCGCACTCGGCCTCGCCTTCAGCGTCTTCATTTTCATCTCCACCGGCCGGGCGGTGTTCCCCGACATCGTTGGCGCCGTGTCGTCGCCGCTGTTTGCCCGCGTCTTTGCCGCTAGCGCCCTGACGGTCGGGGTCGGGTTCCTCCTGCACGAACTCGCACACAAGGTCGTTGCAGTCCGGTTCGGGCAAGTCGCGTCGTTCAAGGCCGATTACAGGATGTTGGCGCTTTGCATCGGTGCCGCGTTCGCCGGATTCCTGTTTGCCGCGCCGGGGGCGGTGTATCACCGCGGTCGGATCACACAGCGACAGGGCGGGCTCGTCTCAGTTGCCGGGCCGCTGACGAACGTTGTCTTGGTCGGCGTGTTCCTCCCGTTTGTCTTTCTTACCGGATTCGTCGGGCAGGTCGGTGCACTCGGCGTGCTGATCAACGCCTTCCTCGCGGCGTTCAATATGCTTCCCTTCGGGCCGCTCGACGGAAAGTCGGTCGCCGCCTGGAGCAAGCCGGTCTTCGCGGTCGTCTTCGTCGGGTCGGCGCTGGTGGCCGTCGGTTCGTTTCTCCTCGTCGGGTTCCCGACGTTTTGATCGTCTACGGGGGCAACCGACGCGCTTTTGACCCGTTCGGCCGGCGGGTGTGGTATGAACGATGACGACCCAGAGGACGGGCTCACGTACGCCGAGACGGGCGTCGACATCGGCGAGAGCGAAGCGGCGACGGCGGCGCTACTCGGCGCGATCGGCGATTTCGAGGGCGACTACGCCGGTCTCATCGACATTGGTGACCGGTATCTGGCGTTGGCGACCGACGGCGTCGGGACGAAGCTACTCGTCGCCGAAGCGCTTGACGACTATTCGACGATCGGTATCGACTGCATCGCGATGAACGCCAACGACCTCATCGCGGCTGGGGTCACGCCGGTGGCGTTCGTCGACTACCTCGCCGTCGAGGTGCCGGATGACGAAACGTCGGAACGGGTCGGCGACGGGCTCGCCGCCGGAGCCGAGCGCGCCGAGGTCGCGCTCGTCGGCGGCGAAACGGCGGTAATGCCCGACGTGATACGCGGGCTCGACCTCGCCGGGGCCTGCGCCGGGCTAGCGACTGAATCGGAGCTGTTCGACGGGCGGGCCCGAGTGGGCGACCGTCTCGTCGGCGTCCCGTCCTCGGGGATCCACTCGAACGGGCTGACGCTGGCGCGCGAGGCGGCGACGCGGAACCACGCCTACACAGATCCGTTCCCTTACGACGAGGACCGGACCATCGGCGAGGTACTACTCGAGCCAACGCGGATTTACCGCGACGTACTCGAGCCGCTGCAGGCCGCAGAAACTCATGCGACGGCGCACATCACCGGCGGTGGGTGGACGAACCTCACACGGATGGGCGAGCATCGGTATGTGATCGAGGACGCCTTCGACCCGCAGCCAGTATTCGAGTTCATTCAAGACGAAGGAGGCGTGGCCGACGAGGAGATGTACCGGACGTTCAACATGGGAACTGGCTTCGTTGCCGCCCTCCCCGAATCGGACGCCGAATCCGTCACCGGTGCTATTGAGGACGCGCAGGTCATCGGCCGGATCGAGTCCGGCGACGGTGTCGTAATCCGCGGACTGGAGTTGTAGCGAACAGACGGGGTGGCGTCCGGCCGACCCATCCCCGTACTCCCGCCTCGGGGGTCGACCGCCGCTCGTCAGGGCACGGGCAGCCTGGTCGCCCGATGACATATAAACTGCTGGATGGGGCTGGCGATAGGGCGATCCGCCCGAACACCCGCTCAACAGACTGGCTTCGGATTGACACCCATCGACTCGAGCGCGTGGGTGTACTCGTCGTAGGCGGACTCGATCGCCCCGTTGGCGGCTTCGAGGGCACGACTCCAGCGTTCATCGTCGTCACCGCACTCGGCGTCAAGTAGCTCCGCCGCCCGCGACAGTTGTGCGTCGAGGTCGTCGCCCATGTCCCGGAACAGCCCCGCAGTCTGGGGGTCCGCGTCGCCGACAAAGAAGCCCGTTATCTGTGTCTTTGATTTCTCCGCGGCGATCGTCCGGCCGACGAATCCGCCGAGACGCGCCTCCGCGTCGTCGAGATCGCGGAGGTACGCCTGGATCGCCGGCGCGTCTCCCGGTTCGTGTTCGTCGAGTCCACCCACGACCGTCTCGTAGTGAGACCGTTCCTCGCGTTCGGTCTCCGCAAACGCCTCGGCGATGTCGCCGCTCTCGGCGTCGGCCCACTGCCCATACGTCTCGGCCGCGTGGTGTTCAGCCGTCGCGGCGGCGGTGAGGACATCCTCGGCGTTCATGTCGCCGTCGGTGTCGGCGAACAGCGATTTCGACGACCCAAGCCGCGAGAGTTCGGTTTCGTTCTCGGCGCGGACGGTGTCGATGAACTCCTCTGAATGCATGTGTACTCGTACGTCGTGTCCCCGCTTGTAAGCAGCGGTCGGCTGTTGGGCTGTTGAGATAGGTCACTTCGCTCGACGGGTCATCGCTATCGGAAAAATATATTGCTTCGCTCAGTCGTCGGCCTCGCCCTCTTCAGCGGGTTGTTCCTCCCCGCCTCACTTCGAGGCCTCGTGCGCTTCGCTTACTCGGCCTCGCCTGTCTCTATCGGCGCTCCAACCAAATTACCCCACTCGGTCCAAGAGCCGTCGTAGTTGATCGTGTCCTCGTAGCCGAGCAACTCGTGGAGAGCGAACCACGCGACGGACGAGCGCTCGCCGATCCGGCAGTAGGCGACGGTCGTTCCCTCACCGTCGATGCCGTGGTCGCCGTAGAGTTCCTGCAGTTCGTCGGCGTTCTTGAACGTCCCGTCGTCGTTCGTCACGGCCGCCCACGAGATGTTCTGTGCGCCGGGGATGTGGCCGCCACGCTGGGCCGTCTCGTTGAGTCCTGGCGGCGCGAGCACCTCGCCGCTGAACTCCTCGGGCGAGCGAACGTCAACGAGCGGCAGGCCACGATCGATCGCGTTCTCGACATCCTCGCGGTACGCACGGATCGACTCGCGGGGACCGGAGGCATCGTACGCCACCGCCGAGAAGGAGGGAACCTCGTCAGTCGTCGGATAGTCGTTCTCGAGCCAGTACTCGCGGCCGCCGTCGAGTAGTTTCACGTCGTCGTGGCCGTAGTACTTGAACTGCCAGTAGGTGTACGCCGCGAACCAATTGGCGTTGTCGCCGTACAGCACGACCGTCGAGTCGTCGGTGATGCCGTGTTCGCCCAGCAGGGACTCGAAGTCCTCCTTGTCGAGGATGTCCCGAGTTGTCTGGTCTTGAAGATCGGTCTCCCAATTGAAACCGATGGCTCCCGGGGCGTGCGATTCGTCGTAGGCCTCGGTGTCGACGTCGACCTCGACGAGCCGGTGTGCCGGGTCGTCGCTCTCGAACTCGTCGAGTCGCTGTTCAACCCAGTCAGCCGATACTAACACGTCGTTCGCGTACTCGGATTCACTCATTACAGTTTATTATGTGCCCCCGGTATATAAACCACCATCCGTGACGGCACGCCCCGCCGCTCCTCACCGGTCACGGCAACTAATTCGACTGACCGGGAGACGACAAATGCGGCCGAAATTGCCGAAAACGACCGCCATGACATCCGAGCCACCGGCACGGGCGCGTCGTTAGCCCACGGTTTTGTCGGAGATATCAGATAATGTTGCTGCTTCCAACGACTGATTGATACTACCGGCTGAAGAAAAGCCGTTAAGACGGCGCGTCCGAACGTGCTACCGTGAACGATCGAATCATCGACGCCGAGTGGGCCGCCGATCGTCTGGACACGCCGGGGGTCGCCGTCGTCGACGTCAGGGACACCTGGGAGTACGAGGGGATCGGCCACATCCCGGGCGCTGTCAACGTCCCCTTCGACAGCTTCCGCGCGGACGAACACGGCGCGGCCGAGGCCGGGATGCTCCCGGGCGCGGACGCCTTCGCCGGGTTACTCGGTGAAGCGGGTATCGCTTCCGACGACGACATCGTCGCCTACGACGACACCCACGGCGTTTTCGCCGCTCGATTGCTCGTGACGGCGGAACTGTACGGCCACGACCCCGAAAAACTGCACCTTCTCGACGGCGACTACTCCGTCTGGAACCGCGCCGAACCGACGACGACCGACGCCCCCGATCCCGACCCTGCCGCGTACGCGGCGGCGTTCGACCCCGACGGTCCCCTCGTTGAACGCGCGGCGATCGAGGTCGCTCTCGGTGACCCTGACGCCGTCATCGTCGACACCCGCGAAGTCCACGAGTACGAGGAGGGCCATATCCCCGGGGCAGTCCGACTCGATTGGCGCGAACTCGTCGATACCGATGCGCGTACCGTTCGCTCCGAAGCGGCGTTGCGGTCGCTGCTCGACGAGCGTGGGATCGTCCCCGAAAAGCGGGTCGTGCTCTACTGCAACACCGCTCGGCGGATCAGCCACACCTACACTGTCCTTCGGGCGCTCGGGTACCCCGACGTGGACTTCTACGAGGGCAGCCTCACTGAATGGGAACGGGAGGGCGGGACGATCGAAACCGTCGAGTGACCACGGCGACGCACCTGACTGCCACCGACACAACTGTTTTGCCCATCGCGCTCGAACCGGTGGCTATGACATTCGATCCTAGTGGTGGCGTCGAGTCGGACGAGGTACGTGACCGCGTCGACAGCCTCATCGAGAACAACGATCTCGTCCTCTTCATGAAGGGGAACAAGCTGATGCCGCAGTGTGGCTACTCACAAAACGCCCTCGACATCCTTACGCAGTACCACGACGCCGACGACATCGTCGCCGAAGATGTCCTCCCGGCACTCGACACCTATCGGGAGGCCCTCGAGGAACACAGTGGCTGGGAAACGATCCCACAGACGTTCGTCGACGGCGAGTTCATCGGCGGCAGCGACATCTTGGACGAACTTCACCAACGCGGCGAGTTGGCCGACGAACTGGGCGTCGACGTGGACGTCGATTTCGATTCCGACTCCGATCCCGACGACGACGGCCTCGAAGCACCCTTTTAAACGACTTTCAGGAGTCGTCGTTCGAACTTCCCGACCCGAACCCGTTGCCAGCCGCGGAGTTCCTCATCCAGTTCCGGATCACCGGTGTCCACACGCAACACACCGATATCGGAGAGCTTCTGCTTCGAAGCGACGACCCTGAGTTCGGACCGGCGGATCACCGGCGGCGAGATCTGGTCGTTCCCACGGCCGAAAATGAACCCTTGCCCACCGATCGGTGAGACCACGACCACGTTCCGCTCGCCGAGCGATTCGAGGATCTCCATCTCTCCGGCGTCGCGGGCAAGCACCTCGCCCGTACGCCAGACGTCGACGCCGAGCGGCGAGCCGTCGATCCCGAGGCCGGCTTTGATCGCGTCGATGGTCGACCCGGGGCCCAAGACGTACGTCGCCTCGTCCGCCTCGATCTCCGCCGCGACTGCGGCGGCGAGGGACTCGACTGTCCCGCCACCGATCTGCTTTGCGGACTGTATCTCGTCGCCAACTGGAACGGACGCGAGCGCTTTCAGTTCCGTGTTGACGTCACCGCCACGGTAGGCGTCCTCGTCGATGTCGTTGACCTCCCGCGTCTCCGTCCGATTGAACGACGTCGCGATCCGCCCGGCGGCCCGCGGCGTGACGGCAAACACCGACGAGTAGACTTTCACGCCGCTCGGAACGCCGAGTATCGGCGTTTCCTCGCCGAGTTCTTCGAGTGTCTCGGCTACGTCGACCGCGGTTCCGTCCCCGCCGGCAAACAGAACGAGATCGACCCCTTCGTTAACGAACCGCCGGACGGCTTCGTACGTATCCGCGGCGCTGGTCTCCTCGCCGTCCGGGGTACCGACGACGACGGGCGAAAACCCGGCAGCGCGAGCCTCGCGCTCGCCCATCGCTCCGCCGTAGGTGTAGAGTTCGACCTCCTCGGGCTGATTTCGGAGGTGCGCAAGCGCTTCGAGGGCGCGATCCGGCGACCGCGGTTCCGCGCCCCGATGACGGGCCTCCTCGACTTTGTTGTCGGTCCCCTTCAGGCCGACCCGACCGCCCATGCCGGCGATCGGGTTCACCACCAGCCCAACGCGTCGCATACCACGTATCAGCGGTGGCACGTGAAAAGGGACCCGGTGTCGCCGATGGTTCGAGTACCTGACGCCCTGAGCGATCGACACCCCGAGTGCCTGACGGCGTTCCTGATCGCGGCGTCACAATATCACCGTTCGGTGGCCAACGGCTTCGACCGTCGGCGGCTGTCGTCCGCGTTGTGGTGTCGGTGAATGGAATCCATTAATACCACGGGGCGATGACGGTCGCGTATGAACATGGCTCTGCAGGCGTTCCAAGACAGTCCGCTTATCGTTGACGCGTCCGGTTGGGTCGTGTTGCTCGCGAGCCTCCTCATCACCGTCGGGTGGCTGTTATATCTGTATCAGTAATTACGTCGACGCTTCGATTCCGTTTTTACGAAGCCACTCGATGGCTTCCTCGACTGACCCTCGGTCGGTGCTCTCGACTTTCACGCGGACGTTCTTGCCGGGATAACTACCGACCTTGACGCCGAATCTCGTTTCCAGTTCCCGCAGCCGATCGACCAGCGCGCTCTCGGGTTCGTCGAGCGTGATCGTTTCGACGTGTCGGCGCTGGCCGTGGAACTCCGACGCGACTGACTCGAACATCGCCTGCATCTCGCTTGGAACTCCAGGCAGGACGTAGATGTTCTCCACGACGCAGCCGGGAGCGACGCCGACAGCGTTGTGCAGCGGGCGGGCGTCAGCCGGGAGGTCTGCCGTCCCGTCCGTGAGGTCCGAACGCTGGTAGTCACGCTCCTCGTCGAGCCACTTGATGACGGCCTCGGACGTCTCGACGGATCGGCCAACCGCGGCAGCGACGGCCTCCATCGTCCGGTCGTCGTGGGTCGGCCCGAGCCCTCCCGTTGTGATGACGGCGTCGTACTCCGCGGCGTACTCGTTGATGACGCGGGCGATGTCGGCGATCCGATCCGGAACGACCGTCACTCGCCCGACCGATGCCCCGCGTTCGGAGAGGCGTTCGCCGAGCCACGCGGCGTTTGTATTGACTGTATCGCCCGCCAGCAGTTCGTCTCCGACGGAGATCAAAGCGACGTCCATACGATCGGTTCGAGCCGGAACCGAATAAACGGTGAGGACAGGCGTCCGACCCGCCCCGAGCGATCGTGTCGAGAGAGCGCTACCGCATCCCAGGGGGCGGCCCCTCGCGATCGTCGTCACCGGTGTCGACATCGAGACCCGCCTCGTCCCGGCGTTTCTCCGCCATTCGAATACTCCGGTAGTAGTAGACGATCCCGACGACGCCTAGGATCGCTCCGACGACGGCGAGGCCGCCGAACAGCCACAGATCCCGGTCGAGATACCATCGGATGCTGAGCACGGACGTCTCGACGTTGTCCCACTGAAGATGAACTCGGTCGTCGACGACGACTCGATCGTCGTTCGACGGTCGCGTCCGCGAGAGGATCGGAACCGATGCGTCCCGGCCGGGCGGGAGCGCGACCTCGTAGCTCCCATGTACCGGCGTGTACACAGCGATCTCCTTGCCCGATTTCGGCGTCGTGAACGCTATCTGTCCCTCCTCTGCGGGCAGTGCAACGATCGTTCGCTCTCGCGTCGTGTCGACCGAAAGAGCGTCCGTTGGCTCTTGGGTTCCGTCCTCGCGGATCATCACCGCTTCCCCGTCGACGTACCGAACAATCGTCCCGTTGGTGTAGCGGAACTGCAACGCCTCGACTTCGAGGGGGTTCTCGATCGTCAACGCGTTCGTCCGGTAGAACGCTATCGTGCCGTTGTCCCCGGTCACCTTCGCCGAGACGTTGTAAACCGCGGTGTAGTTCTCCCGGTTGACGGTGATGAAGGCGTCGCGGTCGGTTTCGTACTGGTACTCGGCGTCGGCCGAGAGCGCCTCGGGATCGCCGACATCGCTTCCGAGAATCGTCGTACAACCGCTTAGACCGAGCAGGGCGACCAACGCGAGCGCGGCGAGCAGTCGGCGGTTCATGACTATGGGACGATGGCAAGCAGTTCCGCTTCGAGGTGCGGACCGATGTCAGCCAACAGTCCGGGGGCGTCGGTACCCTCCCGGCAGATGACGCTCGATTCGAGAAGCCCGACACGCTCGACAGTCACGATGTCGTCGGCGTGGCCCGACCGATTGACCGTCGCCCGAAGCTGGGCCCGCGTCGTACTGTTGGCGTTGACGCGGCCGGTGCCTCGAGTCCACTCATAGAGGCGGTCCCGTTCGGCGTCGGCGAGGCTGTTCGGCTCCCTGTCGTCGCCCTCGACGAACCTGAGTGGGATGTGCTGGACGAGGCCGAACCGCGTCCGGATCTGATCGGGGCTTCCGGGGCCGAGGCCGAGCTCGTCGGCCGGAATTCGAACCGACTCCCCGGCATCGAGGACGACCCCGTCGTCGTCCCAGGATTCGAGCGTCCCGACGTAGGTTTCGCCGGCTTCTCTGTGTGGTGTAATCGCTCCCCACTCGGCTTCGAGCAGGTTCCGCGCGACGGGCGCGTCCTCGCCAGTTACGGTCACGGAGGGGAAGTCGTCATCACGCAAGCCGACGGTAAACTCCACGTCGAGGTCTCCGAGTTCGTTCTCCACGAGCGACTCCAACGAGTCCATCGCCCGGCGGCGTCCTTCGCCGAGCACGTACACCTTTGTTGCGAGGACGACCATCAGGCGTCCACGGCCCCGTCGATATCAGCTTCGGTGTTGACGTTCAGTTCGTCGCTCAACTCCTCGATCCGCATCTCCATCGCGTCGATGAGCCGGTCGTTCTCCATTGTCTCGAGTTGACCGCCGCATTGGGGGCACTCGAAGCCGAACTCCATCGCCTCACCGAACTCAAACCGGAGCTGACACTGCCCACAGAGGTAGAACTCGTTTTCAGCCTCGTACTGTCGACGTTGTTCGAGCGCATCGAGAAGCCGGCGCATTTCGGCTTCAAGCTGTTCGGGGATCGATTCGTACTCGAAGGTCCACAGATAGGTGAGCCACCCCGAGTCCTCATCGCGCAGGCGTCGGTACGAAGCAAGGTCGTTCTCGTACAGAATAAAGAGCGCCCGCCGCACGTCATTGAGTTCCAGCCCGAGTTCCTCCGCGAGTTCCTCGTCGGTGACTTCGCCGTCCGGCGGCGCGGCGGCGACGGGCATCCCCGTCGGCCCGACAAGTTCGTGGAGGTACTTCTGAATCACCGGGTCGTTCAGTAGTTCCTCAAAAGCCATTACCCATACATCGGCCAGCGAGTCGGTTAAAAGCTCCGGAACCGGGGTGCGCCGAACGCCGCCGGTCGGCGACGGGTCAGCGACGGTCACTTTTCGCGCTGTCTGAGCCGCTGTCTGGTGAATTTGGGCTGGGAGTTGAACCCGCCGCTCCGTCGGAACGACCGCCACAGTGATATTGCGAGCGGAACCGAAGCGACGACCGCGACGGCGGCTGCCAGCGGCGTCGAGAAGGCGTACAGTACCGACGACGAGATGAGTGTCGCCGTCAAAAGCGCCGCGAGGGCGATCCGCTTGGCCAACCGTTCGAACGTCTCCTCCTCGCGACTGAACTCGACGGTAAGCGTCACATCTCCGCGATCGAGATCGTCGAGCGTGGATTCGAGTTTCGGGGGAACCCGGACGAGCGACTCGCCGAAATCCCGGGCCTCTTGGGCCCGTTCGGCGACGAAATCGCGAGCGCTCTCCTCGATGAATCCCTGCTCGCGAAGGTAGCCGGTCGCCACGGAGATGAAGTCGAAGTCCGGATCGAGCGTGACACAGACTCCCTCGACGACCGTCGCGACCCGCAACACCAACGCGAGGTTCGGCGGAAGCCGAAGCGGGAACTCGTAGATCGTGTCCTCGACCTGCTGGATGATCTGCTGGACGCGGTACTGTTCGATGTCCTCACCGCGGGCGTCGGCGATAGCCAGTTCCATCACGTTCGACATCACTTCACGGTCGGCCTCCGGGCTGAGCGTCCCCATTTCGACGAGCGCGTCGAGGATTGCGTCGGTGTCCTGTGCGGCGACGGCCATGTAGAACTCGATGATCTTGTCCTGGATGAACGGATCGACGCGCCCCGACATCCCGAAGTCATAGAAGACGAGCGTTCCGTCGTCCTTGACCGCGAGATTCCCCGGGTGTGGGTCGGCGTGGAAGACGCCGTCCTGAACGATCATCTGGAGATACGTCTCTTGAAGCGTCACGGCAAGGTCGGTCCGGTCGAGTCCCAACTCGTCGAGGTTCTCGACGTCGGATATCTTTGTCCCCTCGACGTACTCCATCGTCAGCACCCGATCGCTCGACAGCGCCGGGCGGGCGTCGGGAACTCGGATCCGCTCGTTCGCGGCGAAGTTCTCGCCGATCTCAGTCAGCATCTTCCGCTCGCGGCCGTAGTCCATCTCCTCGCGGATCGTCTTCTCGAACTCGTCGGCGATGGTCTCGAGCGAGAACGATCGCGCCTGCCCGACGAACCGCATCAGGATCGGCAGCGACCATCCGACGACGCGCAAGTCCGCCTCGACGAGCGGCTCGATATTTGGCCGTCGAACCTTCACCGCGACCCGGTCACCGTCGATCTCGGCGATGTACACCTGCCCGAGGCTCGCCCCGCTTATCGGATCGGTGTCGAATTCGTCGAACGTCTCCTCTATCGGGCCGATGTCCGCCTCGATGACCGCCTTCGCTCCCGGCCACGCCGCCGGCGGCACGTCGTCCTGCAGTTGCTCGAACTCCTCGATGTACTCGGGCGGCAACACGTCCGGCCGCGTCGACAGCAGTTGTCCGAGTTTGATGAACGTCGGGCCGAGCGTCAAAAGCGAGTTTAAAAGCGACTGCGCGCGCTTTCGGCTTGTCTCAGGGGCGACCTGCCGACCCCCGCCAAAGAAAATGAACCGTTTTCGGTCCCGCGCGTAGGCGAGCAACAGCGGCAGAAACTGGTAGGCAACGACGAAAAATCGCCGGTACGCTCGGAGCATTAGCTGGACACCTCACAGCGTCCACCGAGGGCTCGACGCCGGTCTGTGCCGGAGCAACACTGTCTCATCGATATCCGTTCGCTCCCGTCACGAGAGGGGGATCCGCTGGCCGCCATCGGCGTCGGATTTCGGGAGCGTGAGCGTCAACACGCCCCGCTCGATCGATCCCTCGGCGTCGGCGCCAGTGGCGTCCGGCGGCAGCGGCAACTCGGCGTCGAGAAACAGCGCCCGCTCCTCGGAGAGATATCGGAACTCCCGCGGAACGGACTTCTCACGCCGGGCCTCGATCGTCAGCCGACCTCCTTCGATCGTCACGTCGACTGTGTCCGTGGTCGTCCCCGGCAGGTCGACGACGAGGAGGTACGCGTCGTCGTCCTCCAGTAGATCGGCGAACACCGTTTCCGGTAGGTCGCCGAGGGCCTCGCGCAATTGCATACGCTGTCGTACGAGCGCGCCTGCGTTAAAGCCCCCGGTGGCGGCCAGCCGACGGCCCCCCGATAGCGGCCAGCCGTCGCCGGGGCCCCGGTGACATCTGAGCGATACTCTCCTCCCCCGGCCGGCGGGCCTCAGCGTTCGATCCGTTCGAGATCGAGGGCCAGCCCCGCGACGTGGTCGTTGTACGCCGAAACGAACCCGCCGAACCGGGGCGCGTACTCCCGAACGTCGGTCGCGGCCGGGGGTCCGTACTGCGAGAGGAGGTACACGCCGCCGGACCCCCCGACGCGCAGGTACGACACGGCATCGGCCTCGCGTTTGAGTTCCCACCGCGTTCCGTCGACGCGCGCGGTGAAGGTGCCGTACTCGGTGCCTTCGTGGCGATGGAGTTCGCCGGCCACCCGCCCACAGCACGACTCGATCCGATCGACGACGCGATCCCGTTCGGCGGCGACCGACTCGGCCGATTCGACCGCGGGAAAGTCGGCGTTGACAGCATCGAGAACCCCCTCGAGGGAGGCGACGTAGTCGTTGTAGGCGGCGACGAACGCCCCGTAGTCCTCGAGCGCGCGAGCAAGCGGCTCCGGGGCTGCCGGCGACTGCATCGAGATGACGTACGTCTTCCCGCCGCCGCGCGGTTCGTACAGGAGAAACTCCAACTCGCCGGCCTCGTACTTGACCGTCCACTCGCCGCGATCCGTTGAGAAGGCTCGACGGCCGTAGTCACCGCCTTCGATCCTCGCGACGTTGTAGGCGATCCCTCCGGCGTGGTCCCGGACAGCGGCGAGCACCTCCTCGCGCCGGTTGGTCACTACCGAGACGTCCGAGGCGTCGACATCCAACTCCGTGAGGTGCGTCACGGGGCTTTTAGCCTCGGTACCCGGCCAGCTCATCGAAGACGGCTGCCCCGTCGTCGATTGCCGCCTCAAGCCGACGGACTCCAGGTTTGTCCGCCCGCTTCGGGTCGGCGACCACGCTGACACGCTCGGTGCCACAGGGGACAAACGCCATCCCGAGCGACTCAGCCGTGGCCTGAAGCCCGAGGCCGACATCCGCGTCGCCCTTGAGGACCTTCCTCGCGGGCGACTCGTGGGCCCGAACCGCGAGCTCGAAGCCATCGATGGCGTCGGTGAGTTCGCGGCGACCGGTGCCGCGCTCGTCGGCGAGATCGTCGAGGGCGTCCGAAAGCGTCGACCGGAGCCCCGAATCAGTCGTGCGGTTTATAAATCGAAGGTCGTCGTCGATCAGATCCGCCAGCCCGGCGACCTCCTCCGGATTCCCCGTCGGGACGACGAGGCCCCACTCGCGAGACCATCCGCCCAACTCGACGCCGTCGGGGGTCGAGTCGCCGGTCACGACGGCGACGTCGGCGACGCCGTCGCGGAGCCTGCGGCGGCCCTGTCGGCCTCCAACCCCGAGATATCGGGGGCGATCGACGCGGTCGAGCAGCCGCGACAGCGCCGGGTCGTCCTCGCCAGCGCCAAACAGCGTCGGCGGGCGCACGTCGCTCGAGAACAGCTTAACTTCGACTGACTCGCCGGCGTCCAAGTACTCGACGTCGGGCGACACCGAGACGATCCCGTCGGCCTCGACGAGACTCGTTGTCGCGCCGCTGCCCTTATCAACCGGGTATACGAGCGTCTCGCCGTCACCGTCGGTGACCAGCCCGGCGGGCATGTATCGGAGCCGGCCCTCACTATATCGCTCCCGGACCGCCATCCGCCCCTCGATCGTCGCTGTCTTTGGTTCGGGACGACCCGCAGCCCGCCGGATCGCCGGGGCGACGAACGCCCGGAAGATCGTCAGCGCGGAGACGGGATACCCCGGCAGGCCGATATAGGCGCTGCCGGCCAACTCGCCGACGAGCATCGGCTTGCCGGGTTTGACGGCGACACCGTGCAACAGGAGTTCGCCGGTCTCCTCGACGACGCGGTAGATAACGTCGACCGCCGAGGCCGACGTCGACCCCGACGAGAGGACCAGATCGCACTCCTCGGCGGCGGTTCGGAGCGCGGCCTCCATCGCGTCGTAATCGTCGCCCGCGTGGGGGTACAGCTTCGCCTCGCCGCCCGCCTCCTCGACGGCCGTCGCGGTCGTGTAGCTGTTGACGTCGTATATCTGCCCGGCGTCGCTGTCGAGGGCCTCGCCCGGCCGGATGAGTTCGTCGCCGGTCGAGACGATCCCGACCGTCGGCACGCCACGGACCGACACTTCGTCGACACCGATCGCCGACAACAGGCCGATCTCCCGCGGGGTCACGATGGTTCCGGGGCCGAGCGCACGCTCGCCGGCGGCGATGTCGGCCCCCGCGAACATGACGCGATCGCCGGGAGCGAGCGACGTCCGGACGAGAACGTCGTCGTCGGTCTCGCCGAGGTCGGTCCGTTCGACCATCACGACCGCGTCCGCGCCGGGCGGGAGAACGGCCCCCGTCGAGATTTCGGCACACTCGCCCTCCGCGACCTCGATATCCGGTTCCGAGCCCGCGTGAACCTGGCCGACACGGCGCACCGTAACGGGGTCGGCCTCGTCCGCGCCGAACGTGTCGGCGGCCCTGAGCGCGTAGCCGTCGACGCTTGCCCGGTCGAACCCGGGGACGTCGAGACCGGCGTCGATTCGTTCGGCGAGAACCCGCCCACGGGCGTCCCGTAGCGGGACCGTCTCGGTCTCGGGGGCGAGATCGAGCGAGGCGATGGTCTCGCGGGCCACGTCGGGATCTGCGAGATTCCGGAACTGCTTTCTATCCATTGTACTCCCAGTTCTCAACGGCAACGGTTTCACCCTCCGCGATCCCTTCGCGGCTCTCCTCGACGACGACCCAGCCATCGGCCAAGGCGACGCTCGAAAGGACGCCGGAGCCGCTGGCACGCGTTGGGGTCGCCTCAAGCCCAGACGCGCCGGTTTCAAGCGTGACTCGGACGAACGTCCGGATGCCGGGTTCGCTTCGTATCTTCCGAGTTAGCGTCGCCTCCTGTGCCGGCAGCGGTTCGGGCGTGACGCCGCCGAGATGCTTGATCAGCGGCCGAAGGAACTGGACGGCATTAACGATCGCGGCCACCGGGTAGCCGGGGAGCATAACGACGGTCGTCCCCTCGACTCGACCCAGCGCGACGGGGTGGCCGGGCTTCAGGGCGACGCCGTGGACGAACACCTCGCCCAGTTCCTCGACGACATCGGGGATGAGATCGCGCTCGCCGACTGAGGAGCCGCCGGTCGTGACGACGACATCGCGGACGAGATCCCGCTGGATGGCGGCCCGAAGCGCCTCGTGGTCATCGGTGACGATCTCCCGGCGCGTCACCTCCGCCCCCCAGCGCTCGGCGAGCCGCGAGATGGTAAAGCGGTTGGTCTCGATGATTTCGCCGGGGTCGGGGTCGGACTGGACGAGCTCTTCGCCTGTCGGAACGACGGCCACCTCGGGGTGTTCGAACACCTCGACGGCGTCTACACCGGTCCCCTTCAGCAGCCCGAGATCCGACGGCCGGAGGGTGTGTCCCGGCTCGTAGAGCCGCTGGCCGCTCTCGACGTCCTCGCCGACCGGGCCGACGTTCTCGCCTTCCGCAACGGCGTCGAATAGCTCCAGCTCGTCGCCGACGCGGTCGGTCTCCTCGATCATCACGACCGCGTCTGCGCCATCGGGGAGTTCGCTGCCGGTGTGGACGCGGACGGCCCGGTTCGGTCCTATCGATTCGTCGGGGTCGACGATCGCCGGCGAGCGATCCGACGCCCCGAACGTGTCCTCGGCTCGGACGGCCCACCCGTCCATCGCCGCTCGTGGGTAGTGGGGGACGTTCATCACCGCGTCGACCGGCTCGGCGACAGTTCGACCGTCGGCGAACGACAGCGGAATGTGTTCGGTGCGCTCGATCGGCGGGATGTCGAGGAGCGCCTCGCGCGCCTTCGAAACCCGGGTCCGCTTCTTGAACCCCGCCTCGCTGAGATCTGCCATACGGGTATTGGGACCTCCGTCGACAAAAAGGGTCAGTCCCACTCGAGCCGGGGCGGCCCCAGCTCGATTTGGAACGACGGATCGACCAGCCGATCGGGCGGCTCCAGTCCGCCGGTCGAGTCCCCGAGTGCGGCCCACAGTCGGTCGCGCGTCCGGTCGTCGAGTTGCGCCCACTGGAGTTTCTCGCCGCGGACGCCCCCCTTCAGGAGCGTGACGTGTGCCGGCGTCGGCCCCCGCTCCACGCGGCCGTCGTGGGCCGCGAGCAGGTCTGCGACCGGGGAGGCGACCCGCCCGATGGCGAGCGGAACGTCCAGTGCGACGACCATCGGATTCCGGGCGGAGGGATGAAACAGGTACCCCTCGAGTGGGCCGCGCCAGCGACTGACGGCGTCGGCGAACGACGCGAACTCGTACTCGAAGGCGGCGGCGCGGTCGGCCGGAAGCCGCACGCCAAAGACGCTGACGTGGGGGGTTCGCGCCCGTCGGTACGGCTCAGGCGCACCCAGCCACCCATAGAGGTGGTCTCGAAGCGTCGCGACGGCCGTCGGGTCGACGACGGGACGGGCGATCCAGGCCGTTGTCGTCTGCCTTCCGCACACATCGTGGTCGTCGGGCGCGACCGACTACCGACTGTCGATCGGCGAGCCGAAAGCTTAGGATAGCCCCGCCCGACAAGAGGGTGTGGACCGAGTCGAAGTCAGCACGGTCGTCTATCTGCCGGCCGAGGATGTCTACGAGTTCCTCCTCGCGTTCCGACGATACGCCAACTATTCGCAGTACCTCGAATCGGTTCGACAGTTCGGGGACGGGGGAGCCGGAACCGAGTACGCGTTGCGGTTCGAGTGGTGGAAACTCCACTACACTGCCCGGTCGGCGGTGACGGGGGTCGACCCGCCCCGGCGGATCGACTGGCGGATCATCAAGGATATCGACGCCTCGGGTCGGTGGCTGATCGATCCGATCGAGGGTGCCGAGGGATCGGTGAAACAGGATGCCGGCGGGTCGTCTGAAGAAGATACCGGCGGGTCAGCCGAGGGCGATGCCGACCGGTCGTCGCCGAAAACCGAGGTCACCTTCATCGCCGAGTATGCTCCCGGATCGGCCGACGACGGGATCGTCGACCTCCCGCGGTTCGTCTCGCTGGGCTGGGTCGTAGAGAAAATCAAGCCAAAAATCCGTGAGGAAGCCGAGCGAATCGTCCGCCGCGTCGTCGCCGACCTAGAGGGCGAGGAGCGCGATGTGGAGTTACGGATCGAGACAGCCTGATTCTACAGGTGGACAGGCCGAGTGCCTCGGGCGTAACCCCGAGGCGGTTCACATCGGCACAGCGTGTCATGGAAACACTCACAGTCGGTTTACTGCGGTGCAACTCAGTATAAAAACCATTGCGATGGCGATAGCTACAGAATGCAGTGCAAGACACAGAGGGTGAATGCAGTACAGCGACTTCACTTATTCCAAACGCCTATACTAATTCACTCAGCAGCTGAGTTCCTACTATTGTTCATTGTCTTCGGCCTCATCGGTCGATGGGTGTACCGGGATGCGAAGTCCCGAGGGAGTGACTGGGCGTGGCAATGGGGAGTGGGAATCGCATTGCTGTTCTTGGCCGGTCTAGTCCCCGGCCTGCTTGGAATACTTATTTACGTCTCAGTACGGGGGGAGCGCACCGAATCGATGTCTTAATTCCCACACCAATATCGGGAGATCTGCAGAGATGGAACGTGTGACGCGCTTTATGATGCGCTCCATCGGTAACCAAACGGACGCAATTTCGCATCACCATTTATATACGCCGCGATCGGGCCGACCGCTGGAACGACGAACGACCGGCCGCAGTCACGATAGTTTTTAAATACGCGCGCCGAACGATCGGCCGATGCTCGCGGGCACGAACGTCGCGTTGGGCGTGTCGGGATCCATCGCGGCAGTCAAGACGGTCGAATTGGCCCACGAACTCCGGCGGCAGGGTGCCGAGGTCCGGGCCGTGATGACCGACGCGGCGCGGGGAATCGTCCACCCGTGGTCCCTGGAGTTCGCGACCGAGAACCCGGTCATCACCGAGATCACCGGGTCGGTCGAGCACGTCGAGTTGTGCGGTTATGAGGGCTGGGCCGACGTGTTGTTGCTTGCGCCCGCAACGGCGAATACGATCGGAAAGGTCGCCGGTGCGATCGACGATACCCCCGTCACGACGACGGCGACGACGGCGCTCGGGGCGGATGTCCCGACCGTCGTCGCGCCGGCGATGCATAAGCCGATGTACGACCACCCCGGCGTCCTCGAATCGCTCGACCGCCTGGAATCGTGGGGCGTCGGGTTCGTCGACCCGCGGCTTGAGGAGGGAAAAGCCAAGATCGCGACCGAGGCGGCGATCGTCCTTGAGGTCGCGCGGGCGAGGGGCGATCGCCCGCTGGCCGGCACACACGTCGTCGTCACGAGCGGGGCAACAAGCGAATCGATCGACCCCGTCCGGGTGGTGACAAACCGCGCCTCCGGGCGGACCGGGCGGGCGGTTGCGAAGGCCTGCTATGCCCGCGGCGCGGACGTGACGCTCGTTCACGACGGCCCCGACGTGCCGTACGCCGACACCCTCGGCGCCGAGAGTGCGACTGAGATGCTTGAGGCCGTCCGCTCGGTGGCCGACGACGCTGACGCACTCGTCTCGGCGGCCGCGATCAGCGACTACACGATCGAGACAGCCCCCGAGAAGCTCCGCTCGGGGGGCGAGTTAACGCTCGAGTTCGAGCCGACCCCGAAGCTCATCGACTCGGTTCGCGCGGAGCACCCCGAGTTGCCGATCGTCGGGTTCAAACTCGAGACGACGGGCAGCGACGAGGCTATGATCGGGGCAGCCCGGAAATCGCTCGAACGCGCCGGGCTCGCTTTCGTCGTCGCTAACGACGCGAGCGTCATGGGGTCGGAAACGACGCGGGTCCTCCTCGTTTCCGAGGACGATGTGACCGTCCACGAGGGTGAGAAGGCCGCGATCGGAGGGCGCATCGCCGATGCGCTCGCGGACGAGTTGGCGTAAGCATCGGCGCGATCGGTGGTGCGAGTGGCGCAGTTTATGCGATCGCCCGCGAGCTGACGGCAGCCGACTCACCAGATCGAAGGTCGTTAGACCACTCGACGCCGGGCGGCTTCTTATAGCGGTGTCGAAGATCGAGGCCCCCGGCGGAGCGAGCGGGGACCTGATAAAAAACCAGCACGGGTCGACTCGGATAACGGACGGCGATTAATAGATGCTCGTCGCCGTGGAGCGACGCCCCGGAGTCACTCGCCGTCGAGAACCGACTTCTCGGAATACGTCGTTCCGCAGGCACAGGCCGCATAGCCGTGTCGCACGTCGCCCTCGGCGTAAATCCCGCCGACGGTCTCGTTTTGCTCTTCGACGAACGCGAAGACGAACTTGGCGTAGTGCTCGCCCGAGTCGTCGGAGTCCGGGCAGGTGCCGCCGGTGCAGTCGGCCTCGATCTCCCCGTCGGTGTCCATCGCCGTTCCGGCGAAGTCCATCGCGTCAAGGCCCGTTGCGCGCTCGAACGCCGCCCGACCTTTCTCGCCCGGAAGCACCAATACGACGCCGTCGTCGACGCGAACACCGAGGTCGGCCAGCCGTTCGATCGATCCGACGCCCTCCTCGTGGAGGTATATCAGGATGTCATCGGGGCGTTCGCCCGAGAGAAACTCCTCGTGTCGATCCGCCGCGCCAGCGTCGCTCACGGCGACTCACCGGCTGGTCGGGCACCGAACGCTACGCTCGTCGGATGCTGCTCGAACATGAAGAAGGCGTTACTCGTCCTCGCCGTCGTCGCCCTCGTCGAGCAGTTCCTCGACCGGATCCTCGCCCCGGCTCGCGACCTTCGCGTTGATCTGGCGCGTCTCCTCGGAGACCTCCGCTCCGCGGACGGTGATCCGCTTTCGCTCGCCGTCGACGGTTGGCTCGAAGCCGACGCCGCCCGTCGAGAGGATCTTTGTCGTTTCGGGTCCGGAGACCTCGCCGTGCATCGGCCGGCCCGACTGATCGGAGCCGCCGGTGATTTCGACCTCGTAGCCCGGAAGGTCGACGGCGGCGCCGTCGACCGTCTCGCCGATCGAACGGCCGATGAATCGGTTCGCGTCTTGTCCGTCCACCTCAAAGGAGTAGGTGGCCCCGTCGTCGTCGCCGACGATGACCTGAAAGTCTGCCATACCCGGTGGAACTGGTCGCGGCGGCAAAAGGGTATTGAAACCGCCCCGTCGCCGTCGCCGCGTCGACGAGTGTTTATTTTTCTCCCGGGACAACGGGCTATATGAACTGGATCGATTCTTCGGACCGGTGGTCGACGGCGTGATCCCTTGGCGCCGACCGACTCGGCGGCGAGCGTTTCTCGCGTTGACCGTCGGCGGTGCCGGCGCCCTCGCCGGCTGTGTCAGCGACGGGTCCGAGGAACCGATCCGTGAGGACCCGCTCGATCCCGCTGTCGGCGGCGTCCCGATGTTCCAGTATGACCGGGAAAACACCGGCGATGCCGGGACAGTGGGTCCGGTTGTGGGCGACGCCATCGATCCCACGGAGCGTTTTCAGGTCGGGACTGACGGCCCCATCCGTGCCTCCCCGGCAGTCGTCGACGGGGCCGTCTACGTCGGCGGGGGGCGACGGATCGATGCCGTTGACGCGACCGACGGGGTTCGGTTGTGGTCGGCCGACACGACCGGCGCCGTCCGGTCGGCGCCCGCGGTGGTCGACGGAACGGTGTACGTCGGCACGAGCGCGGACCATCTGTACGCACTCGACGCCGCCGACGGAACCGAACGCTGGCGGTTCGATGCAAACGGGCCGATCGACGCCGCGCCCACCGTCTCCGATGGAGTCGTTTACGCCGCCACTCGGGCGACCGAAGGACGGGTGTACGCAGTCGACGCCGAAACCGGGGCCGAGCGGTGGCGGTTCGAGACGGCGTATCGGGTCATCTCCTCGCCGGCGATCGCCGACGGGACCGTCTACGTCGGCGGGTGGGACTCGGCCGTATACGCGATCGACGCCGCCGATGGGACCGAACGCTGGCGGGTCGAGACGGACCAGCCAGTGCTCTCCTCGCCCGCATCGTCCGACGGCATCGTCTATATAGGGGGAAACGACGACACGGTTTACGCGCTCGACGCCGCCGACGGGACCGAGCGGTGGACGGTCGACACGAACGGCATCGCAACGACACCGGCAGTCGTCGACGGGACCGTCTACGTCGGCACCGAGACTGACGCGGGGCACGTGTACGCGCTCGATGCCGCCGACGGGACCGAACGCTGGCGGATCGAGGCCGGAACGGCTGTCACAACACCGCCATCGGTCGCCGACGCCGTCCACATCGGCCACCGAGACGGGAGCGTCGCCGCCTACCGGAGAGACGACGGTACGGAACGGTGGCGGGTCGGAACGGGCGAGGAAGTGCGGGCGACGCCGGTGGTAGCCGACGGAATAATATACGTCGGTAACACCAGCGGCAATCTGTACGCCTTCGGCCGGCCGGAAGCGTCGGGCGAATAAGACGGCCACTGCGGCGGCGTGCGTCGCCGAAAGACGCTCAGGCATTTATAAACGGACGGGGGCCAAAGCCTGATACTAAGTCCACTCGTACACCGGATCGATGCATTGGTTTCGAAAAGCACAGTACGCGGCCGCTCTGTTCGCGTTCCTGCTCACCGGGATCGGCTTTGCGACACGGGCCGGAGACCACTCGGCGCGATACGTCGTCTTGGTATATCTCATGCTAGCTGTAGCGGTCGCGCTGACCGGAGTCATCGCCTGGGCGGAACACTCGATGCCTAGATGGCTCTCGTGAACGCTGAGTGATCTAACGACACGTTACAGGCGGAGAGGACCGACACATAAACCTGGTTACGGAGCGCTACTCATCGCTCTCGATCGCCTCAGTCGCCGCTTGGAGCCGCTTGATGTCGGCGTCGATCGGCCCCCGGATCGCCCGCCGAAGCGTCCGTTCGGGCTGCCAGCCGACGATTCGGTTCTCGAACGTCTCAAGATCGACGCCGAACCGCTCTCGGACGACCGCGTCCGCCCGCTCGCGGGCCGTCTCCCCCGAGTCTTCCGGAGCGGCGTCGGCGAGCGCGTCGAGACGATCGGTCCAGGCGTCGTCATCCAGATCCGCAAACGCCCGCGCGTCGTCGGGCCGTTCGAGCCCACTGGGGGCTTCCTCCTCGACAAAATACCCCCACAGATCGCCCTCAATGTGATGGCTCACGAGCCGGCGTAACTGCTCGACGCGCGCCTCAACAGGCGGACCGTCCTCGGGCGGGTCGGCGCCGAGCGCCTCATAGTGGGCTTGGATCGCCTCGTGAAGGTCGCGTTCCGCGCCGGCGACGGCGAGAGCGACCGCCCCAACGGCCTCGTTGTTGGCCGGATCGAGGAGCGAATCGAAAAGGGTCACGCCTCAGTTTTGGCGTCGTCGTATATATACTGTGGCCCGGCGAGTCGGGCAAACTCTGTCGCAGGTATCTCGACGGCCTCTAGCCGCGCTTGGATTCGGTCCGGAACTATCGATAGCCGGGCCGCGAGTCGCCGGTCCCGGGCGATGTCGCCAGCGAGGTGCTCAGCCGCTGCGAGACCGCCAACCGACGCCACCGCGTCGGCAGCGGCACGCAGGTCGGTGGCGGCCCCGAGCCGTTCGGCTGCGTCGAGACGACATCTGATGCGATCGAGCCATGCGGTGACTCCAGCGGGAAGGTCGCTTGAGAGTGGCTCGGAACGGACGATCGTGACCGGGGGTCCGTCAGGTTGGACCGGCGTTGCGAAACCGACTGCCGTCCCCCCAGTTCCGACTGTTGTCGTCAGTCCCTGCTCGTCCCACCCCGCGGCGAACCGCCCGCCGGTCCGTGGCGGCCAGATTACGCCATTGAAACACGGTTCGATCCGGATCCGGTGGGGTCGGTCGGCCCGAACGACCGCCTCGACGAACGTCGCCCGCTCTCCGTTGATGACGGTGGCGTTCAGCGTCGGCATACCCGGTTTGCTCGCCCGTTGTGTTATAAACCGGCGGGTCACCCCCGGGGTGGAATCCGATACACCGGCGTCTTGAGCCAGCGCTCAGCCGTGTCGCGGTCCGGGAACCGACCACAGGCCACTACGATCGGTCGTTGGATCCGACCCACCCTGACGACCGCGAACGCGGCTGACACCGCGTCCGCCCTAGCGAAGTCGTCGACCTCGCTTCCCGGCGCGTCCGCTACCGCGTCGTCGACGCGCGGACGGATCGCCGATATTAACTCTCGGCGGGCCGTTCGTCTGGCGTTCCCGAGACGGTCCTCAAGATGCAGACGCCGATCGCGCGCGTCGAACGCAGACTGTGCCTGATCGCGAGCGTCAGCCAAGGCTTCCCTCGCGGCCGCGTGCTCTGTTTCAGCCTCCGAGAGCGTCCTGATCGCGTCCCGGTAGGCGGCATCGACGTTCCCCCCGTCGTCGGCCTGCATTCGCCCTCGGAGTGTCGCTACGTGCTCGCGCTTCACCTCGAGTGTGGTGGCGGTTTCGGCCACTCGACGGCGGGCCGCCGTCCGCGATGGAACTGACGCAGGCACAGCGTCGAGTTCCGTCCGTAGCGTCCGCAGTTCGGCGTCGACGCTCGTCTCGACGCCCAGCGACCGGGCCGCAGCCACGAGCACGTCACGGCGGGACAATGATAGGCCGGGGGCGAGTACCCGGACGTGTTCGTAAAGGCTCACAACTCCCGGTTCTTCAGCGTCGACGGCGACGGGTGTGGGGACCCGACGGCGAACGCCGCGTATGGCGTGGTGTCGTTCGCCCGGTCCTCATAGGCGCTTGCGGCCTCGCGGACTGCTTCGGGGACGTCCTGGAATTCGTTGAGCGGCTCGGTCCGCTCGAGCTGGACCGCGTCAGGGTGTTTTTGACGCAACCGGAGCGCGAGAAACGCGCCGTGCTCCGTTTCCTCAAGCAGCGCCGCCCGTCCAAGCCGTCGAACAATGCTTGCGGCGTGTGTCCGACAGACGTTCCGGAGTGATGTCCGGGCGGCCTGTGAATACGTTACGACCAACAGCATGATTGAACTTTCGAGCAGATCAGATATTAAAATTAAGCGTTCAATCGATCAATTGAACTGTCGGCGCGTCGGCATCGGTCAGTTCACGGACTTGCTCGCGGGCCTCGCGCTCGGAGGCGGCGACCACTACGGTCCCGTCGTCAGCACGATACGCCGAGAGGTCGCCGTCAAACTCCGTCGCGAACGTTCGAACGACGGCGCGGACGCGCCGTTCACACGTCTCGAGGTCGGTCTCGCCCGATTCAAACGCCGACAGCGACGCCTCGACCCGACGGAGGGCCGCGATCCGGTCCATCTACACCGTCCTCAGATGGTCCGTCGTCGGTTCGTACACATCCCCCTGCCGGCGGAGTTTCTCGATCTCGTGTTCGGCTTGGGAGCGCTCCATGCCCACCTCTTCGGCCCGGTCGAGGATCGTCTCGATCGGCGCCCCCTCGTCGTACTCCGATTCGATCTCGGCGATCAGCGACTTGATGTTCTTGATCCGGTCGCGTTGGGTCTTGCTTTGTCCCGTCTCGACGACGTCGGCGTCAAACTCGCCGGTCTCGGGATCGACACCGATGTCTTTGAGACACGACCGGACGATTTCGATGACGCGCTCGGCGTCCCCGCGGTCGACGGTATCGGACAGCCGCATCCGCGCGGAGGCCTCCGCGAGCCGCACCAACGCCTCTAGCTTTCGGGCCGTCACCGGGACCGGGGCGTCCTCGTCTTGGCCCTTCGAGCGCAGGTCAACGTAGAAATCCCGGATCTCGGCTTTCGCCTCCTCGGTCATCATCGGGTAGCAGTTCCGCTTGGCGTAGGCGACGTACTTCCTGAGCAACTCGGCGTCGATCTCGGGTTCGACATCCTCGGTGACGTTTTCGACCTCCTCCTCGGAGACGTTCGATGTCGTCGTGTTCTCGCGGTGGGTGTGCAACTCGCCCGCGTAGTTCGTGTTGATAATGTGCTCGGCGAGGTTCGCGTCTTCCTCGGCGTCGGGCTGGTCCGTGACCGTGAAGATCAAATCGAACCGTGAGATGAGCGCCGGCTCGAGGTCGATCTGCTCGCCGATCGGCTCATATTGGTCGAAGCGGCCGTACTTGGGGTTCGCCGCGCCCAGAAGCGAACACCGCGATTTGAGGGTGGCGTTGATACCGGCCTTGGAGATGGAAATAGATTGCTGCTCAAGCGCTTCGTGCATCGCCGAGCGGTCCTCGCTACGCATCTTATCGAGTTCGTCGACGGCCGCGATCCCTTGGTCGGCGAGCACGAGCGCGCCGGCCTCGAGCGTCCACTGTTGGCCGTCGCCGAAGTCGTCTCTGACAGCCGCAGCGGTGAGTCCAGCACTGGACGATCCTTTACCAGATGTATATACTGACCGTGGAGCCAGGTTACGAATGTACTGCAAAAGTTGCGACTTTCCTGTACCCGGATCACCGATTAAAAGCATGTGCAGGTCGCCACGTGTCCGGGAGCCGTCGGGCAAATGCTTCGTCACCCCCGAAAACAGTTGCATGATGATGGCGAGTTTCTCCTGTTCGTAGCCGTAGATCGAAGGGGCCATCGAAGCGATCATCTTCTCGTAGATGTCGGACTCGTTGGAGAGTTCGATGATCCGCTTTTTATCCTCGTCGGTGATGTCCATGTCCTCGAACTGCTCGTCCTCGATCTCGACGGCCATGCCGTCCATGTACACGTCGAAGACCGGCGATTTCTCCTGATTCGAGCCCTGCTGTTCGAGATGTAGCACGCCCGTCACGCGGACGTGGTCGCCGGCGGTGACTGCCCCCGTGATGTCGTCGTCGATGTGGATGTCGATGTTTTGCGGTGTCTCGCCGCCTCGGAGGCCCTCGGGCGACTCCTGGATCCGGAGCTTCTGGGCGTCGACGAACTCCGATTGGTCGAAGTTGATGTCGAAGGGTCCCTGTCGCTCACAGCCTTGACACTCGTGGGGTTCGTAAAATTCACCGGAGGTCTGTGGAATTCGCGTTAGCGTGCCGCAACGCTGGCACTCGAAGGCCGCCTCGATCACCTTCGGGCGGACATCGGTCGCCTTCCGGACGATGCCCGTTACCTCGACGAGTTGGCCGCGGTGACGCGCGCGGATGTCCCGGATCCCGGTCGTGCGCTGGAGGTTCTGCACCCGGACGTGCGCCTGCCCGAGTTTGACGTCGACCGGTAGATCATAGAGCCTGAGCGCTTCCTCGGCGTAGTCGCGTATCTGGTCGGGTTGCGCAATAAAGTCGTCCGCGAGGTCGGGATCGAACCGGTAGAGATCGTTCCAATCGACGTACAGCGATCGCTTCTCGTTTGGATACTTCTGTGCGAGTTGCCCGATCTCGTTCCGGTAGTAGTCGCGATAGAACGCCTCGAACTTGTCGATGACCTCAGTGTCCTCCGCGCGAGCCATTTGAGTATCTACCCTTGGCGCGCCACCGAATAAGAACCTTGGTTCCGGGAGCCGGCAGGTGGGCGATTCAAGAGCGAATGGCCTTTTGAATCCGCTCGGCGAGCACTTCGTATTGTCCACGCCCGACATCCTTTTCGACGTAGTCGGTGACGTTGTCCAGAATCGCCTGTTTTGCGACCGTTTCACTTCCCTGCCCGGTGTAAAGAATAAACGGCAATTTCGGATACCGATCGCGAATTTCGTTGAGGAACTCGATGCCGTTCATGCCGGGCATCCGGTAGTCGCTGACGATGCAGTTTATGTCGCCGGCGCTCGGCGTACCGCCGAGGATATCGAGCGCCTCCGCGGCGCTCGTGGCCGTGGTCATGGATAACTCCTCGAGTTGCTGTCTCAAAAACACGCTTGCCATCTCGATGTCGTGTGGGTCGTCATCGACGAGCAGGAGGCTGATGGTATCGTCGTCTCCGGATGCGGTTCCGATCGCGTCCGTTGATAACAGGTCGGCCCGCAGATACCGCCCGAACAGATTGAGGAGCCGAAACGAGGGCAGGCTGGCGGTCGTCTTAATAACTCGATCGCCGGTGTCGGCGTAAATAACGACCGCCGGTTGTTGATCGTCGTGGCCGGACACGCCGGACGGCGTCTTGAATTTGATTAGCTCGTCTCTGGCGATACCGACCGACTCGCCCGCTGCGTCGGGGTGAAACTGGATCCGCGACGGGCTGACGACCAGCGTACCCTCCTGTGGCCCGCTCTTGGCGGTGCCGGCGCGGTCTCGACACTGGAATACGACGTCCGTTCCGCTCAGGAGTTGCTTGTAGAGGATCTGTTGGAACGTGACCAGCCTCTCCACGCCGGCGCTGATTGAGATGGCCGTTCGGTGGCCGTCGGTTCGGGACGCGAGGGTGACGGTCCCGGTCGATCCGGCCTCTTGCCCCCGCGAAACACCCTGTACGATATCGAAGATGTTCGATAGCTCGAAGACCTGTTTCTCACCGTCGAGCCCGAAACCAAGTTTCGATTCGTTTAGGACGACTCGCGTCCGGTCTGCGGTCTCCTCGGATCGACCGTCTACGTCCACGTCGGCTTGAAAATCCGCGACGATAGATCCCGGCAACGTACCGACGCTGGGAGTGCACGGGATATGATTGTTTCCACGATTTTGGGCATCGATCCCGTCGGGCGTCGTATGAGATGTCTAGTGGCGAAAAAACCGCTCGGCGACGACCCGAAACGGCCCGGCGACGATCCGAAGCGTATTGACGGGGATAGCCCATACCACACTGTGATGGGGTCGATACGCCGCGTGTTGCTCGTCGGGATTGAATCGGAAGACCACGCTGCGATAACGACGCGGCTCTCACAGCTCGAGACGGCTGTCGAGGTGCTTTCGGAGCCCGATGCGGCGTCCGCGCTCTCGTCGCTTCAGACCCTCCCGGAGTCGATCGACTGTATCGTCAGCGCCGCTCACCTCGCTGGGATGGACGGCATCGCGCTCTCTCGGGAGCGAACACGCCAACTCGCGTCGCCAACCGCTCCGTTCGTGCTGTTCGTCACCGACGGGTCCGAAGAGCTTGCGGCCACTGCACTCGAAGCCGGCGTCTCCGGATACGTCCGCCGGGGGACTCCCGATGCGGTCGAGCGTCTGGTTGAGCGGGTTCGGCGGGCGTTCGAGTCGACCCACCCGGGCGGGGACACGAAGGCCGACGGTGCCGCCGCCGACGTCCGTCAACGGGAGCTGCAACGGGAACGGGAACGGCTTGAGGACATCAGACACGCCCTTTCGCACGATCTGCGGAGTCCGCTGAACGTCGCAACCGGATATCTTCAGTATCTCTCCGACGGTGTCGACACGTCCAGCGGGGGCGTCGAAAACGAAGCGATCGAAAACGGGTTAGACGCGCTTGATCGCATCGACTCGTTTCTCGACGATATGAACGCGTTGGTCCAGCAAGGTCGCCCGGCTGTCTCGGCCGACCCCGTCGACCTCGCGTCGGCAGCCCAATCCGTTTGGGCGGATCTCGACACCGGCGAAGCCAGCCTTCGGGGTCTCGACGGGAGCCGCCCGGATTTCGGGACGGTCATCGCCGACCGCGAGCGGCTTCGGGGGCTGCTCGGGGAACTGTATCGAAACGCGATCGATCACTCCGAGCCGGGGGTGACCGTCGAGGTTGGTGCCCTCTTCGATGGGTTCTACGTCGAGGACGACGGCCCGGGGATTCGCGAGAGCAGGCGCGACGACACGTTCCGCATCGGGATGTCGGATAGAGAGGGCCACGCTGGCTTTGGGTTGGCTCGCGTTCGGCACATCGCTGCGGCCCACCACTGGCGCGTCGCGATTGCTGACGCCTCGACCGGGGGCACGCGCGTCGAAATGACGGGCGTCGAACGTACGAATTGAGTTCACCGTTCGTCCGAGCCCCGAGCTAGCGCTTCTTTACTGCTGAACTGCTAGATGTGAGCGATGCGGGGCCACGAGAGCGACAGATCAGTGCGTTGGGTGATTCATCTCCGCCCTACCGCTCACTACGGTCGCTCGGTGCGGACGGAGGCGTCTCGCCCCCTGTGAACATTGGCGTCACAGCTTCGGACAGACCGGAGAGACAGCACTACTCGTCTTCTCCCTCCGCCCGCCGTGTGGCCCCGACGCGCTCGGCCGCCTCGACAACTGTCCCAAGCGTCCGCTGCACATCGTCGTTCCGAAGCGCGGATAGCAGGCCGAGGATGCCGACCTGTCGGTCGGAGTTTTCGGCGACCGCCCCCGCGCCGGCTTCGACGGTCTCGAGTACCGCTGGGTCGGCGACCCGATCAGCAGTTTCGGCCGCCCCGCCGAGTCGCCGCCCGAGTTCGTAGTACTCCGCGGTGGTCCGCCCGGCACTCTCGCCGAACCCTTCCAGTAAGGCGACTAGCCCGTGAAGCGTCTCCATGTTTTCTCCGAGACGCTCGGCCGTTGCGACTGTCGTCTCGCGGTCGAAGGCGGCCGCGAGACGCTCGATATCCGCGCTGAGCGCCGCCGCTTCGGCGTCTTCCGATGGTGCAAGGTCGGCGAGCGTCTCACTCGTCACCTCCAGAACGGCCAGAAGGTCGAGGAATGTGTCCGTGTTGTGGCCGAGTCGACGCAGCAACGTCAAGGTCTCCTCGCGCTCGAACGCGAGCCGTAGCGCCTCCAGTTCCCCGCGTTGTTCAACGGCGACGGCCCGGAGTTCCGGGGTCAAATCGGCGGCGAGATCCCGCGTCACCGAGAGCAGATCTAGAAGTTCCGCGAGATCCTCCGCGTTCTCACCGACGCGCTCGGCCAGCACGAGCATTTCCTCGCGCTCAAGTGAGGTCCGGAGCTCAGCCAGCGGCTCGCGGTGTTCGGCGGCCGCCGTCCGGAGTTCGGGAGTGATGTCCTCGCTGAGGCCCTGGATCGCGACCAAGAGATCCAGAAGCTCTGCGAGGTCGTCGGCGTTCGCCTCTACGCGCGCTCGCAGCCGATCGACCCCCTCGTCGTCCTCGGCCGGGATCTCACCGACCGGCTCGGATGCGTCCGACATGGTCACGGCACCGGATCGTAGCCGCGCATCCAGACGTTCCAGTACAGCGACGGGATCACGTTGATGTCGAGGATCCAGTTGAGACGGCTGACGACCGGCGCGGAGATGGACTCCTCGTAGTTGAACTCCGCGATCATCGCCTTGCCCTGCTCCGTGAGGACCGGGCAGGCTGTGTACCCGTCGTAGCCGTCGTTGAGGCCCTGGTTCTCGAGGAACGCCTCGATGTTGTCCGCGACGACGTGGGACTGTTTGCGTGCCGCCGACGCAGTCCGCGACGTCGGCACGTCCGCACAGTCTCCGACCGCGAACACGTTGGAATACGTCTCGTGTTGGAGGGTGTGATCGTCGACGGAGACGTACTCGCCGCCGCCGGTCAGCGGCGTTTCCTCGACAAGGAACTCGTGGCCATACTGCGGCGGAACCGGCGCGTAGATGTCGTATGACTGCTCTTCGCCCTCTTTTGAGTGGACTACTCGCTCCTCGTAATCGATCTCCGAAACGGTGAACTCCGGGACGAACTCGATATCGCGCTCCGCCCAGATCTCCTCGATGCGCTCTTGATACGGGGCTTTCGGTCCCGTCCCAAACACGTCTGGGCCGGGCTTGGTCATGACGACCTCCGACGCCTCGCGGACACCGCGTTTCCGGAGGTGTTCCTCCATCAGCATCGTCAGTTTCAGCGGCGCGCCCCCACACTTGATCGGGGTGTCGGGAACGGACACGAGAAAACGACCGCCGTCGAACGTCTTGATCGCCTCGCCCAGCGCGTCCGCCGCCGAGGGGTCGTAGAACGGGTAGACGCTATCCGTCCGGTTCCACCCTTCCAGCATCCCGGGGACGGACTCCGGTTGAAGACTGTTGCCGACCGCGACGATGAGTGCGTCGTAGTGGTATGTGTTCCGTTCGCCGGTCACGGTGTTCCCGTCGGGATCGATTCCGCGTACGGCGTCCTCGATAAAGGTCACGTCATCGTGAAGCAGATTGCGCGCGTCGCGGGTTTCGTGATCCATATACCCGAAGGGGACCAGGTAGTAGGATGGCTGGTAGTGGTGTGTGCGGGTCCGGTCGACGACGGTGACGTTCACATCCAGACGCCGCCGGAGAATGTTTGCCGTCATCGTCCCACCGGCCCCGGCCCCGAGCACTAACACGTCGGTATCGGCAGTCGCTGCCATCGTTAGGGCCTCCGATCGCCGCGTTCGAGTTCGCCCGTCACGTCCGCACTATCGGCTCGCTCGGCGCCGACGCCGCGGGCCAACGCGAGCAGATAGCCGAGGCCGTCTTTGACCTCCGGATCGCGGAGCGCCCCGACTAACCCGAGTGCTCCGACCGGTTCGGCCGCCTCCGTGTCGGCCCGGCCGACTCCTTCTAGAAGATCGACGAGCCCCGCTCGGACCTGGTCGTCGGCCGCGGTATCGGCGAGTTCGCCCAGCGACGTTCCGGTCGCAGCCAGCGACTCGATCATCTCGTCGTCGGCAGCGTCTGTCACGAGCGCGAGCGCGTCCGCGACTTCGAACAGACGATCAAGGGTGCCGGTCCGTTGCAGCGTCGCAAGCCGATCGACGGTTTGGGCAAGCTCCTCGCCATGGCGGCCGACAGACGACGACAGGGCGACGGTCTCCTGCTCGGCGAGTTCCGCGGCCGCAAGTCCGAGCGTGGTGGCATCGCCCGTGAGGCTCTCGACCATCTCGTCGTCGAGACCGTCCTCCAGTAGCGCGAGCATGTCGAGTAACTCCCCCAGTTGCCCCGACCGCTCCAGCAGGCCGGCGACGGCCTCGGGGTTCTCCGCGATGGCGCGTTCGACTTCCGGCGGCACCGCCTGTTCGGTCCCCTGCTCGCCCTCGTCGTCGAGCGTGCTCATAGGACACCCCTGGCGGTCAGCCAGTACGACTGGTTGTAGCCGAGTTTCGACCAGTGCAACAGCCGGGAGGGCTCTTTCGGCGTAGGCTCTTCCTCGTAGTCGAAGGCGATGTACGTCCCTTCGTCACGGCCGCTCTCGATGAAGCAGACGGTTTTGCCGTCGTACTCGCTGGTCGGCACGTCCCCGCGGGCGACGCTCGCGAGCCGCTTTGCGAGCGCCCCGGCCGCGTAGTGGGCGGCGCTGCCGGCCTTGCTCGTCGGGAGGTCGGCGACATCCCCGAGCGCGTAAACGTCCTCCGCACCGGTCGCCTCGAGCGTGTTCGGGTCGACATCGACCCAGCCGTCATCGCCGAGACCCGCCTCCCGGACTAGATCGCTGCCCTCGTGAGGCGGGATCGCGACCAGCGTGTCATAGGATAGTTCCTGCCCCTCGACGGTGTGAATGACCTCCGCCTCGGGGTCGACCCGGTCGGGGTTGAAGAACGTCTCGACGTTTATATTCCGCTCCTCCATGATCGGATCGGCCCACTCCGCGACGGATCTGATACCGTGGGAGCGTCCGATCGGGTACGTGTAGGTGATGTCGACGTCCTCGCGGAGCCCCCGGTTCCGGAACCAGTCGTCGGCCATCAGCGTGAACTCCAGCGGCGCGACCGGACACATGTGGGGGTTGCCGATGACCGAGAGAACGAGATGTCCCCCGGTGAACGACGCGAGTTCCTCTCTGAGCGCCGTTGCGCCGTCCGGTCCGTAGAAGTGGTGGCCGCCTTCGGCAAGCCCCGGCGTCTCGGCCGGCGAGACGCTCGTACCCATCGCGAGAACGAGATGATCATACGACAGCTCTCCCGTTTCGCCCGCGAACGACACCGTCTTGGCGTCGGTATCGACGGCGGTCGCCCGGTCGATGACGAGGTCGATTCGCCGGTCGATGAGTTCGTCGAGCGGACGAAGGGCGTCGGCTGGCGTCTTTTCGCCGAAGGGGACGTACAGCCACGTCGGTTTGTAGACGTGCTCCTCGGTGTCGTTGACGAGGACGATCTCAGCGTCGCCAGCATCAATCTCGTCGGCGAGGTGCTCGCTCAAGTTGTTCGCAAGCACGGAACCGGCCGTCCCAGCCCCGACAATCAGGATGCGTTCGCTCATGTTACCTCCACGTAGAGATCTTGGTGATCCTCGTGGTCGACGACCGCGAGCAGTTTATTGCCCGACTCCTCGGCCCACTCGTCGACATCGCCCTCCGTCTGATCGTTCGAACTCTGGAGTCGGATGACTGTCCCGGAGTCGACCGATTTCACCTTGCCGATGAGATCCATCAGCGGTCCTGGACAGGACGAACCGATCGCGTTCACGGTTACGTCGGCGTCTATTTCGGATTCGGACATCGTGTGAGATCTGGGATATACATTATTATTAATTACTTTGTCGCACGACAAGCTGTCTAGCAACGTCGGTCCGGACCACCGGGCGCTCGCCCTGCAGATCTCCTGCCGGAGCGTTCATGTAGGATGTCGACAAACAACTTCAGCGACACGACCGATGTCCGATATTCCTCCCCCCGAGAATCGACGAACGGTTTCGATCAAACCGGATCTCAGCTGCTTGAGCGACCCGCGACGGGGTGGCGCGGGCGAATCCATCGGCGGCGAGTAGGATGTATGATTTCGGTTTCACAATCACGTACGAGGAGGGCATCGACGTCGTCGCAGACGCGCTCACCGACAACGATTCCGTGCGCTCGGAGCGTATCTACGCGTGTCTCGACCCCGAACGGATGTGGGCCCTGGAGTTCGTTACCGGCGATCCGGACGAGCTTCTGACCTTCGATGAACTGCTCTTCGACGAGTCGCTGGACCGGGAATCGATAGGGAGCCGGCCGTGCGATGGTGATCGTCGGATCAGCCAGCTCGGCGAGCAGCCCAGATGTCGGATGGTGTATACCTACGTCTCCGATATCGGGCGTTGCGACACCGTCCCGACAATCGCCACCCGGTACTTTTCGGCCGGTGCGCTGTTCGTAGAGGCTCGAACCGGCCAGACTGCGACCTGGCAGGTCTTAGCGCAACGCGACGAGAAGATCGGATTGCTCTACGACACGCTAGGGGCACGCATCGCCGAGGGGCTCAAGTTTTCGTTCGACCATCTCACCGAACTCGACCAGTGGCGGAGCCGTTTCGTCTTCCCCAACGGGTTCCGGCCCGAGCAGCGCGACGTACTCGTTGCCGCCGCCGAGCACGGATACTTCGAAACTCCGCGTGAGGTGACTCTTGAGGAACTCGCTGGGGTACTCGATCTCCCGCGCTCGACGGTCTCCTACCGGCTCCGTCGGGCGATCGCCGAGCTCGTGGAGACGTTCATCGACAGCGGGCCGTGAGCCGGAACGGAATTGCCTCGCGACCCCCGGTGGTGTAACCGTGCTCTGTGCGTTGGTCTGATCGACCGACGTTCCGTCTCGGCTCAGATATACCAGCGCCGAACTGGCCGTCCGAGGATCGGGAAGCCTGCGGTCGATTCATTCACAAGTTCGAATTTCTCTTTTCAAACATCACATCGGAGACTGTCCCTTGTGCGACGCTGAGATGCTGACTGAAGTCGGCTGGAATGTATTTACTCTCCAAGACTCAGCTGCTGAGTTCTTACTTGATCGCTATCTCCGTCGTCTGTCCAGCTTTCTGTGATGTTCTCCCCCCGTCACTTGATTTTCCGTCACTTGATTTTCCGTCACTTGATTTTCCCTCACTTGATTTTCCCTCACTCGATCTTCTCATCAATCGACCTCCCCGCCATCATCGCTATCTCTCGCGTCGGCCAGTCCCTCGGGCGAGAGCTCGTCCATCCGGCCGGCGAGTGTCGCCGCATCTCCCGCCACCGCAGCCGGTTCGACGCCGGCTTCGTTCGCGACGAGACGGACGTGCGCGGCAAGCAGCGACAGTGCCTGTAGACCCTCCTGTTGCGGGTCATCAGCCGTCTGTGCGAACGTCGTCTCAAGGGATTCGTCGTCGCTGACAACGCCGACGTACAGCGCCGTGATCGAGTCGTCAGCCAGCAGTTCCTGTGCCGCCCGCCGCTCTGTCTCGAATGCTGTCTCCGAGCTGTCTGTCATACCAATACTCGGCGTCGGAGAGTAAAAAGGCCGTGGGGGGACAGTTGGCGTTTTCGTGTCTTCAAAGACGGATCGCCGGTATCGATTTTCTTGCTTCGGTCCCGTCCGACATCTGCCCCTACTCCGTCCGGCATTCGCTTTCGCCGGCCTCAGTCGCTTTCGCCGGCCTCAGTCGCTTTCGCCGGCCTCAGTCGCTTTCGCCGGCCTCAGTCGGCGTCGGCTGTCTCGGG
>Ga0207414_1000028_pt1 | contig 68282 bp, 74 predicted proteins | sample PonA231FremontCA_2_FD_187269 | JGI IMG/M metagenome (GOLD analysis project Ga0207414, IMG submission 187269) | Marine sediment microbial community from Fremont, CA, USA - Pond A23 Sediment 1 (SPAdes) | ecosystem: Environmental > Aquatic > Marine > Unclassified | place: USA: Fremont, California...
CCGTGGTTCTCACAGATGAGTTCGTCGCCGCGCATCTCCGCACCGGATCCCTTGTCGATCTTGATGTGGGTGTAGTGTTGACAGTAGTTGAGCCACGCGTTAAATCCGCCGTCGTTTCGGATCAAAATCGCCTCACGTTCCTGCTCGGATGCTCTCTCCCGAACGGTAAAGAGATACGTCGTTTCTTCGGGCACGTTCTCGACCGGGACGACCGCACGTCGGGTAGCCATCATCGTGTCATAGCGTTCGGTGAAAAAATCGTTTGCGGGATCGGATGCGGCGTCCGGGAGCGATCTGTCATTTGCCCTCGCGATCGTTCCAGATCGCCGACAGCAGGTTTCGGACCGCGGCGCGAATGTGCGTCGAGAACGTGGGCTGGGCGATCCCGAGCGAGTCGGCGATCTCCGCGCCGGTCCGCTTGCGACTCTCGTCGAAGTACCCGGCGTGGTAGGCTGCCCGAAGCACGCTCTGCTGTCGCTCCGTCAACGCGTCCGTCAGAAGCGACGCCCACGCCATCGTATCGGACGGGGCGATGCCGCGCTCGGCTTTCAGTTCAGCCTCGCCGAACAGACTCCGGGCCTGCTCGACGAGGCGGCGTCGATCGCGCTTGCGCCGGACCGAGACGACGAGGTCACACCCGCCCTCGGAGATGCGTAACGACCGGAGGCCCGCCCCGAAGGCGGTTACTGTTGAGGCGACACACTCTCCATCGACGAGAACTTCATACAGGGGTGTTTCCTCTTCGTCGAGGCACTCGATCGACCGGACTCCGGGAATCGTGGCCGCAGTTTCGATAACCTGACTGGAGGTAACGTCGGCGATCAAACAGTACAGGAGAGGCAGATCCTCGCCGCGTCTGCTCACGCTTCGGACGTCGACGGTCGCCGAAACCCCCGCGGCGAGCGTCCGCAATGGGTCGTCGCGATCGACCTCCAATTTGAGGACGAACTCCCGGCCCCCCTCGGCGTGGAGGGCGTCGCGGCGCTCGGTCGCGGCGATCGCGTACCCGACCAACGCCCCGAGTTCGATCAGGATGCTCTGGACCCGTTCGTCGAAGCTGTCCATGGCCGCGCTATAGACCGTCAACACGCCGTAGCGGATCCCGTCGTGTCTGACCGGAACCGAAACCGCCGACCGGTAGTCGGCGGCCCACATCGCACTCTCCCAGGGATCTTCGGACGCCTGGTTGGGCCGGCTGTACTCGCCCGTCGAGGAACGGTCGGCCGCCACCTGGACGGCTGGAGACGGCGAATCGGCGGCGAGCGACCACGGAACGGTGTCGAGGAACCCCTCTTCGAGGCCGGCGCTTGCGACCGGACTGAGCGACGACGCTGCCGAGTCGACGGTGCCGATCCAGACCCCGTCGAACCGTTCGAGATCGACAAGCGACCGACAGACGGCACGGCAAATCGACGCCTCTGAGTCGGCGTCGATCAACGCCCGGTGCAGCGATCTGATGGTCGCGTTCAGATCAGTGACGTACTCGAGTCGCTCCTTGCGCTCCGTGATATCGACGACGTAGCCCGTGTAGCGGACGGTCTCGCCACCGTCGCGGACGATACGGGTATAATCTAAGACCCAGCGGGTGTCCCCAGACTTTGTAACTATCCGGTAGGGCTCGTGACGGAACCGTTCGGTCGTTGCGTCGCTGTTGGCTTCGACCTCTTCAGCGACCCGACCGAGGTCGCCGTCGTGGACCAACTCGGCGTACCTCAGGTCGCCGTCGTACAGCTCGCTCGGCGAGTACCCGAAGAGCCGCTCGACGTTCGGAGAGACGTATTCGACCGGCCAGCCCGGGTCGTTCCACCAGGTAAACACGACGACCGGCCCGTCGGCGAAACGCTCGAGCCCTCTGTCCAACGATACGTCTTTGTCCAGCCGCTCATCCATGGTATTAACTCTCAGATACGATCTATCAGCCACGACAGTTATAAAATTCTACTCGGTTTCGGCACGCGATGACGGCTCGTGCAGTATTGGCTATTATAATAGCATCGACGAATTTGTATCACCGGGTATTAGGTATCGATGCGAGACGACGGAGACTGGCTGATCGGTTCCCGGGGACGCTTCTGGGTGGGGATGTACCCGTGTTTTCGTCCGGCGGCGGCCGTCGAAGCCCGGCGGCTGCCAACGGTGTCTCGCAGAATAATGATACCTCGTAGAATCATCGTACAAAAGAGGGCTCTGTCGGCCCCTGCGAAGTTATCGAAGACCGAGCGAACCGACCTCGTCGTCAGGGCCGCCGACGACGAGATCGCCCTCGCTTTCGGGGCCGAGCGAGAGCCGCGCGCCGGCGACGATGGGGGCGACGAGGCCGGCCACGACGACCGCCGGGGAGGCGAACGAGCCGCGGACCGCGACGGCGCTGTCCGGCCCGAGCCCGCGGTCGTCGACGACTGATCGCGCTGCCGATACCACTTCGCCGTGGCTGTACTCCTGTTCGTCTGTCCGGAGCAGCGGGTCCGCCGGTTCGGGGGGGTTCGGCGGCTCAGTCGGGTTCTCGCTCCAGACATCACGCTCGAAGTACGAGACGGCGGGATCGGAGGGCGGATCGCCGTAGACGACCCGTTTCGTGGCCGGGCCGACAGCGTGGGCGTCGAGGTCGGCCGCGGGGACGACTAGCGCCCGCACCCCGTCGTCTATTTCGGCGGGCGGGCCGAAGCGAACGACGCCTCCGAGCGCCGCCGCCCCGTACAGCGTCAAGACCGGCTCAGCGGTCGGGTCGTCGGCGATGGCGACGCCAACCCCCTCGCGCACCCCAAGGAGCCGGAAGAAGTTCCCCGCCTTCCAGGCGCTCGTACAGAACCGGCGGTAATCGTAGTGCCGACCGACTGCGGGCACGTCGAGGGCGGGCCGATCGGAGCGCCGGTCGCGAACGATGGCGTCGCCGAGTACGTCCATACCGAACGGTAGGCGTGCCGGGGGCTTATATCCGTCCTCGACTCCCACGGCAGCGGTTCGGTCACGCGCCCCGCGTCAAACCAGAGAAGCACCGTACACCGACTAGGCGGTCGCCCGTTGCCAACGGGAGTAGAGCCGTCAGCGAGGCGGGCGGCGGGCTAATCCGTTCGCGGTAGCCCCCGATCGCCCGCAACGCACTTTGCCGCGGGCAGTGTACGCATTATCGAATGAGCCACGCCGCGTACGATCGGTGGGTATTCGACCTCGACGGCACGCTGATCGACGTCGAACCCGACTACGTTCACGAAGTAATGGGTCGGGTCGGGGACCGACTCGGCTACGGTTTCACGGAGCGACAGGCCGAAACGCTTTGGCACGGCTTCGGCGGCGATCGCGGTGACCACCTCCGGGCGTGGGGTGTCACCCCCGACCGCTTTTGGACGGTCTTCCACGATGAGGAGAGCGCGACCGCGCGCGCCGACGCGACGTTCCTCCACGAGGACGCAGCCGTCGTCGGCGAACTCGACGCGCCCACAGCGCTCGTGACCCACTGTCAACGGTACCTGACTGATCCGGTGTTATCGGCACTGGATATCCGCGATTGGTTCGACTCGGTGGTCTGTTGTGACGCGGAGACGGGCTGGAAGCCGAACCCGGAGCCGGTCCGGCGGGCGCTGTCGGCGGCTGGCGCCGAATCGGGACGGGGAGTCCTCGTCGGCGACACGCCCGGTGACGTCGGTGCGGCGTGGAACGCCGGTCTTGAAGCGGCTCACGTCGAACGCCACGGCCACGAGCGCCGGGGCTGTTGTGTCGTCGGCGACCGCCGCGTGCGGCGGATCGACGAACTGACATAGTCGCAGTACTCGTCATCCACCGGCAACTCGAAGTCGGCCTCCTCGATCGACTCGACGGCAGCGTCGAGCGCCAATCCGTCGCCGGTCTCGGGGTCCGGCACAGCCAGGCGAACGCGAGGACTGCCGCCGTTCCGGCCGCCCGCCCGCGTTGACCCCGCCGAGGCGGGAGGTGACGACTGATCGACACGTTTTTTAGGACGGCCTAAAAACGGGGGCGCAATGCAACGGAATCCAAATCGGACGGAGCGGGACATCTGCGTGATTGTCCCGACGATACGGGAGTACGACTGCGTTCGAGCGTACGTCGAGAACGCACGCGAACACGGCTTCGATACCGACCGGCTGTTTTTCGTCCTCGTTACCGAGGACTTCTGTGACACCGCGGCGATGCGGGCGATGCTCGAAGACCTCGACGTGGCGGGGGCCGTCTTCGACGGCACGCGCCGCGAGCAGTGGTACGAAGCCAACGAGATCGAGGAGTACGCCCACGTCGTCCCGGCCGCGAGCCACGCCGAGACGAGCTTTGGGTTGTTGTACATGTGGGCGGAGACGGCCTTCGAATACGGGGTTTTCATCGACGATGACACGCTCCCGGCCGACGACGAGGACTACTTTGGCCGCCATATGGCGAACCTCGCTTACGAAGGCGAGATCGAGCGGGTTCGGTCCGACGAGAACTGGGTGAACGTGTTGTATCAGCGCGCCGACGACCACGGCCTGTACCCCCGCGGCTATCCGTACTCGGCGATGGGCGAGACCGTCGACACCGACACCACCGCGATCGCTCCCGGCGAGGTCGTTGCCTCCCAAGGGCTGTGGACCAACGTTCCCGATCTGGATGCGGTTCGGATTCTGATGGACGGCGATCTGGAGGGGCAGGCCCAGACACGGACGACGACGGCCGACTTCGAACGGGACTTCGTCGCCGCCCGCGGAAACTACCTCACGGTCTGTTCGATGAACCTCGCCTTCCGACGAGAGGTGATCCCCGCGTTCTATCAACTTCCGATGGACGACAACGAGTGGGACGTTGGGCGCTTCGACGACATCTGGAGCGGCGTCTTCCTCAAGCGGGCCTGCGACCTCCTCGACACGCGGATCTACAACGGCCGCCCGCTGTGCGAGCATAACAAGGCCCCTCGGTCGACGTTCGACGACCTCCACAACGAGGTCGCCGGCCTGGAACTCAACGAACACCTCTGGGAACTCGTCGATGACGTCGAACCGGACCGTTCGGAGTCCGGCGAGGCGGCCGACCGCTACGCGGCGGTCTTCGAGGCGATGGCGCGACGGCTCGCGGACGGCGAATTCGACGAGTACCGAAACGGCGACTTTTTCGTCCACGTCGGCGAGTACATGCTCGAGTGGCTCGACTGCCTCAACGCGCTCGAGGCGGCGAGAACGCCCGCTGCAGCCGACGACTGAAGCGACGGCTATAAATATGTTTAGGTGAACCTAAAAATATGACTGACAAACGAATCCACGGACGGAAGACGAAGCGGCGCCGGTTCCTCGCGACAGCGGGCGCACTCGGGGCGGCCGGCCTCGCTGGCTGCTCGGGATCGCTCGGCGGGAACGGGGACGGAAACGGCGATACCGCCGACTCGCCGGTCGGCCAGATCGGATCCGGCCGCGAGGGTCGGGACGCCCCCGGCGGGACATCGATGAGCGAGATGCCGGACTTATCGGGCGAACTCACCGTCTACTCGGGGCGCGGCGAGTTCCTCGTCGGTGACCTCATCAGCTACATCGACACCCTCTATGAGGACCTCGAATTAACGGTCCGGTACGCCAGTTCGACCGACCTGGTAAACCAGATCGTTAACGAGGGCGACGGCTCACCCGCCGACGTGTTCTACTCGGTGAACGCCGGGGCGCTCGGTGCGCTCGCAGACGAGGGGCGGACGGGGCCGCTCGAGGAGTCGATCCTCGAGATGGTCCGCGAGGAGTTCCGAACCGACACCTGGATCGGGACCTCCGGGCGGGCGCGGACGATCCCCTACAACACCGACGCGTTCACGGCCGAGGACGTGCCGAACGACATCATGGATTACCCCGAGGCGTTCGACGGGGACCTCGGGTGGGCCCCGTCCTACGGCTCCTGTCAGGCGTTCGTCACCGCCATGCGGCTCATCGAGGGCGAGGAGGCGACCCGCGGGTGGCTCGAGGCCGTCATCGACGACGGGATCACCGACTACCCCGACGAGTTCGCCGCCTGCCAGGCGGTCGCCGACGGCGAGATAGACGCCGCGTTCACGAACCACTACTACATCCAACGCGTCATCGACGGCAACCCCGGGGCCTCGATCGGGACCGCGTTCACGTCCGGCGACGCGGGCGCCATGTTCAACGTCGCCGGCGCGGCCGTCGTCGACACGACCGACGACGAGAGCCTCGCCAACGGCTTCGTCCGGCACCTGCTGTCCTCGGAAGCCCAGGATTACTTCGCCACGTCGACGTTCGAGTACCCCCTGATCCCCGACGTCGAACCGGTCGGGGACCTCCCCTCGATCGACGAACTCGACGTCCCCGACATCGACCTGACGCAGCTCTCCGAGCTCGAACCGACGGTCGACCTCATGCGCGACGTCGGCGCACTCTGATCGGGACAGCGTGACACCACCCCGAGAGCGGTTCAGACGGCGGGTTTCGGCGGCCGTCCGCGGAGCGATCCATCGTCTCGATGCCCCGCCACTCGCCGCCGCCGCGGTCGCCCTCGCCGCCGCGGTCGCCGTTTTCGCCGTCTCAAGCACAGTCTTCGCGTACCATTCAAGCAACCACGACGAGGGCGTCTACCTGTTGCAGGCGGCGCTGCTTCTCGACGGACAACTCGAACTCCGGGCAGGCGAACTGGCCGGCGCGTTCCGGCCGTGGTTCTTCATTGAGGACGGTGGCCGGCTGTACCCGAAGTACACGCCTGTTCCGGCGGCGCTGTTCGCGACCTCGATGGCGCTGTTCGGCGAACCGCGGGTGACCCTCGCCGCGGTCGCCGCGGCGAACGCCGGCCTCACATATCTGCTGGGGGCAACAGTGTTCGACCGCCGGATCGGCGTCGTCGCTGCGGTGCTATTCGCCGCCTCGCCGCTCGCGCTCGTAACGACAGCGGCGTTTCTCCCCTACGCGCCAACGACGGCGTTGAACCTGCTGTTCGCCGTTGCGTATCTGCGGGGCGTTCGAGACGGCTCACCCGTGGCTGCGGGGGTCGCTGGTTTCGCGATCGGGGCCGCTTTCTTCGCCCGGCCCTACACCGCGGTGCTGTTCGCGGCTCCGTTCATTATCCACGCCATCTACTCGATCGCGCGGTCGGTGTCGGCCGACGGCATCGGGCTCACCGAACCGGTCCGGAGACAGGGCCTCACCGCGCTTTTCGGCCTCGTGTTCGTCGGCGTGACGCTCGCGTACAACGCCCGGATGACCGGGTCGGCGCTCGTGTTCCCCTACGAAGCGTTCGCCCCTGCGGACGGTCCGGGATTCGGCCCTCGGGAGATCCTCGACCACTCGGTCACCTACACCCCCGAGTTGGCGCTGACGGCTAACGGCTACGTCCTCCGGTATTTCGCGACGCGGTGGTTCGTCGCGGGGCCGATCGGGACGGCGGCCGCGCTTGCCGGCCTCGCGCTCGCCGCCCGCCGCTGGATCGACGGCTGGAGGTCACGGGACGGCGATGAATTCGAGCGACGGGCGGGATTGGCCCTCGCCGGCCTCTTCGTGACTGTCACGGCCGGTAACGTCGCCTTCTGGGGCAACTACAATGTTCTCGCGACGATGTCGGACCCAACTGACGGCCTCGTCTCGCAGTTCGGCCCGTTCTATCACTTCGACCTGCTCGCTCCCCTCTCGGTGTTCGCCGCCCTCGCCGTCGTCGTCGGCTGGGATCGGGGCGTTCCCGCCGTCCAATCGCGGGTCGAGCGCCGTGGCTCCCGGCGGGCCGCGCGTGTCGCGGTCGCGCTCCTCGTCCTCGTGAGCCTCGTCGGCGCGTCGGTCGCCGCGGCCGCGACTGTCTCGGCCCCGCTTGATCGGAACGCGGCCCACGCCGAGAAGTACGAGGCCGCTTACGAACCGGTCGAGACGGCCGATCTCGAGGACGCGCTGGTCTTTCTCCCGACGCCGTACGGCGACTGGCAGAACCATCCATTTCAGTACCTCCGCAACGACGGCGGGCTGGACGGCTCGGTCGTCTACGCGCTCGATCGCGCGCCCGGCGACGATTTTGCCGTCCTCGACGCTTATCCGAACCGGACGCACTACCGCTACGCCTACCGAGGCGAGTGGACGCCGGACGCGGACCGGCACGTAACGCCGACGATCGAGGCGCTCGACATCCGGCGCGGTGCGGCGCTGACAGGTGAGATGGTCGTCGGCGTCCCGCCGCGAGTCGAGCGTGCGACGGTCCGCCTCGAAAGCGAAACCGGCGCCCGTGCCGAGTACGCGGTGTCCGATCCCGGCGAGTCGATCACCGTGCGGTGGTCGATCGACCGCGACGCGGCCCGCCTAGCGGCCGCCGACTCTGAGCCCTCTGTCCGGGTTGGCGGGACCGACACTATTGTCCTAACTGTGACGCTCGTCCAACCCGACGGCGGGACGCTCACGTACCGACAGGAAACGACCGTCCGGACCGACCTCGAGGGCGTCGAGGCGGTGTGGCCCCCGGAGCGCTCCGTCTGCCCGCTCGTCACCGACTGCGGCAACGAGGGGACCTACCTCCCCGAGGAGCCGGACGCCCACCGCGATGGCGTCTCCTTCGAAACGCGTCTGGAGCCGCGGGCGTGAACAAGGGAGACGCAACGCTTATATAAACCCCTGATGGACGCTGAGACATGACTGGCCGTACGAGAGAAATCGACTACCCGAAGATAACCAAACGAAGCTTCGCGCTCGGCTTGGCCCTCTTTTGTATCGGCGGGCTCGGGCAAGGCCTAGTCCGCACGCTGGGAGTACAACTCCCGGCGTGGGAACTGACCCTCCTGTTCGACCTGGAGGTGCTCGGAATCGGGATCTTCCTGCTATCCCCGATCGTGTTTGGTATCCTTCTGCCCCTCACTGAGTGATCGGGGAAATCAAGCAGAGAGGGTCCCAGCGTTTAGTTGATATCGGGTATGGAACTTCGAGGAGAACGCCCCGTGCTTCGCCGCGGGGAGGAAATCAGTCGTCCGGCCGACCCCGTCTATCTGACCTACCGGAACTGTTCTTCCAGCGATACTTTTAGGATCGACTTCGCGATCGCAAGGCCGCCTTCGATCGGGTTGAGTTTCGTCTCGCCGGCGCGCTCGGTGTACGCAATCGGGTGTTCTTTGACGTTGTACCCTCTCGTCAGCGGCCGGATCAGCAGTTCCGCGGAGAGGCCGGTGTTTTCGGTCCACTCGATTGACTCTACGACCTCCTGGCGGTACGCGCGCATCCCGGTCGTGGTGTCGTGGACCACCTCGCCCAGCAGCGCGCTCGCAAGGGCGGCGAACGCGCGGTTGCCGAAGCGGTTGAACGCGGGCATCGCCTCCGCGCCGTGGTAGAGTCGGTCGCCGCTGACGACGTCGTAGCCCTCGTTGATCGCCGCGAGGAACTCCGGTAGTTGCTCCATCGGGTAGGTGTCGTCGCAGTCGGTGGTGACGACGATCGGCCGATCCGGCGTGAGAATCGCTTCCCGGACCGCGACCCCGTATCCCTGTGGCTCCTGTTCGATGACGCGGGCGCCGTGCTCGCGGGCGATCTCTGGGGTCCGATCCGAGGAGCCGTCGACGCAAATGACCTCCGCCTTTCCGTCGGTGACAGCCTCGATGTCGTCCAGAACCGCTCCGATCGCCGCTTCCTCGTTGTACGTGCCCATCACGACGCTGACGTCCTCGAAGGTCCACGCGTCGGAGTCCTCTGAGCCGGTGATGTCGGCCCCCACCGTCTCGTCACCTGATTCGGCCTCTCGTCCGTTTGTCCGCCGCTGCATCGAACTCATTACCACGTCTCTCTCACGCTGACGCTTAAGTTTTTAGGTCTACCTAAAAATTCTCGGATAGCGTTTCAGATAGCGTCTCGGACGTCCTCGGCCGCCCGTAACGCGAGCGCGGCGATGGTGAGCGTCGGGTTCGCTGCGCCGCCGGTCGGGAACGCGCCGCTGGTGACGAGCCAGCAGTTCCCGAGGTCGTGGGTCCGGAGGTGAGGGTCGACCACGCTCGCACCGGGGTCGGTGCCCATCCGGGTGGTCCCCATGTGGTGATAGGCCGGACCGGTATCGTCGGGGCCGACCTGCCAGGTGATCTCCGCGCCGAGTTCCGAGAGGATCGCCTCCTGAACCTCGTTGGCGCGCTCGATGGTCCGTAGCGCGCGGTCGCCGACGTTCCAGTGAACGTCCGGCACCGGGTTGTCGTGGTCGTCGGTCCGGTCGGGATCGAGGCCGATGTAGCTGTCCTCGCGGGGCAGTTGCTCGACGAGCGCGCCCATACCGATGTGGGTGCCGTAGTCCTCTCGAAGCTGCTCTAGCAGGTCGTCACCCCAGGTGTCAGCCGACAGCGCCGTCTCGACGGGCGATGGGCCGTCGTAATTGAAGAACTCGAGTTTAAACGGCGCGAGTTCCTCATCGGCGTCGTCGTAGAACGCGTGGCTCTCGCTGGTGAGAAAGCCGACGTGGTTCTGGCGTGTCGGCTCCCCGAGGACGCCGCCGGTACCCGCGAAGAGGTGATCCATAAAGTATCTGCCGACGAGGCCGCTGGAGTTCGCGAGTCCGTCGGGATAGTGTTCCGACTCCGAGAGCAACAGCAACCGCGGCGTCTCGACCCCGCCACAGGCGACGACGAAGGCGTCGGCCGTCTGTCTGTGCTCCGTGCCGTCCGGGATAGCGTAGACGGCCGCCCGCACCCGGTCGGCGTCGTGCTCAAGCCGCTGGACGGGCGCGCGGTCGATCACCGTTGCGCCCTTCGATTCGGCCCGTTCGATGTGGACCGTGGCGTCGTATTTCGCGCCCGCCGGACAGACTGGCTGGCAGGTGCCGTAGCCGACGCAGGCCGACCGGCCGTCGTAGGCCTCGGAGTTGCGGGCGTTCGGCACGGAGTGCATATCGACTTCGAGCGCCTCGCAGGCCTCGGCGAACAGCCCGTCGCTGTAGGAAGGTGGGAACGCGGGCATCGGGAACGGCTCATCGCGCGGCGGGGCGTCGGGGTTGTCGTCCGCCCCGGCGACTCCGAGTTCGCGCTCGGCGGCGGCGTAATGGGGCCGGAGGTCGGCGTAGTCGATCGGCCAGTCCGGGCCGATTCCGCGTTCGGTTCCGGAGGCGAAGTCGTCCTCGTGGAGCCGCATCACCATCCCCTGCCAGTGTAGCGTCGAGCCGCCGACTCCTTTGACCCGAGCGTGGTTCAGGGGGTAGAACCACTCGCCCGACGCCGAGTGCGCATCGCGTTCGGGATCGCTGTCCCACACGTCCGGGCGGTCGTACGCGGGTCGGATCGCCCGCTCTTGACGTTCGAGCCGGTCGGCGGGGTCGAACCGCGGGCCGGCGTCGAGGACGACGACCTCGTGATCGGCCGCGAGCCGGTCGGCGACGAGTGCGCCCGCTGGCCCCGCGCCGACGATACAGATATCGGCGTCGGGAACGGCTGTCCGATCCGTCGAAGCCGTACCGCTCATGGTGGCCTCCGCCGGTAGCTCTCGGTGCCGCCCGGGTGGCCTTGAGGATTCTCGAGGCCGACAAGTTCGCCCCCGGTCGGGGACGCGTACAACGCGAGCAGAAGTTCGTTGACGACGTAGTAACGGATCCGTTCGGCGGCCGTCCCGTCTGGATCCTCCTCGGCGGTGTCGGCCCCGATTTCCCGGAGGAGCCGATCCCGGTCCGCGGCAGAAAGCGCAGCAAAGCGGTCGCCGTGCCACGAGACGGCCCGATCGTCGAGTTTCCCGACTGCGTTCCGGAGCCCAGACGCGTGTTCGGAGCGGTCGAGCCGTCCGTCAAGGAATCCCTCGACGAAGGCCTCAACTCCGGAGACATCGCTCGGGTAGATGACATCGGCGGCCGCCACAAGAGTCGTCCGAAGCCGCTCGTCCGACGGTCTCGAACCTGATCCCGAATCGGAAGCGGGGTCGCCCGGAGCGCTCCGCCCGATCCGCTCGGCCCCGAACGCGACCGCCCCACCGGCGCCGAGCGCAGCCAGGGCGGCGGCCGCGTCCCGCCGCGTCAGTTGCATACATGTTTTAGGTAAACCTAAACTCTTATATCCGTTGGTCCGATCCGATCCACATAAGGGCAAGAGCGACGTTCTCCCCGACAGTATCAACCGCCATGGAACCCGAGAACGAATCCGCCGACGGACCGGTGAGTCTCCCGCTGTCGCCGGGGCTGACAGTGCTCTGTGGCGTGATCGCCGTCGCGCTCGTGTTCCCGTTGGCGTGGCTGCTGGTTGAGGTCGTGAGCGTCGATCCGGGTCGCGCGCGTGAACTCACGTTCAGCGCCGGTACCGCCGACGTTCTCTTCAACAGCCTGCTGTTGATGATCGGCGTGACCGTCTGCTCGATACTTCTCGGGGTTCCGCTGGCGTATCTGACCGTCCGAACCGACCTCCCGTTTCGCCGCTTTTGGTCGATCGCGGTCGCGCTCCCGCTCGTCGTGCCGAGTTACGTCGGCGCGTTCGCGTTCGTCTCCGCGTTTGGTCCCCAAGGAGAGTTTCACGACCTCCTGGCTCCACTTGGTATCGGGCGCCTGCCGGAGATCTACGGTCTGCCGGGGTCGATATTCGTGATCACCCTTTACACGTACCCCTACGTCTACCTGACGACCCGGGCCGCGCTCGTCTCCTTCGACACGCGGTTGATCGACGCCGCACGGACGCTCAACTACGGTACGTGGAGCGGGTTTCGCCGGGTGACGCTTCCTCAGATCCGCCCGGCCATCGCTGCCGGGGGACTTTTGACCGCGCTGTACGCGGTTTCGGACTTCGGCACGCCGGCGATCATGCGCCTGTCCGTGTTCACCCGCGAGATATACGTCGAGTACAACACGTTTGGCCGGGAATACGCGGCGTTGCTCTCGCTCCAACTGCTCGTGCTCGTGCTTGCCGTTCTCGCGCTCGAGTGGGCGATCCGTCCGGACCAGACCGTCCGCGGCGACGACGCCGACCGCGCGGGGAGCCGGGTCCGGCTGGGCCGGTGGCGCTGGCCCGCGACGCTGCTTCCTACGGGCGTTACCGTCATGGCACTTGCCGTTCCGGTCTGGATTCTACTGTTATGGCTGCTGCGAACGGACGCCGCGAGGCGTCCCTCGATGGCCTTCGAGTGGACGCAGGCAGTCAACTCCGTTGCTGTCGCCGCCGCCGCGGCCGCCGTCGCGACGCTGGCCGCCCTCCCGGTGGCGTACTTCGCCGCGACCCGCGACTCCCGGCTGGGGACGCTCTTCGAGCGGGCCACGTACGTCGGCTTCGCCGTTCCGGGCGTCGTGTTGGGGCTCGCGTTGGTCTTTTTCGGCGCCGGCTATATTCCGTGGCTCTACCAGACGCTGCCGCTTTTGATCTTCGCCTACGTCGTCCGCTTCGTTCCTCAGGCTGTCGGAACGACCCGGACCTCGATCCTTCAGGTCGACTCGAAACTCGTCGAGGCGGGGCGGACGCTCGGGGAGTCCCCAATCGGCGCGTTTCGGCGGATCACGCTGCCACACATCCGGTCGGGGCTCGTCGCGGGGGCCGCACTCGTGTTTTTGACGACGATGAAGGAACTGCCGGTGACGCTCATCCTCCGACCGTCGGGTTTCGAGACGATCGTCACCCAGATCTGGCGGGCTCAGGAGTCTGCGCTGTATCAGTACGCCGCCGTGCCTGCGCTGATCTTGATCCTCATCTCGGGGCTCTCGATGGTCGTGATGCTCTCCCAGGAGGGCGAGGGACACGACTTATAAGAATGTGAAATGTGAGAGCGTCGCGCCCCGGAGCCACCTACCGGGCGGCGTAGCTGACAAAAGCCGAAAGGATTTGACCCGGGGACCACAGCGTGGAGGTATGCAAGCTGTCGTACTCGCTGCCGGGGAGGGGACCCGCCTCCGCCCGCTCACCGAGGAGAAGCCGAAGGCGCTCGTCGAGGTCGACGACCGACCAATCCTGAGTCACTGTTTCGATCGGCTCATCGAACTCGACGCCGACGAGTTGCTTGTCGTCGTCGGCTACAAGAAAGAGCGGATCATCGACTTCTACGGCGACGCCTACGAGGGTGTCCCGATCACCTACACCCACCAGCGCGAGCCGAAAGGCCTCGCCCACGCGCTGTTGTGCGTCGAGGACCACGTCGACGACGACTTCATGTTGTTGCTTGGCGACAATGTTTTCGAGGCGAACCTCGGCGACGTCGTCCGGCGGCAGCGCGAACATCGTACCGATGCCGCCTTCCTCGTCGAAGAGGTGCCATACGAGGAGGCCTCACGCTATGGCGTCTGCGATACCAACGATTACGGCGAGATCACCGATGTCGTCGAAAAGCCCGACGATCCGCCGTCGAACCTCGTGATGACCGGGTTTTACACGTTCACGCCGGCGATCTTTCACGCCTGTCATCTCGTCCAGCCCTCCGATCGCGGCGAGTACGAACTGAGCGACGCGATCGATCTGTTGATCCAGTCTGGACGGACGATCGACGCGATCGGCCTGGACGGTTGGCGGATTGACGTCGGGTACCCGGAGGACCGCGAGGAGGCCGAAAAACGACTACAGAAGGGCTACGAAGCCGACAACGTGGCGGATGCGGCCTCGGAGTGAGCGCCTCCGGTTTCGCACCGTTTGCGTCGTCTATCCTGTCGCGCGCAACGATGACGAATGCGTCAGGCCCCGTGACCGCCGCCGTCGTGGTCGTCGGTCTCCGGCGGTTCGCTGATTTTTCCGAACGCCCAGATGAACGCGGCGATAATAACGAACGTCATAACGATCACTAGCACGGCGACGGCCATCGCCGGGTTCGAAAGCGTTTGCAAGGGGATCATATTGCCCGCTTCCGTACCGGTATATAAAATACCTCGGGTTCCGCGGGAGCACAAGCGCGGCGCAATGTTGTGGACCGCGGAACCGCAGGCAGTTCACAATCGTTGAGATGGCGTTATACGGCCGTTCGGCTGTTCTCAACGTCGAGCGGCTCAAAGCGACTCGACGGCTGCCCGCCACGTCGAGCGGCTCAAAGCGACTCGACCGCCGCCACCGCATCCTCAACCGAGGGCGCATCGAACAGATCACGCCCTAGGTAAGCGTTCGTCCCTGCGGTGTACATATCGCGGGCGGCGACGACGACGTGTTCCGGCAGCGGTTCCGGGTCGATGCGACAGCGTTCGCGCCAGTCGGCGACGTCGTCGGCTTTTGCTTCGGTCTTCGCCTCGGCGACCGCCTCAACCCACTCCGGCTGGGTGCGCTTGTGGTACTGTCTGAGGACCTCCTTCGAGAGCTGTTGACCGTCGTACGAAAAGCGGTTTTCGTCGAAGGTGCCAACCACGTCTGCTACCCGGATGTCGCCGTCGTAGTAGAGACACTCGATCTTGCCGTCCTCGTGTTTGAGGCCGGCGTCGGCGGCCGTCTCGGTGACGATCCGGTTGACCTCGCGGGCGATCGACTCGAGGTCGTCGATGTCGGCGTGTCCCGCGATGTAGTCGGCGTTCTCTCGGGAGAGATACCGGTCTGACTCCTCGTACTTCGTCGAGAACTCCACGACGGGGTCGGGAAGGTCGACGGGGCTGTCGGGCCACTCGCCGCCGTTGAGGCCGAAATCCTCCGGGTCGGCCCGCGAACGTAGCGACGAGCCGACCGGGACAGTGTTTCTGAAGACGATTTCGAGGGGAATCAGGTAGTTTTCGCCCGCGGCCTCGTGGTAGGCGGTGTAGTCGTACTCCCGCCCCTCGTGGGGCAGGTCCGGAACGCGGGTCAACTCGATCGCCATCTCGCGGGGCGGGGTCGCGACCGAGTCGAGACCGGCGACCTCGCCGCCGCCGCCGACGACGCCGCGGTAGTGGGTCGCGATTCCCTCGGCCTCAAGCCGTTCGAAGTTGGCTGCACCCATCGCACACAGCGACGCGCCCTTGTTCGGGATGGCGTCGGGCATCTTGCCCCAGTCGAACACCGAGTAGTCGTCGGTGAAGACGAACGCACCGGTCCCGAGCGAGTCGGCTGTCGCCTGCTCCTCGACTCGGAACCCCTTGACGCTAGTCATTATCTGAGGGAACCCCGCCGAGGCTGAAAGGCGTTTCTATCGGCGGGAGCCGACAGTTTCAGACGCTTCTGGGCACTTCGATCGACCCCGTCCGCTCGACGCACCGGTGAGTCACGACGGAGCGGCGTTCGTGAAGCGACGTCACCCGCTGTGAGTGGGCGCATTCCGGAACCGCCCGTGGGCGAGTCCCCCGACAAGCGCAAGCCACAGGACGACCTCGATATAAAACGACGACGTCCCGATGTAGTGCCGGACGAACGCGACCGGCGGAAGACCGAGCGGATCGGTCGACCGTTTGAGCGGCCACAACAGAAACAGCGCGTGGCCCGGGCGGCCGTTGATTACGACGTGAACCACGTCAAGAAAGAGATGCGAGACCCACCCGATCGTGAGCGCCGTGCCGACGCGCAAGAACAGTGCGAGCGTGAGAAGCGCCACGACCGCCAGTGCGCTGTGGCCGACCGAGTGGTACAACTCGACGATCCCCGCCGCTCCGAGAGGCTTGTCGAGGACGTCGGGGGCGGCCGCGCCGACGACGAGAGGCGCCGTCGGTAGCCGCGAGAGGCGGCCAACGACCGCGGCCGCGGCGAGGTGGGTCACGAACAGCATCCGTCCGAACTACGGCTGCGACCCGACTTAACCTTGGCCCTGGGTGTGTCGGTAGAGCCGACCGCTGACGGCGAGATAATCCCGGACGAACACGGCAACTGACGGCGCAAGAACGACTGGCGCGACCGCATGGACCAAGCCGGTCGGCGCGGCCGGGACGAGCGCGATGGTCAGAAACGCCATCTGGATGCCGGCGAGATACTTACCGAGGTCGCTGTCGGGGCGGTCGAAGACAGGGTGCCCCCGCAACCGTCGCCAGCGGATCCCGCCAACGAAGAGGTAGCGAGCCGCCGATATCGAGAGATACCAAGCGGGCAACAGGCCCCACGACACTGCCACGACGGGGGCGGCGACGAATCCGAACGTGTCGAAGGCCACGTCGAGGCGCTTGCCGAGATCGGTCTCGCTGCCGACGCTTCGTGCGACAGTGCCGTCGAGTTTATCGAGGACGATCCCGACGCCATAACAGAGCGCCGGCGCCCACGCGAGGCTGGTCTCGGGTGGCAGGACAGCGAAGCCGGCCACGACCGCGTAGAGCGCCCCCCGAAACAGCGTCAGCGTGTTCGCCAACCCGAGGAGCCGACTCTGGACGCCGCCGGGCCGCGTCGAACCGAGTCTGTACCCAACGTACCAGAGTTGGCCCGCCAAACAGAGTCCGGCGACGACCGCCGGAGAGAGTCCCCACTGACCCGTCGGCCCCACCGGAAGCACCCACCGGAGCGTGACTGCGAGCGCGACGGCGGCGAGCAACGGCAGTCCGACCCCCAGACCGAGGTGTATCCGGCGATCACGCCCGAATTTGCTCATCGGTGCCCCCCCGGAGGTACCCGCTTCGGCCTGGCTGCCCGATCCCGGTGGTCGGGGCGGATGGGACTGGCTTCTCGATTCGGCACGGGTCGCTCATGCGGGGACCACTCACCTATGTTACGTCCACGCCCGACTAAAGCGCGGGTGCGGCGGCAAGATTCGACCCCCCGGCCCAGCAACGCCCGGGCCGTTGGGAAATCTCGGCTACCGTAACAGCACGACGAGAACCACAATGAGAACGACCTGTGCGACCTTGTCGATGATCCCGAGCGTGCCCACGTCGGCCGGAAACGACTTTGGGCCGGCCGCGAAGTTGAAATAGTACCACAGGACGATCTGGACCAGCGTGAACGGGATGCCGAGGGCGTAGACCGCCCGGCGACGGTAATCGAACAACACGAGGGCGATCGCACCCAGAAAGCCAAGCCCGGCGAGGACGAAACTGATCGCCATCCCCGAGGGGAGCATCCGGACCCCGAGCAGGAGGTGGATGGCGGCGGAGACGAGCGCGGTGAGGATGCCCATCCAGTGGAGACCGCGGAGGGTATCGGTGCTGAGTTCCAGCTGTTGGGAGTCAGCCGTTGCCATACTTGATCTACGACACTAACTCACATAGTTTTACTGCCGGCTGGAACCATCGAGCGCAGTCCGCCGGTTCAGCGTTCGAACTCCGGGTCGCGGAGCGATTCGAGTTGCGCACACTCCGCGGGGCGCAACCGGGTCGCGGCCGCGGCCAGGTTCGAGACGAGGTGGTCTGGGGTGGTACTCGAGGGGATCGGAACGACGCCGTTCGTGACATTCCACGCGATGACGACCTCCGCAGGCGAGAGCCCACGCTCGGCGGCGATCCGCTCTATCGTGGGTTCCTCGAGCAGCCCGGGCGCCGACAGCGGCGAGTGGGCGACGACACGGATCCCCCGGTCGTGACAAAACGAGACGAGATCCGTTTGCGGCTTATACGGGTGGCGTTCGATCTGGACGATCGCCGGCGGGACGGTTCCGGACTCGAGGATCGTCTCCAACTGCGCCCGCGAGGCGTTACAGACGCCGAGGGTTCGCGCCCACCCGCGATCGTACGCCGCCTCGAGATTCCGCCAGGCCGTGGCCAGCGGGATGTCAGCTGTTTCGAGGTTCCCGTCGTCGCCGGTCGGAAATGTGAGCGCTTCCTGTTGCTCGACCGGCTGCTCGGCGAGCCGGCAGAGTTCGCCGCAGTGGGCGAGTGCCGACGGCCAATGGAGCATGTAACAGTCGAAGGCCTCGATCCCGAGTTCGGACCGGCTACCCGCACACGCTTCGAGCAGGTGCTCGCGGCGGTGGTTCGTGCGCCAGACCTTGCCGACGACAAAGAGGCCCTCGCGGTTAGGGGTGCCCGGCGCGGCGAGCAGGTCGCCGATCCGGTATTCGTTACCGTACAGCTCCGCACAATCGAGGAGCCGGTAGCCGGCGTCGAGGGCGGTCGTGATCGAGTCGGCTCGATTAACGTACTCGCCGTCGCGGTAGCGCGAGCAGCCGAACCCGACCGGCGGGAGCCGGAGCGACCGCGCCTCTGTCGCCGTGGCGCTCCGTCCCGTCCCCGCCACTTCCGGCCGGATAGCGTCGCGGGCCGGCGGACAGACGACCGGCTTCGGAACGGGATCCTCTTCGGCCCCGTAGTCCGGGACGGCGACCGGTTCCCCGCCCTCGGCAGCCGTTTCTATTGCGTTGCAGACAGCGACGACGTGGGCACCGCGGCGGCCGCCAGACCGGGGCGGGGCTCCCGTAACGATGCGCTCGGCGAGGCGTTCGATCGAATCTACGTACCGGTATTCGCGTTCGGGAGACTGCGACGGGACGCTCGCGTACTCCCGTCCGACTCGGCCGAATCGGACGTCGTCGGCTTCAGTCCCCATCGCGCCGGTTCCTCGGAGGTACAGCGACCCGTCGTCGCCGTGTAACTCCAGCCCGTAGAACTCCCGGCTGCGGTGGGGCGCATAGAGACTGGCGGTGAGCCGGACGGTCGGCCCGGACTCGAAGGCGAGCGTCGCCTCGATGTGACTCGGCGTTGAGGGCCGCCTTGTCTCGCGGTCGGGCCAAACGTCGAGCCGGTCGGCGACGCGGACGCGCTCAACGGGGCCGAACCACGAGATCAAGAGCGCGAGCGGGTAGACCGACCCGTCGTACAGCGGGCCAACCTCGAGAAAGGAGTCCGGAGTGTCGTGCCAGTCGGTGACGCGGCCGACGTGAGCGTGGGCGTACCCGAGCCGGACAGTTCCGAGCCGGCCGTCCGCGACGAGCCGCCCCGCACGGCGCTGTGCGGGGGCCCGCGTGGTACCGGGCGCACAGTCGAGCGCCAACCCGCGCCGTCGCGCCGTCGCCACCAGTTCCCCGGCGACGTCGGCGTCGAGCGCCAGCGGTTTTTGAGAGTAGACGTGTCGGTCGGCTTCAAGCGCCGTCCGCGTCACCGGCGCGTGGGCGGCGTGGCTCGTCAGGTTCACTACCAGTGGAGCGTCGATCGCTCCGAGCGCCCGGTCGAGATCGGTGAAGGACGGACAGCCGTGCTTGTCGGCCAGCGCCGCCGCGCGTTCGGCGTCAAGATCGCAGACACCGGCCAACGAGAGCGAACTTGTCTCCAAGCCAGCGGCGTACTCGGGGGCGATGGCACCCGCCCCTACGAACAGACAGTTCACGGCCATATGCGCGGCGTCGAGACACATATGTGTCCCGGCGACGGCGTTTAGTTGACTGACGGCGAATACCGGGTATGACCGAACCGGGGATGGGCCGCCTCGGCACCGCCTACCTGCGGTGCATTCAGGCCATCGGGCGGCAGGTACCCTACGGCACCAACGCCTTCGACCGCGAGTGGGACGTCCTCGTCGTCCTCGATGCCTGCCGCGCCGACGCGTTACGCGAGGTGACCCCCGATGTGGGATTTTTAACGGACGTCGGGACCGTCCGATCGGTCGGCAGTTCCTCCTCGGAGTGGCTCGAAAACACGTTCAATGGCCGCGAAGCGACTGCCCGGACAGCGATGGTGACGGGCAACACGTGGACGGATCGGTACCTCGATGCCGACTCCTTCGATGTCCTCGACGAGGTCTGGAAGTACGCCTGGGACGACGACCTCGGCACAGTCCCGGCGTCGCCGATCACGGACCGCGCGATCGCGACGGCCCGCGAGCGAGATCCAGACAGGTTAGTCGTCCACTACATGCAACCGCACCACCCGTTTGTCCCCGATCCACTCGCGGGCGACGACGGCATGGCCCGCACGAGCAGCCACAGCAGCGACGCGAACCCATGGGTGTCCCTCCGACGCGGCGAGATGTCGCCCGACCGCGTCCGGGGGGCTTACCGGGCGAACCTGCGATACGTCCTCGAGGAAGTCGGGACGCTCGTAGAGAACATCGACGGCCGGATCGCGGTCACCGCCGACCACGGCAACCTCTTCGGGGAGTGGGGGCTCTACGGCCACCCGATGCATACCCCAGTTCCCGCCCTACTCGCGGTCCCGTGGGCGGAAACGACGGGGAAGGATCGGGGAACACATACGCCGACGCTCGATCCCCCTGAACCGCTTCCGGTGGGTCGCGTGTACGGGGCCGAAACCGACGAGGAACGCCTCGCCGCGCTCGGGTATCTATAACTACTACCTATGAGACCGGTACGCGTAGTTTTTAGTTCGATAGCCTGCATCTATATCCCGTGAATCCCCAGAGGAAGCGCCAACACATCCGACCTCGATCTGATGTCCCTCCGACCACGCTCGGGCCGACACTCCCCGGACGACGTGAGACGCGATGACCCGCCGGGCGGTATGTTTCACCGGGCCAAAGTCGGTCGAGGTTCGAACTGAACCGGTCCCCGAACCGGGGCCCGAAGAGGTGTTGGTTCGGGCCGAGCGCTCAGGTGTCAGCCCGGGCACCGAGATGCTGTTGTACCGCAACGAGGCGCCTCCGGAGCTGTCGGCCGACGAGACTATCGAGGCGCTTTCGGGTACGTTCTCGTACCCGCTTCGATACGGCTACGCCGTGGTCGGCCGGGTGACGGCCGTCGGCGAGGCGGTCGAGGCGGAATGGCTTGACCGTCAGGTGTTCGCGTTCAACCCCCACGAGAGCCACTTTGTCGCCGATCCGGAGGCGCTGATCCCAACCACGCTCCCGCCCGAGCAGGCGATCTTCATCCCCAACGTCGAGACGGCGGTCAACTTCGTCATGGACGGGCGGCCGCGAATCGGCGCCCGTGTCGTGGTGTTCGGCCAAGGTCCCGTCGGGCTGTTGACGACCGCCCTGCTCGCGGAGTTCCCGCTCGCGGAACTCGTCACCGTCGATTACTACCAAACCCGGCGGGCGATTTCGGAGTCGCTCGGCGCCGATCGGTCGGTCGCGCCGGGGGAACTTGACGCGGCGTTGGAGGCGAACGCCGACCTCGTGTACGAACTCTCGGGGAACCCGGAGGCGCTTGACGACGCTATCGACGTTGCGGGCTACGCGGGACAGGTCGTTGTCGGGTCGTGGTACGGCACGAAGGACGTGACACTCGATCTCGGGGAGTCCTATCACCGGAGCCACGTCCGGATCCGGAGCAGCCAGGTGAGTCGCATCGATCCGGACCACGCCGACCGGTGGGACAAGGACCGCCGACTGGATGTCGTCTGCTCGTGCGTGCGGCAAAACGACCTCTCGTCACTCGTGACCCACACGTTCGACGTCGAGCGTGCGGCCGAGGCCTACCGGTTGCTTGACGAGCGACAGGACGAGGCCGTACAGGTCGTATTTAAGTACGACTGAGCAGGGGTGCATACTCCTCTCGTTCTCCCTCGATTCCAACTAATCGAGAGCACATATCTCTAACTCTACTGAGGCCATCTGACGCCGCCTCCCCCTCTTGTTGGCCTCCGGCTTTAGGTGCCTGCCGCCCGTTGTCTATCATATGTACTCGACGACAGTATCGACGGACTTCGTCGCACAGCATTTCCTTACTGTCCCGAACCCGGGGCCGGAGGGGGAGCCACACTCGCATCACTTCGAGATCGAGATGACGTTCCGCGGCCCCGAACTGAACGAGTACGACTACCTCGTCGATATCGACGACGCGGACGCCGCGCTCTCCGAGTTGGCCGACCGCTACCGCGACGAGTTGCTCAACGACTGCCCGGCGTTCGAGGGGTACAACCCGAGTGTCGAGCGCTTCGCGCGGGTTGTCTTCGAGCGCGTGACTGACGCTGTGGACGACGACACGGTAACAGAACTCGCCGTGACGGTCTGGGAGGACGACACCGCTGCCGCCACATACGACGCGTCGGTATGAACGTCGGTCTGACGCTGTACGGCGATATCGACAGCCGTTCGGGCGGCTTCCGCTACGATCGAAAACTTGTCGAGGGGCTCCGCCGAGCCGGCGACACCGTCGACATCGTCGAACTTCCCTGGCGGGACTACGGCCGCGGTCTGCTCGACAACGCCTCCCGACGACTCCGGGAGCAACTCCAGGTTGACGTCGACGTCATGCTACAGGACGAACTCGCCCACCCCTCTCTGGTTCGAACGAACCGTCATCTCTCCTACCCGGTCGTCAGCGTCGTCCACCACCTGCGAGCGAGCGAATCCCGGCGGCTCTCGCCGGTGTATCGCGCGGTCGAGCGCCGGTACCTCGAAACCGTCGACGGGGCAGTGTGTAACAGCTCGGCCACCCAAGGCGTCGTCACCGGCCTCGGTGTCGATCCCGAATCGACCGTCGTTGCGCCGCCGGCCGGGGATCGGTTCGCCCCCGATATCGACGGGGAGACGATCGATCGTCGGTCGCGTGAGCGGCCCCTGCAAATCGTCTTCGTCGGCACCGTCACGCCTCGAAAGGGGCTGACGACGCTCATCGATGGGCTGGCTGATTCCAGCACCGAGGCGGAACTGACCGTCGTTGGTCGACCGGCCGACGAGGCGTACATTGACACCGTCCGGCGTCGCGTCCGGGACCACGACCTCGGCGAACGCGTTCGGATAGCCGGTGAACTGTCCGACGAGGCGCTTTCAGCCACACTCCGATCGAGCCACGTCCTTGCCGTCCCCTCCCAGTACGAGGGGTTCGGCATCGTCTATCTCGAGGGGATGAGCTTTGGCCTGCCCGCGATCGCTTCGCGGGCCGGCGGGGCGGCCGAGGTCGTCGCCGACGGTGAGACGGGGATACTCGTCGATCCGGACGCCTCGGACGCGGTCGCGGCGGCGATAGCACGGTTCGCGGCTGACCCCGACCGACTGGCCGCGATGGGGCGGGCCGCCAGGCGACGCTACGAGCGCCACCCGGACTGGACGGAGACGACGGCCCGCGTCCGTCGCCTACTTCGTACGGTCCTCGCCGACGAGGTGCCAGCATGAGAGATGACTTTCGGCGGTACCTCCGGGCGAAGCGCACCGTCGACGACCGCGCGCTCGATCGCCGCCTCGTCGGGATACTCCGCGATCGGCTGGCCGAGCGGGCCGACGCCGGCGAGGGACCGATCCGCGTTCTTGAGGTCGGCGCGGGCATCGGGACGATGCCCGCCCGCCTTCTCGAGTGGGACGTGCTGCCGCCAGGAGAGATCCGATACGTCGCTCTCGATGTCGACGCCAACAACGTTGACGCCGTCGGATCGCATCTGCGGTCCTGGGCCGCCGACCGTCACGCGTCGGTATCCGGCGGCAACACGCTCGAAATCGAGTATTCGGGCCGACACGTCGAACTCGAGACAGTCGCAGGCGAGGCCGTCGCCTACGCCGATCGAATGCCGGGCGCATTCGACGCCCTCGTCGGCGCGGCGCTGCTCGATGTTCTCGAGCTAGACGGGCTCGGAACGCTGCTCGGCGCGCTCGAACCGGGCGGGCTCTGCTACTTCCCGATCACCTTTGACGGGGGGACGCGGTTCCGGCCGGGCCACCCGGTCGACCGGGCGATAGAGCAGCACTATCACGAGCATATGGATGCGAAACCGGGCGGCAGCAGCCGGGCGGCCGGGGACGTTCTCGAACGGCTCCGGGGGATCGAGGGCGCACGGCTCCTCGGCGCCGCCGGGTCCGATTGGGTTGTTCGTCCGGTTGACGGCGAATACCCCGCTGATGAGGCGTACTTTCTTCGGTGCATCCTCGACACTGTCGAGGCAGCGGTCGGCGAGGTGGCCGGGGACGCGTTTCGGGCCGATCTTGAGGGGTGGCTCAACTGTCGACGCGAGCAGCTTGAGGCCGATGAGTTGCTGTATCTCACCCACCAACTCGACCTGTTAGGGCAGGTCCAGGGGTCGGCCGCCGGCGAGTGAGAACCGGGCTTCGATCGAATGCTAACAGTTAACAGGGTTCGCGAAGATTATCAAGCCGATTCGTATGCCCGTCTCCGTTAATGTCCGGGACGCGATCCAGTTGCCGTCCGACACGATCCAGTTTCTCATCCGGGAGATCCGCAAGCGGTTCTTTGCCGGAGACCCGCCCTCGGGGCGGCACCTCCTCGTCGAAGCGCCCCTCGAAGAGATCGAAGCCGCTCTCGGCCGGCAGTCATACGCGCCGAACTGGGAGTTCTCCTACTACAAACGCGGCGAAGTGCTCAACCTCGCTCGCGTCGTTCACGAGGAGCGAACCGCCAAGGGGCGAACCTACGAGTGGTGGCAGACACACGTCAGAGGGTGGGACCGGCCCGACGGGATCGCACTCCACGGTCACTGGGAACTCGAACCCACCGAACGCGCCAACGACCATCTCGAAGGGGTCGGGTTCGACGCCAAGCGCGGGATGGCAAACCTACAGGACGCACTGGAGCGCTCGGCGCTGTCGTACACCGAAGTCGAGATCGATCGGTGAACTCAACCGCGCTCGCAACGCCGGCGAGTCCCCCTCCCCTGGACCGAGGACTGACTACGCCGACCGTCTGACCCACCGGAGGACGAACAGCGTCGCCTCGAAGAGCCCGATCATCGTCCCAGCGACCAGTATCGGCGCCATCCCCGTCGGGTCTGGGCTGAAGAGGAACGCGATCCCGAGGAATGCCCCCCAAAAGTACAGCCGCTTTGCGGCCAACCACGCGCGGGTCGTCAGCCCCATCATGATCGCGAGCATCACGAACAGTGGGATCTGGAAGACGGCGGCGAAAAGCCCCATCATCAACACGATGAGATCGAACGTGTCCGTCAGTCCGAAGGCGATTACAGCGGCGTCTTGAGAGTACGTCAGGAAGTAAGTAAAGATCGCCGGCAGGATGAGAAAGTACGCGAACAGCACGCCGAAGACGCCCAACACGAGACTTGCCGGGACCGAGGCGAGATAGTAACGACGCTCCTTCGGATAGAGCCCCGGGCGCATGAAGAGGTAGGTCTGATAGACGAAGACCGGAAGGCCGACGACGAACCCCGCGAGCGTCGCGATCTTCAGCCGTGCGAGGATGAGCCCGAGGGGATGATACACTCGCGGGCGGGCGATATCTCCGCCGGGGAGAACGGAGTACCACAGGAAGTTGATAATCCGCTCACCGAACGGAAAGACGACCCCCGAGATGATCGCCATCACGACGAGGACGATACCGAGCCGATAGACCATCTCCTCGATGTGGTCCGCAAGCGGCATTTCCTCGTCGCTCTTGGGACCCTCGCCGACCAACCCATCGTCGGCATCGTAGCTCCCGTCGGCAGTCTCTGCCATTATCGACTGTCGGACGCCGGCGTTTGTAAGCTTTCTCTCTCGACCAGTCGGAGACGGCCGCGATCCCGGTTGAACGGAAAAGGTTGATAACAGCGAACGAAGTACATCCCGATGTGTCCAGCGCCGTAGACGACGATGTCGCCCGGACGGTGTCGGAGGGCCGCGCGCACCTCGGCACGTTGCTTCGAGCCGCACAGAAACACCTCCAGAAGGTGTTTATCGTCTTCTTGATCGGATTTCTTGGAGTGTTCACTGCGCTACGGCTCTACATTTGGGACATCCTCAAACAGGACCTGAACGCCCACCCCGATATCGTGGTCGTCGCCATCACGCCCTTTGAGGTCATCCTCCTGCAGGCGAAGATTGGGCTGGTGTCAGGCGTCATCATCATGCTGCCGGCGCTCGCGTACTTCGGCCGGGACTCGCTGAAGAACCGCGGTCGGTGGCCGGAGAACCTTCCCCGCTGGAAGGGGGTTGGCTTCGGCCTCGTCAGCGCGGGGCTGTTCGTGGGTGGCGTCGCCTACGCGTATCATCTCTTCTTCCCGATCATGTTTGCCTTCCTCGCCGACAACGCCGTCGGCGCGGGTTTTGAGCCGACGTACTCAATCTCGATGTGGGCGCAGTTCGTGTTCTTGCTCTCGCTGTCGTTTGGGCTGGCGGCGCAACTGCCGCTGTTTATGAGTACGCTCTCGTACACTGGGATCGTCCCCTACGAGACGTTTCGCGACAAGTGGAAGTACGCCGTCGTCGCCATCTTCGGCTTCGGCGCGCTGTTCTCACCGCCCGACCCGTTCACCCAGATCATGTGGGCGGTGCCGCTTGTCGTGCTGTACGGCATCTCGCTGTATCTCTCCAAGATCGTCGTCACGACCAAGCGCTCCCGCGAGTCGATCGATCTCCGGCGGACGGCCGCCGAACGCTGGAACGTCCTCGTCGCGTTGTTCGTCCTCGGTGTTGGTTCGATCTACGCCTTCTACACCTACGGAGGGGCCACGGCTGTCAACGATCTGCTCGCCGCAGTCGGATCGCAGTACCGGATTCTCCCCCCCAGAGCGGGGTACGGCATCGCCGAAACGATGTATCTCGCCGTTGTCGGGTCGATCTACGGTCTCGTCTTCGCGGCGTTCGGGCTCGCGTACTCCGTCTACGACGGCTTAGAGGAGCCTGAACCGGATTTCTCGCGGCTCGATCCCGAGGAGATCGATGTGGCCGATCTTGATCTTGCGGGCATCCGATCGGTCCCGGCCGCGGTCTTCACCGAAATGGACGAGGACGAGGCAGTCGGCCTCGCCGGGGCCGCGATGGAGCAAGACGACCCCGATCGCGCCCAAGCGATCCTCGATCGGTTCGACGAGGCCGAGGCGGCCGCTGAGGAGGCATCTGAGGACGAGGGGACGACCGGAGACGAAAACATCCCGCCGCGAGCGGAGCGCGGCCAAGGCCAGCATACCGAAGAGGTTGCCGGGGCCGGGACCGCCGCGAGAAACCAGCGGGAACACCGTGAGGATCTCCCGCGGCAAGCGGACACGAGCGGGGGCGAGACCGCCGGAGCCGAAGCGGAGACAGGCGGCCGGAGCCTCGCGGAGCGGAGCGCCGGCGCGCTCGACGTGTTCAGCGACGACGATGTCGACGAGGACGACATCGGCGGGTACGCGTACGATATAAAGTTCATCCTCGACAGCATCACCTCGAAGTCGTTCCGCCTCGTCGGCGTGTTCGCGGCCGTCATGGCCGGTACGTTCTTTATACTGTATCAGGGCGGGATCGGCATCCTCCACGAGCGTTTTGTCAGCGGGATGCCATCGGAGTTCGCCGCCGAGCAGGTCTCGATCGTCACGCTGCATCCGGTCGAGGCGCTCATCTTCATGATCAAGGTCTCGGTGATATTCGGGGTCGCCTCGACACTGCCGCTGTTGTTGTATTACGCGTGGCCGGCGCTGAAAGACCGCGGTCTCGCCCGCGGCGACCGGCGTGTCCTCCTCGTGTGGGGCGGAAGCCTGTTGACGGCGATGCTGCTCGGCAGCCTGCTTGGCTTTCTCTACATCGCGCCGGCAGCCATCTCGTGGCTCGCCTCCGACGTGCTGGACGCCGGGATGGTGATCGCCTATCGGATCAGCAACTACGGCTGGATGATCTTCTTTTTCACCGTCGGGATCGGCATCCTCGTGATGGTCCCGGTCACGATGCTTCTGTTCCACCAGGGCGGGATCGTCCCCTACGGCATCTTCCGGACGCGGTGGCGGGAGTTCGCTATCGCCGTCCTCGCGGCCGGGGCGTTCCTCTCGCCGCGGGGAATCTTCACAATGTTCCTGCTCGGGGTGCCGATCATCGCCGCCTACGGCATCGGGCTCGGTTCGCTCTGGCTGTACACGCTCGGCGGCAGACGGGCTCCCGACACCCCGGAGCCAGCCGACTGAGCCGCCCCGATCGTACCAGGCCCGAAGCGTCTCCAGCGGGTCCTCGGATCGTCATCTTCGATTGTCAACGCGATATCACCGCTCTATCACTCGGCGGTGCTCTTGTGATCCCCCAGACGGATCGCCACGGCCGGCATGATCACGGCGTAGCCGAACAGCATAACCGAGAGCCACCAGCTTCCCCCGGAATGGAGGGCTGCAAGCTACGGACCGGTGACGATCACGGCGGCGATTCCGGCTGCGCTCTCGCGGAGCCGGTAGCGTCGGTCACACCGATCGTACGGGTCGTCCCGAACTTATGTTCCTACGGGCCCGACGGTCGGTATGGCGACAGTCAGCGAGACGTACATAGAGAACCGCCAGCGGGTCCAGCCGACGGACACGAACAACTACACGTCCGCCCATGGTGGCAACGTCGTCAAGTGGATGGACGAGGTCGGCGCGATGTCCGCGATGCGACACGCCGGCGAGACCTGCGTTACCGCCCGGATCAATGGGTTGGACTTCGAGCGGCCGGTCCCCCAGGGCGACACCTGCGTCATTGAAGCGTACGCCTACGAGGCCGGTCAAACGAGCGTCCGGATCCGCCTGCGCGCGTTTCGAGAGAACCCACGAACCGGCGAGTGCGAGCGAACCACCGACTCGTACTTCGTCTTCGTCGCGGTCGACTCGGAGGGAACCCCGACGCCGGTTCCGGACCTAGAAATCGGGTCTGAGCGGTGTGAGCGCCTCCGATCGGAGGCGCTATCGAACGATCCAGAGAGGTAACGAAGTGACACCGGTGTAACCGGATACTTTTGCCGGACGGGTACAAACTGCCGGTGGTATGAGTGAAACTGACACGGACGTACTCGTCGTCGGGGGCGGCCCGGCCGGACTGAGCGCGGCCCTCTTTGTACAAAAGAACGGGCTGGAAACGGTCTGTCTCGACACCGACGAAACGTGGATGCAAAAAGCGCATCTGTTCAATTACCTCGGGATCGGGTCAGTCGATGGCTCGGCGTTCATGGAGACCGCCCGCTCGCAGGTCGATAGCTTCGGCGTCGACCGCATTGAGGCAGAGGTAAACGACCTGAACGAGACGGATGAGGGGTTCGCGGCCAAAACTGACGGGGACTCGTACGCCGGGCGCTACGTCGTGTTGGCAACGGGGGCGGCCCGCGACCTCGCCGAGTCGCTCGGTTGTGCGTTCGACGGCGATGTCGTCGACGTTGGGGTCACGATGGAGACGAGCATTGAGGACGCCTACGCGACGGGCGCGATGGTTCGGACGGAAGAGTGGCAAGCGATCATTTCGGCGGGTGACGGCGCGGCAGCCGCGCTGAATATCCTCTCGAAGGAGAAGGGCGAGCACTTCCACGATTTCGACGTGCCGGCCGACGCCGACGCGGTGTTCGGCGCGATGGGCGGGGAGTGACGCCCCTAGCCTGAGTCCCCGAACCTACCCGCCGAATCGGGACGCGTCACAGACGGCGGCAATATTGTGTAGACTGTACAAACACTTATCAGTGTCCGGTGGATACTACAGATAGATATGGCGGACGCAATGAGCGAGTATCTCAAACAGGACATGCAGTGCGAAGGGCTCCTCGAGTGTATCCACGGCCTGAAGGGCCTTGACAGGGAGATCTTCCAAGTGTTGACGGATCGCTCGGAGCCGCTCACCGTCGATGAAATCGCCGCCGAGGTCGACCGCGAGCGCTCAACGGCGTACCGGTCGGTTCAGCGGCTCCTCCAGAGCGGGTTTGTACAGAAAGATCAGATCAACTACGATCAGGGCGGTTACTACCACGTCTTCCGGCCCACCGACCCCGACGAGATCGCGGACGATATGCAGCGGATGCTCAACGATTGGTACGCGAAGATGGGCCAGATGATCGGGGAGTTCCGCGATAAGTACGGCAGGGCCATCGAAGAGCCCCCTGCCGCGCCCGCCGAGAACTGACCCCCTCGGCCCGCCGGACAGAGCGTCCGCCCCTCCCGTGGATTTGCTCGCTGCCTGTCGCGCTCCTCTTGCGAATCAATTATATTTCCCGTACACGGCCTGCTGCAAGCTCTTTCCTACACGGCTTGCCACGATGGCTCGTACGATCGTGACGTTGATTATACGCTGACCATCGGATCGCCCTTGGGGCGGGTCCCAATGTTAACAGTATTGTAATTTGCACACAATCGAACCCGCGATTATTTATTATATAAATATTATACGATGATATATGTAATTCACCGATACCTTGATCCCCCAACCATGAGGTCTGCCTCTCGGCGTTCACGGTCTCGCACTCCACGGTTCGTCGCGTTGCTCCCCCACCGTTCGCGTTTCCGATATTCCTCGCTACTGTTTGGAGTATCGCTCTCCTCGCGGCTCACTCCGTTCGCCGTTCGGGCTTTCAAGACCTTCCACTGTCACTCAAAATCTCGCTTCCAAAGGAACAATGATTTAAACACAGCGACGGAACAGTCCTCTACTATGGGCAAGAAGTCGAAGGCAAAAAAGAAGCGGCTTGGGAAGCTGGAACAGCAGAACAACCGCGTCCCCGCGTGGGTCATCATGAAGACCGACCGCGACACGCTGCGCAATCACAAGCGCCGCAACTGGCGCCGGAGCGACACGGACGAATGAGCGCCGAATTCGACGAGCGCGTCATGACCGTCCCGCTTCGGGACGTCCTCGCCGGCTCGAACACCGACCGCGCGGACAAGGCAATGAGCCTCGTCCGATCGCACCTTGCACAGCATTTTAACGTCGAGGAAGATGCGGTCCGACTGGACCCCTCGATCAACGAGTCGGTTTGGGAGCGCGGCCGGTCGAACCCGCCGCGAAAGCTTCGCGTCCGGGCGGCTCGCTTCGAGGAAGAGGGCGAGGCCGTCGTCGAAGCAGAGACCGCATAACGTGCTCCGCGCGGCGCTCTCCGGGTCCGCCTACGTCGGTGTTTTCGGCCGGGCGACCGACGACTGCCTGCTCGTCCGTCCGGACATAGAGGACTCTCTTCGCGATGAGTTCGAAGCCGAACTCGACGTGCCGGCCGTGCCGACGACCGTTGCCGGATCCGGTACTGTCGGCGCGCTCGCAGTTGGCAACGAGAACGGACTGCTCGTCAGCGAACGCGTCACCGACCGTGAGCGCAACCGCATCGAGGATGCCACCGATCTTTTGATCGGGGAGTTGCCCGGTCGAATCAACGCCGCCGGCAACGTCGTCCTCGCGAACGACCGGGGCGCGCTTGTCCATCCCGACCTCTCCCGGGACGCCGTGCGAGCGGTGGGCGATACGCTCGATGTCCCCGTCGAGCGCGCGGAGGTCGCCGGCGTCCGGACCGTCGGAACCGCCGCCGTGGTAACTGAAAACGGCGTTCTCTGTCACCCCAAAACGACCGACGAGACGCTCGATTTCCTCGAGGATCTCTTCGGCGTCTACGCCGACATCGGGACGATCAACTACGGCGGCCCGCTCGTCGGCTCCGGGTTGATCGCGAACACTAACGGTTACATCGCTGGCGATGAAACGACCGGACCGGAGTTGGGGCGCATCGAGGACGCGCTCGGCTACATCGACTAGTGAAGCGCGCCTAACGGTAGCCCAGTTTGTGTCGCAGGTCATGCTGCTCTGGGACGCGCATTCTGTTCGGGAGTCGTGTGTCCTACAGTCCCCCGCAAAGGGTGTGCGTTCGCAACGGACATCCGACCCGCTTTTTTTAAATCACAGTCCTTGAGTGTCGTTTCCATGCAGGAATCAGATACCGACAAGCGTGGAACGGTTGCAGTGCTGGAGCGGCTCTGCTCACAGGGTAACAAACAGGCGTGTCAAACACTTTCGACGATGTGCGAGGACGGAACGGAGACGGCCTGTCGGTCGGTTTCCACCGAATCATAGTCCCTCTACGTTGATGGCTCCGTTCCGCAAATATCAAATAGCCGCTTTCCGAACCCGTAGATGATATAATTATGGCCAGGCCAGAGGTTCTGGATCGAATCAAAGGGGCCGAAAGCGAGGCTGACGAGATGATCGCTGACGCCGAAGAAGAACGCGAGGCTCTGATCGCGGAGGCGCGAGAGGAGGCCGACCAAATCCATCAAAAAGCCCGCACCGAAGCACAGGAGCTGAAAGAGGCCCGTTTAGAGGAAGCACGGGAGGAAATAGAGGCTGAACGGGACGAGATTCTCGCGAAGGGTCAAGAGGAACGCGAGGCGCTCGAAGAACGTGCGCAGGAAAAACACGGCGAGGTGGTCGAATACACGGTCGAGTTGTTCAAGGAGGCGGTGCATGCTCAGACCTGAGCGGATGAGCCGGATCTCGGTCACGGGATCCAAGCGTGTGATGGACGATGCTATCGAAGCCATCCACGATCAGAACCTGTTGCACGTCACCGAGTACGACGGTACCTGGGAGGGGTTCAATCCGGGGGATCCGGTCGAAGGCGCGGAGGAAGCCGCGGAAAAGCTCGTTACCGTCCGTGCTCTTCAGAGTACCCTCGGTGTTACCGAGGATGACGCTCGAGCGCGTATCATCGGCGACGATGAGCTTGAGTCGGAACTTGAGGAGACCCGTCAGCGCGTCAACGAACTCGATGACCGACGGACGGGCTTGGAGGATGAACTGCGCGAGATCGAGGACAGCATCGAGACCGCTCGTCCGTTCGCGGAGTTGGAACTCGACCTCGATCTGTTCGCCGGATACGATTCACTGACCGCGGCGGTCGGCGAAGGCAACGCCGACGAGATCCGGGCAGCGCTCGATGACGCGGACGCGGTTGAGGAGTACGAACTCTTCGTGGAGGACCCGTACCTCGCTCTCTTTGTCTACCCGCGGATCGATATACAGGACGCCCTCGTTGGCGTGTCGTTCACCGAGTACGAGGTCCCGGAAGTCGGTGCCGAAGACGAGGCGACGAGCCCCGAGGACTATATCGAAGACCTCCAGCACCGACAGCAGCAGATCAGATCAGAACTCGAGACCGTCGAAAGCGAAGTCGAAGACGTCCGCCACGAGGTCTCGAGCTTTCTGCTCGCTGCCGAGGAAAAGCTCGCGATCGAGGTTCAAAAACGGGAGGCGCCGCTGACATTCGCGACAACCGAGAGCGCCTTTATCGCCGAGGGCTGGGTTCCGACCGAACGACGCTGGGATATCGAAGACGCGCTCGAGGACGCTGTCGGCGATCACGTCGAGGTTGAAGAACTCGAACGCGCATCCTACAATGAGGATGGCCACGCTCACGATCGCCAGTCGGTCGACGAAAGTGGCCGCGGCGAAGCGGTCGCCACCGACGGTGGCGCGGAGATGAGCGGCGGCAAACCGCCGGTCATACAGAGCAATCCCGATCCGGTAAAACCGTTTGAGACACTTGTCGGCGTTATAAACCGGCCGAGCTACGACGAGGTCGATCCGACGCTGATCCTGTTTTTGACTTTTCCGGCGTTCTTCGGGTTCATGATCGGTGATCTCGGATATGGAATCCTCTACGTCGTACTTGGATATCTGCTGATGAGCCGGTTCGAATCCGACGCGATCCGATCACTCGGCGGCGTCGGCGTCGCAGCCGGTATTTTCACCGGCGTGTTTGGCGTGTTGTACGGCGAGTTCTTCGGACTCCACCAGCTCGGCGAGATCGTCTGGGGCGGTAGTCCGCCGATCCACAAGGGGCTGACCCCGACCCACGCCAACTACGCGATCGGGTGGCTCGTCGTGAGCCTGCTGATCGGAATGGTCCACCTCGCCGTTGGCTGGATGATCGACTTCTATCAGAACCTCTCGCACGGTGTCGGCGATGCGGTACTTGAGAGCGGCTCGTGGCTGCTGATGATGTTCGGCCTGTGGGCGTGGGTCTTCGCTGACGCGCCGCCGACCGGTGCGGCACCGGATCTGCTCACCACTGCCGAAAGCGGCGTCTTCGCTGGCCATCCGTTCGCGCTCGGGTTTACCGGCTTCGACCCCATCATCGGGTTTGCGGGACTCGCCTTGTTCGTTCTTGGCTTCGCGCTGCTCGTCGCCGGCGAGCCGATCGAGGGCGTCGAGTTCCTGAACGTGCTCGTGAACGTGCTTTCCTACACCCGGATCGCTGCAGTGCTGCTCGCGAAGGCCGGGATGGCCTTCGTGGTCAATCTGCTCGTCTTCGGTGTGTACGTCACCGAAGAGACTCACGGCGGCGAGACGGTTGACGCCTGGCACTTCGGTCTGGGCGGGATGCCGGAGGGTGCCGGAACGATGTTCCACGGCCACGAGGTCGTCGAAATCATGTCTCCCGGCCTGGTCCACGGCGGTATCGCGGCCGTGCTCGTCGGCGCCCTCGTTCTCGTTATCGGGCACCTGCTCGTGCTCGCACTCGGTGTCACGAGTGCCGGGCTTCAGGGAGTTCGTCTCGAGTACGTGGAGTTCTTCGGGAAATTCTACGAAGGAGGGGGCAAGGAGTATCGGCCATTCGGCCACGATCGGACCTACACGACCGAGGACTGACGTCGAGGCATACCCCTCGAAGCGCGTATTTTTCGAACACTCGGCAACCACCTGTACGGGCCCGTATGCGATGGAAGACACATCGCTTGACTGTATTTGAGAAGCTTTATGAGCACTGTAGGAACATATGAAATCGTTCGGAAACAAGTCGACCAACAAAAACCAATACATATGATAGAACTTGCTACGGAAGTTGGTAGTGTTGCACCGGTACTTCAAGCAGGCGCGGAAGGCGGTCCGGCCCTGACGGCGCCCGGCGCGGCCGCACTGGCGGTCGGTCTTGCCGCGCTCGGCGCAGGGATTGCCGAGCGTGGTATCGGCGCTGCGGCCATGGGCGCTATCGCGGAGAACGAGGATCTCTTCGGCCGAGGGCTGATTATGACTGTCCTGCCGGAGACGCTCGTTATTCTAGCGCTTGTCGTCGTCTTCGTCGTCTAAACCGCACTCAATTTTCCAAACAATGAGTCTTGATACGGTCGTAGAGGACATTCGAGACGAAGCCCGCGCACGTGCGAACGAGATCAAATCAGAGGGGGAAGAACGTGCCGACGAGATCGTCTCCGAGGCGAAACGCGACGCCGAAGAGATCCGCCAGCAGGCTGAACGCGATGCCGAACGGCGGATCGAGCAGGAGCGCGAACAGAGGATCTCCGGTGCAAAGCTTGAGGCAAAGCAGGAGCGCCTCGATGCTCGGCGTGAAGTCATCGAAGAGGTCCGCGAGGACGTCGAAGCACGGATCGCCGCCATCGACGGCGATGAGCGTGCGGAACTGACTCGGACGCTTCTGGATGTCGCAGCCAAAGAGTTCAGCGACGCGAACGTCGTTCATGTCCACGGCCGGGCAGACGACGAAGAACTGCTGGAGGCAATCCTCGAAGACTACGACGGCTTTGATCTCGGCGAATCGATCGAGTGTCTCGGCGGCGTCGCTGTCGAGGCCGAAGAGTCCCGAGTTCGCGTGAGCAACACGTTCGACTCCATCCTAGAAGAGATCTGGGACGATAACCTGCGCGAAATCAGCGCACGGCTCTTCGAAGAATGAGCGTCAAAACCGAAGGAAGTTCGAACTACGAATACGTCACTGCGCGAGTCCGATCGCGACGGGCGAAGCTATTCGACGAGGACGACTATCGAAAGTTGGTACGTATGGGCCCGAGCGAAATCGCTCGGTTCATGGAGGAAACCGAGTACGAGGCCGAGATGAACGCGCTGGGTGCGCGTCACTCGGGTATCGACCTCGTCGAGTACGCGCTCAACAGGAACCTCGCAAAGCACTTCGACGATCTACTAACGTGGTCCGATGGCCCCCTGTACGGATACGTCGCAAACTACCTCCGGAAGTTCGATACCTGGAACGTCAAAACGGTCATTCGCGGCATCTACACCGACGCGGATCGTGAGAGTATTCAGGACGACCTGATCCGGACCGGCGAGTTCTCCGAGCGGTCTCTCGACCGCCTGGTCGACGCGACGAGCATCGAAGAGGTAGTCGATCTGCTGGAAAACACCATCTTTGCGGATCCACTCAACGAGGCCTTCTCGGACTACGAGAGCCAAGACGTGCTCGTACCGCTGGAAAACGCGGTCGACCGCGCGTTTTATTCGCACCTGATGGACAATATCGGGACCCCGGAGCCGGACACGCCGACGGCCCTGTATCGGGAGTTTCTGCAGGCAGAAATCGACTTCCGAAACGTTCGGAACGCGCTTCGCATCGCCCGCAGTAATGCCGACATCGATCCTGCGGCGTACTTCATGGACGGTGGGCGGCTGTTCCGCGCAGACGAGTTGCGACAACTCGTATCGAACACCGACGAGTTGGTCGAGCGCATTCGGGAGAGCACCTATGGTGACGATCTCGTCGAGGCACTCGAAAGCCTCGAGGACATCGACAGCCTCATTCAATTCGAGCACGCGCTCGATACCGCGCTGTTGGAGTACTCCGAAAAGCTCTCGAATCGGTATCCGCTGTCGGTCTGCCCGGTACTCTCGTACATTCTCGCGAAGGAACGCGAAACCGATAATATCCGGGCGATCGCACGTGGACGGGAAGCCGGGCTTTCCGTCGAAGAGATCGAAGAGGAACTGAGAGCATGAGCGAGGAAATCGCCGTCGTCGGCAGTCCGGATTTCACGACCGGCTTTCGCCTCGCAGGCGTCCGCCGGTTCGAGAACGTGCCGGTCGATGAAAAAGCGGAGCGCCTTGACGACGCCGTTACGTCGGCGCTCGATGATGAGGGCGTCGGGATCGTCGTCATGCACGACGAGGACGTTGAGCAGCTGTCACGCACAGTTCGACAACGGGTCGAAACGAGTGTCGAACCGGTCGTCGTCACGCTGGGTGGCGGGACCGGTTCGGGTAATCTGCGCGAGCAGATCAAACGCGCCATCGGCATCGACCTGATGGACGAGTAATCATGAGTCAAGCAACTGCAAGCGAAACCACAGACGAGGGCGTAATCGAGAGCGTCAGCGGTCCGGTCGTGACCGCGACCGATCTCGGTGCCCGGATGAACGACGTCGTCTACGTCGGCGAGGAAGGGCTGATGGGCGAGGTCATCGAGATCGAGGGGGACATCACCACTATCCAGGTGTACGAGGAGACGTCCGACGTCGCCCCCGGCGAACCCGTCGAGAACACGGGCGAGCCGCTCTCCGTCGATCTCGGACCGGGCATGTTGGACAGTATCTACGACGGCGTCCAGCGGCCGTTGGACGTTCTCGAAGAAAAGATGGGGGCGTTCCTCGACCGCGGTGTCGACGCACCCGGCATCGACCTCGAGAAGACCTGGGAGTTCAACCCCGAGGTCGAGGTCGGTGACGAGGTCACGTCCGGCGACGTCGTCGGGATCGTTCCCGAGACCGAGAGCATCGACCACAAGGTGTTGGTGCCGCCGGGCTACGACGGCGGCGAGGTCACCGAGATCGAGTCGGGGTCGTTCACCGTTGACGAGACAATCGCCGAACTCGACAACGGCGAGGAGATCGCGATGCGTCAGGAGTGGCCGGTTCGGGAACCCCGCCCGACGGTCGAGAAGGAGACGCCGACGACGCCGCTCATCTCTGGGCAGCGCATCTTGGACGGTCTCTTCCCGATCGCGAAGGGCGGCACTGCGGCGATTCCGGGGCCATTCGGCTCCGGGAAGACGGTCACTCAACACCAACTCGCCAAGTGGGCCGACGCGGACATCGTCGTCTACGTCGGCTGTGGCGAGCGCGGCAACGAGATGACCGAGGTCATCGAGGACTTCCCTGAACTGGAGGACCCGAAGACCGGCAAGCCGCTCATGTCCCGGACGTGTCTCATCGCGAACACGTCCAACATGCCCGTCGCGGCGCGTGAGTCCTGTGTGTATACGGGTATCACGATCGCCGAGTACTACCGCGACATGGGATACGACGTGGCACTCATGGCCGACTCCACCTCGCGGTGGGCCGAGGCCATGCGGGAGATCTCCTCGCGGCTTGAGGAGATGCCCGGCGAGGAAGGCTACCCGGCGTACTTGGCTGCCCGCCTCTCGGAGTTCTACGAGCGTGCCGGCAAGTTCCAGAACCTCAACGGCAGCGAGGGCTCGATCTCGGCGATCGGCGCTGTCTCGCCGCCCGGCGGGGACTTCTCGGAGCCTGTCACCCAGAACACGCTACGTATTGTCAAGTGTTTCTGGGCGCTGGATGCGGATCTGGCCGAACGGCGACACTTCCCTTCAATCAACTGGAACGAGTCGTACTCGCTGTACACCGAACAGCTCGATCCGTGGTGGCGCGAGAACGTCAACGAGGAGTACCCCGAAGTGCGGCAGTGGGCCGTTGACGTCCTTGACGAGGAGAGTGAGCTCCAAGAAATCGTCCAACTCGTCGGTAAGGACGCTCTGCCGGATGACCAGCAGCTGACCCTTGAGGTCGCCCGCTACATCCGCGAGGGGTGGCTCCAGCAGAACGCCTTCCACGATGTCGACACCTACTGTGAGCCCGAAAAGACCTACCTCATGTTGACCGCGATCCAGCACTTCAACGAGGAGGCCTTCGAAGCGCTCGAGGCCGGCGTCCCCGTCGAGCAGATCGTCGACGTCGAGTCAATCTCGCGGCTCAATCGGATGAACACGCAGGAAGACTTCGAGAACTACATCGACGAGCTGAAAGACGACATCGCCGACGAACTTCGGGAGCACTACTGACCATGCAAAAAGAATACAAGACAATAACGGAGATTAGCGGTCCGCTGGTGTTCGCCGACATCGACGAACCGGTCGGCTACGACGAGATGGTCGAAATCGAGACGCCGGACGGCGAGGTCCGCCGCGGACAGGTGCTCGAATCGACATCCGAATTCGTCGCGATTCAGGTGTTCGAGGGGACCTCCGGGATCGATCGTGACTCGTCGGTCCGGTTCCTCGGCGAGACGCTGCAGATGCCGCTGACAGAGGAGTTGCTCGGACGTGTCCTCTCGGGATCTGGCGAGCCGATCGACGGCGGTCCCGAGATTGAACCTGATGAGGAACGAGAGATCGTCGGCGCGGCGATCAACCCCACCGCGCGGGAGTACCCACAAGAGTTCATCCAGACCGGCGTGTCCGCGATCGACGGGATGAACACCCTAATCCGCGGTCAGAAGCTCCCCATCTTCTCGGGATCGGGGCTGCCGCACAACGATCTGGCGCTGCAGATCGCCCGGCAGGCCTCCGTCCCCGAGGAGGAAGACGAAGGCGATGAGGGCTCGGAGTTCGCTGTCATCTTCGGTGCGATGGGCATCACCCAGGAGGAGGCCAACGAGTTCATGGACGACTTCGAGCGAACCGGTGCGCTGGAGCGTTCGGTCGTCTTCATGAACCTCGCGGACGACCCCGCCGTCGAGCGGACAGTCACCCCGCGAATGGCGCTGACGACCGCCGAGTACCTCGCCTTCGAGGAGGATTACCACGTGCTGGTCATCCTCACTGACATGACCAACTACTGCGAGGCGCTGCGTGAGATCGGTGCCGCGCGCGAGGAGGTCCCGGGTCGGCGTGGCTACCCCGGATACATGTACACCGACCTCGCGCAACTGTACGAGCGCGCCGGCCGGATTGAGGGCCGTGAGGGATCCGTCACGCAGATTCCGATCCTCACGATGCCGGGCGACGACGACACCCACCCGATCCCGGACCTGACCGGCTACATCACCGAGGGTCAGATCTACATCGATCGGGACCTCAACAGTCAGGGGGTCGAACCGCCGGTCAACGTCCTGCCGAGCCTCTCACGGCTGATGGACGACGGGATCGGCGAGGGCTTTACTCGCGAGGACCACGCGGATGTCTCCGATCAGGCGTACGCCGCGTACGCGGAGGGGGAGGACCTCCGCGACCTCGTGAACATCGTCGGCCGGGAGGCGCTGTCGGAGCTCGACAACAAGTACCTCGACTTCGCGGACGCCTTCGAGGAGGAGTTTGTCCAACAGGGCCACGACACGAACCGCGATGTCGACGAGACGCTCGACATCGCCTGGGAACTCCTGAGTGGGCTCCCCAAGGAGTCGCTCAACCGGATCGACGAGGATCTTATCGAGGAGTACTACGTCGAGAGCGAGGACGAGGAAGTCGCCCAGGCAGCCGACTGACCGAGCCCCTGTTATTCGTCGTCGAGCAGGTCGATCACGTTCTCACGTCCGATTCGAAGCTTTTCGACGGCGCCGTTGTCCGCCATCCGTGAGAGGACGCGCGAAGCCTTCGACTTCGACCAACCGAGTTCCTCGACGATCGCCGACTGCTTCATTCGCCCCCCGTGCTCGCCGAGCACCCGCCGGACACGGTCCTCGTCTGTCAACAATCCTGAGTCGACGGTACGATCGGCCGCCCCCGATGGATCGTCCGCCGACGGGATGTTGTCGTTCGCCGAGGGCGACTCATCGCTCCCGGCCGCTGGCGATCGAAGGCGCCCACGGAACCTGTAGGCAACGGTGAGTGCGAGCAACGTAGCGACGAACCCGCTGAGCAGGAGGGTTCCTCGATCGTCGAGCGGTGCGAACCGGCCAGCCCCGGTCTCATCGGCCGGTTCAGCGACGACGCGAGGTCGGCCGTCGATAAAATCCTCCCGCCCACGCCACTCGACGAGACCATCGCCAACCTCGTCCGGCGACGGATCAGCCTCGGCGACGACGAACCCCCTGGGCGGGACGACCTCAAGTACGTCCTGCTCACCGATATAAAACCCGCCGTCGAAGACGTCGCCCATCACGACACGGCCCTCCTCGGTCGCTGCGAAGCCCGCCCACGAGAACCGAAACGTCACGACACCCCAGCGACGGGGGACCTCTTGAATCGTCGTGGTGGCGTCGAACGCCGTCGCACGCATCTCGCGGTCGTGGCTGTCGTTCGCCCGATCGACGACACCGCGCATGCGCTCCTCGAACGGATCGAGATACCGGCCGGTGTCGGCGCGGAACGACCCCTGAAACCGCTCGTACTCGGCCACGTCCTCGTCCGTCGCCAGCCGGGTTCGGAACGTAACCGCCCACGTCGCCGACCCGCCGGGCTGAAGCTCGATCCTGGTGACGGTGTTGTCCGGATCGGGCTGCTCTTGTGCGAGTGCGACCCCTCGTTCGTCCGGCTCGGTCCCGTCGATCAGCACCGCCCCGACCGCCGCGAGGCCGATGAGCACGAACGCGACTAGTGTGATTGCTGCCAGCCTGCGTCGCATCGACCGATGGTTCGCCCCCTGCGTGAATTAAACCCGCACATCTCAAAGCACGAAACTCGCTGCAACGGTCTACAACAGTCCGAAACCGGCTACAAACGCCCGAAACGCGCCGCCACGGTCGACTGTTTATATACAGGTATGGCCCCTGGGTCGCATCGATGAGACGGACACAACTACTGACCGTGGTCGTGGTGCTCGGGCTGATAATGGGATCGGCTCCGGGCGCGGCACTCGTCCCTGGATCGTCGGGTGCCGGATCGGATTCGAGCACAGTCGCGCAGACGGACGACGTAGGCGGGAACCAGGCAACGACCGGCCAGCAGCTCGCGACGGTCATCGAAGTCACCGATGACGAGGTGAGCAGTGACGTGGAGGAAGCGTCGATCGAGTCGGCGCTGGAGAACGCGAACGAATCGGAGCGCGCGGCAGTGTTGGCCGACCGGGCCGAATCGCTTCGCGAACGGGCGAACGCGTCCGTGACGGCTCAACGGGAGACGACGACGGCCTACGAAGCCGGCAACATCTCCCGGACGGAGTACGCCCAGCGGCTCGCTGTGCTCGCCTCACGCGCGAACACAGTCGACCGTGACTTCGACCGGCTGGACGACCGCGCGGAAGAGGTCTCAGCACTTGCGCTCCGATCGGCGGAATACGATCGAGGCGCAAACGCCGAGGCCCGAGAGCGGCTCGCCGGGCTGACGGGTCCCGGAACGAGAGGGTTGCTCGCACAGTACACCGGCGAACGGCGCGGGGAATTCTCGCTCGCGGTCGACGATGGGCTCTCGATCGAAGTGGAGAACGACGACGGGGAGCGATCCCGCGAGTTCGAACGGGGGCAGCCCGGTAACGGCGGGTTCGATGTGAACCAAAGCGATGCGCTTGCCGCGGCGATGGAGCCACTCTCAACCGACCCGACGGGCGAGTGGACGCTTCGGTCCGTCGAGCGCGACGACGACGGGTACTACGAGTTTGCCTTCGTGTTCGCCGGTCCGGAGACGGCCGGCGAAGCCGAGGTGAGCGTCGACGGGGAGACCGGCGAGGTGTTCGAGTTCGAGGAGGAGCTAGAGCCCGGCGAAGATGATAACGGCCAGCCGCTGTCGGTCACGATCATCGACGGAACCGCCGACCCAGGCGAATCTCTGACGCTCTCGGTAACCGCTGGCGGCGACCCTGTCGAAGGCGCGGGTGTCGAAGTCAACGACCGAGCGGTCGGCGAGACGGACGCAGACGGACAGATCACGGTAACGCTGCCCGACGCCGAGGAGGCCGAGTTCGAGGTTACGGACGGTGATCGCGAGGGCGAACTAGAACTTGCGGTGCGGTCGACCTCCCCTGAGGAAGCCGAGGACGCGGAGATCCGCGAGCGGCTGTCCGTGACCGGCTCAGTCGACGACGGCACCGCGACGGTGTCGGTCGAGTACGACGGGTCCGGCGTCCCCGGCACAATGGTGCTCGTTGACGACGAGCGTGTCGGCACTACTGACGCGAACGGGACGGCCTCGTTCGACGCTCCAACCGACGATGAACTCGACGTCAGGCTCGTTCGGGGCGGCTTCGAAGCCGAGGTAACGTTTGAGTCCAAGGCTGACGGCACGCTCGCCCCTGCCGAAATCGATGTCGACGAGCGGGATGTCGACGAGGACGATGTCGATGACGAAACGAACGGCGAAGCGAACGATGAAGCTGAGGCGGACGGCGAGGAAGCTGAGGAGGAGGAAGAAGCCGATGAAGAGGACGTTGACGAGGAGGACACTGACGAGGAACTGTCTGCCGAGATCGTCTCCGGGGATCCAGCACCGGGCGCGACGGTGACGCTCGAAGTGAGCGGGAGCGACGGAACGGTCGCCGACGCGGCCGTCCACGTTAACGGCGACGACGCGGGAACGACCGACGCAGACGGACAGATCACCGTCACGCTGCCCGAGGACGACGAAGTCGAAATCGATGTTAGGGACAGCGACCGGGAGGGCGAGTTAGAAATCGAGTTCGAGGATGAGACGGACGGAGCTGAGGACGCCCCGGACAGCGACGAGCGCGATGCGGAAGACGGTCCGGATGAGGGAGAAGAAGACGAGAACGATGAGGAGGAGGGCGAAGAAGACGAGAACGAGGGGGACGAGTGACCGTGACTGGAAATCGACTTCTCGTTGGCGTCTGTGCAGCGTTGCTGCTCGCGGCCGGCGTAACTCCGGGACTCGTGAGCGCCGACCCCACCACCGAGGATCCATCCGCGTTCATCATCGAACTGGAGCCGAACGGCGACGCGACGGTATCGCTCGCACTCACCTACGAACTCGACGGCGGCGACGAGGAAGCCGCGTTCGAAACGCTTCGTGAGGCCCCCGACAACGCCACACAGCGGTTCGACAATCGGTTGTCACGCGTTGCCGATCGAACGGCCGACCGGACTGGCCGCGAAATGACCATCTCGGAGGTCAACCGGACAGTCGAGACCGCTGACGGCACAGGCGTGATCCGCCTGTCGGCATCGTGGACGAACCTCGCAGCCGTCGAGGGCGAACGTCTGATCGTCGAGGAGCCGTTCGCGAGCGGGTTCCGCACCGATCGGACGTTCGTCCTCGTCGCGCCGGACGGCTACTCGGTCAGCGGAACCGCTGTTCCGGCCGATAGCACAGATGGATCGAGCGCCGAGTGGGGCGACGGGACGAATCTCTCCGGATTCTCGGCGACGGTCGAACCGAACGACGGTGTTCTGAGCGGTGTCAGTGAGGGACCGCTGACGCCGCTTGCGCTGGTGTTCGCAGTCGGCGTCGTCGGGATGCTCGGTTACGCGGGTGCGCGCTTGAAAAGGTAGCACCGAACGCTCCGAGATGCCACCGTTGTGACGGTGTCACGTCTCCTGAGCGACTGCGGGGGGCTGCATGATAAAGAATTAACCCCTTCGGGAAGAAAGTGGCTTTCAACAGATGTCTAAGGACGTCAAACCGACTCGGAAGAACCTCATGGCCATCGAGGATCGCATCGAACTGTCCGAGCGAGGCCACGACACGCTCGAAAAGAAGCGGGACGGCCTAATTATGGAGTTCATGGATATTCTTGACCAGGCCCAGGACGTCCGGTCGGACCTAGATGACAACTACGAGCGCGCCCAGCGCAACATCAACATGGCCCGAGCGATGGAAGGCGATGTCGCCGTCCGCGGGGCCGCCGCCGCGTTGAAGGAACACCCCGAAATCACGAGCCAGTCGAAAAACATCATGGGCGTGGTTGTCCCGCAGATCGAATCGACCAAGGTGAAGAAATCGCTCGATCAGCGCGGCTACGGGCTGGTCGGCACGTCGGCGCGCATCGACGAGGCGGCCGACGCCTACGAGGAGTTATTGGAGACAATTATCCTCGCCGCTGAGGTCGAAACGGCGATGAAGAAGATGCTCGATGAGATCGAGAAGACGAAACGCCGGGTCAACGCGCTTGAGTTTAAACTCCTCCCCGAACTCCACGGCGCTCAAGAGTACATCGAGCAGAAACTCGAAGAGCAGGAGCGCGAGGAGATCTTCCGGATGAAAAAGATCAAGGCGAAGAAAGAAGAGGACGAAGCGGAGGAGAAAGCGGCGGAAACCGCCGAGGCCGAGGTCGAGACCGTCCCGGCCGACGACTGAACAACGATCCCAGGTCGAGCTGTCCTCGCCGGCGTTTCGTCCCGTTCATACCGCCCGAACCGATAGGCTCCGTATGGACTGTCCGAACTGCGGTGCCCGAACTGTCGTCTTCGAGGTTCCCTCTGACTATCGCCCCCACGTCCCCGAGGAGTCCGAGCGCGCGGCACTGTGCCCGGAGTGCCTCACGCTCGCCGCGACCGATGCACCGCCCGAGCCGCGTTTCGATCTGATCTCGAGTGCCTTCCCGACCAACGCCGAGGCAGCGGTCCCGCTCGCGGTCGCGATCGGACTGCTTGACTCGCTGGCGTTACATCGGCGCGCGCTACAGGAGTTGGTTCCGGCGGCGGAGGCCGCCGGCGCGGACCCCCTGTTGCTTCTCGATCGGCTCCACGTCCAAGGCGGCGTGGACCCCTCCTTCGACATCGACCGGCGCCGTCATCAACTCGAACAATTGCTTGAGTGAGCCACTCGCCCCCCGTCTCCGATGGATCGGCGGGGTTTATACCTGTCCTACCGTAGACGCCGGTATGGAGACCGCCGATTCGACGGACAAGGGCGTCGGCTTCCCAGTACTGTTCGGCATTGTGGCCGTACTCGGTGCGGTTGGGCTTACGGTGTTCGGGCTCACCGGCAATCAACTCGCCTCCGGCGCGGCCTTTGGAGTTGCGATGATCGCCGGAGCGCTCTCGGTTGCCGCCTACCACCTCTACACGTGAGGTGGCCGGAAGGAACGGTCTTAAGCCGCTCGCGGCCGTAACCACAGGTATGAGTGAACTGAGCGACGAGGACGAGCGGATCCTCGCGTACCTGCGGAAGCGAGCCAAGGGTGGTGAGCAGTACCTCCGGTCGAAACACATCGCCGACGCGATCGACCTGACGGCGAAGCAGGTCGGCACGCGGCTTCCAAGGCTAGCAGAACACTCCGAGGACGTCGACATCGAGAAGTGGTCTCGGGCCCGCTCGACGACGTGGCGCGTTACCCCTGAGTGAACCGACGACCGGCAAGACGCTCCCGGAACGGCTGTTATTATACGTGTCCCTCCCAACCTGCATGTATGACTGCCCGCATCGAGCGTGTATTTGACATCCCGGCGCCCCCCGAAACGGTGTGGGATGTCATCTCGGATCCCGAGACACGGGCTCGGTCGATAAGCGTCGTCACCGACTTCGAGACGACCGGCGATCGGACCGCTATCTGGTACGTCTCGCTCCCGATCCCGCGGATCAACCGGACGATCGAAGTCAAAACCGAGGACGTTGAGATCGACAGGCCGGCCTATGTCCGGTTCGTTGGTCGATCGAAGGCGATGAACGTGCAGGGAGAGCACATCTTAGAGCCCACCGAAGCGGGGACCCGGGTCACGAACCGGTTTCGGGTCGAGGGGCGGCTGCCGGGCGTCGAGACCTACTTCAAGCGGAAACTCGACGACGAACTGGCGAGCCTCGAGTCGACCGTCCGCGAGCGAACGGAGACATGAACCTCGCGCTCGCACAGATCGACGTTGAGCCGGCCGCGCGGGACCGAAACGTCGACCGGGCGATCGAAGCGATCGGTTCGGCCGCGACCGAGGGGGCCGACTGCGTGGCTCTACCGGAGATCTTCGATGTCGGCTACTTCGCCTTCGACGCCTACGAGCGCAACGCCGAGCCGATCGGCGGCGGAACCCACCGCGAGATACGCGCCGCTGCGATCCAACACGACGTTGCGGTGCTCGCCGGAACTGTCGTCGAGGACCTCGCCGCCTCGGCTGCCGCGGGCGAGTCCGTCCCGGCGACGGAGGGCCTCGCGAACACTGCGGTGTTGTTCGACGGCGATGGCGAACGACAACTGGTGTATCGGAAACACCACCTGTTCGGCTACGACTCGGCCGAGGCCGACCTGCTCGTCCCCGGTGAGCGGCTCCAGACGGCTGAAGTGCGTGGCCACACCGTCGCCGTTACGACCTGTTATGACCTCCGGTTTCCGGAGCTGTATCGGCGGCTGCTTGAGGCGGGCGCGACGATGGTCCTCGTGCCGAGCGCGTGGCCCTACCCCCGCGTCGAGCATTGGAAGCTCCTGCCGCGGGCCCGGGCCGTCGAAAACCTGCTGTACGTCGGCGCGGTCAACGGTTCCGGGTCGTTCCAGGCGGCCGATCTCGTGGGTCGATCGTCGGTGTACGACCCGTGGGGAACCCCGGTCGCTACCACCGATGCGGGACCGACAGTCGTCCACGCGGCCTGCCCGCCCGAACGCGTCACCGAGGTTCGCGAGGAGTTTCCGGCGCTCGGTGACCGTCGATGACGGGAGCGTATACGCGAGGGTTTATACGTCGTCACGACCTATGTATGATTGCCAGAACGACGCTTTTCTCGTCGTGATGGCAGAACGCTCCGACGCCCGCGCCACGCGCCCGCCCGCGTCGGGTCTGCCCGGTGCCCGACGCATCCACTCCCGTCCCACTTCGCTTCCACTTCGTCCCGCTTCGCTTCAGTCAGATCTGTTTTCGTTCCGTTTTATTTTCGTTTTTGACCGCCTTCGACGGCCGAATCGCTTACCCCGTGAGCCACCGGAGTGGCGACCGTGAAGGAGTTCGGCTTCGAGTTGCGCGTCTGTGCGTGGGCCGAGCGAAATTGGCCCCCAGGACCCGCCGACAGGACGCCCCCGATCGTCGCCCGGCAGTTGGGAACGAAGCGCCGTCGCTGGGACACGATCGTCGTCGAGCCTACCGACTCGGGAGTAAAGGAACGAGCACCGTTCGGCGAGAGCCGTCTCGGATCGGATCTGCTGTTCGTCGCCCGGCACGCCCCGGCATCGTGGGCGTACTACCGGAAGTGTCTCCCCCATCCCGGCTACCCCTGGCGGTACGTCCGGGAGGCGATCCACGAGGCTGACGACCGGGGGTTCATCGAGACGCGCCGGAACGGAAACCGGATCGAGATCAGGCGGCGCTACCGCTACCCGGAGTGGGTCGACCGGATCGTCGCGATTGAGAACAAGCCGGATCTCGACGCCGCGGCGGCGCGACGGCTCGGCGAGCAACTGGAACACGATGTGGCGCTCGGGCTCGCTGACGAGGTCTGGTTGGCGACCGAAGCCACGGGAAACGGGGTCGAACCTGCGCTACTCGAGGCGATGCCGGTCGAGGTAGGCATCCTCGCTGTCTCCCCCAACTCCGGATCGTGGTCCTTCGAGCCGGTCTGGCGGCCACGGGCGCTGGCTACCACGGATCCTGGAATCCGGATTCTCGACCGCCCCACTGACGACGCCTCGGCTGCGCGCTTCGAGTATGCTGACCCCGCTTGGAAACGCCGGAAGCGCCTCGAGATCGCCGAGCGGGCCTACGAACGCGGCTGGCGCTCCTACGCGGGGACGATGCGCCCTGACTGCCGGTATTTTGAACTAACCGACCCGACGGGGCCGTTCCCGCGGTGTGCCGCGAAGGATCGGCCCCAGACCGCCGCGGAGTGTTCGGGGTCGTGTCCCGCATTCGAGCCCGAACCGCCGACCTGGCGCGACGGGGAATGGCCGATAGCGGGCGGGCCGGGGCGGGCGGCCAAGCGGCTACTCGACCGGAAACGGGAACGTAGACGCTAGGCGTCCCCGGTCGGCGCGTCGAGTACCTCGATGTCGATCGCCTCCCGCTCGACCGCGAGCCGGAACGTCGGCACGGTCTTTCGGACGATCTTGACGATTCCCTTGTCCGCAAGCCCCCGGAGCGCGGATCGGACCGAATCGACGTCGGTCTCGACGCCGTCGTCTTCGAGGGCGTGCAACACCGACACGACGCTTTGAGGTTCCTCGTCCGGCCCGGCAAGCGTGTCGATGACCTCGGCCTGCAGCGGCGGCACTCCCACCACGTCGTCGTCGAGATCGATCCCGACAAGCTCTGCTGCCTCCGGCGTCGCCCGGATCAGGCTGTCCTCGTCGCGATAGTAGTACTCTTTTAGCTCCGATTCGAGATAGCTGTGAACCTCGCTGCCGCTTTCGAGCCCCCAGCGGTCCTGTAACTCCCCGTTCTTCGTCGGCTGTAGCGTGACGATGTCCGCCAGGCGGGATGTCGCCTCCTTAGAGAGAGTCATTGTCGGTCGGTATGTGCGGTCGGATACAAAAAGGGTCGTCTTGGAGCACGGGACGGAAAGAACGCAACACCGGAAGAGCAAAGCGGCGAAGAAAGCGGATAGCGAGAACAGGGGGAGGCTGTCGGCCGATGGAGGCGTGCGTGCGTTTCCTGCGATTACATCATGCCGCCCATGCCGCCGCCCATCCCGCCCATGCCGCCGCCCATGCCACCGGGACCGCCAGCGCCGCCCTCGGGCTCTTCGCCCTCGGTCGAGAGGTCACCGGCGGCGATTATGTCGTCGATCTTCAGGACGAGATTCGCGGCCTCGGCGGCCGAGGAGATCCCCTGCTGTTTGGCGTGGGCCGACTCGACGACGCCAGCCTCGAAGGTGTCGACAACGTCGCCGGTGAAGACGTTGAGGCCGGCGGCCTCGTCGCCGTCGTCGTGGGCCGCACGCAGGTCGACGAGCGTGTCGATCGAATCGAGCCCGGCGTTCTCGGCGAGGACGCGCGGGACGAGCTCGAGGGCGTCGGCGAAGGCCTCGACTGCGAGTTGCTCGCGGCCGGAGACGCTGTCGGCGTACTCGCGGACGCGACGGGCGACCTCGACCTCGACGGCACCCCCGCCGGCGAGCACACGGCCGTCGGAGACGGTCTGTGCGACGACGTCGAGCGCGTCGCCGATGCCGCGTTCGAGTTCGTCGACAACGTGTTCGGTTGACCCGCGGAGCAAGAGCGTCACGCCGTGGGCTTCGTCGGCGAGCCCCTCGACGTAAAACAGTTCATCGCTCTCGTCGTACTCAACGGACGCGGAGCCGAGCGTCGCCCCGCTAACCGTGTCGAGATCGGAGACGACGTCGCCGCCGGTGACCTCACGCAGGAACGAGAGGTCACTCTTTTTAACGCGGGAGGTCGCAAGGATGCCCTCCTTGGCGAGGAAGTGCTCGGCGAGGTCGTCGATGCCCTTCTGGCAGAGGACGACATCCGCACCGGCCTCGGCGATAGCGTCGACCTTCTCTTTGAGTTGCTCCTCCTCCTTGTCGATGAACGTCTGGAGCTGGTCGGGGCTGTCGAGCTGGAGGCTGGCGTCGGCGTCGGTGTCCTCGATCTCGATCGCCTCGTCGATGAGGAGCACGTCAGCGTTCTCGACAGAGTCCGGCATCTCCTCGTGGGCGGGGCTCTTGTCGATGACCGCGCCGTTGAGCAGTTCGGACTCGCCGGCCGAGCGGCCGGTCTGGGTCTCGGTGTTGACGTACTCAAGGTCGACGATGGTCTCGCCGTCGTCGGCATCGACGGTGACGGCCTGGACCGCGTTGACGACGAGTTCGGCGAGAACGTTCTTTTCGAGTTCGGCGCCCTTGCCGGTCATCGACGTCTCGGCGACCTGCCTGAGCAGATCGGTGTCTTCGGGGTCGACGTCGTAGGCGACGTTATCAACCTCCTCGCGGGCGCGCTCGCTCGCGAGATGGAAGCCCTTGATCATCGCTGTCGGATGGATGTCCTGCTCAAGCAGGTCCTCGGCGTTCTTCAGCAGTTCGCCGGCGGTGGAGACGGCCGTCGTCGTGCCGTCGCCCGCCTCGTCCTCCTGCGTTTCGGCGACCTGAACGATCATCTCGGCCGTCGGGTTGTCGATGTCCATCTCTTGGAGGATGGTGACGCCGTCGTTCGTGACGGTGATGTCGCCCATCGAGGAGACGAGCATCTTGTCCATCCCCTTGGGGCCGAGCGTCGAGCGTACTGACTCGGCGACCGCTTTCGCCGCTGCGATGTTGTGCGACTGGGCATCGCGGTCTTTCATTCGCTGGGAATCCTCACCGAGAATGATCATGGGCTGCCCTCCCATTCGTTGTTGTTGACTCATAGTCATCCGAATGATTGTTGACGGTTCTATATAAATGTAGCTGATATCGGTCGCCGGTCGTTCGTCGCCGATCGACCCCCTAACCGACCGAAATACGCAGACAGCGAGGCTATGATAACAGTTCACTTGGCCCTGGCGCTCGATTGATCGACCCGGACCTGCGGGGATACAGAGTGGGGTTTATAAATAATTCGGGTGGCGGGGTTTATATGATCCGGCGGAAGATGCGACCGGCGCGGGGGTACCGCGGGGTCGCTCGCGCCGCGTTGCGTCGATCACAACATCGGTGAGACGGGAGCGGAGTTGCTGAACGCAAATAGTTCTAACCCCTGCGTGCGGTGACCATCGAGGAACTCGCCGGGAGACTCGATCTTCCGCGCTCGACCGCCCCCTACCGGCTCCGCCGGGCAACCGCCGAGTTCGCGGAGACGTTCGTCGACAGCGAGCCGTGAGTCCGGAACGAGACGGTCCCACAAGCCCGGTGGTGCAACTGCGCCGTGGGCTGAACGGCCACGCCCAACCCGGCCCGAGCCTCGACCCCGAGCGTCGCGTTCCCGACCGATACGTCGCCCCGTTCGACTGTCGCTTCGACGCCTTTATTACCGAACTGACCCTCAGATGACGTACTATGAGTGACAAGCCGGCATCGATGTACCGAAACATCGACAAGCCCTCCTACACCCGACGGGAGTACATCACGGGTATCCCCGGCTCGAAGGTGGCCCAGTACAAGATGGGTAACTTCGATGCCGAGCCCGACGACTACGATGTCCAGATCAGCCTCCTCGTCGACGAGGAGGTCCAGATCCGCCACGGCTCGCTTGAGTCATCCCGGCTCTCGGCGAACCGTCGTATGCTCAAGGAACTCGGCGAGGGCGGCGACTACAAGATGATCCTCCGGAAGTTCCCCCACCAAGTCATCCGAGAGAACAAACAGGCGACCGGCGCTGGCGCCGACCGTGTCTCCGACGGGATGCGCCAGTCGTTCGGCAAGATCGTCGGTACGGCCGCCCGGATCGCCCAGGGTGAGCGTCTTTTCACTATCTGGTGTAACCCTCAAGATGCCGAGACCGCAAAGGACGCCCTCCGGCGCGCGTACAACAAGATCTCCCCGCCGTGTACGGTTCGTGTTGAGCGCGGCGAGGATCTGCTGATCGCGTAAAGCACCCGGATGCGACTCGCCGAGTCGACGTGGACCGACGCTCAAGACGCCGACACCGATCTCGCGCTTTTGCCTGTCGGCAGCACCGAACAGCACGGCCCACACGCACCCTTGGGCGTCGACTCGATGACCGCCACCGCGATCGCCGACGCGGGGGCGGACCGATACGCCGAATCAGCCGGAGAGCGCCCGGTCATCGCCCCGACGATCCCGGTCGGGATCGCGGAGGAACACCGCGGCTTCGACGGAACGCTTTGGGTCTCGCCGGACACGTTTCGATCGTACGTCCGCGAGACGCTCGAGAGCCTCGCTGAGAGCGGCTTCGACCGGGTCGTCGTCGTCAACGGCCACGGCGGTAACACCGACGCGATCCGCGAACTCTGCGGGCGGGTGAGTCGAGACGGCGACGCCTACGCCGTCGGCTACACCTGGTTCGATGCCGTCGACTTCGACGCCTTCGGCCACGCCGGTCCGGCCGAGACGGCGGTGATCCGGCAGCTCGCCCCCGAGTTGATCCGTGAGGACCGTCTTGAGGCCGCCGCTGCGGGGGCGGCTGAGGGATGGGGCGAGTGGGTCGCGGGCACCAACCTCGCCCATGACTCCGACTCGTTCACCGATAGCGGCGTCGTCGGCGACCCCCGTGACGGCGACGGCGACCTCGGTGCCGAGCTTCTCGCGGCGGCGGCCGATCGCCTCGCCGAACTGCTTGAGTCGGTCGCGGCGCGCACGGTCGATCCGGACGCGGGCCCCGCTTCCGATCGTTGAGGCGCGTTTGCGGCAGTCACCGGGCTTCGATCTTCTCGACATCCGTACCTCGCCGACGTCCGGGTTTATGCCGCCGGACGGTCTACCGACGGCTATGTACGGGACGATCCTGTTTGCGACCGACGATAGCGACGACGCCGAGGCCGCACTTGATCACGCCCTCGAACTCGCCGCCTCGACGGGGGCGACGCTCCACGTGGTTTCGGTCGTCGAGACCCGAACCGCCTACGACAACGCCATCATCGATCCAGAGGAGGTCCAGGCGAATCTCAGGGCGGACGCCGAGGCCGCCGTCGAACACGCTGCTGAGGCCGCTACCGAGGCTGGTATCGAGTGTCGTACGACCGTCGTTGAGGGGCCGCCGTATGAGTGCGTCCTCGAAGTGATCGACGAGGTTGGGGCGGACGTGGTCGTCGTCGGCGCGACCGGCCGGTCGGGGTTCAAACGCCTTGTTCTCGGAAGTACGGCCGAACAGCTTTTAGAGACCGCACCGGTTCCGGTCGTCGTCATCGGTGGCGACCGCTGAGACGGACTGTTACAATCGGCCACCAACGACTGCCGGACCGGGCCGGCGGTTGTCGATGCTATATCGGCGCAATGCGTATGAATCTCTCCGCTGTGTCCCGCCAAGTGCTTCCCTCAACCTGTCTCGGTGACCGACGCGCCCGGCGGGGCCCTTTTTACCACCGGGCTCTATATGTGTATCAATGCTCGCATTCGACGTGCTCTTGGTTGGTGCGGCGCCCTCCCGTCCTGCCGTTTTGGAGGCGTTCCCCGAGGAAATCGTCGAGACGACGACGGCCTCAGGCGTCGACGACGCTCTCGAGACCCTCACACGGGGTGGCGCGGACTGTGTCGTTACTGACTATGCGCTCGGCGAGCGCGACGGGATCGACCTCCTCGATTCGATCCGAGAGTCGTTTCCGGCGCTGCCGGTCGTCCTCTATACGGCCGACGGCGACGAGGGCGTCGCTGAGACGGCCATCGACGCCGACGTGACCGCCTACGTCGCTGCCAGCGACGACCCGGCCGAGGACGGGATCATCGACCGGGTCGTCGAGCAGGCCCGCCGAAACCACGTCTCGGAGACGGTCGAGGAGTCCGATCCAACGGCCGCCAACCTGAAACTCGCCGAGTTGGCGATGGACGAGGCTCCGGTCGGAATCACAGTCGCGGACCCGAACGAACCCGACGAGCCGCTGATCTACGTCAACGAGGCGTTTGAGCGCCTCACCGGCTACGACACCTACGAGGTCCTCGGCCGGAACTGCCGATTCCTCCAAGGTGAGGGCACCGACCCCGAGACGGTCGAGCACATCCGGCGGGCCGTCGACGACCAGCGCTCCATCTCCGTGGAGATACTCAACTACCGTAAAAACGGCGAGCCCTTCTGGAACCAATTGAGCGTCGCCCCCGTCCACGATGAGGACGGCGACCTCACGCACTATCTGGGGTTCCAGACCGATATCACGGAACGAAAGGAAGTCGAACTTCGCTCGCGGCGGCAGGCCGAAGAACTCCGCGCCGACCGACGGGCCAGAGAGCGCCTGTTGGCTCGAATCGACGGCATCATGCAGCGCGTGACCGCCGCGACGGTCGAAAGCACCTCCAGAGCGGAACTCGAAGAGCGCGTCTGTAAGGCGGTCCTCGAGACCAACGACTACGAAGCCGTGTGGTTCGGCACCCGTCAGGCGACGAGCGACCGGATCGTCGCCGGCGAGCGGGCCGGTTGTGGCGGGGTCGACGAACTCTTTATTCCGGCTGACGCCCCCGAAGATCCCGTCAACGAGGCCGTCCGAACCGGTACTGTGACCGTCGCCCAGACCGAGTCACTCGCCCCCGATTCCCCGCACCATCGCTTCGCACCTCCTGACGGCGGCGTCGCGTCGATCCCCTTGCGGTATCGCGACGCCGACTATGGCGTCTTGGTGGTCTACGCCTCCCGGGCCGGCTCGCTCGACGACCACGAAACCGCGGTGTTCGAGGCGCTTGGGCGCGTGATCGGTACCGGTATCAACGCCCTCCAGAACCAGCGACTGTTGGCGACCGACGAGTACATCGAGTTGACGTTCACCGGTAGCTCCCCAGCCCCCGTCGTCGCCGAGTTGGCTGACCGCGCGGGCTGTGAAATCACGTATCGAGGCGCGGTCTCACGGAGCGACGGCAAGTTCGTCCTCTCGGTTCTCGCCTCCGGGGTCAACGCCGAGGCCATCGAGGAGGCGGCAAAGACGCTTGCGGACCCGCCGGAGGTTCGCACCGTCGCCCCCTATGACGACGCGTGTCTCCTAGAGATAATTCCGGCCGGGGAATCGATCGTTCGTACGGTGCTCGATAACAACGGTTCGATCCGAGGGCTGACGGCCGACGGTGACAGAGCCGAACTCCGCGTCGAGGTTCCCCGAACAGTCAACCCGAACATGGTCGTCGAGACTGTCATCGACCGCTACGGCGGTCTCTCGTTGGCCGCCCAGCGGCGCCGGGAGCGGGACCCGAACTCCCGAACGGAGCTCATCGAATCACTCCGGGACGAACTCACCGACAGGCAGCTCGAAACCGTTCAAAAAGCCTACCTGAGCGACTACTTCGAGTGGCCCCGGCCGGTCTCCGGCGAGTCGATAGCCGACTCGATGGGCATCACCCGATCGACGTTCCACCAGCATCTCCGAGCCGCCCAATCAAAGATCATGGGGGAACTCTTCGAGGAGATCGAACCCACACCACAGCCCAACTAGTCGGGCGGCGTCAATTTATACGTCCCGAGCGAACAACATACCATGGTCGTTAATCCGACGCTCCGAACGTTCCTGCCGACGCCGCGCCCCGAGGAGTCAGCCGGAACGGCCGGACTGAGGGAACGATGACCCCGACGACGTACCTCGGGTTTCACCTTCTGTTCATCCTGCCACCGGTGGTTTTAGTCGTCGCCGCGGCCTACCTCCGACCCGCCGCGGTGTGGGGGCGGGTTCCGTTCATCGGCCTCGGGGTGATCGTCGCGTTGGCGGTCGGTTACACGACGCCCTGGGATGCTTTCCTCATCGAATTGGGTGTTTGGAGCTACGGTGACGGCGTCGTCTCGGCCTCCGTCTACGCCATCCCGATCGGCGAGTACCTGTTTTTCTTCCTCCAGCCGATCCTGGTTGCGCTGTGGCTCTACAATCTTGAGATCCCGACCGACGGGGACCTCCGGCTGTCCATCCGGACGCGCCTCCTCGGCCTTGCAGCCGGGGCCGCTGTCGCCGCCCTCGGGGTCGGCCTGCTCCTTTCGGGTCCCTCAACGCTGTATCTGGGAGCAATCCTCACGTGGGCCAGCCCCGTCCTCGCTATCCAGTGGGCATTCGGGTGGCCGCACCTGTTTCGGGCTTGGCGGGCCGTCGTCGCCGGTATCGGCGCTCCGACCGCCTACCTGTGGGTACTCGATCGGTTCGCCATCACGAACGGCCTCTGGATCCTTTCGGATACCCACACGCTCGGGATCGCACCCTTCGGCCTGCCGATCGAGGAGGCGGTGTTCTTCCTCATCACGAACGTGTTTATCGTCCAAGGACTGGTGTTGTACCTGTGGCTCGTCGATCAGTGGCCGACGGTCGCCTCCGACGTCCGCCGGGCCGTCCCGTCCGCTCTCAGGGGGCTGCTCCCGTCTCCCGACTCGCCGGTCGCCGCAACTGACGCCGACGAGCCGCGGACCGACGACCCCGACCGAACCACTACGTGATCGCCGGTCCAAACGAGCCCTGTGCCCGAATCACTTCCCGACCGCCCGACCGGACACGCCCGTCGCACCCCGGCCGAAACGCGAGGGGCTCTCTCGCGGCTCGCCTTTGTGCCCGGTTGGGTCGTCGTCGCCATCACGACGCTCATCTTTGCGGCCGGCGTCTCCGTCCCGCTGGTGTATCAGTTGCTCCCGCTCGTGATCAGCGCCCTCGTGTTAGGATTGCCCCACGGCGCGATCGACCACCTCGCGATCCCCCGAACCCGTGGCGAGGCGGTCACCGGGCGGTGGCTGGCCGCTATCGGCGCGCTGTATCTCGTTGTCGGCGGCGCCTACGCGATCGTCTGGTTTCTCGCTCCCGTTATCGCCGTCGGCGGGTTTATATTACTGACCTGGGCTCACTGGGGCCAGGGCGACGTTTACCCCCTTGTTGCGCTCGCTGGCGGTGAACACCCGGCCGGCCGAATCGGTCGCCTTCTGACGGCTGCGACTCGGGGATCGCTCCCGATGGCGGTCCCGTTCGTCGCCTTTCCCGACCAGTACGAACTCGTCGTCGGAACGCTCGCCGGGCTCTTCGATCCCGCGGCACCGGCGGCGCTCTCGGCCGTCTTCACCCCGACGGCACGGGCCGCCGTCGCCGCCGTGATCGCAGCGTTGGCCTGTCTCTCCGTGGCCATCGGATTCGTCGCGACGGCCGGCGGTGACCGCCGCGCAGTCACGCTTGACGCCGCCGAAACCGTGCTGCTCGTCGCCTTTTTTTCGACCGTTCCGCCGATCCTCGCGATCGGGCTGTACTTTTGTGTGTGGCACGCGCTCCGGCATATCGCTCGCCTGCTCGCGGTCGACCCCGCTGCCGCCGCGTCGCTCCGGGCGCGACGTTACGGGGCTGCGCTCGCCTCGTTCACGCGGGACGCCGCCCCGCTGACGGCCGCCTCGCTCGGGTTGCTCGTGCTGCTCTACTTTGCTGTTCCCGGAACGGTCGCCGACCCGCTGGACCTCGTCGGGACCTATCTCGTTTTGATCGCGGTGCTTACGCTCCCCCACGTTGTCGTTGTGACGGTGATGGACCGCGAACAGGGTATCTACGCGGCATAAGGCGTTCGCTCCGTTTCCCCGTAGCTAATAGTGCCTTTCTCGGCTTTGGCGGGTGTTCTGTCCGATTCGGACAGTATATATCCCCACCGATCCGTTCGCTAGGCATGGAGGCGACCGCGACGACGATCGTCGACCGTCCGCCGAAGGCAGCCTTCGAGTATATGGATGTCCCGGAGAACCAGCCCCGGATCTCCCCTCGACTGACCGCCGTCGAAACCCTCGGCACACTCGACAACGGCGGTAAGCGGGCGAGCTACACCTACCGGCTGTTCGGCCTCCGATTTGAGGGCGAGGTCCGTGGGGTTGAACACGAACCCCCCGAACGGATCGCCTTTGAGATGACCGGCGATATCGAAGGGCGTATCGAGTGGACCTTCGAGCCGACGACCGGAGGAACGCGAGTCACCTACTCGGCCTCGTACGAACTCGGGCTGTCCCCGCTTCTCGAACGCCTTCTCGGCCCGGTCGCGGATCGGTTCAACCGGCGGGAACTGGAGGCGACGCTCGAAACGCTTCGACAGCGTCTGTGATTCGTATCGCCGGCTACACAATTAGTATGCCTTCGAGGGTGGTGGTTGTCACATTAGTGAACGAGTTTTGAAGACGCGCCGCCCCGGAGTTGTCATCGAAGTTGTCGCCCCTGCCACCACTCAGATCAATCTGTGTGGCATTGTGTCACGGCTGTCAAGACATTTTTCCGTCTCGTTCCAAAGTAACTATTGCAGTTATTCCCCGTGCAGTGCAAACGGACCACATCTCCCTGCGCCACGGCCCGCCGAATCGACGACCCCCCATGCGGTGCGCCAACAACAAAACGACGAAGACATGCCCGACGACGAGATATACGAACGCGCGCTCAATGGCGACGCTTACGAGCGGGCTTCGATGACGATGCGACGGATGTTTCCGATCTCGATCGGAAAGAAAATCCGGATTTCGATCGGTACGCTGGCGCTGTCGACGTTGTTGGCGCCGGCGGTATTCGTACAGTACGCGGTTGTCGCGTCGTCCGACCTCCGCTCGGAGACGTTCCGGCTCAGCATCGCCGTGTTGGCTCTGGCCGGCATCCTGACGGCCTTCCTAGCCGGGGCCGTGCTCGTCCGACAGTACCACGTCGTCGCCCGGCGTTCGCTGAGCGAAACCAAAGCCAGGCGTATGATCCGGGTCGAAGACCTAGTGACGCTGTTCGTACTCCAAGGCGCCTCGTTCGTCGCTATTCCGACCGCTCTGACGGCCATCGGCGTCATTTCCCCGCCGGCTATTGAGGCGTTGTATGGCGCTGGCATCGAAGTGTACGCGCCCAGCCCGACGGCGCTCGCTGACGCACGCTTCGTCTCCGCACTCGGCGGGATTCTCGCGGCGCTCCTGTTCGGGAGCTGGCGCATCGTTCGCGGGCGTGTCGGCAGATTGTAACCGAAATCAATAACCTACGTCGCCTGTCGAAACCTTTGTCACGGTACAAAATTGGTTCTCGGGTCTACGTGCCCGGCGCGAAATCACAGTACAGTTATTTGATGTTTTTGAACTCTAACCCGAACTAGTGTGGTAACTGATTTTTTTGTACACCGATCGTATTTCTACTGTATCATGATACAAGGTGCCGAGCTACAGACAATCGCACTTCAAGCATCGCAAGAAGAACTGTTCACCCACGTCTTAAATGACGCGGCACTCGGGAGTTCGATTTATATAAATATCGCACTCGCCGGGCTATCGTTGTTGTTCTTCGCGTTCCTCGGCCGGAACGTTGAGGATCCCCGCGGGCAGCTTATCATCGTTTCGGTGATGATGGTATCGGCCGTCTCGGTCGCCAGTTACACCGGATTGGCGTCCGGCCTCACGATCAGCATCCTCGAAATGCCGGAAGGCCATGCGATGGCTGGGGAGACGACCCAGCTTGCTGGCGGCGCGGAGTACGAGGGAACGATCAGCCTGTGGGGTCGGTATCTGACGTGGGCGCTGTCGACGCCGTTCATCCTGCTGGCACTCGGCCTGATCGCCGGCTCGAACGTTACGAAGATCTTCACTGCCATCGTCTTCGATATCGGAATCATGATCACGGGGCTCGCGGCCGCGCTGACGACCTCGGCACACCTGATGCGGTGGTTCTGGTACGCGATCAGTTGTACGTTCTTCTTGGTCGTCGTGTACATCCTGCTGGTCGAGTGGCCTGAGGACGCAAAGGCTGCCGGAACAGCGGACATCTTCAATACGCTGAAATTGTTGACGGTCATCCTCTGGTTCGGGTACACCATCTGGTGGGCGCTCGGCAACGAGGGCGTCGCAGTCATCAGTTCTGTCGGCGTCACCTCGTGGGGCTACAGCGCCTTCGACGTCGTCGCCAAGTACGGCTTCTCGTTCCTGGTGATCAACTACGTCATCAATAACATTGACACGGTCAGTGGTGGCACGACGTACGGCGCCACATCCGATGCGATCCCGGCGGACGACTAACAGACAACTAACCCGTCGCCGCTCGGCCGCGTCTTATTTTTGTTGCTCGGATACCGACTGCACCGTCGGTTCGGCACCGCACGGAGGCGACATCAACCGAAACGGACCTGTAAGAACCATGTCGAAAACAATTAAAACAAAGAGTGAGTGGCGTTCCTCGCTTAGCTCATGTTCGAAGTAGAAACCGATGATCCGGCGCAACTCAAACGTATCGCCGCCGCCGGAACCGGCGCACTGACGATTGGTTTTCTCATCGTCGGCTTCAATCTCGTCCGTCCGCTCCTCGTCCCGGCGGGATACGAACTGCCAAACCTCCTGTTCGGTCTGCTCGGCGTTGCCGTGATCATCTGGGCGGCACACCCGACGTACGAAGCCGCGAGCAAACTGGACGAGAGCACCTAACATGGGCGATGGAACGGCAGGTCTGCCGTGGTGGAGCCGTGGCCGTTTTATGTCTAACATTCGAACGCTCGGACATGTCCGGGGGCCGCTGGTTGTACCGCGTCGTCTTCGCCGCCGTTGTTATCGTGGGCCTCGGTGCGGTCGCGATAGGTGCCGCCGGTCTCTACACGATATTTCTCGGTGACCCGCCGGATCCGGCGGCCGATCGGGAACTCCTCGGTGAGTTCGGCTGTGAAGCGTTCGACGCGGATCCGGCGGTCGTTCACGACTCAACGTATGGCGTTGACCGAACCATCGTAAGCGGCGACGAGATCGACGCCTTCGAAACAACCGTTCGTTCGGACGGGTACCGGATACAGGCCACCGTCTCAGGGGGCCTTCTGGGGGCCTCAGCGAGCACTGCTGACGGAGCCGAGATCCCGGTTGAGCAAGCCGACGGGAAAATCGTGATCGAACACGACACCGACCGTCCGTTCCGGCTGTGGATCGATAGCGTTTCGCAGGACGCGGTCGTCACTCGTACGCAGTTGGATATCTGTCCACCGACGTGACGGATTCGCTGCCGACGACTTTGTTCGTCCGCGCTTGACTCTCATCCTGGTATAATTTATCAAACTAGTAACAAAATACTATAAATTTTCAGGCGGCGCACGTTTTGTTGGAATGAATCAAATAAAAGACAAGCGGCGGAACATCGTGATCCACGAGGACAACGACGAAAGCGACCTTCCGGTCAACGGTCTCCCGGAACTCCCGTCAATCGGGCGACAGACGTCGTTCGTTCCGAAGAACATGGACGAGCCGAAAATATACACCGGGGACGTCATCGTCTCGTTTACCGACGGTGAAATCGACTTTGCTGAACTAATATACGACCATCTCGACGAAGGTGTGCTCGTCGTCTCGCTCGACACCGGCAGCTACGAGCTGATCGGGCACCAGAAGTTCGGGAGCCGGTTTTACCAGTCCGACGAAACCCACATTTACGACGATATCGTGAGCGAAGCCGAGAAGTGGGATACCGAGTTCGACCCATCGGCACTCGAGCGTCCTGAACCGAAGCGCGCTCGGTAGCCAAAGACGGTTTCTCCGCGGTGTCTCCCGACGTTGCTCCGTTCGACCTCCAAGCACGCCCGTACGGAATCACCCAAGTCCGAGCGTCTGCAGTATCGACCGACTGCGTGGCTCGACGCCCTCGAACGACTCCAAGATGTTGTTCAGATCGGTGAACAGCCGGGTGAAGTTCCGCCGCGTCTCGCCGTCTAGCTCCTCGGCGAACTCCCGGCGATTCCGCTGGAGGTACAGCGCCGGTTCGCGCCGATCGAACTCCCCGGTACCGATGTTGTGACTCTCGAAATACGCCTGAAGCCGGCGCACGATCGGCGTCTCCGACTCCGCGAGGCCGAGTTCTTCGGCAGTGATCCGCTCGGGGGTTCTGTCGGCTTCCGAGATCACAGTCGAGTACGTCCGGTTGACCACGCTCAAATAGAACTGGTCGGAAAAGACGTCCTCGATGGTGCTTCGATCCGTTGATGAACTGTACTCCGAAACGAGTCTGATCCGGATATCGCCTTCCCCGTCGCTGCCTCGCCCGCCACCGCCTCTCGACGGTGACTCATTCAACAACGCGGCCACGTCAAGGGCATCCTCACCGAACAGCGAAACGAAACTGTCGATGTTCTCCGCGGCCGTGATCGGAACGACTGTCCAGCGGTCGTCGAGCCCGTCATTGCCGTCGTCCCGAAGCAACTTCGACACAACGTAGAGGTAGATATGATCGGCCTTCTGCTCGACAAGCAGCGTCTGCGGCCGGACAAGCAGCGTGTCCATCAGATCCGCCTCAAAGACGTTCCGAAGCGGGAACTTCGTATACTCGTCCGCGAGCGTGATGTCGGTGAACACGTTTGTCTCCCCCCGTGGCTCCGCCATCACCATCTTCGTCCGGTGGACCGTCTCCGGATCGATCATAGACGGTGAGTGGGTGGTGTACACCACCGGGTGCGACTCCGCCAGTTCGGTTCTGAGAAACGAGCGGAACTGCTGTTTCGCCCGTGCGTGGAGGTTGAGCCCGGGTTCGTCGAGCAACAACACCATATCGTCGTCGCTGCGCCGGAGTTCCGATAATTGCGAGAACACGGAAAAAAACCGCCGGAACCCGTGCGAGCGCTGTTCGAAGTCGACCGTGACACCCGACTCGCGGTCTTCGACGCGGATCTCGAGGAGTTCCGCGTCGGCCTCGCTGCCCGCCATCGCCTCGATCCGGATCCGAATACTGCCGCTTTGGCTCCAGTACCGCATCACTCGTTCGCTGATCGCATTTGATGCTGTCTCCAACTCTGTCGTCTTTCGCCGCCAGTCGTCCACGTCCTCGAACTCCTCGAGATCTAGCCCCGCAACGGAGAGTACGGCGAGAAACGCCCTGTCTCCCGGTGTAAGTGATCCGGCGTCGCGCCGTTCGAGCAGTTCGTTGACCTTGATCGTCCCATTCATGATCGAGTACTCCCCGACGTAGTGGAACTCGGGGAGCCGACCCTCGAGTATCGTCGACCCGATCTCCGCCGAGAGAATCGCCTCCGCGCTCGGGGTGTCGTCCTGATCCGGATCCACGTCGATTGACGCCCCGCCGTCGGAGAAATACCGGTCGCACGCCGATCCGTCGAGTTCGAGGTCCCAGATGAGTTCATTCTGGTAGTCCTTGTGGACGACTACCTCCCGATCCGCCAGTACCCCGTCGCCGTACGCCGACTCGATCTGCTCGGCCTCAGCCCCATCAAGGCCGAACCGGGCGCTGGCGACGACATCCGGATCGTCCCCGTGTCGGTCGCTGTACGCCGGCCACTCTCGCCGGGGGTATTCCTCGTACGGCGTGTATCCGTCGGACTGGTATGAGGGATTGATCTTTTCGACCGCACGCATAAATCCAGTTTTCCCCGACTCGTTCTTCCCGATGAGACAGGTAAAATCGTCGACGCTGACCCAGCCCGAGTCGTCGATACACCTGTAGTTTCGCACTCGGAGCGACTTTAGATTCATACATTGTTATCACAGCACAGGATAGATTAAAACCACGTATACCCCGGATAGATTTGGGATATTCTATCACTGCGGGCCCGACCGTGTTACAAATCCTGCGAACTTATTCGTCCGCTGTCTGCTCTTCGCCGTACCTCGAGGCGAGCGCAACAACACCCGTACCACCGAGAAGCCACATTACACCGACTCCCAAGAACACGCTATTCTCGGTTCCGACGCCCGTCGCAACCGCGCTCATACCGACGACCAACGCGAGTACAGTCGATATCTGGTAGAATCGACCCAACTTCGCAAACCACAGAACGTACGTTTCCATAGAACCGTATTATTCCCTCCGCGTATGTGTTTTATCGACGTTGGGGCGACCGCACGCGGTCCCTCCGTCCCGACGGTGCCGCGATTAGGGGCGTTGATAATCCGCCATCTGTTTGACTTCGGGCCGACCGGCTTTCGGTATATCGAAACGCATAAAGATACCACTCACCGATGTAGTGACGAGCCGAGGTAGCCTAGCCCGGCCAAGGCGGTTGCTTCGAGAGCAACTGTCCGTCAGGACACGTGAGTTCGAATCTCACCCTCGGCGCTTTCTCCGACCGATAGTACCCCTCTTGTTCCTCCTTCGAAGCATCAAAACTACGCTTTCCCGCCGCCTTCGCTCGCCCCGCCCGCGATACCGCCTTCGATAGCGATCCAGCCGAGCGCGGAGATGAACACCACGGGCGGGACCAACAGCGCGCCCCAGATGGGGTTCATGTCCCACTGAAGTATCAAAAGGACGTTCCCTATGCCGAGCGCGAACAGCGGGATGACGATCAGAGCCGCCTTTCGGCGTCCCGCGCCCTGCCCCTCCGACTCGCGCCCGTCGATCATACCTCCGCTTGCGGCGGTTGGGGCAAAAGGTCGCCGGTCCGATGTCGTCTCCCCGGTCTGCCCGCTCGGGTCGTTGTTACCGCCGCGTCAAGAGCCCGACCTGCTCGCCCGGCAGTTCTGCCTCGTTCCCCCGGCGGCTGCTCCGGCGGGCCAGCAGGTAGCCGTCCGCCTCGGTCACATCGAGCGGGTGGGCGTCCTGTACCCACAGCGTCCGTCCCTCGGGGCTGGCTTTATAAGCCCACTCGCGGGCCGCCGCCTTCGAGTCGAAGCGTCGGTGGCGCCCCGACGCGGCGATCCACGCTCCGACCGCGCTGCTGACCCGGCGGGCAGAGGGTTTCGCCGCGACCACGTAGCCGTCTCCCATGCCAGCGTCTTGACGCCCGAGGCGAAAAGCTTTGGTGGCGGTCGGTTGAATGTCAGACGATGACACACGAGGCGACCGTCAGTGGGCTCGGGGTCAGCGTCGATGACGAGGGGGGCGAGGGGGCCCCGGCTGTCATCCTGCGGGCGCGGGAACAGGCGCTGCCGATCTTCATCAGCACCGACCAAGCAAAGTCCATCTCGCACGCCCTCGATGGTCGTCCCTTCGAACGACCGCTCACGCACGACCTGTTCGTCGAGATGCTGACGGAGTTCGGTGGGGCGATAGACCGGGTCCGCATCGACGACCTCTCGGGGAACACGTTCCTCGCGAAGATCGACGCCGAGCGCTACGGCGGCGGAGAGCGGCGCAAGCTAACCTTCGACGCTCGGCCGAGCGACGCTATCGCCGTGGCGCTCAGGGTCGAGTGTCCGATTCTCGTCGGCGATGACGTCCTCGACGAGGCCGGCCGCCCGCCGGACGCGTTTGAAACCCGGTAGCCGACGGACGGGGTTTTCACCGGCTACCGGCAGGCCTCGACGGAGGTCTCATGACCTTCTGAGATCGCGATCCACGCGTCGTCGGTTCCGACGTCGGCGATAATGAACGCCGACCGCCCCTCGCAGTAGTCGTAGGCACCTTGAACGCGTTTGTCGGCGTCGCTTCCCACCGTGCTCCCAGCTTCTTCCATTATACCTGAACGCTCGTATTGAAATAATAATAATCTTACGAAACCTAACCACGAAGACACGAGCTGTGTGCCCGTTCACGCATCTGGCCGTTTAAAACCGTGACAGCCGTCGGTTCGGCACTTCGCGAATAGCTCGTCACTCGTCCTCGTATCGATCAGCCGCGGACTCGAAGGCGAACTCCGCGCGCTCCGCGGAGCGCCGCCCCTCCGCGGTCGCGAGCGCCTCGGGGTCGGGTTCGACGTCGTCGTCGACCCGGGCCCACGAGCCGTGGACCTTCGCGTGACACCACCGACACAGCGACACCGTGATCTCGTGTGTCAACTCGGCCCGGTCGTCGTCGGCGTATTCGAGGTGGTGCTCCTCGAGAAGGGGCCTGGTTTCCTCGCCCGCCAATCGCCGCTCGTCGAGCCCACAGCGGCGACACGTCCGCGCGGTATCGGTCGCGCGAAACTTCGGGCAGTCGACCCACGCCCACTCGCCCTCGGGATCGGCGGCCGGACACCGGAGGTCGTCGGCGTGACGCGCTCGCGCGAACTCGGGGTCGTTGTGGCCGTACTCGGCGGCGTACCGGCACCGCCCGTCGTCGGTGAGGAAGTCACACCGTTCGACGACTGCGTAGGGGTCGTCGACGCCGACGGACGTTCCCTGCGGCGTTTTCTCCATATCCGTGGTTCGTCCGCCGACTACCTGAACGTTCGGTCGGCCGATCCCGGCCACCGCTCGCGCGGCTCCACCCACTCCGTCAGATCGTCCGCGCGTCCGCCCCCCATCGCCACGACGCGTCACGCTGATACGACCACGGCCCCTCCATCCGGGTATGGACGCGGCGGCGGTTCGCGAACGGGCATCAGCGCTTCCCGACGACCCGGGCGTCTACCTGTTCGAGGCCGACGATCGGGTGTTGTACGTCGGAAAGGCGGTCGACATCCGCGACCGGGTCCGGTCGTACGCCGACCCCCGAAGTGAGCGGATCCGCCGGATGGTCGAGGCCGCGGCGCGAATCGACTTTGCCGTCACCGACACCGAAACCCAGGCGCTGTTGCTCGAAGCGAACCTTATCAAGCGCCATCAACCGCGGTACAACGTCCGGCTAAAGGACGACAAGTCCTATCCCCTCATCGCGATCACCCGCCACGATGTCCCGCGGATCGAAGTCACCCGCGACCCGGACGAGGGCGCGACGGTCTTCGGCCCTTTCACGAATAAGGGACGCGTCGAGACGGTGATAAAGGCAATCCGACGGATCTACGGCCTCCGAGGGTGTTCCGATCATAAGTACAAGGGGCGCGACCGACCCTGTCTCGACTACGAGATGGGGCTGTGCAGCGCCCCCTGCACCGGCGAAACGTCGCCCGAGTCGTACGCCGATGACGCCGAATCGGCGATCCGATTTCTCGAGGGTGAGACGGGCGCTCTGACCGAACCACTCCGGCGGCGGATGGGAGCGGCCGCCGAAGAACAGGCCTTCGAGCGTGCGGCTGCCCTGCGGGACGAACTCGACGCCGTCGAGGCGTTCCACGGCGGCGGTGGCGACGCCGTGGTCGGTGGAAGCGAGGACCACGCCGACGTCCTCGGCGTGGCGATCGAGGGTGAGGAGGCGACGGTCGCGCGGCTCCACAGCGAGGACGGCAAACTGGTCGATCGCGAGCGCCACCGCGTCGATGCCCCCGACTCCGGCGCGGGTGTCGCAGCCGTTCTCGCTGCCTTTATTCCGCAGTTCTACGCCGACCGCCCGCTTCCCGACGCACTCCTGTTGCCGGAGCGCTACGACGACCCTGACCTCGACCGATGGCTCGAAACCGAGGGTGTCTCGGTTCGGGTGCCCGGTGCCGGGCGGGAGGCGACGCTCGTCGAGTTGGCTATCAAGAACGCCAGCCGCCGGGTGGGCAAGGCCGATCCCGCTGGCGAACTCGCCCGACGACTCGGAACCGACCGGATCGATCGGATCGAGGGCTTCGACGTGAGCCACGCCGGCGGCCGTTCAGTCGTCGGGAGCAACGTCGTCTTCGCCGACGGCGACCCTGAAAAGCGCGGCTACCGTCGGAAGAAACTCGACGAGACGAACGACGACTACGCGAACATGAACACCTTGCTCCGGTGGCGCGCCGAGCGGGCGATCGATGGTCGAGACGACCGCCCGGACCCCGATCTGCTGTTGATCGACGGCGGCGAGGGACAGCGAAACGCCGCGTGTGAGGCGATCGCCGGGGTCGGCTGGGACGTCTCCGTCGTCGCCCTCGCGAAGGCCGAGGAGCGCGTGATCACCGCCGACGGGAGCCGCGATTGGGACGACGACGACTCCGCGTTGCACCTGCTCCAGCGCGTCCGCGACGAGGCCCACCGCTTTGCCGTCCAGTACCACCGGACCGTCCGCGACACGGTCTCGACGCCGTTGGACGAGGTCTCCGGCGTCGGTCCCGAACTCCGGGACCGGCTGCTTGGCCGCTTCGGCAGCGTCGAAGGCGTCCGCGCAGCCTCGATAGAGGAACTCGCGTCGGTCGATGGGGTCGGCGAGGCGACGGCCGAGGCAATCGAGCGAGCTTTATAAACGGCTGCCGGTAGTTTATAAACGGTCACCTGTCGGTTATAAACTGACCCTGCCCGAGGGCCGCCTACCTACCTAATACAGTGAGAGAGCCCCGGCGTTCACGCCGGGCGTGAACCGCGTCACAGCCTCGCTAGCCCACAGATTTATGATTATTACAGACATACACTAGTGTAACTCAAGA
>Ga0207414_1000030_pt1 | contig 67730 bp, 67 predicted proteins | sample PonA231FremontCA_2_FD_187269 | JGI IMG/M metagenome (GOLD analysis project Ga0207414, IMG submission 187269) | Marine sediment microbial community from Fremont, CA, USA - Pond A23 Sediment 1 (SPAdes) | ecosystem: Environmental > Aquatic > Marine > Unclassified | place: USA: Fremont, California...
GGAAGTGTTGATGTGGGTCAACTTACAGAAATGCTTACACAGATAATTTCATATACCAGCATCTATGCCCTGGCCAGTCTTGGAATTGTAATCGGTGGTAGAACAGGAGTATTTAATATTTCCGGTGAAGGAATAATGCTTGCTTCTGCTTCGGCTGGATTTATTGCAGCCTATCAGACCGGGAGCTGGTTTATGGGCTTTGTAGTAGGTGCTTTAATGGGTGGATTATTTGCTTTAATTTTGATATATATACATGAGAAACTTAAAATTAGTCAGTTTATATTAGGTATTACATTGGTTATCTTAGGTACCGGTTTATCTGACTTATTATACAAGACAGCTATTGGTGTACAATTATTTGCACCAGAAGCACCACGAGTTCCTGATATCAGAATTCCTGGCTTATCTAATATCCCCATAATATCTGCGATTTTCAATCAAGATGTAATAGTATATTTCACATATATTGCAGTGTTTATAGCTTTTTATATATTTTATCACACCAGGATTGGGCTTGAAACAAGAGCTATAGGTGAAGATCCTAAGGCAGCAGATGTTGTAGGAATCAATGTAAAATTACGTAGATATGTAACTACTATTATTGGTGGTATGTTTATGGGACTTGCTGGAGCATATTTACCCTTGGTTGTTACAGGAACATATACAACTAATATCTCAAATGGTAGAGGATTTATGGCAATAGGAATTGCTATATTTGCCAGTTGGCGTCCAGAGAGAGCGCTTCTAGGTTCATTTATATTTGCTGCTATTGAAGTAATTTCTTTCCAACAACAGCTTGGTGCTTCAATGTTTCCTTATCAGTTCTTACTGATGTTACCCTTTATCTCGGTTCTACTAATTATGTGGTTATTCAATAAAAAGGTTGAATTTCCAGCTGCACTAGGAAAACCATATAGTCGAGAATAATATATATAAAAAAAGCAGTCCTTTTTGGGCTGCTTTTTTATTAAATCTTAACTAAACAAATCTAGCAGCGAAAATGCCGAGCATTACCGCTAGTAATCCTAATGAAAATTACTAAATATATTAATACCTGCCATTAGATAACTTTTATCTTCTATTAACTTCATTTTTTCAAAGCTCCTAAAAAACCAGTAGTTAAAAGAATTTTAAAATTGCCTAAACCAGTTAACTTTTCAACAAAAACTATCATTAAAAATCCTAAAAGAAAAGAACCAATTGCATTAACCACAAGAGTACCATTTGGAAGTAGAGATTCCCAATTGATTTCTATCCATTTGGTTAAAAGATAACGACAACTTGCCCCCATAAATCCTCCAATTCCTATATAAAGTAATTTCAATATATAATACCTCCTTAAAATTTACGACATATAAAAAGCCCCTGCTTAGCCTAATAGACCAAACAGGAGCCATTAGTCAGATTATCTGACAGTTAAAGGTGAACTCCATCACCTAATTTAATTTTCTCATTTATTATATAAGTAGTTTAAAATAATATCAACTATTTTCAATTATTATCTTAAAGAGGATATTAGATATTGTTGTTTAAATAATATGGTAGGATATAATTATAATATATCATAATTAATAATTAGTTAAATTAGAAAGGATGATCTATAATGGAAAGTATTTTAAGTTATTCCAAAGAAGTTCAAAATGCCATAAATGAAGATAAAACTATTGTTGCTTTGGAGTCGACAATAATAGCACACGGTTTTCCTTATCCTGATAATATTGAATTAGCTTTAAAGTTAGAAGAACAAGCAAGAGAAGTTGGGGTAGTACCAGCAACAATTGCAATTATTGATGGCAAGTTAAAGGTGGGACTAACTAAAGAGGAAATAGAGTTTATTGGTCAGTCAGATGATATAAAAAAGGCAAGTTTAAGGGACTTACCAGTAATATTAGCTAAAAAACTGAACGGGGCTACAACTGTGGCAGCTACCATGCAGATTTCTTATCTAGCTGGTATTGATGTTTTTGTTACTGGTGGTATTGGCGGAGTTCATAGGAAGGCTGAAGAAACATTCGATATTTCAGCTGATTTAAAGGCTCTTTCCCAGTATCCAGTTACAGTTGTTTGCGCTGGTGCAAAATCTGTTTTGGATTTACCTAAAACCAAAGAGGTTTTAGAGTCAAAAGGTGTACCTGTATTAGGTTATCAGACAAATAAATTACCAGCATTTTATGTAAGAGATAGTGGTTTAGAAGTTGATTATATGGTTGAGAACGCTGAAGAAGTATCTAGTATAATCAAGAGTAATAGGTTATTAGAAAATAAAAATGGTATTTTGGTTACTGTTCCAATATCAAAAGAAGATGAACTTAATGAAAAGGAATTTAATAAAATTATTGATGAACTAACTCAGGAAGTAGAACAAAAAGAAGTGAAAGGTAAAAATATAACTCCTTACCTATTAGATAGAATTAAAGAAAAAACTGATGGTAGGAGTGTAGATACCAATGTTTCTCTTGTAAAAAACAATCTTAGGGTAGGTTGTAATATTGCTAAAAAGTTAAAGGGAAATTATTAAAATGATATTAGTATTAGGTGATATAAATTTAGATATAATTGTTAATTTAAGGGAAGATATTAACTTTAATACAGATAGTGAGTCTGATATTCATTTTGAAGGTGGAGGGTCAGCTGCTAACTTTTCATACTGGCTGGATTATTTAGAACAACCGGTTAGGTTTGTAGCTAAGACCGGTGGTGATTTTATAGTTGATTATCTGAAGAAACAGTTTCAAAATACAAAAATAGATTTTATTAATTTAGTAAGTAAAAATAAAGAAACAGGTCGTATTGTTATATTGCTAAGTAAGTCAGGAGATAGAACCATGGTAACAGATCGAGGTGCAAATCTTGATTTTTCTCCCGAAGATATAACAAATGATTATTTTAAAGGTATTGAGCATTTACATTTAGGAGGGTACAGCTTTTTTGGTGGTAAGAACATGGAAGAGACTTCAATAAAAACAATTAAAAAAGCTAAACAAAATAATATTAAGGTATCTTTTGATCCTTCTTCTTATTCTGGTCTGAATAGTTATGGTACCCAAAATATTTTAAACCAAACCAAGGGTGTTGATTTTTGTTTTCCAAATATAGATGAAGGTAGAGTCTTAGCAAATGAAGAAGATCCAGAAAAGATTGTACATGTATTATTAAATTATTATAAAAATGTAGTACTAAAATTAGGAGAAGAGGGTTGCTATATTGGAAATCAAGATTTTATTAAAAAGATCAAACAGAAAAGAAAATTAGCTGATGGAGATACTACTGGGGCGGGAGATGCTTTTACTGCAGCCTTTCTTACGGATTATCTTAATAATGGTATTCTACAATCAGCTGCAGAAAAAGCTAATGAAGTGGCTTTTAAATGTGTTAAAAAAATTGGGGGTAGACCTCCTGAATTGTAAGGGCTGTATAACTATTTTAATAAACGAAAAATGCTAAACTGAAAAATATCATACTTAAGAAAATAACGAGTATATCTAATAGCCATATTTTTTTTCCATCATGTTTAATAAAGGCAACAAGCTTTTGTGAAGTTTTTTCCCAATTGAATATCAAACCTATCGTTTTAAGTGACATAACACTTATAAATATTGTTAAAATCCAGCCGTAAGCAGTATATTGATAAATTGTTGCATAAAATGTAATCGCTAACATTAAAAATGCATATACTAAGAATAGGTATATTGTTCTAGATTTTTCTTTTTTTGAATAATGACTTTCTGCCCATCCATATAATTTATCATGTATAAAAATTCCTGCAAGGCCTTTGATTAAGGCTGTTGTTCCTAATATAATGCTAATTAACTCAAATAACATTTTCATTCCACCTTTTACTTTTGATTTGTGATAATCCGGAAAATAAAATTAGACTACCCAGTCACATGACTTAGTAGTCACATTCTACCATAATGGAAATAAATTGTCAAGACCAGGTGGTCATAATTTATTGACAAACCATATTTAAAATATTATAATTATGACCACATAGTCAATATATTGGGGGATGAATTTAATGCCTAAGGAAACTTTTTTCAATTTAAATGACGATAAACAAAATTTAATATATGAAATTGCTTTAAAGGAATTTGCCATTAATGATTATAATTCGGCATCCATAAATTCTATAGTCAAAAAAGCGGATATTTCAAAAGGTAGCATGTACCAGTATTTTGATAATAAAAATGATCTTTATATGTATCTTTTAAATACCGCAAGTGAAAAAAAATTAAACTATATTAGAGATAATATTTCGGGAGAAGATAAAAGTTTTTTTGAAATGATAAAGGAGATACATTTAGTAGGAGCTAAATTCGATTTAACCCATCCTAAATATTCAAAAATGATAATTAATGCTATGAATGAAAATATTATTGAAGGAATAGGTGATATAAGTTTTCAATTAAAGAATAAATCTGATGATTTTTTTGAAAACTATATAATAAAAGGACAACAACAAAATAATATCCGTAACGATATAGACAGCAGTTTTTTGTCCTTTTTAATTAGCAGGACGTCAATTTCGTTAATAGATTTTATTTCAAAGACATATAATTTTTCCTATCGCGAACTTATTAATGAAAACAAAAAGGAAATGCCAATTGAGGAAAATGAATTAGAAGAAATTTTAGAAGATTATATTTCGGTATTGAAAAAGGGTATTAAAATATATAATTAATAATATTGAAGATAAATCAGGGAGGAATTTACCACCTGATAGAGAATATATAATAAAAGGAAAATATTTTAAAAGAAGGGGCTGAAGTATCTATATGGAACAGGTTTATGAGCAAAAAAGAAAACAACTACTTGACGATCTAAGTAACATGAGCGAAGTTGCTGAAGAAATGTTGCAAAACGCTATTAATGCACTTGACGAAAAAAATGGAGATCTAGCCTGGGATGTAATTAATAGAGATGATGTAATGGATAATTACCAAGTTACTATTGAAGAAGAAGTATCCAGATTATTATCTCTCGATAAACCCCTCATGAGTGATATTCAGTATAGTATCGCTTTAGTTAAGATTGCAAGCGATCTTGAAAGAATTGCCGATCATGCTACAAATATTGCAGAGATAGTACTTGAATTGAAGAACGAAGAGTATTTACAATCTCTTGTAATGATACCTGAATTAGCAAATATTGTTAAAGATATGTTGGATGTTGTATTGGAAGCTTTTATCACTAAAAATGCTGATTTAGCTGAAGCTGCTTGTAGGCAGGACGAAAGAGTTGATAATATTTACGAACAAATATATAATAAGAATTTAAAATTAATAAGTAAAAAAGAAGACCTAGAAAATATCAACCAAGTTTTCAGTTTTACAAATGTTGCTAAATCTTTAGAAAGAATTGGTGACCATGCAACCAATATTGGGGAAGAAACGATCTTTATATTAACAAAGAAAAGAACAAAATATTAACATATATCACATAGTAATTTTTTAAAAAAAGCCTATCTTTCTTTTCAGATAGGCTTTTTCTATTATTAATTATTAAAAGGAGGATTTAAATGAGTATATATATTAAAAATGGTAAAGTTGTAAAAGATGACTCAGTACAGGATCTAAATATTTTAGTAGAAGATGAGCAAATTAAGAAGATAGATAGTCCAGAAAATTTTGATGAAGCAGAATTCAATAGTAGTCAAATTATTGATGCTAAAGGACGCTATGTATTACCGGGAATGATTGATGCTCATACACATTATTTACTGAAGTCTAGGAATTCGGTAACTGCTGATGATTTTTACAGTGGTTCACTTGCTGCTGCTTTTGGAGGAGTAACAACTTTCATAGATTATATTGATGATCAACATGAACGAGATAATTCTTTAAAAGAATCAATGGATAACCGAAAAGACGAAGCAAGGGATGCCGTAGTTGATTATTCATTCCATCAAATTATTACTCACTTTGATGATGAAATTGCACGTGAATTAAGAGAAATAAAGGAACAAGGAGTTAATAGTATAAAAATCTTTACAACTTATCGTAAAGAAGGCTATTTACTTGAAAAAGAAAATCTTTATGAACTATTTAAAATACTAAATCAGCTAGAATTGTTACCAACTGTTCATGCAGAAGATAATCAAATTATAGAGGAAAATGAAGAAAAATATAAAAAAGAGGATAAAACTGGTGTAGAATATCATCCAGATATAAGAACTGATAAATCTGAAGCGGAAGCAATAAAAAACATTGGAGAACTAATAGACATAATGGAAATGCCAGCCTATATAGCTCATCTCTCATCTGAATTAGGACTTGAAGCACTCAAAAAACAACAGTCTGAAGGAAGAGACTTATATGCTGAGACCACTCCTCATTATTTGGTATTAAACAGAGAGTTTTTAGAAAGAGAAGATGGTTATCTGTATTTTATGACCCCACCTTTGAGAACCAAAGAAGATAATGAAACTTTATGGAAGGGACTAGCTGAAGATGACTTAGATGTGGTAGCAACTGACCACTGCGCATTTACAAAAGCTCAGAAAAAGATTGGGGATGATTCATTTAATATTTTACCAGGGATTCCAGGTTCAGAAACGCTATTACCTTTAATTCAACACTTTGGTACTGAAAAAGGTCTTAATATAGTAGATATAGTAAATAAGTTATCTACAAATCCGGCTAAGATATTTGGGCTATATCCTCGAAAAGGTAGTTTAAAGGAAGGTACTGATGCAGATATAATAATATTTGATCCAGAAATATCTCGTCCACTTGATAATATATTCATGCATTCAATGGCTGAGTATAGTCCATATAAGCATATTGAAGTCAAAGGGTTTCCTCTCACAACGATCAGTAGAGGAGAAATATTAATAGATGAAGGAGCTTACCGTGGATTCAGGGGACACGGACAGTTTATTGAAGCTGAGAAGAGCTCTTTATATTAAATCAAAGATCAAGAAATATAAAAAGGGGTTATTATTAAAAAAATTATTGTGAATACTTGCACAAAGTAAATAATTATGTTATACTATCTTTGAAATTGATAAATAAGTATGTATTTGAGTATATATAACCAAATAAAAGTAACATTAATAATTTTGACACCCCTTCCCTATCTGTTATCTCAGATAGGGTTTTTTATTTACCAAAGAAAAAGATGAGAGACTTTATTTATGCTTAAAACTTTCAATTAACACAATGATTATGGTATAATTTAAATAACAAATTCGGAGGTGGGAATACATGGATAAAAATTATAATATTTCTGCGGATGAACTAAGATGTTATTGTAAATCAGGTAACTTTACATTTGAATCCACAGCTGAACTTGATCCATTTGAAGAAGGAGTTATTGGACAAAAAAGAGCCGTAGATGCGATAGAAACTGGTATGAGAATTGAACATGAAGGGTATAATATATATATATCCGGTGTACCTGGTTCTGGTAAATCTACTTATGCTAAAACTATTGCTGAAAAGAAGGCTGATAAAAAATCTGCCCCACATGATTTGTGTTATGTATTTAATTTCAGTAATCCTGAAAAGCCAAAGGCAATGAAATTGCCCCCTGGTACTGGAATTAGGTTAGATAGTGATATGGAGAATTTCATAAAAGATCTAAAAGAAGAAATTCCCGAAGTATTTCAAAGTGACGAATATGATGAAGCTCGCAGTAAGATAATGTCTCAGTATCAAGAAAAGTCTAATGAAATTATGGAAGAGTTTAATAAAGAAATAAAAAAAGATGGTTTTACCTTACAAAACACAGCAAGAGGTACTGTACCAGTTCCAATAGATGAAGACGGCAATATAATTAAACAAGATGAGTTTCAAAAACTTGATGAAGAAAAGAAAAGTAAATTAAGGGAAAAGAGCCAGGAAATACAAAATGATATGGAAAAAATGATGAGAGAGATACGAGAACACAAATCCGAAGCACAAAAAAAGTTAAAGGAAATGGAAAAGAAATTAAGCCTTAATGTAATTGAACCTAAGATTGAAAATCTAAAAGAGAAATATGGAGATATAGATGAAGTTGACCAGTATTTGGAAAGAGTAAAAAATGATATCACTCAACATTTAGATAAATTCAAAAAGAAAGATGAGGCTTCCCAGAAAAATAAAATGGCACAACTATTTCAACAAAATGATGATGGATCCTTCTTTGTCCGTTATAAAGTAAATTTAATAGTGGATAACAAAGAACTAGAAGGCGGACCAGTTATTTTTGAGTCTAACCCCACATATTATAATCTATTTGGGAAAATAGAAGCCAAAAGTAAATTTGGAACTTTAACAACTGATTTCACCATGATCAAAAGTGGTTCTATCCATGAAGCGAATGGTGGATATCTAATTATGAAAGTAAAAGATTTACTCACAAAACCCTTTGCCTGGGAAACTTTAAAAAGAGTATTAGTTAACCAGGAAATTATTGTTGAAAATATAGGGGAACAATACAGAGCAGTCCCAATTAGTGGTTTAAAACCAGAAGGCATTCCTGTGGATCTTAAAGTTATTTTGATTGGGGATCCATATATTTATCAACTTCTGTATCACTATGATGATGAATTTCAAAAACTATTTAAAATAAGAGCCGCTTTTGATTATGAAATGAAGAGAAATGAAGAAAACATGGAAAAATTTGCTTCCTTTATTGCTTCGATTTGTAATAATGAAGGCTTAAATCATTTCACTCCTGAAGCGGTCTCTAAAGTTATTGAATACAGCAGCAGGATGTCTGAGGATAAAGATAAAATGACAGCTAAATTCAACCAAATTTTAGAAGTCATATATGAAGCGGATTCATTAGCAGAAGTTAATTCCCATAAACTAGTTAAAAAAGATGATGTAAAGGAAGCCATCAAAGAAAGAGTTAAGAGATCAAATTTAATTGAAGAAAAAATACAAGAAAAAATAGAAGAAGAAGATATCTTAATTGATATAGATGGTAAAAAAACAGGAGAAATTAATGGTCTATCAGTATATCAAACTGGACAATATGCTTTTGGTAGACCTACTAAAATTACAGCGCAAACTTTTATGGGAAAAGAAGGCGTAATCAATATAGAGCGTGAAGCGGATATGAGTGGTAAAATCCATAACAAAGGAGTACTCATTTTCTCTGGTTATCTTGGTAATAAATATGCCCAAGAGATTCCCCTAAGTTTAAATGCTTCATTAGCTTTTGAACAAAGTTATGGTGGTATAGATGGTGATAGTGCGACTGCTGCTGAATTGATTGCAATCTTATCAGCAATATCTGGTTATCCAATCCGACAAGACCTTGCTATTACTGGTTCAATGAATCAGAAAGGTGATATTCAACCGATTGGTGGAGTGAACCAAAAAGTAGAAGGATTTTATAAAGTCTGTCAAAACAAAAAAGTGACCGGTGAACAAGGAGTAGTAATTCCTGAACAAAATAAAGATAACTTAATGTTAAAAGAAGATGTAATTAATGATATTAAAGAGGATAAATTTCATCTTTATGCAGTCAGTAATATAGATGAAGCAATAGAACTAATGTTTGACAGACCAGCTGAAGAGGTACATGAAAAGGTAAAAGAAGTCATGAAAGAAAAAGCAGAAAAAGCTGTTGAATTTAAAAGTAAAGATAAAGAAGATTAACTTATAGGATAAGAGGTGTTGTAATTGCGGGTAATAAAAAATGTCGATATTATAAAACCTAATCAAGTATTAAAAGGTTATGATATAAAATTTTCAGATAAAATTTTAGCTATAGAAAAAGATATTGAAGTTGATGATGATAATCAAATAATTGATGGTAATGGTTATTATCTTAGCCCGGGTTTTATAGATCTGCATATGCATGGAAGTTTTGGTATTGATTTAATGTCAGCTAAAAAAAATGATATAAAAGAAATGGCTGATGCTCTAACTAAAGTAGGTACCACATCCTTTTTACCAACAGTAATGACTGCAAGTATTGAGCGAATGGAAAGTGCAATCAAAAACATCCAGGAAGTAATAAATAAAGAAAACAATGTTATTAAAGGTATTAATTTAGAGGGCCCTTTATTAAACCCAGCCAAGGCTGGCGCTCAAGATAAAAAGTACATGAAAGCCTTAAATTTTGAATTGTTTGATAGATATCAAGAAATAATTAAAATTGTGACAGTAGCTCCTGAAGTTGAGGGAGCTACTGATTTACTTAATAAATTAAATAGTTTAAATATAGTTTCTGCAATGGGGCATACGAATGCTAGTTATGAAGAAAGTTTACAAGGCTTTAAAAAAGGAATTTCTCTGGTAACCCATCTTTTTAACGGGATGAAAGGTATTCATCATAGAGAGATTGGGGCAGCTGGAGCAGCTCTGCTAGAAAATATCAGTACAGAAATAATTGTTGATGGTATTCATATTTCTCGTCCCATGATCCAAATGATTTTAAGATTAAAAAGTTTAGATAATTTAATCCTTATCACAGATGCCCAGCCGGCAGCGCTATATGAAGGTGATCAAATTCAATTCAATGAGAGAAAAGTAATTTTAAAGGATGGAAGTGCCCGTTTTGAGGATGGGACATTGGCAGGAAGTATACTCTCAATGCAGAAAGCCGTTAAAAATATGGCTGAATTTACTGATTTAAGTATAGATAAAATAATAAAAATGGCTACTTTAAATCCGGCCCGCAAAATTAACTTTGATTCAAAAATAGGTAGTATAGAACTAAATAAAAAAGCTGATTTAATATTAATGGACAAATCATTAGATATCATAAATGTATTTAAAGAAGGGAAACAAAAGTGTGAAGTTAAATAGTTAGGAGTGAACAAAGTGATAAAAATAGAAGCAGATTTGCATGTACACTCTATGTTTAGTGGACATGCATATTCAACCATAGACGAATTAGCTGAAGAGGCTAGCAATAAAGGACTTAAAATGATTGCTTTAACTGACCATGGACCTGCGTTGCCAGGTGGTACGCATTTTAATTATTTTAATAATTTAAAGGTTCTACCTGAAAAGATAAAAGGAGTAAAAATTTTAAGGGGAATCGAAGCTAATATCTTAAATGATGGTTCTTTAGATTTGGCGGAAAGATATTTTAGAGATCTCAATTTTGTGGCTTGTGGTATTCATATGAATACAGGTTATACAAATACTAGTGTTAAAGAGCATACAAGAGCTACAATTAATGCTATTAAGAACCCATTAGTTGATATGATAACTCATCCAATTAATTTATCAAATATGGTAGATTTAGAGGATATAGTACAGGCTGCTAAAGAATATGACGTAATTTTAGAAATCAATGCGAGTTCCCATAAAAAGAACGAGAGAAGTCGTGGAGATAAAAAATTATCAAGAAAATTGATAAAACTAGCCTTAAAAAATAATAACTTATTAGCTTTAAATAGTGATGCACATTATAGAGATCTAGTTGGTGATTTGAGCAATTTAGAACCAATTGTAGGAGATGGACTTATAACAAATGATAATATTATTAATTCATCAATGGAACGAGTCTTAGAATTTTTAGACAAGAAAAATAAAGTAAATTTAAGAAACTAAAAGATTTAACAGAATATTTTCATCTATTCGGCAATAATCTTCATTATTGCCGTTTTTTTATATTTGAAATTTTTATAATAATCATTATAATAATAAGTAGAAAGTAAAGTAAAGTCAAAAAATCAGTTAAAGTCAAAAATTTCAATTGGAGGTGTCTATATGTTTGATTTAGTTCCTGGTAGCAGAAGAGAAAAAAGAACTCCTGAAAAAAGTGATGATCCGTTTGATGCTTTATGGAACAGTTTCTTCGATAATGTGATGGACCGTTCTGAGATTGGTTTTAGAACTGATGTTAAGGAAAAAGATGATAAATATATTATAGATGCTGAATTACCTGGGATGGATAAAGAAGACATCAATGTTGAAATGGATGATAACTATCTAACAATAACAGCCAATAATGAACATTATGAGGAAGAAGAAAAAGAAGGATATATTAGAAGAGAAAGAAAAAAAGGTAATTATCATAGAAGTTTTTACATTGAAAATATTAAAGAAGATGGAGTAGAAGCTGAGTATGATAATGGGATATTAGAGATCACATTACCTAAAAAAGAAGAGACAGTAAGCAAGAAAAAGACAATAGATATTAAGTAAATATTATTCAAGAATTTGAATCCCGGTTTTAACCCGGGATTTTTTTATTTTGTCTTAAATTTAAGATATAATATATATATGGAACAGATTTTGCATAATATATAAGTGTATATTATTTTAGTTAAATATAAAAACGAAAAGAAAACTATAAAGGAGGAATAATTAGTGAATAAAATAGCAATAATTGGTTCGGGAACGATGGGTAATGGCATCGCACAGGTAGTAGCAGGTTCTGGTTATGAGGTTATACTGGTTGACTTAACAGAAGAATTATTACAAAGAGGTATTGATACTATCGAGAAGAATTTAAATAGAGCTATTAATAAAGAAAAGATAAGTACAGATCAGAAAGAAAAAATATTGGGAAGAATAGATACTACTGTTAGATATGAGGATATTAAAGATGTTGACCTTGTTATAGAAGCTGGTCCCGAAAAACTGGAAGTAAAAAAAGAGATCTTTAATAAACTTGATGAGATTTTAGATGAAGATATAATAATTGCAAGTAACACTTCAGCTTTGAGTTTGACTGAACTGGCTGCTGCAACTAGCCGTCCAGAAAAAGTTGTTGGGATTCACTTTTTCAATCCGGTAACTGTAATGCAGCTTGTAGAACTAATTAATAACATTTTGACAAGTGAGGAAACAATTGAGAAAGCTCATGAATTTATTGATTCTATAGGTAAGAATGCAGTTGAACTGAATGAATCACCCGGATTTATAGTAAATAGATTATTAATACCAATGATTAATGAAGCTATCTTTTTAGTTGAAGAAGATATTGCAACACCAGATGATATCGATACTGCAATGAAATTAGGAGCTAATCATCCTTTAGGTCCTTTAGCCTTAGCTGATTTAATTGGTTTAGATGTTTGTTTAGCAATTATGGAAACCCTTCAGGATGAATTTGGAGATCCTAAATATAGGCCAGCACCACTTTTAAGAAAAAAAGTTAGAGCAGGACAATTAGGTCGAAAGACCGGAGAAGGATTTTATCAATACTAAGAAAGAAGGGATTTATAGTGGAGTTTAAAAATATTGTTACAAAAACAGTGCACAACAAAGCATATATAAAAATTGATCGACCTGAACATTTAAATTCTCTCAATAAAGAAACATTACTTGAAATAGAAGAAGCAGTAGATATAATTGCGGATGAGGTAAATTTGCGAGTCCTAATAATAACAGGGAAAGGGGATAAAGCATTTGTAGCAGGTGCAGATATTAGTGAAATGAAGGAGATGAACTCTGCTAAAGCAAAAGAATTTGCTGCTTTGGGTCAGCGAGTTTTTAACAAAATTGAAAACTGTTCCAAGCCTGTTATAGCTGCTGTAAATGGCCATGCACTTGGCGGTGGATGTGAATTAGCTTTAGCCTGTGATATTAGAATTGGCAGTAAAAATGCTCAATTCGGACAACCAGAAGTAGGTTTGGGAATCATACCAGGATTTGGTGGGACCCAAAGGTTAAGTAGAATAATAGGTGATGGTCTAGCTCGCGAATATATTTATACAGGTCGTTATATAAATAGTAAGAAAGCAAAAGAAATAGGGCTATTAAATCATCTAACAGAATTAGACGAATTAGATAAAAAAACAGAAGAAATAGCGGATGAAATAATTAATAATTCTCCTTCTGCTGTTCGTAAAGCAAAAGAAGCTATTAACTACAGACTTAATTCTAATCAGGAGGAAGGTCTGGAGTTTGAAGCACAAACTTTTGGCGAATGTTTTAACACATATGATCAAAAAGAGGGTATGACGGCATTTCTAAAAAGAGAAAAACCTCAATTCAAGGGTGAGTAGGGAGGCAATCAATGGGTAAAGTAATAGATATGCAGGAATTAGATAAGTTCTTTGATGATGAGATGCGAATTATGATTGGTGGCTTTTTGGACTGTGGTACTGCTGAAACTGTATTAGCTTATGTTAATCAGCTCGATTTGCATAGTTTGACTATCATAGTAAATGATGCGGGCTATAATTATAAAAGTAAGGGTAAATTCTTAGCCACAGCTGATATAAATAATATAATTACTTCTCATATTGGAACAAATCCGGATGTAGGAGCAAAAATGAACAATGGAGAAATTGAAATAGAATTAATTCCCCAAGGGACACTTGTAGAACAGATTAGAGCTCATGGTGCGGGATTAGGGGGTATCTTAACCCCAACTGGAATTGGCACAAAAGCTGAAGAAGGTAAACAGATTATTGAAGTAGAGGGAGAGAAACATATCTTAGCAACCCCAATTGGTGCTGATATAGCAATTATTAAAGCCTGGAAAGCAGATAAAAGCGGTAATTTAATCTATCGTCATTCTGCTAAGAACTTTAATCCTATAATGGCAATGGCTGCTGATACTGTTATTGCAGAAGCAGAAAATATTGTTGAAAATGGAGAATTGGATAATAATAATATTATGACTTCCAATATTTTTGTTGATTATCTTGTTAAGAGTAAACCTGAAAATTAAATAATATTTTTATCATATTTAATTTAATTAGTTAGGAAGGGTGAAATAATGTCCCAAACAAAAACTAAAATTGCTCAAAGAATTTCCAAAGAAATAAATGATGGTGATGTAGTTAACCTAGGTATTGGAATTCCGACCATAGTTTGTGATTTTATACCATCAGATATAGAAGTACATATCCATTCTGAAAATGGATTAGTAGGCTTAGATAAGGAAGCAGCAGAAGGATTTGAAGATAAAGATATAATAAATGCAAGTGGGAAATATGCTACAATAAAAAATACAGGTAGTTTTTTTGATAGTGCAATGTCCTTTAACATAATCAGAGGAGGTCATCTTGATATGACAGTTCTAGGTGCCCTCCAGGTTGACAGCAAAGGAAATATTGCAAATTGGATGATTCCTGGTAAATTGGTCCCAGGTATGGGAGGGGCTATGGATTTAACAGTTGGCGCCAAAAAAGTTATCTGTGCTATAACCCATCAGACTAAAAAAGGAACTTCAAAGATAAAACAAGAATGTAATTTACCTTTAACTGCAGCCGGAGAAGTTGATTTAATTGTATCTGAGTTAGCAGTAATGGAAGTTTCTAGTGAAGGATTGATTTTGAAGGAAATAGCAAAAGAAGTAGATGTAAATGAGGTAATAGAAAAAACTGAAGCGGAATTAAAAATAAGTGAGAATTTAAAACAGTTTTAAGATAAACATATAGGGCACCTTAACGGTGCCCTGAAGTATTTAATAATCTATTGTAAAATCATCATTTTCAATAAGTTTTGAAACTCCTCGATTGTTTATATTTTCTTGAGAATTAGTTTGTTCATAACCTGGTTCAGTGTAAGCAAAAAACCTGCCTTCGTAGTTTCTTAAGATCACTTTGTTTTCTGCCTGAGAGATCATATATTGAGGACTAACTGGAATTTTTCCTCCTCCACCTGGAGCATCAATAACATAGGTTGGAACTGCCATACCAGTAGTATGTTGTCTTAAAGATTCTATTATTTCTATTCCCTTACTGACTGGGGTTCTGAAGTGTTCAATACCTTTAGATAAATCACATTGGTATAAATAATATGGTTTAATTCTTATGTACAGTAATTTCTGAACAAGGTCTTTCATAATAGCTGGTTGGTCATTTATTCCTTTCAATAATACACTTTGATTTCCCACTGGTATTCCTGCATAATTTAACTTTTCAATAGCCTGTTTAGCGGTTTCTGTGATTTCCTTGGGATGGTTAAACTGTAAATTCAAATATATGGGATGGTACTTTTTCAACATGTTAACTAAGTTATCAGTGATACGTTGGGGCATAACTACAGGTGTTCTAGAACCAATGCGAATTATTTCAACGTGTTTTATTGCTCTTAATTTTTTAATTATTTTTTCTAATTTATCGTCAGAAACTAAGAGAGCGTCTCCACCGGATAATAGTACATCGCGAATATTTTTATTGTTTTTAATATATTCTACAGCCTGATCAATTTGGTTCATGGGCATTGATTTATCAGTTACTCCAGCGAATCTTCTTCTAGTACAGTGTCGACAATACATCGAACATTGATCAGTTATTAAAAGTAATACCCGATCTGGATAACGGTGAGTAAGTCCTGGTACAGGTGAATCAACATCTTCGTGTAGGGGATCTTCCATATCAGCTTTCCCTAAATCAAGCTCTTTGGCAGTAGGAACGGCTTGTTTACGGATCGGACAGTCCCTACTATCTTTATCCATTAAACTAGCATAATAAGGTGTAATAGCCATTCTTAATGTATCAAGGGAAGATTCAATTTCTTCGGTTTCTTTTTCGTTTATATCAATAACTTTCTTTAAAGTTTCTACGTCAGTAATTCTATTTTTGACTTGCCAGTGCCAATCATTCCAATCTTCTTCACTTACATCTTTCCATAGGTCGATATCTTTATAGCTGTGCATCCTTTACCTCCTATACGAGAAAATAATTTTAAATTAATCACCACTATAATATTATGCAAAAAGCATACCAAGTTGCTGAAATGTTGAAGATTAGTTTATGATATAATATAATGAAATATGTTATTAAAAATATTAAGCAATTTAAGGAAGTGAATATTATGAATAAAACTCCCCGTGTGAATATTAATCTTGCAGAAATAGAAACCAATGCCCGTATCTTAAAGAACAAATGTGAAGAACAAGGAATAAATATTACAGGTGTTGTCAAAGGAGGAGCAGGGGATTTAAGAATAGTAAATGCTATAGTTTCCGGTGGTATATCTACCATAGGAGATTCTAGAATAAAAAATATAAAAAAGATGAGGGAAGCTGGTTTTGATAATGAAATGGTACTTCTTAGATTACCCCGGCTTTCAGAAATTCAATCACTCATCAAATATGTTGATATAAGTCTTAATTCTGAATTAGTCACCCTAGAAGGTATAGGTAGAGAAGCCCTTAAACAAGGAAAGATCCATAAGGCCATAATTATGGTTGATGTTGGTGATCTAAGAGAAGGGGTATTAGTAAAAGATTTTATGGAATTTATGAAGTCTGCTCTGGAAATAGAGGGTGTTGAGATTGTTGGGCTTGGCACTAATGTTGGTTGTTATGGTGGTGTTTTACCAACTCCAGAGAACACTAAGATTCTATTAGATTTAAAAGAAAAGATTAAAGATAAATATGATTATGATCTGAAAGTGGTTTCTGGGGGTAATACAGCAACAACGATTCTTTTAGAAAAGGGTCAACTACCTGAAGGTATTAATAATTTGAGAGTAGGCGAAGGTTTGATTCAAGGTACAGATATTACACATCAAAGAGAAATATCATTTTTAAATAGTAATAATATTAAGTTAGCTGCTGAGATAATTGAGCTAAAAAATAAACCTTCAAAACCGTCAGGTAAAACTGGACATGATGCTTTTGGAAACAAACCGGAATTTGAAGATAAAGGAATAAGAAAGAGAGCTATTTTAGCTGTTGGAAGGCAAGATGTAAACGTGGATGGTATGACTCCTATTTTAGAAGGAATCGAAATCATAGGAGCCAGTAGTGACCATCTACTTTGTGATGTAACTGAGTCTAAAAGGAACTTGCAAATTGGGAGTGAAATAGAATTCAAACTAGATTATGGTGCAATGCTTCAGACTATGACTTCCGAGTATATTTATAAAAATTATATAAACATGCCTTAATTTTCTAAAATTAATTGGCCGTCTATATATATTCTTTCAACTTTTTGTTTTAATAATTTTTCAGGATCTAGGTTTAATAAGTTTTCTTTAAAGGTAATAAAATCAGCCTTTTGTCCCACTCTGAGTGATCCTTTTTTATCTTCTTCAAAATTTTGATATGCTGGTCCTGTAGTATAAAGCTGCAGGGCTTTTTTTATATCTATAGTTTCATTCGGCTGCCAGGTTTCCAGATTGTCTTTATAAGGCTCTTTTCTTTGCATCGAAGCATATACACCTAGAAGTGGATTTATCTCTTCTACCGGTGCGTCTGAACTACCTGCAAGAGGTATTCCTCTTTCAATAAGGCTTCTCATTCTATATAAGTTCTTTGCTCTTCTTTTACCCAGTCGTTTTTCAGCAATCTGATAATCCGAACTTATAAAAGTGGGTTGAACTGAAAGAACAATATTATTTTTATTGATTCGATTAATTAATTTATCATCTATCATAGAGGCGTGAACAATAATTGGTCGGAGCTTTTTATTAGGGTATTTTTTGTTCATTTTTTCATATATTTTTGTTACTATCTCTACTGCCCTAATCCCGATAGCATGGATAGCTGGTTGAAATCCTAACTGATAAGCGGTATCTACTAATGATTCTAACTTTTCTTTTTTAAATAGTAATTCACCTTTTGTTGAAGTATTATCTTTATAAGGTTTGCGTAAAGCAGCGGTTCTGCCTCCCAGAGAGCCATCAAACATAAATTTTACTGGACCCGTCTTTAAGTTTTTTATTCCCTTAAGTTCTTTTCTTATTTTTTGATGAAAAGCAAAGTCTTTTTGTTCACTAACCCTTAATTGTAAAGTTATATCAAGCGGTAGTTCATCATTTTTAGCGAGTTCTAAATAACTTTTGTATATATCTTCGCGGTATTTTTTCTGCCATAAATCATCAGTATGAATAGATGTAATTCCGAAAGACAAAAATTCTTCAAATGAATCTTTTATAATATTTTTAAATTTATCTCTTTGTTTTTCCATTACTAGATCATCAACCATAGAGATAGATTCATCTTGTAAAACACCGGTTGGAAATCCTTTTTTATCCCGTACAATTTTACCACCCTCAGGATCGGGAGTCTCTTTATCAATTTGGGCAAGTTCTAAAGCTTTTGAATTAACAAACCCGATATGAAGGCATCTCCTTTTAACTAAAATAGGAATATTTTTAGAGATTTTATCAAGAAGATATCTATCGAGATTAACCTTTCCTCCAAACTTTTCTTCATCCCAATTTATTACTGTAATCCACTCATTTTCTTTTGACTTAGAAGCCTGATTTTTAATCTTATTATAAACTTCATCGATAGTTTCACAATTTTTAAGATCGATACTGTTTTTTTGTAAAGCATAATAAAAATAATGAAGATGTCCATCAGCAAAACCCGGGAGAATATATCTTCCGTTTAAATCTATTACTTCAGTAGCTTCCTCTTTTTCGTTCATTATTTCTTTTTCAGGACCAATTTTTTTAATTAAACCATGATGAGTAACAAAAGAATTGAAATTATTATTCATTAATATTTTACCATTTATAAAAACTTTTTGTTCTGACATTTTTTCACCTCTAAATTATAACTTCTATAAAGACATATTCCATACCTTTTTTGCGCAAGAAATTTTTCTATTGTGCAAAAAAACTTGCATAAAATAAAGGTTTAGGATTAAAAAGATAGAATATATAATTCATAGAGTAAGGATGTTAAGGAGGTAAAGCATGAATTCTAAATGGCTTGAATCAAATAAGATGTTAGAGAGCGAAAGTTTATGTAAATTATTGAATAATTTAACAGAAGGTATCCATGTAGTAGATAATAAAGGGAAGACAATATTATATAATCAAAAGGCCTCTGAAATAGATGGATTAAAACCGAAAGAGGTTGTCGGGAAAAATATTTTTGAGGTTTTCCCTTCTTTAACACTAGAAACATCTACGTTAATGAAAACATTAAAAAGTGGTGAAAAGTATCTAAACCATAAACAGACTTTTATTAATTATCGGGGAAAAAAGATTACAACAATAAACCACACTTTCCCCATAATTTTTAAGGATAGAACTAAAGGTGCGGTTGAGATTTCCAAAGATATCACTCAGACTGAGGAATTAGTTGATGATATTACTGACTTAAGGAATAAATTAAATGATAATAGCAAGGATAAAAATAATAAAAAAACAGTAGCAGAAAATAACACGAGTTTTGAATTTTCTGATATAATTGGGCAAAATAGTAAATTTAATAGTTCAGTAAGTGATGCAATGAAGAGTGCCCAAAGTGATTCTTCAGTTTTAATTTATGGCGAAACTGGAACCGGGAAAGAACTATTTGCTCAAAGTATTCATAATGCGAGCAACAGAAAAAACAATGAATTTATAGCCCAAAACTGTGCAGCCCTTCCTAAGGATTTATTAGAGTCTTTACTTTTCGGAACGGAAAAAGGTAGTTTTACAGGGGCAAAGAGCAAACCGGGATTATTTGAAATGGCTGATGGAGGGACAATTCTTTTAGATGAAATCAACTCGATGGATTTATCTCTGCAGGCTAAACTGCTTAGAGTATTACAGGATGGTCGAATAAGGCGGATTGGTGCCCAGAAGGAAAAACAGGTAGATGTCAGGATTATAACGACAATGAATATGCATCCTGATAAAGCGTTTGAAAAAGATCTTTTAAGAGAAGACCTCTATTATCGTTTAAGTGTAGTATATATCTATTTACCACCTTTAAGAAAAAGAACAGATGACATCTTTTTACTGACCAATCATTTTATTAAACAATATAATAAAGAATTTGATAAAAATATTTCAGATTTATCTAATAAATTAAAAGATGTCTTTAAAAAATATCCTTGGCCGGGTAATGTCAGGGAACTTAAACATGTGATAGAAAGTGCCTATAATATTAAACAGCTTGGAGATGAGATCGAAATAGATGATTTACCGGGATATATAAGAGAAAGGCTCGGCCAAAACAGAAATATTTTAAACAATTGGACTACTGAGGAAAAAATTAAAGACAATGAAGATTTACCTTCCTTAGAGAGTTATTTGGAAGAAATAGAAATGAAACTAATAAAAAATGCTCTTGAAAAAACTGATCATAATATAAGTGCTGCTGCCCGAGAATTAGATATTTCGAGGCAGTCACTTCAGTATAAATTAAAAAAATACGAGCTCAAATAATTACTAGGAGTGATAGAAGTTAAGTCCACTCGCAAACCACTACGGCTTGCCCCGAGGAGGGTCAAAGGATGGATATTACATTAATATTATTATTTTTGATTGTAGGATTTGTATTAGGATATTTTAAACCTTTTCCTGATATATTCTATAAATTTTCAGGATATATAACAGAAATAGGATTAATAATTCTACTTGGTTCGATGGGAGCTAGAATTGGGGTCGATGAAAAGATAATAAGTGAGCTTGGAGTAATTGGTTATAAAGCCTTCATATTGGCATTATTTAGTATTTTGGGTAGTATAGCACTATTAAAAGTTTTTTCTGTATTTTTAAAAAACAATTATGAGGATGTAGAGGAAGAAGAACTACAGGAAGAAGGTTCAGACCATCGATTAACAATTATTATAGTGATATCAGTAATAATAGGTATAGTTCTTGGAATCACAGTTTTAAAAAATAGCTATTTACCCACTATTGAAATTATAACGACCTATGCCCTCGCTGCTCTTTTATTTGGAGTAGGTGTAGATATTGGATTAAACAAGGAAGCTTTTTATGAGTTGAAAGTGCTTGGTTTTAAAATAATTTTAATTCCGATTTTAATAGTAATTGGTACCTTATTGGGAACCTATCTTGCAAGTCTTGTTTTGAATATGGTTGCAAAAGAAGCAATGGCTGTAGGTGCTGGTTTTGGTTGGTATAGTTTGTCAGCAGTCTTAATAACTAAAATACATAGTGTAGAACTTGGTTCTGTAGCCTTTTTGACAAATGTTTTTAGAGAACTTTTAACCATAATATCTCTACCTTTTGTGGTAAAATATATTGGCAAAATTCCTTCGATAGGACCTGGGGGAGCAACTACTATGGATGTAACCTTACCTTTGATAAAAAAGGTTTCTGGAGAAGAAATTGCTGTTCCAGCATTTATTAGTGGAGTTGTCCTTTCTTCTTTGGTTCCTATTTTAGTTCCATTTATATTAAATATATAACTTTAATATATTAATGGTCTGGCATAATAATTGCAATTTCAATAAAAGGGGATAATAGAATGAAGAATAAGTTAAGCGATTTAATTATCAATAAAAATATTGAAACAGTATCTATTATCGGACTAGCGAAAAACACCGGTAAAACAGTAACCTTAAATCAATTAGTAGAAGAGTTATATTTAAAAAGTTATCAAATAGGTGTTTTATCATATGGTCGTGATGGAGAAAATATTGATCTGATTACAGGTAAGAAAAAACCACCTGTAAAAATTTATCCGGGCAATTATTTTGTTACAGCCGAAAGAGCCCTCAAAGGCAATGACCTTAAGTATAAAAAGATTACAGGTACCAAAATTAGGTCTACAATGGGTTATGTTAATCTTTATCAAAGCTTAAGTGAAGGTGAAGTCCAACTGGTCGGGATTAACAGATTAAGCCAACTTATTTTGGTCAAAGACTTGTTACTTAATAAAACCGATTTTATTATTGTTGATGGAGCATTAGACCGTAAAAGTTCTGCTCTACCTAAAATAAGTGAGGCGATGGTTTTAGCTACTGGAGCTGTAATCGGTAAAAATATGGAAGAAGTGATAGAAAAGACCAAGTATGAAGTTCAGAAATTACAGGTTCCTTATTTAGAAGAACAAAAGGATATTATTAAATTACAAAAATACTGTAATAATAATAATAGTGTTCTCTGGACTAAAAATGATAAGATAAAAAGTTTCAAATCTCCTACTTCTCTGCTATTAATGAAAGATATTAAGGAATATTTAGCAAAGACAAAGGCACAGACAAAATATATTTTTGTGAATGGGGCATTTACGGGCACTATTGCCCGGATGTTAATTGAATATAATTTAAAGAATATTACAGTAGTTATTCCAGATTCGACTAAACTATTTATAAACCAAATGGAATATAATTACCTAACAAAAAATGGGATAAAAATAAGGGTTCTCTATCCTATTAATTTAATTTCTTTAACGATTAATCCTTTCAACCCCGAGGGAGAAAGTTTTGAAGAAGAAGACTTTTTAATCAATATTAAAAAACAATTTAAGATTCCAGTTTTTAATGTGAGATCTGAAAGATATTGAAAGGAGGAATACTTTGGCACTAAAATTAGATTTGGACCAACAGTTGATAGACTCATGCAGAGAGTACACGTCTGAAATAGCTGATGAGATAGGGAAAAAGATATCAAAAAACACAACTACTTCCGTAGAGAGAACAGTACTTAGATTATTAGGAGTTGATGGTGTTGACCAACATGGGATCCCCCTACCTAATGTGATTGTAGAAAAAGTAAAAGAAGCCGGAGAATTAGAGAAAGGGATTTCTTATTGGTTTGGAAATGCACTTTTAGAAACTGATTTAAGTGTACAGAGCTTGGCAGAGGAAATTTCAAAAGATAATGTTGATTTATTAAATATACCTAGAAGAGATCAAAAGGAAGTTTATAATTACATATATAATTTAGCTAAAGAAAAGGCAGCGGGGATAAAAGAAAATGTAGAAAAAAGGAATGAACTGATGGGAAAATATCCTCCCGGACCTCAGCCCTGGCTTTATGTAATTGTAGCTACTGGAAATATTTATGAAGATGTTAAACAAGCGAAATCTGCGGCACGTCAAGGGGCTGATATTGTAGCAGTAATAAGGAGTACGGCGCAAAGTCTTTTAGATTATGTTCCTTATGGACCTACAACCGAAGGATTTGGAGGGACCTATGCTACCCAGGCTAATTTTAAAATAATGAGAGATGCTCTGGATGAAGTAAGTAAAGAGGAAGGTCATTACGTACAACTCGTAAATTACTGTTCAGGATTAGCAATGCCAGAGATCGCAGCAATGGGAGCAATCGAAAGATTAGACATGATGTTAAATGATGCGATGTATGGTATCTTATTTAGAGATATTAATATGAAAAGAACTTTTGTGGACCAGTATTTTTCTCGGATGATAAATGCCTATGCTGGAGTCATAATTAATACCGGTGAGGATAACTACCTAACAACTGCTGATGCTGTCGAGGAAGCTCATACTGTTCTGGCCTCTCAATTTATTAATGAAGAATTGGGTTTAAGAACCGGTCTTAAAAAAGAACAATTAGGTTTAGGACATGCATTTGAAATCAACCCTGATATAGAAGATAGTTTTTTGATGGAAATAGCTCAAGCTCAGTTAGTTAGACAAGTTTTCCCGGATGCGCCACTTAAGTATATGCCTCCAACTAAATATATGGATGGTGATATTTTTAAAGGCCATCTAATGGATGGTATGTTTAATGTTGCTTCAATTATGACAGACCAAAGTATTCAACTACTAGGTATGTTAACAGAAGCTATTCATACTCCTTTCTTACAGGATAGGGCATTAAGTATTGAAAACGCTAAACATGTCTTTAATTCTGCCCGGGCTTTAAGTCATGAAATAACCTTTAAAGCTGATGGGAAGATTCAAAAAAGAGCTGATCAGGTTTTAGAAGAAACAGCTGAAATATTAAAAGAGATTTCTGATAAAGGTTTAATGAAGTCATTATCAGAAGGTATATTTGGAGATATCAAGCGACCAATGAGTGGTGGTAAAGGTTCTGATGGTGTTGTAAAAAAATCCTCAGAATATTTCAATCCCTTTATAGATGTGTTTAAAGAGGAGTTGAAGATAGATGCTGAAGGACGATAAATTAATCAAAGCATATGGTGATACCTATAATGATGGTAAAATACAGCTCAGTTTTACACTACCTATTCAAAAAGGAGTTGAGGCTGAAGAAGCAGCTCGAATCTATTGTTCAAAGCTAGGACTTAAAGATATAGAAGTAGTTCATATGAAAGACTTAAGAGAGGGTTTTACATTTTTTGTTGTATATGCAGTTGCAGATGTCTTAGTAAATACCGATAAAATTAATGTTGCCAAGATAGAAGCAGAAGAAATGAGCTATTATGAAATTAATGATTATATCAAAGATAAGATAGAACGTAACTTGACGGTGGTTGGAGCTTGTACAGGATCAGATGCTCACACAGTAGGCTTAGATGCAATTTTAAATATGAAGGGTTATGATGGTGAATATGGTTTAGAAAGATATCCTCAGTTTAATACATACAATATGGGGAGTCAGGTTCCTAATGAAAAGTTAATTGAAAAAGCAGTTCAAGAAAATGCGGATGCTATCTTAATTTCTCAGGTCGTAACTCAGAAAAATATTCATGTTAAAAACTTAACTGAGTTTGTAGAAATATTAGAAGCAGAAGGGTTAAGGGATGAATTCATTTTGGTTTTAGGTGGTCCTAGGATAAGTCATGAACTGGCATTAGAACTTGGTTTTGACGCCGGCTTTGGGACCGGGACTAAACCAAATCAAGTAGCATCATATATTTCACAAAAAGTATATGAAAAATTTGAAAATAATAATTAAAGAGGTGTTAAATTTGAGTGAAGAAGTATTAATAAGATTGAGAATGAGTAACGATGATGCCCATTATGCTGGTAATCTGGTCGATGGTGCAAAAATGTTAGAATTATTTGGAGATGTAGCTACTGAACTATTAATAAGAAACGATGGTGATGAGGGACTATTTTTATCATATGATAATGTTGAATTTACAGCCCCTGTTTATGCCGGAGATTTTATTGAGGCTAAAGGTAAAATTGTAAAAGAAGGTAATACTTCACGGAAAATGAAATTTACTGCACATAAAGTCATTTCTTCTTCCGATGAAGCAGAGTTTGATTCTGCTTGTGATGTTTTAGAAGATCCAGTTTTGGTTTGTAAGGCTAGTGGAACATGTGTTGTACCAGCCGAAAGGCAGAGGAATCAATAATGGATAAATTAATAATAACTGCTGCAATTTGTGGAGCTGAAGTTACAAAAGAAGACAATCCTAATTTACCAGTAACTGCAGATGAGTTAGCAGAAGAAGCACTAAAAGCTGAAAAAGCAGGAGCTTCGATAATCCACCTTCATGTTAGGGATCAAAATGGTAACCCTACTCAGGACAAAGAAATTTTTAAAAATGCGATTGATAAGATGAGAGAGTATGGTGTTAAGGCAATTATACAGCCTTCTACAGGTGGAGCTGCTGGGATGACTTGGAAGGAAAGAATCCAACCTATCTACTTAAAACCAGAAATGGCAACCTTGGATTGTGGAACAACTAACTTTGGGGATGAGGTATTTATTAATGATCTTCCCTTGATGAGAAACTTTGCTAAAGAAATGGAAAAGTTGGATGTCTTACCCGAATTAGAATGCTTTGAAGTGGGACATATCTATAATGCCCTTAAACTAAAAAAAGAAGGATTATTAAATAAACATCTTCATTTTGATTTAGTTTTAGGGGTTCCGGGAGCAATGCCAGCTTCCATAAAGAATTTATTATTTATGGTAGAACATCTACCGGATGAGGCAACCTGGACTGCAGCTGGTGTCGGTAGATATCAATTGGAACTTGCTTACCATACAATAATAATGGGTGGACATGTAAGAGTAGGTTTTGAGGACAATATTTTTTATAAAAAAGGTGAATTAGCAAAAAGTAATGCTCAGTTGGTCAAAAGAATTGTTAGATTGGCTAAAGAGTATGGTCGAGAAGTTGCTGATCCCTTTGAAGCCCGACAAATTTTAGAAATTAATTAAAATTCCGGAGGTGAATATTATTAATTATAATTTTGATGATTTGAAGGCACTGTTTATTAATTGTACCTTAAAGAGATCTCCTCGAGAATCACATACTAGAGGTTTAATTGATGTTTCCAAACATATCATGGAAGAAAATGGTGTAGATGTTGAGGTCTTAAGAGCTGCTGATTATGATATAGCAACTGGTGTTTATCCGGACATGACTGAACATGGATGGGATAAAGATGATTGGCCTAAAATACAACAAAAAGTTTTGGCTTCCAACATATTAGTCTTGGGTACTCCGATTTGGCTTGGTGACAAGTCTTCGGTTTGTAGTAATGTAATCGAAAGATTATATGGTTATTCGGGTGAATTAAATGAAGAAGGTCAATATGCATATTATGGTCGGGTTGGCGGTACAATAATAACTGGAAATGAAGATGGAGTTAAGCACTGTGCAATGAATATTCTTTATTCCCTTCAGCATTTAGGTTATGTAATCCCACCACAATCTGATGCAGGTTGGATTGGAGAAATTGGTCCGGGTAAATCATATTTAGATGAAGGTTCAGGGGGACCTGAAAATGATTTTACTAATCGTAATACAACCTTTATGACTTGGAATTTAATGCATATGGCAAAAATGATAAAAGAAAATGGAGGGATTCCTGCTCATGGAAACCAGCGTTCCAAGTGGGACGCAGGTTGTAGATTTGATAATCCAAATCCCGAGTATAGGTAAAATAAGAGGAGGTAATAAAAAATGAAAAAAGGTAATAAATATGGTTTACATAGAGTTGTAAGTCCTAGCGGGGTATTACCCCAGCCGGCACAAAAAATTGATAATACAATGGAACTATATGATAATGAGATTTTAATAGATGTGGAAGTACTCAATATTGATTCGGCTAGTTTTACCCAAATCAAAGAAGAAGTAGGAGAAAATGGGGAAAAAATAAAGGAAAAGATGATGGATATAGTGAATAAAAGAGGTAAGCACCATAATCCTGTGACTGGATCTGGCGGGATGTTAATTGGGACCGTTAAAGAGATTGGCGATAAATTAGTAGATAGAGATTTAAAGGTTGGAGACCGAATTGCAACTTTAGTATCTTTATCTTTAACACCACTTAAAATAGAGAAAATTAAAAAGATTCATAAGGATATTGACCAAGTCGAGGTTGAAGCTAAAGCAATATTATTTGAGAGTGGAATTTACGCTAAACTACCAAATGATATGAAGGATACCCTTTCTTTAGCTGTTCTTGATGTGGCCGGTGCAGCTGCCCAAACTGCAAAGCTCGTAAAGCCCGGTGATGATGTATTAATTATTGGAGCTGGTGGGAAATCAGGTTTAATCTGTTTACATGAAGCAAAAAAACGAGCTGGAGTTACAGGTACTGTGATTGGGATGGGACATAGTGACTCTAGTTGTAAACGCATAGAAGAATTAGGAGTTGCAGATATAATATTACAGGGAGATGCAACTAAACCTGTAGAGACTATGGAGCTATTAAAACAAAAAAATGATGGAAAGTTAGCAGACATAGTAATTAATAATGTTAATATATCGGATACAGAAATGGCTTCTATATTAAGTACTAAAGATCAAGGAACAATTTATTTCTTTTCAATGGCCACCAGTTTTACAAAAGCAGCCCTAGGTGCTGAAGGCGTTGGAAAAGATGTTAATATGATTATCGGTAATGGTTATACTAAAGGACATGCACAAATTTCCCTTGAAATCTTGAGGGAAAACAAAAAGTTAAGAGAAATTTTTGCAAGATTATATACTTAATAATAAAAAGGGGTTTTGAATGTGAATGTAGAAGGAAAACAAGAAAATTATGAGGCAATATTTGATGGTATGAAAGCTCTAATTGAAGGAGAAAAGGATTGGATTGCTAACTTGGCAAATGTTTCTGCTTTGCTTTATCAGCAATTAGAAGATGTTAACTGGGTAGGTTTTTATCTCATGAAAGAAGGCGAATTAGTTTTAGGACCTTTTCAGGGAAAACCAGCCTGTATAAGAATAGAAATAGGATCAGGGGTCTGTGGTTCTGCGGTTGAGGATGAAAAAACTTATATAGTTGATGATGTCCATAAATTTAACGGTCATATCGCTTGTGATCCTAATTCAAGTTCAGAAATAGTAGTTCCACTATTCTATGATAAAGAAATTATTGGGGTACTTGATATTGATAGCCCTACTTTAAATAATTTTGATGAAGTTGATAAAAAATATTTAGAAAAGATGATGGAGCATTTACTCAAAGGCTCTAATGTTGAACAGTAATTAATATTTTAACAAAGAAGGGAGTGTGGATTTTGAAGATAAATAAAAATAAGCTAGTGATGCAGGCAGTACAAGGAGCAATATCTCACCCACGAGCAGCCCGGAAACCCTATCGAATGGATAGGGAAGGCAAGGGCCAGATTTTACCAGGAACCGGTGGTATTTCTTATAATGTAAGAATTGGGGATCCTGCTTTTGGTTGGGCAGGCGATCATATAGAACCAGGTGTTAGCATGAAAATAAGTGATAAAAACAAAAAAAGTGATAATTACGGCCTGGGCTTATTAGCATGTATAGGAAATAAAGCCAGAATTATAAGTGGAGATGCAGAAGGTACTTATGGTTATGTAACCGGTACCCATGGTGGTATTGACCATGTAATTATAGATTTCGAACCAGAAGTTTTGGAAAAATTAAAGATAGATGATAAAATCCAAATAAAGGCTTTTGGGCAAGGGTTAGAATTAAAAGAATATCCCGAAATAAGTTTATTTAACCTTGATCCAAATCTATTAGACAAAATGAATATTAATAAAAAGGATGGATATCTAGAAGTAGGAGTTACCACTGAAATTCCGGCTCATCTTATGGGTTCTGGTATAGGTTCTTCAAGTGTAGCTTTAGGAGACTATGATATTACTACGGGTGATCAAGAAGAGGTTGAAAGACTTGGTATTGATAAATTAAAGTTAGGAGATTTTGTATTTCTAAAAGATTCTGACAACACCTATGGTAGAGAATTCAAAAAAGGTGCAGGTAGTATTGGAGTAGTGGTCCATAGTGATTGTATAAAAATGGGTCACGGACCGGGAGTAACAACTGTTATGACAGCCAAGAGTAATTTAATTAGACCAAAAATTGATGAAAATGCTAATCTTATTAATTATTTATATGATTAATAGCAAATTTTCAAATAAATGTAATCTTGACATAAATTAGGTATAATGCTATAATCATAATCAGTAATTATTATTAATAAGTACAAAATGTAAGGAGGAATTGATATGGTTAAAAATGATATGACAGCTCAAAATTTAAGGTCAGCTTATGGTGGGGAAAGTCAAGCTTTTCAAAGATATAAGGTATGGGGTGACAAGGCAGAAAAGGATGGTTACCCAAATGTAGGCCTTCTTTTTAAAGCTATTGCTTATGCAGAACAAGTACATGCAAGTAATCACTTTGAAGCATTAGATAATTGCATGGGAGATTTCCTTGTAGCTTCTGGCGCCGTATTTGGTATTGGTTCAACTGCGGAAAATTTAGAAGGTGCTAAGGCAGGTGAAGACTTTGAAATTGATCAAATGTATCCTACATACAATTTAGTAGCAAAAGAGCAGCAGGAAAACGAAGCAGTTCGTTCTTTCCATTATGCCCTTGAAGCTGAAAAAATTCACTCTAAATTCTTTGGCGAAGCTCGTGAAACAGTTTTAGACGGGGAAGACATTGAATTAGAATCTGTAAGTATTTGTGAAGTATGTGGACATACTGTAAAAGATGGTACTCCTGAGGAATGCCCAATTTGTGGAGCACCTAAAGAAGACTTCAAAGTATTTGAAAAATAATTGTAGATACATTATAATTATAATAGTAATAAAGAAAAGGGGGAGTTTAAATGTCTAAATATGATGTTAAAACTTTAAAAGATCCAAATGACAAAACTGTATTAGAAAAGAAGCATGTTCCTTTCATTACCGCTCCTGATAGTGTAGAAAAAGGTGAAGTTTTTGAAGTTACTGTTAAGATGGGTAAAGAAATTGACCATCCAATGGAAGAAGGACATTTCATTGAGTACTTTGATGTATATGCTGGGGACATGAAAGTGGCTAACGTTACATTTACTCCTGAATGTGAAGCAGAAGCTACATTGAAATTAAAATTAGATGAAACTGTAACCCTAAAAGTTGAAGAATATTGTAACTTACACGGTTATTGGAAAAACGAAACAGAAATTAAAGTTAAATAAAATATAAAAGTTTTAAATTATATCCCCTCCTCGGAACGCACGAAGGAGGGGATATTTTATTATCGAGGGGATTATTTATGGAAAAAATCAATGATTATCTAAAGAAAGACTTAAAAATAATATTTATAGGGTTTAATCCCGGTATTAAATCTTCTAAAACTGGTTATCATTATGCCCATTCTACCAATAGATTTTATAAGCTATTATATGAATCAGGACTTACATCTAGATTATATAAACCACAAGAAGACCATAAATTACTAGAATTAGGATTTGGTCTAACAAATATTGTTTCACGACCAACCCAATCTGCCGATAAAATAAAAGAAAAAGAATATGAACGAGGAAAAAAACAACTGTTAAAGAAATTAAAAAAATACAAACCTGAAGTAGCTTGTTTTACAGGGATCGGTGTATATAAAAAGTTTGCTAATAGAAGTGATGTAGACAGAGGTTTACAAAATGAAAACAATATAGAAGGTGTAAAAGAATTTGTAATTTCTTCTCCAAGCGGGTTAAATAGGACTCCTTATGAAAAACAATTAGAGATGTACAAAAAGCTAAAAAAACTTATTGAATAATGAATGACGTATTTTTAAAAACTTTATATATTTATAATTTGAACAAAATATAGTGACAGACAAGGAGATTTCAATGTTTGAAGATATTAAAGACAATATATATAAAATACCAAACCAATATAAAAATGAATTTAGAAGATATAAATTTAAACAGAATAATTTAAGGATTTTATTAATATCAATATTTTTATTATTTGAGCAATTATATTATGCTATTTTTATTAGTAATCCGGGCAGTCTTTTAGAAAAAATATTTTATGTTACTGCCTCTATCATGTTAATATTTGCCGTATCTAGTATGATATTGTATTACCACAAACCTTCAGAAATTAATTTCTTTCATCTTATTTATGAAAAAGGAATCGGGGTTATGGGTGTAACTATAGCTGTGATTAGGGTAGTTGTTATTTCTGGTCAATCTGCTCGGTTAACTACGATTTATATTGCGGTAATTTATGGTTTAGCAGTTATATTTTACTATAGCTATTTGGAAAGTCTCTTTATTTATATATATGGAATTATATTACTATATTTTATATCAGTAGTATATAATCCTTCTTTATTGGAAAGTACTGTTATTACTGATGCTGTTTCTAATAATGTTATAGCTTGGATAGCTTCAATAGTAATTTACAGGAAGTTCAAAAATGAATTTATAAACCAAAAAACAATTGAGGAAAAGAATAAAAAACTAAAAGAGATTTCAGATGAGGATAGGTTAACAGGAATTTATAACAGACGAAAATTAGAAGAGATATTAAAAGAAAATTACAATAATTCCCTGCGATATAATAACAAGTTTTCAATAATATTATTAGATCTTGATCATTTCAAAAATGTAAATGATAATTACGGTCATCAGATAGGAGATAAAGTATTACAAGAAGTAAGTTCATTACTTTTGGAGAAAATAAGAAAAGTAGATTATTGTGGACGCTGGGGAGGAGAAGAATTTCTCATTATATTACCTGAAACTGATCTAGCTTCCGCTGTTAAATTAGCCAAAAGGCTACGTAGTGAAATAGGAAATTATGAATTTACAAAAGTACAAAATATAACAAGTAGTTTTGGAGTTTCTACTTATTCAAGTAATAAAGATATAAAGGAGATAATAAAAGCTGCTGATGAAGCTTTATATAAGGCAAAAGACAATGGTAGAAACAGAGTAGAAACCATAGAAAATAATATTTGATAGAAAGTTCAAGCTGTTAAATAATGAATTTGCTAATCTTTATACTTTTTAAGATTCTCTTAAACTATTAAGTAAAAGATAATAACTTGAAAATCAATCAGTAAGTGGTATACTTTTATTAACTATACATATTAATTCAAATTAATTCAAAAAAATTAGATTTGGAAAGTTTTATCAGTATTTATGTTGTGAACAAAACAGAAATTTTGGAGTTATAAATAAAGAATCTTTAAAAAGGGAGGATCATTACTTATGGGTGAAAGGTATGAAGATGAAAACTGGAAAAATGCAATGAGAGTCCGAGTAGATGTTAATAATATGTTTGAGGAATATATCGGGGAAAAGCATGGTATTAAACCTAAAGAAGTAGATCAAATTGCTAGTGAGGTTAAAAAAGCTCACCAAAATATTAAAAAACAATATAGTAAAGGTGAATTGGGTTTTATTGACTTACCAGATTCTCAAAAAGAAGTTGTAGATGAAATAGAAAAATATGCTCAAGAAAATAAACAGAATGTAGAAAATTTCGTTATTTTAGGTATTGGTGGATCTGCTCTGGGAAGTATTGCATTACAAACTGCTCTTAATGATGCTTATCATAATTTAAAAGAAAAAGATGCTCCCAATATATTTGTGCCTGACAATGTTGATCCAGAGAGATTTAAAAGTTTATTAGAATCATTGGATTTAGAAAAGACTGTTTTTAATGTTATATCTAAATCTGGAACAACTGCTGAAACAATGAGTTTATTTTTAATTGCAAGAAAATATGTGGAACAGGAAGTAGGATTGGATAATTTAAGAAATCATTTTATCGCAACTACTAGTAAGGACTCGGGTAAGTTAAGAGTTATTGCTCAAAGAGAAGGCTTTAAGATGTTTTATATCCCCGACAATGTCGGAGGGCGGTTTTCAGTTTTAACAACGGTTGGATTAGTTTACGCTGCTTTTGCAGGTATAGATATTAGAGAACTTTTAGCTGGAGCCGCTTATATGAAAGAACTTTGTTCTACCTCAGAAGTTTGGGATAACCCGGCCTATATAAATGGTGTTCTTCAGTATCTTGCATATCAAAAAGGAAAAAAAATGTCGGTAATGATGCCTTATTCCCATGCTTTAAAAGATGTAGCTGATTGGTACCGCCAACTTTGGGCAGAATCTCTAGGTAAGGAAAAAAGCAGAGATGGTGAAATAATAAATGTAGGACCCACTCCTATAAAAGCCTTGGGGGCAACCGATCAACATTCACAAGCCCAGCTTTACATGGAGGGGCCTTATGATAAAGTTGTTAACTTTATTGAGGTTGAAGAATTTGATACAGACCTTCAAATTCCCGATCTATATGAAGATATTGAGGGGGTCTCCTATTTAAGAGATAAAACACTTGCGGATCTTATTAAAACAGAAAAAAGAGCAACTGAGCTTGCTCTAACAGAACGTGAAAGATTAAATGCTACAATAATAGTGCCCAAAGTAAATGAATTTACAATGGGTCAGTTGTTCTATTTATTTGAAATGCAGACTGCCTTGGTAGGTGAGTTGTTTAATATTAATGCCTATAACCAACCTGGTGTAGAGTTAGGTAAAAAATATACCTATGGTGTATTTGGACGTAATGGTTATGAAGATATGAAAGAAGAATATTATAACCGACCTAATAAAAAGGGTAAATATATAATCTAAAAGGAGTATCTAAAAAACTTTATGACTGCGAAATATATTAAATATGAAAAAGAAGGTAAAGAGGTTATAGCGGAAAAAATATTTGTAAGTAAAAAACCGCGTTCACGTGTTATGCTATCTACAGTAAAAGAGACTAAACAAGTGCTTCAAGATTATTCTTATGAAAGTAAGAATATTATAGATTTTAATAGTGTAGAAAGAATAGACAGTGAGTATTATTTAATAAGTGAAGAGTCAAAATATTATCCCTCTTTGATAGAAAAATTAGAAGATAATAATATAGACCTTAAAACAACAGCTCAATGGGCATTGAAGATATTTGAAATATGGAATAATATTAATAAAAACAAGGAATTTCCTTCAGAAGTAAAGTTAAACTATTTTAGAGTTGATCAAGAAAACAATTTGAAGGTAGTCAATCCTTTTATAAATAAAAAGATTGAACAATATAAATATAGGGATTTAAAGAAAGAATATGATGAAATATATCGTTCACCAGAAATTATAAATGGGAGTAATTGGGACCAATCAGCAAGAATATATAATTTTGGGGTAATATTATATTATCTTATTGTTGGTAAATTCCCATTTCAAGGCGAAGATAAGACCGAGATGTATGATAAAAAAATGACCGGTTCACTAATTGCTCCAAGATTTTTAAACCCTAATATATCAGGCAAATTTAGTGAATTAGTTGAAAAGATGTTAACAGGTGATAAAAAGAAAAGATTAAGTTCTTTTGAAGAGGTTATAAGTCAACTTAAAAATTTAATAAAGAATAATGAAATAAAAGCAGAGCCAGAAGAGAGACAGCAAAACCTAGATAAAAGCGGATCGCAGTTTAAAAAGAAACGATTAAAGGAAGGAATTGTATTTTTCTTTCGTCATCATTGGGGGAAAGTATTAATTGCGGTAGCTTTAGTAGGTATCTTATTTGGAGTTGGAATGTTAGGGGACAGAGCTCCCGTAGTCACTGAACAAACAACACCTGAAGAAGTTGTGAACTATTTCTACGATTCAATAGATAAAAAGGATCCAGTAGTAATAGATCAGACTACTACTGTAGATTTAAAAGGATTAAATAAAATGATTTCTGAGGGACATGTCATAGAATCAATGCGAACTGCTTACCAATCAATACCTGAAGAGGGAAAAGATGCGGAATACAACAAAGTATTTGGAATAAAGGACTTAACAATAAATTCTTTCCAAAAAAATCAAGGTTATGTCTTTGAGGTAAGTTATATTTTCTATTATCCACGTGAAGAAGCAATGAGAGAAAAAGAAATGGAAGATACCTTGATTGTAGAACAGATAGAAGATAAATGGCAGATCACTGAGATTAATGGAGATGTAGTTGAATTAATAGAAGGGCAATTTGAGGGATAGGTGGTATGAATGAACTTAGATTATGAACATGTCGAAAAAACTTTAATAGAATGGCTTAGAGGTCACGTAAAAAATGCTAATGCTGACGGAGTTGTATTAGGGTTAAGCGGTGGAATAGATTCTTCAGTTACAGCAGTTTTAGCCAAAAAGGCATTCCCTAATAATACTTTAGGAATTGTAATGCCTTGTTATAGCAATGAACAAGATAAAGTGGATGCAATAAAGGTAGCAAAACAATTTGATATAGAGTATAAAGTAAAAGATTTAGACATGTTTTATGATTCTTTTAAAGAAATAGTAAATGCAGAAGAAAAAAACAGTGAAAATAATCTCGCCTTGGCAAATGTAAAACCGCGGTTAAGAATGACTACCCTATATTATTATTCTGCTCAAAACAATTATCTAGTTTTAGGAACTGATAATTGGAGTGAACTCAAAGTCGGATATTTTACTAAGTATGGTGACGGTGGAATCGATTTGACTATATTAGGAAGGTTGGTTAAAACCGAAGTTAGAGAATTGGCCCGTCATTTAAAAATTCCAGAAAAAATTATAGAAAAGAAACCTTCGGCTGGGCTTTGGAAAGACCAGACTGATGAACAAGAAATGGGACTTACTTATGAACAATTAGACTGTTATATTTTAACAGGTAATGCGGAACCAACTGTAAAAGAAAAAATAGAGAAATTATCTAAAAAAAATAGCCATAAGTTGGAACCAATTCCGGTACCTGATAGAGAAATTTTATTGATTTAGCAGGAATATTTTAAAAGGTATTGTATTATAGTATTAAGAGATAAAAATTAAATATAGTTGTAAATAGGTGCTTTCAGTTATTGCTGAAAGAGAATAGGGAATCAGGTGAAAATCCTGAGCGGGTACGCCACTGTAAACAGCTAGTCTACCCATTTAACCACTTGTGTAAACAGGGAAGGTTGGGTTAGATGTTAAGCTGTAAGTCAGGAGACCTGCCTATTTATATTCTACATTCTTCGGATACAAGATCAGTAGATTATATTTTAACACACCAGATCTTTAATTTCAGAAGAGGATCTGGTTTTTTTATTTGTCTAAAAAGGAGATGAATAAGTTGAGTAAAACAATTTTAGTACTAGGTGGGGCGCGTAGTGGTAAGAGTACATTTGCAGAAAAATTAGCAAAAAAAATTGGGGGCAAGAGTGTTACTTATATTGCTACAGCTGAAGCATTAGATCAGGAAATGGAAGAAAGAATTGCCCATCATAAATCTCAAAGGCCTGGGGACTGGGAAACTATTGAAGAACCTATTGATATATACCAGGCCATACAGGGAATAGATAATAAACAAACAGTGCTAATAGACTGCTTAACTTTATATATATCCAATCTATTATTGAAAGAAGAGCCTGATGAGGAATTAGATTTAGAACAAAAAAAGCAACAAGAAGCAGATATTGTGGAAAATATCAAGCAAATTTTAAAATATACTGAGAAAAACAATATTGATTTAATTATAGTTTCAAATGAAGTAGGTCAGGGTTTAGTGCCAAGTTATGAAATGGGGAGATTCTTTCGAGATATTTCGGGTAGAGCAAATCAATTTATAGCAAAAAAAGCTAATAAAGTATACTTAACTGTGGCTGGTTTTCCATTAGATTTAAATGAAATCAGTAAGGTTACTGAAGAAAATATGGCTAAGTATTTAGGGGAAATATAAAATGGCAAAATCAATAATGTTTCAGGGAACAGCTTCAAATGTTGGAAAAAGTATGATGGCGGCTGCCCTTTGTAGAATTTTATATCAAAAAGGATATAGGGTTGCTCCTTTTAAATCGTGGAACATGGCTTTAAACTCTTATGTAACAAAAAATGGAGGAGAAGTTGGAAGAGCACAGGCCTTACAGGCTGAAGCCTGTGAGGTGGATATCCATGTTAATATGCAGCCCTTTTTAGTTAAACCAAAAGGGGATGGCAAGTCGCAAGTAATTATAAAAGGAAAACCGATTGGCGATTTTAAAGGAGATTATAAAAATCAAAATTATATAGATTGGGCTTTAAATATAATAGAAGAGTCCATCAGAGAACTTTTTACTGAATATGAAATTGTTGTGATGGAAGGTGCTGGTAGTCCAGCTGAAATTAATATTGAAGATAGAGATCTTGCAAATATGAAAGTTGCACAACTATTTAATACCCCTGTGATACTAGTGGCTGATATTGATAAAGGTGGTGCTTTTGCTTCAATAGTAGGGACCCTGGAATTATTAGGGGATAACAAAGAACTAGTTAAAGGAATTATTATAAATAAATTTAGAGGTAATAAAAATTCTTTACAATCTGGATTAGATTTTATTGAAAGAAAGACAGGAGTTCCTATTTTAGGTGTAATACCATATCTAAGTGAAATCTCTCTACCGGAAGAAGATTCAGTAACTGTTAAAGAATACTTAAAAAAGGAAGCCCAGATTAAAATAGGTGTAATTAAGTTACCCCATTTATCTAACTTTACGGATTTTGATGTTTTAGGTATGGAACCGTTAGTTGAGCTGGAGTATATAAAAGGAGATCAAAATAAATTAGATAATTATGATGTTTTGATTATTCCAGGTACAAAAAATACTACTGGTGATTTAGATTATTTGAAAAGAGAAGGTATTGATATAAAAATAAAAGAAGCGGCTCAAAAGGGTATAGAAGTCATTGGGATCTGTGGAGGATACCAAATGTTGGGGAATAAATTAGTGGATCCTCAAAAGACTGAAGGTGAATTAGAAGAAATGGAAGGATTATCATTATTGGATATGAATACTGAATTTAGTAAAGGGAAAGATACCTATCAAATTAAAGCTGAAGCTATTTTAAAAGATGATTATTTCTTTACTCCTGAAGATGGATTAATAGAAGGCTATGAAATTCATATGGGTAAAAGTGAATTAAAAGAAAAAGCCTTTTCCTTATTTAATATTAAAAGCAGGTCCGGTCAGAGCTGTAATATTAAAGATGGTGCTGTTTCAACTCAATTGGATGTTTGGGGAACTTATATTCATGGAATTTTTGATAATGATAATTTCAGAAATCATTTTTTAAATCACTTACTAAATAAAAAAGATAAAGAAGCCGGTATAGATGTAATTAATTTTAAAGAAAAAAGAGAACAAGCTATGGATAGATTAGCTGAAGAGGTCGAAAACAATCTTAACATGAAACTATTGTCTGAAATATTGGGAGTAGAATTAAATTGATAAATATAATATTACCAGCAGCTGTAATTTTAGATTTATTAATGGGAGATCCGAAATTTTATACCCATCCCGTAGTACTTATTGGTAAACTAATAAAAATTCTTGAAAAGAAACTTAATAAAAGTTCAAACCATAGGGCTATGCAGAGAATAAAGGGAGTTATTTTAGTAATAACTGTCTTATTGGTTACATTTGTGATAACTTATCTAGTCATATTTATTAGTAATACTTTAAATTATTACTTAGGAGTTATAATTAAGATTTTAATACTATATACCACCCTGGCAATTAAAGGCTTAAGTAAAGCAGCTTTAGAAATATTTAATCAACTAAGTGAAGGAGACTTAAAAGAAGCACGTCAAAGTTTAAATTTGATTGTAGGGCGTGATACTGATGATATGAAAGAAAATGATATTATTAGGGGCACTATTGAGACTGTTGCTGAAAATACTAGTGATGGAATTATTGCTCCCCTATTTTACTTTTTTTTAGCTGGTCCGATCGGAGCTGTATTATATAAAGCAATTAACACAATGGACTCTATGTTGGGTTATAGAAATGAAAAGTATGAGTATTTTGGTTGGGCTTCGGCTCGTCTTGATGACTTGGCGAATTACATTCCAGCACGTCTGACAGCTATATTGATAGTCTTTTCATCCTTTATCTATAGAAAAGATTATAAAAGAGCATTTAAGACAGTAATTAGAGATGCTAAAAAACATGTAAGTCCTAATGCTGGTTATCCCGAATCAGCGCTTGCAGGTGCTTTAAGAATACAGCTTGGAGGTATTAATTACTATTTTGGTAAGGAAAGTAAAAAGGCCTTATTGGGTGACAAAATAGTTGATTTTAAAGTCAAAAATATAAAAGAAACTATAACTTTGATGATTATTGCTACCTTTTCTTTTATATTAATAATAATGATTATGATAAATCTTATTAGTTAGGAGTGAATTAAAATCGAATTATTAAAAAAGACCATAGCGGAAATTGGAGAGCTCAATAAAAAGAGTATGGAAGCGGCGCAAAACCGTTTGGATAATCTAACAAAGCCCCCGGGAAGTCTAGGTTATTTGGAAGAACTTGCTGTTAAAATTGCAGGAATTACTAATACAAAATTTCCTGAGGTGAGCAACAAAGTCCATTTAATTATGGTTGGAGACCATGGAGTTGTTGCCGAAGGAGTAAGCGCTTTTCCTCAATCAGTTACTAAAGCCATGGTGAAAAACTTTTTAAACGGTGGAGCCGCAGTCAATGTATTATCCAGACAACATGGAGTTGATATTTCAATTGTAGATATTGGTATGGTTGAAAAACTAAAAGATAAAAAGTTAATACAGGCTAATGTAAAAAGAAGTACTAATAATATTGTGAATGGTCCTGCAATGACCAAAAGTGAAGCAGTCAAAGGAATTGAAATTGGAATTAAACTAACCCAAGAATTAATAAAAAATGGTGCAGATTTAATTGGTACTGGTGAAATGGGAATTGGTAATACAACTCCTAGTAGTGCAATAGTCGCTGCAGTTACTGATTTAAGTTTAAAAGAAGTTGTAGGTTATGGTACAGGAATCGATGAAGAAGGGTTAAAAAACAAAAAGCAAGTTATTCAAAAGGCTCTTGAAATTAATCAACCCAACGAAAATGATGGTTTAGAAATTTTACATAAAGTAGGTGGACTTGAAATAGCTGGTATGACTGGGGTAATGTTAGCAGGAGCTGCTAGCCGTAAACCCGTTCTTGTTGATGGGTTAATTTCAGGTGCGGCTGCCCTAATTGCATATTTAATTGAACCGAAAGTAGTTAATTTTTTAATCCCGTCTCATAAATCAGTTGAACCCGGTCATGGTCATTTATATGAAATCCTTGATATAAGACCTATGTTTGATTTGGATATGAGATTAGGGGAAGGAACCGGAGCCATATTAGGTATGGGTATAGTAGAATCGGCGGTAAGAATTATAAAAGAAATGGCTACTTTTGATAGTTTGGAACTCTAAGGGGGTAAGTGGTGATGAATTCTTTTCTAATAGCATTACAGTTTATTACAATAATACCTGTAAAAAAACAGTTGAAATACAGTGAAAAGGATATAGCTCATTCCATGATGTATTATCCTCTAATAGGAACCATTTTAGGTTTAGTACTAGTTTTGATTAACTTAATTGGTACCCAATTTTTACCTAATTTAGTAAGAGACAGCTTATTATTAATATTTTTTGTTCTTCTAACTGGTGGGATTCATTTAGATGGTTTGGTAGACAGTTTCGATGGACTATACGGTGGCAAAAATAAAAAAGAGATCCTTTCAATTATGAGAGATAGTTCAGTTGGAGTCTATGGTGTATTGGCAGTAGTGTTGCTTTTAGTTTTTAAATTTACATTATTGAGAGAATTACCGCTACCCCGTAGAAATTTAATTTTAATAATTGTACCGACAATCAGCCGATGGGCAATGGTTATGGCAGTCTATCTTTTTCCCTATGCTAGAAAAGAAGGGTATGGGAAAGCCTATAAATTGTATTTGAAAAAGAAACATGTTCTGGTAGCTATGTTATGGACTCTGTTATTGACTCTAATTTTATTTTTCTGGAAAGGTGCTTTAATATTAGGAGTTTCTTTTTTAACAATTTGGTTCATCGGTAATTTTATAACTAAAAAAATTGATGGTTTAACCGGAGATAATTATGGATCCATAAACGAAATAATGGAAGTAGTCATATTATTATTAATGATCTTGTTTTATTAAGGAGTAAATATGGGAAAAACAGTAAAAATACCAGGTAGTTGTGGTGAATTAGTGCAGGGATATTTAAATAAGAGTAATTTCTTAATAAGTTGTCCTATCGAAGTATATAATACAATCCATGTGAGTGAAATAAGATCTAATAATAACATTTTAATTGATCAGAATAAGTATAAGACTAAACAGGCATTATTAAAGTTGTTGTCTTATTATGGATTTCAAAAGATAGGCCTTAAAGTTGAAATAAATGCTGAGTTACCAGAAGCAAAAGGAATGGGAAGTTCTACTGCCGATATTGTTGGAGCAATGATTGCTACTATTTTACTCTTGGATAAGAAAGTGGAGCTTGACCTCATTACAAAAATAGCATTAGAAGTTGAACCTTCTGATGCTACCTTTATGGATGGAATTGTAATGTTTGATCATCTAAAGGGGAAACAAAAAGAAAGAATAGGTGAAATAGAGCCAATTTCTTTATTGGTTTTTGACTATGGGGGTGGGGTTGACACTATAAGTTTTAATTCTAGAAATGATTTAAAAAATTTAAATAGGCATAAAGCAAAGATGGTTAAAAATGCATATAGATTAGTTAAAAAAGGAATAAAAACCAAAGATAAAAAGTTGATTGGTAAAGGAGCTACAATAAGTAGTATTGCCAATCAAAATATTATAAACAAACCTGGTTTGATAAAACTTATTAACACATTAAAGTTACAAAAAGGATTTTTGGGTGTTAATACAGCTCACAGTGGAACTGTGATTGGTATCATGATGAAAAACGAAGGATTTTCGGAACAAATAATTGGTAAAATAAAAAGAAACTTCCCCAAATTAAATTATTTATTCAACACAAGAATAATTAATGGGGGATATAAAATTATTTAAAAAAGAGGTAATTTAATATGAAACAAAAACACGGTGGTAATATAGAAAGTGTTGCAAAAAAGTACAATCTTCATTCAGATAACATAATAGATTTTAGTGCAAATATTAATTTTGTAGGACCTCCACCAGATGTATATAGTAGGTTGAAAGATAACTTAGAGTCAATTACTAAATATCCTGAAGTAAATTCTGGAAAACTAAAGAAAAAGTTGTCGGAGAAATATGGATTTAAAAAAGAAAATTATATTGTTGGTAATGGGGCGGTTGAATTAATATATATATTGGTTAAAGCCCTTAATCCTAAAAGGAGTTTAATATATGCTCCCACATTTTCTGAATACGAGAAAGCCTTAAAAACCGTAAATAGTGAAATCGAATATCATTATTTAAAAAAAGAATACCAGTTTGATTTACAAATTGAAAAGTTGAAAGCTGAACTTACTGATAATATAGATTTATTCTTTTTGTGTAACCCTAATAATCCTACTGGGAAGTTCATTTCAAAAAAAGAGGTAAAACAAATTTTAAAGCATAATGAAAAGCATAATATTTTCACTGTAATTGATGAGGCATTTGTTGATTTTGTAGAGAGAAATATTTCTGCTAAAAGTTTATTGAAAGAATATGATAAATTATTTATATTAAGGTCATTAACGAAGTTTTTTGCAATTCCAGGTTTAAGATTAGGTTTTGGAATTGGTACGCCAAGCTTGATTGAGAAGATGAATGGGTTTAAAGATCCCTGGAATGTGAATGTTTTAGCCCAAAAAGCCGGAGAAATAATTTTAAAACAGGATGAGTATATAAAGTTAACAAAAAAAGCTATCTATAACGAAAAGCTTTTCTTATATAAAGAACTGAAAAAGTTTGAAAATATCGAAGTATATTATCCAAATGCTAATTATATATTTATTGATTTAAAAGGCACTGATTTTACCTCTACAGAAGTTTATGAAAACTTAGCAAAAGAGGGAATTTTAATAAGAAACTGTAGTAATTATAAGGGATTAGATCAAAATTATATCAGAATTGCTGTTAAAAGTAGAAAAGATAATAATAAGCTTTTAGAACACTTAAAAAGCTTATTCATTATAAATAACTAATTATATTATACGAGGAGGAATAAAATGAAATTTAAAAAAAGAATTAATTTAATGTCACTAATTTTAATTATTTCTTTATTATTAATCAGTACAGGGGTTATAGCTCAGGAATTTCCAGTAACTATCACTGATAGTCTTGATAATGAGTTTACCCTGGAAGAAAAACCAACCAAAATTATATCACTTTCTCCTAATATGACAGAAGTACTTTTTGCAGTAGGAGCCGGAGAAAATGTTGTAGGGGTTACAAATTTTGCTGATTATCCTCAGGAAGCTACAGAAGTAGATATAATAGGTTCTATCACAGAACCCAATATTGAAAAAATAATTACTATGGAACCTGATGTTGTAATTGCTTCATCTGTAAATAAAATGGAGACAATTGAAAGATTAAGGGAATTAAATGTAAAAGTAGCAGGTTTTAGTGCAAACAGTGTGGATATGGCAATTGAAAATATTAAAACTGTATCTAAACTGACAGGAAATCAAGAAAAAGGTGAAGAGATAGTAACCGAAATGTATATCAAGATAGGTGAAATGACTAATTTAGTTGAAGATCATTTAGAAAATAATAAGAAACGAAAAGTATTTTATGAAATCTGGAATGATCCTTTATATACTGCAGGTAAAAATAATTTTATTGATGATCTGGTCAATATGGCTGGAGGCATTAACATCGGACGTTTAGCTGAAGGGCAATGGCCACAATATAATTTAGAAAAGCTACTTATAGAAGATCCAGAGGTATATATTTCAACTCCTCATAGTGCAGACAGGGAAGTTTCCAAAGAGAAGATTAAAAATAGGGCACAATATCAATCTATAAGTGCTATAAAAAATGATAGAGTATATGTTATTGACCAGGATATTTTAAATAGAGCATCTCCGAGACTGGTAAAAGGTTTAGCGTTAATGACTAAAGCAATATTTCCTGAACTGACAGAAGAAGTAAATGAAATCATGAATTAAAAACAAAAAAATCAAAAATATATCAATCGGCTCCTGCTTTATATAAAGTAGGAGTCTTTTTTACATTTTATAAAATTTAACCTATTTAATTGTAATTATTATTGATATAGTATAGTTTATCAATTATAATAGTATAAGAAAACATTAATATAAGAAGGTGTAATTATGCCAACTAACTTGGTTTTGGTTAGACATGGAGAAACAGAATGGAATAGGAATTCACGCTATCAGGGAGTAGTGGATATAGAACTTAATAAAAAAGGTAAATCCCAGGCTGAACAGTTATATAATTTTCTTAAAGGTGAAGAATTTGATGCAATCTATAGCAGCACTTTAAAAAGAGCTTATCATACAATTAAGAATATAGCTGATTATCAAAATAAAGATGTAATAACAATTGCTGATCTAATGGAGATTAATTTTGGAGACTGGGAAGGTTTGACCTTTTCAGAAATAGAAGAAGATTATCCTGATTTGGCTCAAAAGTGGGCGAAAGACCCCACTTGTTGTAAACCTCCCGAAGGTGAGCATATTAAAGAGGTAGAAGAAAGAGTAGGTAAAACTATTGATAGAATAATAGATGAAAATGCTGATAATAAAATATTGATTGCCACTCATGGTGGTATTGTGAGAATTATCATTGCTTATTTATTAGAATTACCACTGAGTAGAATTTTTAGTATTGAAGTGGATAATGTTTCTGTGTCTCGTATTAAGTTTTATGATCACTATCCCGTTTTAAAACTGATAAACAGTACTCATCATTTAAATAACAGTTAAAAATGTTTAAATAAATAAAGGATGATCTATAGTGATTGATGTTATTTTAACCACTAACAGCCCAGGGGAAGTTTCAGCCTGGGTCAAACCAGTGGTTAAAAAATTAAATCAACTAAATATAGAGAAAAATATTTATGTATTTACCCCACCTTGTGTTTTTTCAAGCGGTAATGAAGGGAAAGTAATCTCTAGTATAGAGGGGGTTACTGAAACTTATAATAGTCGGGAATATTTAAAATATATTTTATTAAACAAAAAACCCCAGGATTTCAAACCGACTGAGAACGGCTTTGTTCTTTTTTTAGGTGGAGATTTTATGCATGCGGTATTTTTAGGAAAACGTCTGGGTTATCCAATTTATTCTTATACAGAACGGGATTATGGTTTTACAAATAGTGTGAAGAAATTTTATCTTTCAAATGAAAAAATGTATGATAAATTAATTAATGAGGGAGTCTCTGCTAATAAACTAAAAGTTGTAGGAAATCTAATGTTTGATTCAATAAATCCTGCTTTAAGTAAAGAGAATACAAAAAAATTAATAGATAAAAAGGATGATAAAATTCTAATAAATCTATTACCGGGCAGTCGTCCAAAAGAATTCAAATATATTCTTCCATTATTTTTGAATACTATTCGAAAAATTAATAATTCTAGAAAAAAATACAAATATATCTTAAGTAAAGCAGATTTTGTGGATACAAACAATTTAAATAAAATTCTTAAAAGCAAAAGGATAGAGTGTGAGGTAGAATATATAAAAAAAGATAACGTTTTATTGATAGATAAAACAATAGAAATCGAAATCTATGAAGAAAATTTACATAGTATTATGCGTGAGTCCGATTTTGCTTTAACCATACCTGGTACTAATAATTTAGAATTGGCTGTGTTAAAAACTCCAATGTTAGTTATCCTTCCATTGAATGAACCCCAATTAATACCTTTACCTGGATTAATAGGACTGATTGGTGAAATACCTTATATTGGAGGTTTGATTAAAAGCAAAATTATTCCCCAAAAAATTAAAGACAGAGAGTATATATCTATAGTCAATTCTATGGCAAAAGATAGAATAGTTCCTGAATTGATTGGAGAACTATCTTCTGATATTCTTTCAAAAAAAATAATTGACCTAACTGAAGAGGGGTCGATTCAATGTTTAAAAGAAAACTTAAAAAGTTTAAAGACAAATAAAGGGGCAGCCAAGACAATTGTAGATGATATTTTGTCTGAACTTTAAATATTTTTATGTTAGTATCCTTCTTTTAAGCCCTCAAGATAAGAGTCTAGTTTAACAAAGTAAACTATAAATTTACGTAAACTTTTTAGATTGTTTTTGTAAGAAAAGTTGATTAATTTTTTTGTGAAATTGCTTTTAGGCCAATTGCCAATAGTTAACATTTCAAGGATTAATATAAGTGGTTTCCAATAAAGGGTTGATAATTTAACTGAAAGTCTTGGGTTGATATCATGGTATAAGACTGCCATTCTACCCCGTTTCCTTTCTTTTTCTTTTATGTTTTTTATATGATTTGGAGAAAAATGATATTTCAAATGGTAACCTACAGCATTTTCAGCTTTAATTGCTTTCAAACCAAGCTGTTTTAATCTCTTACCAAATTCTAGGTCTTCCCATCCATATTCATAAAATCTTTCGTTAAATAAACCAGCTTCAATTAAATAAGATTTTTTAATTGAAGCGTTGCCGGTTGCAAAAAAGGCAGTACTAAAGTCACTAATTTTCTTTTCAGCAGTTGTAGGGTTATCTAAATCTTTTGTATGAATAACTGGTCCATGAACAATTACATTATGATTGTTTAATAGTTTGCTCAAATGAGATTCTACAAATTGTTCATTTACAATTATATCATCATCAATAAAGATGATATATGTACCACTAGCCAAATTAATACCTTTATTTCTGGATTTAGCTGGTCCACTATGGTTTTGATAGCGATATATAATATCAGGTTTTAAATTTAGAGACTCAATCATTGTTTTATTATCTTGGTTTGACCCATCATCGATCACAATTATTTCATATTTATTATTACTGATACTTTGTTTATTTAAAGATTTAAGGCATTTTTTTAATATATTTTTTCTATTTCGAGTAGGAATTACAATACTTATTTGTTTTTTTGATTCCATAATACAAACACTCCTGTAAATACTAATAATTTTTAATAATTATATATTATCAAGTGAGTAAATTCAATTAATGATTGAGGTTATAGTAATTATATTATATAATATTTTTTGGAGGTATTTAAATTGAAAACTTATAAGAAACTTTTTAGATATATGCGCCCTTATCTAAGTCAATTGATTGGGGGATTTGTTTGTTTAGTTTTAGTTGGAATTATAGGTTTATTAATTCCCTGGTTATTTAAGTTTTTAATTGACGATGTTTTAATCGGTGGAAATGAATTAATACTTAATTATATTGCTGGAAGTGCAGTTTTGCTGTACTTTTTAAAAGGTGTATTTAATTATGGTCAGAAATATTTAATTTCTGGAATGAGTCAGCATGTAATTGTAGATTTAAGGAAAGATTTATATGAACATTTACAAAAGTTGTCTTTGAGTTTTTTCGAAAGACAAAGAACAGGGGATTTAATGTCCCGGGTTACTAATGATGTAAATGTGATTCAAAACAGTTTAATAAATGGTTTATCCAATTTGGTCTTACAACCAATTATGATTATTGGAATTGTAGGTTTTTTATTATACATAGATTGGAAATTAGCTTTGGTTTCATTTTTAATTATACCGTTGGTTTCTTATGTAATAAACAAGTTTGGTTTTAAAATGAGATCTATAAGTACTAAAATACAAAATGAAATGAGTAATGTTACAAATATATTGCAGGAAACTCTATCAGCAGTTAGAATTGTTAAAGCATTTAATAATGAACAAAAGGAAATTAAAAAGTTCTCTAAAGCAAATGATAGGACACTCAAACAGAATCTTAAAGGTGTACAAATTGAAGCAACGATAACTCCAATAGTCGAACTCATAATATCTGTTGGTGCTGCTGCATTTCTATGGTACGGAGGTCACAAAGTTTTAAGAGGTGAAATGACAACAGGTGAATTAATCACCTTTATTGGTTATATTGGATTATTAATAAGTCCGATTAATATTTTAAGTAAAAGTTATAATTTAATGCAGAAAGCTGTAGGAGCATCTGAAAGAATTTTTGATTTGTTAAGTGTTGAAGAAAAGGTGATCGAAAAAGAAAATGCTGAAAAGATGCCTTCTATTGATGGTGAGGTTGTTTTTGATGATATAAGCTTTAGCTATAATGAGGGAGAAAAAGTTTTAGATAATATAAACTTAAAAGTAGATCCCGGAGAAATGGTTGCTTTTGTTGGACATAGTGGAGCAGGGAAGACGACCTTAGTTAATTTAATCCCTCGATTTTATGATGTTGATACAGGAGAACTTAGGATAGATGGAATAAACATTAAAAATGTCACTTTAAGTTCTTTACGTAAACAAATTGGAATTGTACCCCAGGATACAATTTTATTTAAAGGAACCATTGCAGAAAATATAGCTTATGGAGCTAGTAATAAAACAAGGGAAGAAATTATTGATGCAGCCCAGAAAGCTAATGCACATCAATTTATTGTAGATTTTGATAATGGTTATGAAACTGAAGTGGGCGAAAGAGGGGTTTCCCTTTCGGGAGGTCAAAAACAAAGAATTTCTATAGCGCGCGCCTTGTTAACTGATCATAAGATTTTAATTTTAGATGAAGCTACTTCTTCTTTGGACTTAAGATCGGAGTCCTTAATTCAAGAAGCTTTAGAGAGGTTAATAAAGGATAGAACTACATTCGTAATTGCGCATCGTCTTTCTACAATTATTAATGCCGATAAAATTATAGTTATAGAAGAAGGAGAAATTGTGGAAGAGGGAAATCATGAGCAGCTTTTAAATAATGAAGGATATTATTATAGATTATATAAATCCCAATTTGAACAGGAATGATTATATGGATAATAAAAAAAATTTAATGTTTATCAGTAATGGTCACGGAGAAGATCTAATGAGTTCTAAGTTAATAAAGGTGCTTTTAGAAAAAAGCAACAAGAATTTAAATATATCGGTGCTACCAATAGTAGGTGAAGGTAATCGCTTTGAAACCTTATCTGTAGAAATATTGGGTCCAAGAGAGTCTCTACCGAGCGGAGGGTTTGCCAGAAATAGCTGGCAAAATCTATTTACAGATATAAAATCAGGATTGTTAGTTAATACATTCAAGCAAATTAAAGAACTAAGAAAACAGAAAAAAAAGGCTGACTTATCAATAGTAATAGGTGATGTATATATTCTTTTATTAACCGGTTTGTTTTTAGGTGGTAATATTATTTTTATCCCTACTGCAAAGTCAGAATATATTAATGGGCATTATAAGATTGAGAAGTATCTTATGAAAAAATATGCTGATTTGGTTTTACCTAGAGATCAAAAAACAACAGATGACTTAGGAAAAAATGGAATTAACGTTGAATTCAATGGTAATTTAATGATGGATTGTTTTGAAATTAAAAATATTGATTTTGGACTTGGTCCTGATAGTATTAAAATAGGTATTTTACCTGGTAGTAGAGAAGAAGCTTATGATAATATGTTGGATTTCATTAAAGTAATAGAGGAATTAGAAAAACTTAAAAAAGGAAAATATGAATTTTTAGTAGCGGTAGCTGGTAATTTTTCAATTGCTGCTTTAAAAAGTAAATTAGGTAAAGTAGATTGGAATATAAAAGAAGTAAATGATAAATATATTAAACTACATATAAATTCACCACGAGGTTTAAGTAAAATTCACATAATTTATAACGGGTTTGGTGACGTATTAGATCAAGCAGATTTATTTTTAGGAATGGCTGGAACTGCTAATGAACAGGCTGCGGGACTTGGTAAACCTGTAGTGACCTTTCCTGGAACTGGAGCTCAGTTTGATTATGAATTTGCCGCAGATCAAAAAAGGCTTTTAGGAGATGGAGTTAAATTTGTAGACAGAAATTTTGTTAATGTTGCATATTCCATAATCGAACTTTTAGAGGATGATACAGAATATAAAAAAAGAAGTGAAGTTGGACAAAACAGAATGGGAGAAAGAGGCGCAGTAACTAAAACAGTAGATAGAATAAATGATTTTCTATAATGAGGTGATCAGATGAAGAAATTAGCTAAAATATGGGAACGAATAATGGGATTTACTATGAATATCAATCCGGCTTTTAATATTTTGAATTTGGTTGTTCTCTCTTCAATAAGAGGCAAAAGACTCAAAAATGCTGATTGGGATAAAGTAAATCTATTTTTTTGGGCTGGTCTATTCATCTCTGGAATAATTAGTATAATCGGGGCTTATAGTGTTTCAAAAGCAATACCTTCATTTTTAATCCCTTTTGTATTTATTTGGTTTTACATAATGGGTAAGTATTTCATTGATAATCCTGTTGTATTTATAAAAGATATGGTTAAAGGGACTACTATCTTAGCTTTTATTACAGTATTGGCTCGCTATTTTTCATGGAAAGTTGTTTATAAAGGTGTAGAACTAATAAATGGAAATGGTAGAGCATATATTTTTGGAATTGGAGATAATGGTTTGGGTGTTATTATTCAGGCCGGTATTATTGGGGCATTAGGTTTATTGATAATAGAAAAAAGCAAAAAACAAAAAGGATTTAATTTATTATATTTGATTTTAAATCTGGTTGCATTGATAATTTCTAGTTCAAGAGGAGCAATGGTAGGAACTGCAGCCGGCGGTTTTGTTCTAGCAGTTTTTATGTCCTGGAAAGTAATTGGTGTATTAACTTCTTTAGTAGCAGTTGCATTATTTACTAATAACCGTTTTTACAGAAGGGTCTTATCAATATTTTCTTTACAAGACCGGAGCAACTATATGCGACTAAAGGTATATGAAGGGGCTTTATTAATGGTGAAAGATAATTTTTTCTTTGGTGTTGGACCTGGAAATTTTCATACTGCATATCCTAATTATAAAGTGCCAGGTGAAAAGATTGATGCAATGACTCCCCACAATAATTATTTAAATATTATTACTGGTTGGGGAATCATAGGAGGTCTTTTTTTCTTTGGTTGGATATTTTATAGGATATTTATGAATGCTAAAAATGCTTGGAAAGTTCAAAATAATTATAAGAAAGTTATAATTGCAATTTTAATTGGATTTTGGGTCCATGTAATATTTAATGATTTAGCAACTGTATATTCTGGGGTTTTATTAGGTCTTTTAGATAATAAAAACTTGTAAACAGAAGAATATTTTGAGTAACAAAAAGCTTTTATTTACTATTATAACAGGGATAGTAAAAAATAGAGCGACTTACTTAATTTTATGAGTTGACTTGTTAAAACTAATATGATATGTTTATATTACAATATAGAAAAAGAAATATAGGAGAAAAAGGCAAACCCCTCGTAAGAAGGGGACGCAAAGCTATGGATCTTATTTTTTTTTAAGATCGCCAAGCTACCATATTCTTAAGTCTATGGCTTTTAAGTCAATAGGCTTTTTTGTTTTCTCGCTTATTGATTTAATGAATTTTAAAAGACACAATTATAGATTAAGGGGGAAGATAAAATGTTTAATAAAAAATTGAAAATATTATCATTGACGTTGGTACTAATCTTATTGTTGGCGCCTGCTGGTTTAGCACAGGAGGTAAATTTAGATGAATATGATTTAGATTATCTTAGTGATGATGAACGTTTGGTTTTACAAGATGCCTTAGCAGAATTAGAAGATTCTGAAGAAATTGATGAAGATACAATAAATGAGGTTTTAGAAGATCTGGAGATAGATCAAGATGAAGATGAAGATGATACTGAGGATGATGGTATGGGAGAGGAACTTTCTTCTTCAATAGCAAAATTTAAAGAAGATAGTGAAGGTGAGTGGACAGGACAGGGTCTTTCCAGTCACATACAAGATTTTCTTGATAAAAATACAAACAGAGTAAAAGATAGAGAAGAAGAACAAGAGCAAGAACAAGAAGAAAATGAAGATCAAGATATTGAAGAATCAGCTGAAGACGAAGATGATAATGATAATAATGCAAAAGGCAAAAGCAATGGTAAGAGCAAAGGTAAAAGTAAGGGAAAAAGTAAAGGAAAAGGAAATAATTAAAGTTGTTGAAATTATAAAGGCCCCTAGCGGGGTCTTTTTTTGTTTTAAGATTTAAAATGTAATCACTTTACAGAATATATCGAAACTCTTTGATAATATTATACCCGATTGAAATAAAAGGGAGGGATAATTATCAATATAAAAAATAAGAAAATATACTTCATATTTTTATGGCATGGAGCATTTCTAGCTTTAACAATGTCTATGATAGACTTAAATACTGTTTTACCTTCCCTTATTTCGGAATTAATAGATTCAAAAATTATATTTGGATTATTATATTCAATGATATTGGGGGTACCAAGATTATTTAATATTATATTCAGTCATTATCTCAGTTATGTAAAATATAAAAAGAAGATTTTACTTACCGGAATATATTTAAGGTCGTTTTCTTTTCTAGGGATGGCTTTGACAACTTACTTTTATGGAAAAGAAAATCCGCTAATAGTTATTACGTTCTTTTTTATATTTATCTTTATCTTTTCTCTTAGTGGTGGTTTTGCTTCCCTATCTTACACAGAGATAATTGGAAAGTTAACTACTAAGGGGGAACGAGAAAAAATATTTGCTTCCAAACAATTTGTGGCCAGTGTGATGGCTTTTTCTGGCGGTTTAATAGTGAAATATATATTCAGCCCAGGTAACTTTGCTTTTCCTAACAATTATAGTATTTTACTTATTATTGGTTTTATAGGACTTATTATAGCTGCCATTTCTTTTTGGATCATAGATGAAAAACCTTCTGTAGTTAATAAAGAAAAATTAAAACTAATAAGTTTTTTAAAAAGAGTTCCCCAACTATTAAAAAATGATCCTACATTTTTAAAATTTGTGATTATTGAAAATTTATCTAGTTTTAGTTTAATGATCCTTCCTTTTTATATAGTATATGCAAAAGATACCTTTAACCTTTCTAGTCAGTATGTAGGTACCTTTTTATTATTTCAAATTACAGGAATGATTTTATCCAATATTTTTTGGGGCTATTTAGGAGATAAAAAAGGTGCTAGGTATGTAGTTAGAGTTTGTGTATTAATTGGTGGAATAATACCTGTTCTTGCCTTAATCGCAGGTCGCTTAGATCCCGAATTATATAAATACCTTTTCCTTTTAATTGGTTTTGTAATTAGTGGGCGAAAGATAGGATTCACACCCTATTTACTCGATTTAACTCCAGCAGATAAAAGAACTGTATATTTAGGTATTAGAGATAGTCTTAATATTTTAGTAATTATTCTTCCACTTGCTGGTGGTATACTAATTAACTTATTAGGTTACACTTTAACTTTCCTTTTAGTTTCATTGGTAATGATATCAGCTTTTTTTATAGATAGTAAAAAGGACTGTATGATATTGAACTAATTTTAAAGTTATGTTAATATATAAATATGAATGAAGTGATAATGAATATCAATATATATTCAGGGGATGATCTAATAGTGGAGAAAAATGTAATAACATTAGCAGATTTAGCAGCCGGCAAAAAAGGAGAAGTATTTTCCTTTAAAGGCGGGAAAAAACTAAAAAAGAAACTTGATTCTTTAGGAATAAGAAAAGGGAAACAAGTGAAGAAAGTTAGTGATATGGTGTTACGAGGACCTATTACTATTCAAATAGAAAATAGTTCCAGGATAGCTATCGGAAGAGGGATGGCTGAAAAAATAATGGTAAAGGTTATTGAGTAAAATGAAAGTATTATTAATGGGAAACCCAAATGTTGGTAAAAGCGTAATATTCTCAAGATTAACCGGAACCAGTGTAACCTCTTCAAATTATGCTGGAACTACGGTGGAGTATAAAAAAGGACTATTTAAACATGAAGGTGAAAATATTGAATTGATTGATGTTCCCGGGACCTATACATTAGAGCCTACTAATAAAGCAGAAGAAGTAGCAGTTGAAATGTTACAAGAGGGAGATATTGTTTTTAATATAGTTGATGCAACCAATTTAGAAAGAAATTTAAACTTAACACTTCAACTATTAGAAAGAGATATACCGGTTGTTGTGTTATTAAATATGTGGGATGAAACTAAACATAAGGGAATTGATATTGATTTAAAAAAATTACAAGAACAACTTAAGGTACCAGTAATACCAACAGTAGCTACGACCGGGAAAGGGTTACAAGAAGCTTTAGATTATCTATTATATAGAAAAGTTAAAGAATTTAAAGAGCTATCAAATGATGAAAGATGGTCTAAAATTGGTCATATAATAAATGAGGTACAACGAATCAAACCCAAACATCATTCTAGTAAAGAACTTTTAGAAGAATATACTTTGAAACCCTGGACTGGAATTCCAATAGCAGCAATTGTTTTATATCTGACTTTTATAGTAATAAGATTTATAGGTGAAGGACTGATAAATTATGTCGCTGCACCTTTTTTTGAAGGTCCATATCATACTTTTTTGCTTGCCATTAGTAATTTTATTACCGAAGGTTCTTTTTTACATGATCTTTTAATAGGACAGTTAGTAAATGGTCAGATCGATTTTGAACAGTCCTTCGGATTACTTACTACTGGTATATTTATCCCTTTTGCTGCAGTATTACCTTATATTATTTCCTTTTATTTTGTATTAAGTATTTTAGAAGATTCAGGATATCTACCTAGACTTGCAGTTTTATTAGATAATTTAATGCATAAAGTTGGTTTACATGGGTTTTCAATAATACCGATGATTCTCGGTTTTGGTTGTAATGTTCCAGCAGCCTTAGCTGCCCGAAATCTTGATAGTAAAAGGGAACAGTTTATTGCCAGTACTTTAATGTCTATTTCAATACCTTGTATGGCCCAGACTGCTATGATTATAGGGTTAGTAGGGGCTTTTGGTGGAATATATGTTTCGTTTGTTTTTGCATCCTTGTTTATAGTTTGGATAATTGTTGGTTTATTACTTAATTACTTTCTACCTGGATATAGCAGTGATTTATTAATTGAAATCCCTACTTTAAGAATACCTTTGATAGGTATTGTATTTAAGAAACTCTGGATGAGAGTAATTAACTTTTTAAAAGAAGCTATTCCGTTTGTTTTATTAGGTGTATTGGCAGTAAATACAATGTATGCACTTGGATTTTTCGATTTACTAACTAGAGTATTAGGCCCAGTATTTTCATCACTTTTTGGGTTACCCAAAGAGGTCATTTCAGCTTTATTAATGGGATTTTTAAGAAAAGATTTAGCTATGGGTATGTTAGCTCCTTTAGATTTAACTATTAAACAGCTGGTTATTGCAAGTACCATTTTAACAGTTTATTTTCCATGTGTAGCTACTTTTATTATCTTATTTAGAGAATTAGGTTTATATAGAATGTTGAAGTCATCAGGTATTATGGTAGTAACAGCAATTTCAGTTGGTACAATTTTAAATATAGGTTTTAATACCATATTAAGTACTGGTATTACCCTATCCTTAATAGTTATAATCATTTTTGTGTTATACAGGTTAACGAGTAAAAAACAACAGAGAATAATAGAATAAAAGGGAGGAAATAGAATGTATGAGATAAAAGATGGTAAAATTGAATTAGAACACGGTTCAATAAGTGAGGGTTTAATAGCCATTGCTAGTGGAAAAGGCGGAGTTGGGAAATCAACTGTAACTGCTAATTTAGCTGTTGCTTTGCAAAACCAAGGTAAAAAAGTAGGTATTATTGATGCAGATGTTCATGGATTCAGTATACCAAGGATCATAGGGATAGAAGAAGAAGTAAAGGTTGAACAAGAATCTGAATTAATCCATCCCGCTGAAAAAATGGGAGTCAAGGTAATTTCAATGGGCTCCTTTGTCAATGAAAAAAATCCTGTTATCTGGAGAAGTCCACTTCTTTTAGGAGCTTTACAGCAATTTTTCCAGGATGTTGTTTGGGATGAATTAGATTATCTTCTTTTAGACTTACCACCAGGTACTGGAGATATGGTTTTAAATATAATGCAGAAATTACCTCATGCTCGAACTTTAATTGTAACAACACCCCAAATTACAGCGACCAATGTTGCTGGTAGAGTTGGTCATATGGCAGAAAAAATGGATTCTGAAATTTTAGGTATCATTGAAAACATGGCTTACTATGAATGTTCAGAATGTGGAAACAAGGAATATATATTTGGTAAAAACGGAGGTAAAGAGCTAGCTGATTTATTGAACGTAGACCTTCTAGGACAGCTTCCTTTGATGAAGCATGTTAGAGAAGGTGGAGACAAAGGTAATCCCGTAGTGGATGAAGCTAATAATGATGATATTAGTAGAGAATTTAATAAAATAGCAAAAGAAGTTACTAAAAAGAAAAAAGAGTTTGACCCTTCATTACAACCAATGGATTTAAAAGGTGGACCGGGGCAAGCTTAAAAAATAATAGAAAAATTAAAAAGTGTCTGGATAAAACCAGGCACTTTTATTTTATCCAAACTAAAAATAGATTAAAGGATTTTAATCATTTTATCCAGAATAAAATAAAAAAGAGATAGGGGGCATAAATTTTAATGAAATTACTCCAGAAGTTTATTAACCAGGAATTAGAGTTGGCAAATGGATGTACGGAACCAGCAGCGGTGGCTTATGCAGTTGCAAGAGCTTCAGATTTTTTAGAGGGAAAACTCCAGAAAATTGTGGTTGAAATGGATGGCTATGTATATAAAAATGGAATGCGGACCGGGATTCCTGGTACCAATAAATATGGAGGCAATAGGTTGGCAGCTGCCCTCGGATTTTTTATTGAAAATTCTGCGGATAAAAAGTTAACACTTTTAAATAGTCTAGAAGACGAGGTTATTCAAAAAGGGGAAGAAATTATAGATTTAGTAGAATTAAAAGTTATTGAAGACCAAGAAGAACTATTTATTAAAGCTGAGTTGTTTGGTGATAATACTGTGGAGTCCACAATTGTCAAAGGGCACACCAATTTGACTCAGATTAATGTAGATGGTGATTCAATATATAAAAATGATGATCTAATGGAAGAAAAAAACATGAAATTTAACTTAAAAAATGAAATAAAAAATATGAATATTCGTGAAATAATAGATTTAATGGAAAAGCAATATGATGTTTCAATAGAAAGATATTTAAAACAAGGTTTACTCACTAACCAAGAATTAGCAGAAGCTGGTTTAGATGATGAAGGATGTGGTATCGGAAGGCAATATAAAAAAATGGCGGGAGATGACTTCATCAGAAATTCTGCTGCGAAAGTGGCAGCCGCAATAGATGCTAGGATGGCAGGAGCACAGTTACCTGCTTTAGCTTCATCCGGTAGCGGTAATCAAGGTATTTTTATAACCCTTGGTACATACTTATCTGGTTTGGAATTAAATAAAAATGAAACCGAGATTTTAAAAGCAACCCTTCTAGCTCATTTAATAGCATATTTTATAAAAATCAAAATAGGAAAGTTGTCTTCCTTATGTGGTCTTTTTACAGCTGCTGCTCCTGGAATGTTAGCTGCTTTACTGTATTTAAATGATAAAAATGAAATGATAGAAGAAGGAATAAATAATATATATAGTGATATTGGTGGTGTTTTGTGTGATGGAGCTAAAACAAGTTGTGCCTTTAAAGCGATTAGTGCTTATGAAATTGCTCAGAGACATTTTAACTTTATAATTAATGGACTTGAGTGTCCGCTTCCAACTGGATATGTAAATGAAGATCTGCAAAAAACATTAAAACATCAATATGAAATTGTAAATCCAGTCGGAATTTCTGTTAATAATGCTTTAATTAAGTCTATTGAAGAAAACTTTTCTAAAAAGGGAGCTGATAAAGAATGAAAGTAGCAATAGTCGGTGGAGTAGCAGCAGGTACAAGTGCTGCAGCAAAGGCTAGAAGGACTAACGATGAAGCTGAAATTGTTCTTTTTGAAAAAGGTGAAGATATTTCATATGCCGGGTGTGGATTACCCTATTATATTTCAGGAGTTACTGAAGCTAGAGAAAAAGTTGTAATAAATACTCCTGAAGAATTTGCAGATAAATATAGAGTAAATGTTAAAACAGAACATGAAGTGACAGATATTGATAAAAATAATAAAACTTTAAAATATAAAAACTTGAAGGAAGATACTGAAGGTACTTATCAATATGATAAATTAATAATAACTACTGGGGCTAAGCCAGTTGTTCCTCCGATTCCAGGTATAGATTTAGAAAATATACAACCCTTGCGTTCTGTTAGAGATGCTGACCAAATAAAAGAGAATGTAAAAGGTTTAGATAAAGTCACAATAATAGGAGCGGGACTAATCGGTTTGGAAATGGCGGAATCTTTTTCCGAATTAGGTAAAGAAGTTACAGTTGTTGAATTACAAGATAAAATTTTACCTCCTTTTAGTGATGAGATAACAAAATATGTGGATCAACATCTTAGAGATCAAGGTGTAAATTTAGTACTTGGTGATGGTGTAAGTTCCTTTAAAGGAGAAGAAGCTGTCGATAAGGTAATTACAAGTTCAGGTAAAGAAATAGATGCCGATTTTGTGCTTTTATCTCTGGGTATAAAACCAGAAGTTACCTTAGCTAAAAAAGGTGAAATTAAGATTGGCGAAACAGGAGCTATTGCTGTCAATGAAAGAATGGAAACGAGTGAAGAAGATATTTATGCTGCTGGAGATTGTGCTGAAACCATTAACCTTTTAACGGACGAAAAAGCCTGGGTTCCAATGGGATCTACAGCTAATAAGCAGGGAAGAGTAGCTGGAGAAAATGCTGGAGGTGGAAACAACCACCATCTTGGTGTGTTCCAGACTGCTATTACAAAAATATTCGATTATACAGTAGCAAAAACTGGGCTTGATGAAAATGAAGCAGTAGAAAGCGGATTTGATCCGTTAGTTGTTTCAATTACTGGTTCCAATCATGCTAGCTATTTCCCTAATTTTAAAAAGATGAAAATAAGAGGAGTTTTTGATAAAAAGACGCATCGGATATTAGGTGTTCAGATCGAAGGGGAGGACAAAGTTGATAAGAGAGTAGATGTATTAAGTACAGCAATCTACAGTGAACTAAGAGCAGAAGACTTATTTCAAATTGACTTAGCATATGCTCCACCTTATTCTACCCCTAAAGACCCAGTCGCTGTTTTGGGAATGGTAGCAGAGAAGAAATTAAAAAATAATAAATAGAAATGAAAAAAGTGACCTTGAGAAAGGTCACTTTTGTTTTATTGATTTATCATTTCCTCCATTTTTCCATAGGTTATGGCGCCCCTTTGTTTTCTTACAATAATACCTTCTTTATCAATAACAAAGGTACTTGGAATACCTCTTATTAAATAATCAGTAGTTACTTTGCCATTTTTATCTAAAAGAGTGGTAAATGAGAAATTATTTTCCATCATATAATTTAATACCTTATCTTTATTTTCTCCGGAGTTTATTGTTATTACTTTTATATCATCGTAGTTCTTGTTTAGTTTTTGGATGGCAGGCATTTCTTCTTTACAAGGGGGGCACCAACTTGCCCAAAAATTCAAAAATACTTTTGTGCCTTGGTAATCACTGAGGCTAACTTCATTACCATTTACGTTATTTATAGTGAAGTCAGGTGCTTTCATGCCGATTTCTACCCCGACCTCTGTTTCAGCATGAATAGTTTCAGTTGTGAAACCACCTACTAAAGTCCAAATTCCAACGATGATAATCAGAGAAGTTATTAAACTTAATAACTGTTTTCTAGTTAAAATCATTTTTATACCTCCTAAAAAGTGATGAAATTCAAATTATTTGTATAGACAAGGAGACCGAGAATAATAATTAAGATACCACTAACAATATTTATATAGTGTAAATATTTATTCATTTTTTTGATAGCCGGAAGAACCTTTTTGGCTGCTAAGGCAGTGATTAAGAACGGTAGTGCAAATCCGGTTGAATAAATGAGTAATAGAAAGCCGCCTGCAAAAATATTTTGGCTGTTACCGGCAAGAATTAAAATTGATGATAAAATTGGGCCGATACAGGGAGTCCAGGCTAATGCAATACCTAACCCCAGGACAAAAGATTGTAAATATTTATTTGATTTTTGTGTTATAGAAAGTTTTTTTTCATAATAAAGCCATTTTAATTTTATTATACCACTAATATGCAGTCCAAAAATTATAATTATAACTCCACTAATTTTTCTTAAGATAGCTTGGTTTTTAAGCAAAAATTTACCAATGAAAGTAGCGGAAAGACCTAGTAATATAAAGACTGATGTAAATCCCAGTATAAAGATTATAGCTGGCAGTATTGAATAAGATTTATTCTTTTTCTTTTGGTCTGTATAATCCCCTAGTAAAAACGCAAGATAAGACGGAATTAAAGGTAATACACAAGGGGAAAGAAATGATAATAATCCTGCTGAAAAGGCAATTAATAATGATAAGTCTCCACTCATATAAACACATCCATATTATTTTTATTTATTCGAATATTTAAATATATTTTACCATATCCATTTAATATTATCAATTATATTTATATGCAGTTATATAAAAATTTTAACGAATTTTGTCTTTTATAATGGAGTAAAAAAGAATAATTTTATATAAAATTGAATTATAACTATTTCTAAGTTATAATAAATTTAAGTCTAAACAATTATAGGAGGAAACTAAATATGTCAAAAACTGATAAAAGCTATAAGGCTAAAAATGCTTGGTTAGAAATGGAAGATGTTGAGAAAGAAGAAGTTTTCAAATTCAATACAGAATATGGTACATTTTTAGAAGAAAATAAAACGGAACGAGAGTTTACAAGTGGGTCTGTAGAAATGCTAGAAGAAGAAGGATTTAAAAGGATAGATGAAGTAGATTCATTACAAGCAGGTGATAAAGTATTTGCAGTAAACAGAGATCGACAATTAATAGCAGCTGTTATAGGTAAAAAAGATTTAAAAGAAGGACTACGTATTGTTGCTGCTCATATGGATTCACCTCGAATTGATTTAAAGCCTAATCCGCTTTATGAAGATGGTGGGCTAGCATATTTTGGAACCCATTATTATGGTGGGATTAAGAAGTTTCAGTGGGTAACTATTCCACTGGCATTGAGAGGTTTAGTAATCAAAGAAGATGGAACAAGAATTGAAATAAGTATCGGTGAAAAAGAAGATGATCCTGTATTTTATATAAGTGATATATTGCCTCATTTAGGTAAAAAGCAAAGGGAAAAGAAAATGAGCGAAGCTATTAATGCTCAGCATCTTAATCTAATTGTCGGAAGTATTCCTTTAGATGATGAAGATGATGAAAACGGTAATGATAAAATCAAAAGTGCTGTAATAGAACATCTTGAAAAAGAATATGATATTACCGGAGAAGATCTAGTAAGTGCTGATTTACAGATAGTTCCCGCAGCCGGAGTTAGAGATGTAGGCTTTGATAGGGCTCTACTTGGAGGTTATGGACATGATGATAGAGTATGTAGTTATACTGGCCTAAGAGCTCTTCTAGATGTCAATAAACCGGAATATACTGCTGTGACTGTATTAGTTGATAAAGAGGAAATAGGAAGTATGGGAACTACAGGAATGCAGTCTCGCTTTTTTGAAAATGTTATAGCTAAAATGACAAGTAAGTATTATAAAGATTATAGTGAACTTGATCTAAGAGAAATTCTTGAAAAATCAAGTTCTCTTTCTGGAGATGTAAATGCTGCTTATGATTCTAATTTCTCCGAAGTATTTGATAAAAGAAATGCAGCCTTTATTAATAAAGGAGTTGTATTAACAAAATATACTGGTGCTCGCGGGAAAGCTGGTTCATCAGAAGCTACTGCTGAATTCATGGCTCAAGTACGCTCCTTGTTAAATAAGGCAGGAGTAATTTGGCAGGTCGCGGAATTAGGTAAAGTAGATGAGGGTGGTGGAGGAACCATTGCCCAGTTTTTAGCGAACTACAATATGGATGTTGTAGATGCAGGACCTGCAGTTTTAGCAATGCATTCTCCCTATGAAGTATTAGGAAAAATAGATGTTTATAACACCTATCTTGCATATCTTACATTTCTAGAAAATTAATTAAAATAAGGGGAGGTTTAAAGCCTCCCTTCAATATATTCTGGAGGCCTTCCTATGAATGAATATCAGTTTAATACCAAGAAAATACTTATTTATACTTTAATAATAGTTGTTGTAATTTTAGGCTATTATTACAATAATTTTAATAAAATTGATAATTATATATATGATATATATCAAAAAATTGAATATTCATCTGACATTCAAGATGTAAATAGTGATGTTACAATTATTGAAATTAATGACCTTACTACAAAAAAATTAGGGGAATGGCCAATTGATAGAAGTTATTATGTTAAAGGACTAGAAAAACTAAATCAAGATGGCGCTAATGTAATTGTATTTGATATATTATTTGACAACGCTCGTTCAGCTCAAGCAGATAGCTTAATGATTGATCGTTTAAGAGATAACAAAAATATTGTAATGCCGGTGTCAATTGATTATAGTGTTAATCAGATTTCTCAAAACGAAAAAGAGTATTCTGTTAATTCTGTTACTAAACCGATGTCTTCTTTTATGAATCTAGTTAAAGTAGGTCATACTAATTTTATTTCTGATAAGGATGGAACTATACGAAGTTTACCACCTCTTTTTATTGAACAAAACACCTCCTATCTACCGATTGGAAGAAGGGCGGCCGAATTAGCACTAGAGGAAGAAATCTCAATTACTGAAGGAGAATATTTAATTAATTATTTAGGTCCAACTGGTACTATCCCTAAAATTTCTTTACATGATTATTTGAATGATAACTATAATGCGGAATTAATTAAAGATAATATTATTTTATTGGGAGTTACGAAAACGAATCAAGTTGAAAACTATCCTTCCATTTTTTCTTCTGATTATAGTTTTAGCAAGATACAGTTATTAGGTCAGATGACAAATAATTACTTGCATCAAAATTTTATAGAAGTGAGTAGATCATGGCAGACTATTATAATAGCTTTTATATTATTATGGTTGACTTTTTATCTTTTTGAAAGATTTAATCCATATCGATCATTAATTATCTTTTTTGTTTTAAATGCTATTATAATATCCCTTAACTATTATATAACAATTCATCAATATTTATTTACCGAGATATCGGTCTATTTAATAGGAATTTTAATCTTATATTTAATCAGCGTAGTTACTTGGTTTGGATTTAGAAGAAAGGAAAAATTTGAAATTGTTAATAAACTTAAACCATATTTTTCTAGTTATTTAATAAATAAGATAGTCGATTCGCCTGATCTGTTAAAGTTAAAAGGGGATCGGACACCTGCTACATTAATATTATTTGAATTTGAAAACTTTAATAGATATTCACAAGAAAACACACCACAGAAAACCATAGAAGATTTAAATCACTTTTATGCAAACATCTCTAAAATCATTTTTAAATACGATGGAGTAATAGATAAGTATTTAGGAGATGGTTTACTGGCATATTGGAATAAGGAGTTTGGTCAGGATAATCATAGAAATAGAGCAGTAAAAGCTGCTATTGAAATCATGAATTATATCAAAAAAGAAAAAATAGAATTAAAACCTTCAATAGTCGTAAATTCAGGTAAAATAATTTTAGGAGATATTGGTACTAATGAGAGAATGGAATTTAAAACTATGGGACAGATTGTGCATAATACAATGGAGCTAGGAGAAGTTAGTGGTTCAGAAGAAATCTTAATAGGTGAGAATACCTACTATGGACTTTCTGATATTTACAAAAAATTAGATTGGCAGTATAAAGAAATTGATATTAAGGGTGTGGAAAAATCACTAGTTGTGTTTAGTTTAAAGGATTTTAAAAGTTTAGACGAGGGGGAATAGTAATGAAAAAGCTATTAAGTATTATCTTGATCTCCCTATTTATATTAACTATTTTTACTCCTGTTTTAGCACAGAATGCCAATGGAGATGTTAATATAACAATAAATTCTTTAACAGGTACTGTTTATCGAAAAACTGAGCAAGGTTTTTTTAATTTTTTTAATACCATGGTTTGGACTAGAATCTTAGATAATTCGAATATAAGACTTGGTGAAACTATTAGGACTGACCCTGATAGTATGCTTTCTTTAGATATTGGAAAATACAATCGGGTTGAAATAAAAAGTGAAAGCATCTTAACTATATCGGAAAATGCAAAACTTCTAACGCAAAAATTAGGTGTAGAAAAAGGAGTTGTCTGGATAAATACAACCCTAGATAACAATCAAGAATTTAATCTCCAAATTAATACACCTTCCTGTACAATTAACACAGGCCAGTCAATTTTTAAATTGGAGATAATAAGAGGCAGAACTTGGCTTCATATGCAAACCGGGGAAGCTGTTATTAAAGAAAAAACTACCCAAACAGAAAAAGTTATCACCTCGGGTAATTTAGCTGTAGTGGAAAACCAAACAATAAAACTTTATAACAAAATATCAGAAACAGGAAATGATAATTCTACACAGTAAAATCATAGTATAATATATTGTTTATTCAGCCCCGCGGTTGGGGGGCTTTATTTATTTTAAAATGTTAAATAATATGTTATAGTTTTTATAAGACGAATCCGGTAATTATTATTTTAAAAATGGTTATTAATTATACCTGAAAGGAAGATAGTATTGCCTAAAAAAAACACTAATCTAGCATTATTTCTGAAGTCAATACCTTTTGGTCTAGCCAATACTTTACCAGGAGTAAGCGGAGGTACAATAGCTGTAGTCTTACATATTTATGAAACCTTATTACATGCTATAAAAAATATAAAGTTAAAAAAATTAATAGTAATAGGTTCAGGGGCAGTAGTGGGTGTATATATTGGTTCAACAGTTATCACGGATATATATGCCAGCAACCCGCTTTTACTTAATTATTTTCTTTTTGGTTTAGTCTTATCATCTGCTCATTCAACTTATCAAAAAGTAGGAAAGATTAATTTTTGGAAATTACTGTTTTTATTAGTAGCTTTTGGCGGGGCCTTGTTTTTCAGCTTAGAAATCCAGATTAATACAGAGATGAGTGGATTATTATTGTATTTTATTGCTGGATTTTTTGGAAGTGTTGCTATGATACTTCCTGGTATCAGTGGAGGAACTATTTTGGTTTTGATGGGAGTTTATCACCCATTATTAGCAGCTATTAATAGTTTTGATTTATTATTTTTATTTATTTTTGGTCTAGGAGTTATTCTCGGATTATTGGTATTTGCCAATGTTTTTTCCTATTTATTAAAAAATTATGAGAAAATAATTATGATAGTATTAACAGGTTTAATATTAGGTTCAAGTGCAGCAGTATTTCCTTCCATGTTTATCATGAATGGAATATTCCCTTTTATTTTAGGTGTGGTTATAATAATTATCCTTGAATTTGTTGGAAAAAACACCTAAATTCAAGTTATTTTTCCATTTGTAAAATATTTAACTTTATTTTCCCTGATATCTTGTATAATAGTACTTGAAAGTTAAATAATGCTAAATTTCTAAAAGGAGTGGTCCTAGTGCCAAAAATTAATGAAGATGAGCAAGAACAAATAAGTGAATTGTTCGAAGGGAAAATGCAAGAGGAAGTATATATTCAGTTTTTTACTGCTGATGAAGACTGTCAGTATTGTGAAGATACTGAGGAAATTTTGGATGAACTTAATAACTTATCAGATAAAATCAATCTAGAAAAAAATGAGCTTGGTAATGGTAAAACTGAAGAATATGGAATAGACCGTGTACCGGCTATTCTATTTACTGATGAAGATGGTAATGATTCTGGAGTACATTTTTACGGAATACCAAGTGGTCATGAATTTAATACATTGATTGAAGGTATTGTAAGTATGTCAAATGGTGAGACGGAACTTTCTGAAGATATTGTTGAAGAACTTAAAAATATTGATGAAGAAGTATTACTACAAGTATTCATTACTCCAACTTGTCCGTATTGCCCAAGAGCAGTAAAAGTTGCTCATGAGATGGCAATGCATAATCCAAATATTAAAGGTGAAATGGTTGAAGCTATTGAATTCCCTGATCTTTCAAGTCAATTTGATGTATCAGGAGTACCTAAGACTGTTATAAATAGTGGAGCAGACGAACAGGTTGGTGCCGTTCCTGCACAAACTATTCTAGATAAAATTAGAACATCTATTCAGTAATTTTTAAATTAAAATTTTGTATGGGGAGGGAAAGTAATGAGTAAAAAACCAATTGAAGTCAATGATGGAAACTTTAGAAGAAAAGTTATAAAATCTGATGTACCTGTATTAGTTGATTTTTGGGCTGACTGGTGTGCTCCTTGTAAAATGATAGCCCCAGTTGTAGAAAAGATAGCCAGAGAGTATTCAGAAGACGTTAAGGTAGCGAAGCTTAATGTTGATGAAAACCAATCTACTGCTTCAAGATATAATGTAATGAGTATTCCTACATTAGTTATTTTTGAAGATGGAAAAGAAAAAGATAGAGTTGTTGGTTATGCACCTAAAAAGAAATTGGTATCAAAGTTAGGCTTGAAATAAGAAAGTTAAATAATTTAAAAGTATAAAAGGCAGGGGGAGCCCTGCTTTTTTTGTTTTTATTTACAAAAATTTTCTATATATAGTGAAAATATTTATTAACTATGATATAATTCGATTGTGTATTAGTGGTAAGAAATTAAATATTTTTCCGAGGGGTGGTATTTTGCAGAAAATCCTTATTATTTATTCAACAGAAGGAGATCTTAAAAATATAGCAGAATCAATTGCACAAGGAGCTCAGCAAAATGGTTATGAAGTAGAGTTAGTTGATACGAATTACTCAGGGCGACCTATCTCTTTTTTTAAATATGACCTTGTTGTAGCGGGGGCCCCTACTCAAGGTATTTTCCGGGGCAAGATTCCTTCAGATTTATCAAAGTTTCTAAAAGATTGTAAAAGAACCACGGGTCAAGACGCAATGGCTTTTGTAACTCCTCGGTTTTTTGCAACTAATAAAGCATTAAAGAAGGTAATGGGAGAATTAGAAAAATTAGGATGTATAGTAAAAGATTTCAGAACGCTAAAAAATGAGAAGCAAGCTAAAGAATTCGGAAATTCTTTCAACTTATAATGTTTCATAAAATTGCCACAGTGTAAACTGTGGCATTTTTGGAATATAAATAATTAATGAGGTATGATATTATGAAAA
>Ga0207414_1000031_pt1 | contig 67419 bp, 60 predicted proteins | sample PonA231FremontCA_2_FD_187269 | JGI IMG/M metagenome (GOLD analysis project Ga0207414, IMG submission 187269) | Marine sediment microbial community from Fremont, CA, USA - Pond A23 Sediment 1 (SPAdes) | ecosystem: Environmental > Aquatic > Marine > Unclassified | place: USA: Fremont, California...
CGCCCGCCAGCACGAACAGCGTGCCGCCAACCATTCCGATCCAGCGGACGAGGGTCATGGGGCCGAGCGGGCAATCTGAGCAATTTCTTCGATTCGGGCTGTGAAGTCCTGGTACGCCTGTACAGTCGAGTCCTTCCGCAGGCCGTCTTTCAAGAGGGCCGCGGCAGTGGTGTACTGCGTGCGGGCCACCAGGGCCTCGGCGCGCTTCTTGAGCCGCTTCGCAAAGGGCGAGGGCTCAATGGATGACGGTTCGGGAGCCGAGCGGGTCCCTTGTTGACGCTTCAGGTACTCGTAGTTGAACCGGGCGGCCGCGTGGCCCGGACGAAGGAGCAACACCGCCTTGAAGGCACGGAGGGCCGCGTCCCGGTCGCCCCGCTCGGCCGCGACGATGGCGGTGTTGAATAGGATCCGCACACGCTGGGTATCCGTGGTGGCCGCCCGGCGCGCTCGCTGCAGGGCGGAACGCGCGGCGTCGAGACGGCCCTCCCGAGCAAGGGCGAGTCCGAGGTTGTTCTGCAACCCGCTGTAGACGACCCCAGTCGTGTCGGAGAGCGTGCTCAGACCCTCCCGATAGGCCGTCGCCGCGGCGGCGTACTTCTCCTGTTCGAAGAGCGCGTTCCCCTCACGCCCGCGCTCCGCCCCAGTATCGCCGAAGAGGGTGAAGAGAAACAGAACAAGAACTGCTCGTGCCGTCATGTCTCAACGAAGAAATTCGTGGGGAGCCGATGCCCTTCAGCGGTGCTCTATGGGGCGTACTGGGGAAGCGGTCTGCGCCTCGGATTCTCCTTTCCTGGCCGTGCCCGTACGCCGATCGATGCGGTTCGATTCCGGGGCGGGAGGCTACCCCTTCTTCCAGGCCTGCCCGAAACGGCGCCCAAGCGCCCCCACGCCGTCGGTGCGCCGGCGTACCGGAATCGCGTACCCGATCGCCAGCAACAGGAGTGCGGCGGCCAGGGGCCACTGGTACATCTCTTCGTAGTCGGCAAACTGTTCCGCGTCGTAGGTCGAGGTGCCCATTTGGCGGAGGGCGGCGGGCAGATCCGACAGGGCACTCGTAGTGGGTCCTACTCGGAAGTACGCCCCCGACTGAGCGAGGCGCGTGAGGGCAGCCTCATCCAGGCGACTCCGCACGACCTGTCCCTGCTGGTCCCGTTTGACCCCAACACGCCGCCCCCGCTTAAACACCGGCACTCGCGCCCCGTCCCGAGTGCCCACCCCTGCGGCAAAGAGCGTGATGCCGGCCTCCTGCGCCCGCTGTCGCACCTCATCGAGGTCGCCCACGTGGTTCTCACCGTCCGACACCACCAGGAGTGCGCGGGGGCGTTCTTGATCCACCCCGGTCATCGTATCGCTCGGCGGCCGCGCCGCCCCAAACGCCTGGAGGGCCCCGTCGAGGGCCGCGGCCAGGTCGGTGCCGGGCGTAGACACCTGATCGGGCGTGGCGGCATCAAGGAAGAGACGAAACGCGCCGTAGTCCGTCGTGAGAGGGGATTGCACGAACTCGCTCCCGGCAAACAGCACTAGGCCCACACGGTCGCCCGACAGGTGCTCGACCAGGGATCGGAGCTCGCTCTTGGCCCGACGGAGGCGACTGGGCGGCACGTCCTGTGCCCGCATCGACGCCGACACGTCGAGGGCCACCACGAGATCCACCCCCCGGCGCTCAACGGTGCGGACCTCAGTGCCCCACCGCGGCCCCATCAGGGCCACAATTCCGAGGAACAGCCCTCCTCCTACGAGTACGGCCTTCACCCTGCGGCGCCACGGGCGCAGCCCAGGCGCCAACTGCTCCAGAAGCTCCGCACCACCAAACTGCTCGCGGGCGGCGCGGCGCTGCTGCGCGGCGCGCCAGTACAGCCACGCCGCAACGGGGACGGCGAGCAGAACCCAGGCGTATGTTGGATGCAGCCAATCCATCGTAAGAGTGGGGCTGAACGGCGACTACGGGAATGTCAGGGTCTGCTGGAATGCCTCTCTCGGCCTCCACAATTCGAAACGTGGCACTGATGGTTAAGGAAACCGCCGGAAGAGGGTCGTCGAGAGCGCGACCTCCACCACCACCAGGCCCAGTGCCCCGCCCAGAAACCACGGGTATTGCTCCGTCCGATCCGTGTAGACGCGCTCGTCGACCGGGGCGGTTTCCATGGTGTCAATCTCTGCATAGATGCGCTCCAGTGCGCCCCGATTCGTGGCCGAGAAGTACTGGCCGCCGGTCGAGGACGAAACGGCCCGGAGCATTTCTGCGTCGACCCCCGCCGTTCCCCCCTGCCGTTCTCCCGGAACCGGCTCCCGACGGGGAGCAGTCTCCTCCGCCGAGCCCACACCGATCGCGTAGACCCGCACATCCATTGCGGACGCCACCTCCGAGGCCGTGCGGGGGTCGATCTGTCCCCGGTTGTTGCGACCGTCAGTCAAGAGGATGGCCACCTTGCTCTCTGCCTCGCTATCTTTGAGACGGTTAACTGCCGTGGCCAGCGCCGTGCCCACCGCTGTACCATCCTCCACGGCCCCAATCCCCACCTCCTCAAGCATGCGTCGGAGAAACGAATAGTCAAGCGTGAGAGGCACCTGGGTGTAGGCCTTGGCGGCAAACACGACGAGTCCCACGCGATCGGACACGCGCCCCCCCACAAAATCCTCCGCCGCCTGACGAGCTGCCTCGAAGCGGGTGGGACGGAAGTCCTCGGCCTGCATCGAGGAGGACGCGTCGAGCACCAGCATGATGTCGATGCCCTCGGCGGTCTTCGTTTTCGTGGTGGCCTGCGTCTGTGGCCGGGCCAAGGCCAGCACGCCAAGGGCAAGCGCCCCCATCCGCAGCGCCGCAGGCAGCCACCGCCACCGCACGGTCCACGACATGGGCGCCCCCTGCGCGGGTCCTACGTCGCTGTACTGCAGCCCCCCCACCTGAGCCCTTCGCCACCAGGACCATGCCCCCAACGCCGGCACGGCCAGCAGCAACCACAGCACGTACGGGTTCACGAAGGTCACAGGGAAGCGGGGGCGCGTTGGACCAAATCATTGAGGGATCCCGCGTCTGCACGGGACATGAGGCCGCGGATTTACGGCGTGGGTTCGGCCCCTCCGTCCGAGTCGGCCACGGCGTCCACAAGGACCGGCAGCACCTCGCCGGCAGGCCCGCGGATGGACTCATCCACGGCATCGGTAACGCCCGTTGTATCGGGATTCACCTCCGCCACGTACGCCCCCTGCTCCCGCGCCACCACCGGATAGCGCGCCGCCGGATACACCACGGCGCTCGTGCCCACACTCAGGAAAACGTCCGCTTGAGCAGTGGCCGCATCGGCCCGCTCTACGGCGTCGGGCGGAAGCATCTCACCGAACCAGACCACATCGGGACGGATCAGCCCGTCGCAGTCGGGACACCGGGCCGGCTGGCCGTGTTGGATGGCGGCGTCTACGGTCCCAGGCGCCGCGTCGCGTTCACAGTCCACGCAGTAGTTGTGTGTGATGTTGCCGTGGAGCTCAATCACCGTGCTGCTTCCGGCGCGGTTGTGCAGATCGTCCACGTTCTGGGTAACGACGGACACGGCTGGCACGTGCGCCTCCAATGCCGCTAGGGCACGGTGCCCGGCATTCGGCTCGGCCTCCTCCACCACCTGTCGCCGGTGCCGATACCAGCCCTGCACGAGCTCGGGGTTGTCGAGAAAGGCCTCCACGTTGGCCAGTTCCTGCGGCTCAAACTCCTCCCAGAGGCCGTCGGGGTCACGGAAGGTGGAGATCCCGCTCTCGGCACTGATGCCCGCCCCGGTGAGCACGGCCACGTGATCGGCGCGGGACAAGCGGTCGACGAGTGCGTCACTAAAGTCGGGCATCGGGGCGAAGGATTGGGGCTCGAAAACAACAGTCTCCGGAGGAACCGTCGTTCATCTGCGGGGCCGGACGGGCCGAGTCCCCAGGCCGCTAGGCCGGAATCGCCTCGTCGTCCGGTGCCTGCGACTCGGCGCGGCGCCGTGCGGCCTCCAGCGCATCGAGCGCGTCTTGGGCCGTCCGGAGAACCGACTGGCTTTCCTCGGGCGGGGGCTGGGCGTCGGCAAATTTTACGAGGTCGGCCTGTTCCAACACGGCTCGGAGGCGTCGCACGATCGTCTCTCCCACTTCGGGCCGCTCCCGCAGCGCCGCCAGCACCTCGGACGTTGTTCGTTCCAGGGCGCGAATGCCGAGGCGATGGGCCATATAGACGCGCAGGGTCTCGGTGAGGTCCACGTAGAACGCCCTGCAGGCCTGTCGACCCGTAGGGTGGCGCCGTTCAAGCTGTTGGAGACGCGTCGATGCCGCTTCGTACGCGCCCCTGGACTCTTCGTCGTCCTGCAATGCTTCTTCGGCGGGCCCTTGCCACCGCCACCAGGCGTAGGCGCCGCCTGCCAGCAGGACCGCGCCGACCAGGATGAGCAGTCCCCACCACCAGACCGGCCGAGGGAACGCCGCGAGGAGAGCAGGCGCACGCAGCCCCTCCGCGTCGGGACCCACGACCGAGACCACCGGCACGACCCGCGGGAGCGACCCGGCAACCATCGTGTCGCGGTCGGCTGCAAGGCGGATGGGCAGCACTGGCACACGCGCAGAGTCGAGCGCGAAGGTCGTTACCTCGTAGGCCACACTGTCGACCCGCCGGGCCTCCGAAATCGATCGCGACCGGACCGGTCCCCGTCGAAACACGTGCAGGTCGCCGAAGAGGGCTGACGGCCCTTCCGCCGCCGGAAAGATCGCGGTCGCGTCCGCCGCATGCTCCGCAACGAGCGTAAGGGTGAAGCGCTCACCGATCCTGATGCTGTCGGCCGACACGTGCACCTCAACCCGGGGCGCGGGCTGGGCCGCGGCGAGACGCCCGCCCGCGGCGAGCAGGAGGAGCCCGCTATACAACACGGCCCGCACCTGAGGTTGGCTCCATTGCTGCATGCCTCACAATCAGTCTATCCGCGCCGGGCGCGCCGCCGGAAAAATGCGATGAGGGGCTCCAGGTGATCGGTGTCGGTGCGAACGACGACGTGTCCCGCGCCCGCCCGCCGTAGCAGGTCGCGGGTCTGTTCACGCCGGGCCCGGACCGACGCCTCAATGGCCCGCCGGGCCGCCGGATCACGCGTATCGACCGTCACCGTCTCCCCCGTCTCGGCGTCGGTCAGATCAACCAGGCCTACAGGGGGGAGTTCCTCTTCCCGGGGATCCTGAAGCTCCACGCCCACCGTGTCGTGGCGCTGCGCCGCCGCCCGTAGTGTCGATGCGTACGCGGTGTCGAAGAAGTCGCTCACCAACACCAGGATGGATCGCCGCCGCAGGATACGAAGCACGCGCCGCAGCGCCCCTGCGATGTCGGTCCCAATCGACTCGGGCTCAGTGGTGAACAATTCGCGGATGCACCGCAGCACGTGCCGGCGTCCTGCTCCCGGCCGGATGAACCGCTCGATCTCGTCCGAAAACAGCAGCAGCCCCACCATATCGTTGTTCTGAACGGCGCTGAAGGCAATCACCGCGCAGATCTCGGCGGCTACCTCCCGCTTCAGCATGCCCTGCGACCCGAAGTTCTCCGACCCCGAGATGTCCACACACAGCATCACGGTCTGCTCTCGCTCCTCTTCATAGACCTTCACGTACGTCTCGTCCATCCGGGCCGATACGTTCCAGTCGATGGTACGGATGTCGTCCCCAACCTGGTAAGGCCGCACCTCCGCAAACTCGATGCCACGGCCCTGAAAAGCGGACTGGTACTCGCCCTGGAAGACGCTCTCTACGACGCCGCGCGCCCGAATCTCTAAGCGGCGGATTTTTTCGACGAGTTCGTCCGGGATCATGGTGGAATCGCCTGTGCGGGCAAAAGAGGTCGGTCCTCGCATCGCGACGCTGCAGAGCGCCGCGGGGCGCGACTCGTTGTAGCGACTGCCGGATAGGATCGTTCATCCCAACGCCTCCCACGGCCCTTCTCCGACCGACCAGCCCCTTTCTCCTGTTCCCAACTCCAGACGGGACGCCCCCCGGGAACGTTCACCCGAATCCTGAATGCAAGCCGGTCCCTTCGTACTGACTGCTCGTCCACCAACGCCTTCCTCGCCATGGAGCCGATCGAAGACCTCGACGTCCTCGCCGAAGACGAGGTGCGGCAGCGCCAGGCCGACGACGTCGACGAGGACCTCGACCGCGTGAAGCACGGCTACGACGCCACGGCCGGCGACAAGCAGGTCTACATCGAAACCTACGGCTGCCAGATGAACGTGAACGACTCCGGCATCGTGGCCTCGGTGCTAGAGAAGAGCGGCTACGGCCTCACCCGGGACGAGGACGAGGCCGACGTGGTGCTCCTCAACACGTGCGCCATCCGTGAGAACGCCGAGCAGAAGATCCGCACCCGCCTCGGGATGCTGCGCTCCGAGAAAGAACGGCGCGACGGCGAGCTCATGCTGGGCGTGCTCGGCTGCATGGCCGAGCGGCTCCGCGAGAAGCTGCTGGAGCAGGAGGACCTGGTGGACGTGGTGGTGGGCCCCGACGCCTACCGCGACCTTCCGCGCCTGCTCTACGAGGCGGACGCCACGGGCCAGGCCGCGGTCAACGTGGAGCTGTCGAAGCAGGAGACGTACGAGGACATCCAGCCGGTGCGCTACGACTCGAACGGCGTCAGCGCCTACGTCTCCATCATGCGCGGCTGCGACAACATGTGCACCTTCTGCGTGGTGCCGTTCACGCGGGGCCGCGAGGAGAGTCGCCCGGTGACCACGATTCTCTCCGAGGTGTCGCAGCTGGTGGAGGAGGGCTACAAGGAAGTCACGCTCCTCGGCCAAAACGTCAACTCCTACCACTACACCGACGAGGACGGCACTTCCGTGAGCTTCGCCGAGCTGGTGGACCGCGTGAGCCGCGTCTCGCCGGAGATGCGCGTCCGCTACTCTACGAGCCACCCCAAGGACTGCACCGACGACCTGCTGCAGGTGCACCACAACCGCCCCAACGTCTGCAACTACATCCACCTGCCGGTGCAGCACGGCAACACCGAGGTGCTCGACCGCATGCGCCGCACCTACACCCGTGAGGAGTACCTGGCGCTCACTGAGCGGGCGAAAGAGCTGTGCCCCGGCGTGTCGCTTTCGACCGACATTATCGCGGGCTTCTGCGGCGAGACGGAGGAGCAGCACCGCGACACCCTCTCGCTGATGGAAGAGGTGCGCTACGACCACGCCTACATGTTCAAGTACAGCGAGCGGCCGCAGACCTACGCCGCGCGCAAGCTGGAGGACGACGTGCCGGAGGACGTGAAGCAGCGCCGCCTCGAAGAGATCATTGAGCTGCAAAACAAGCACTCGGAAGAGAGCAACGAGGCGGAGATTGGCCGCGTCCACACCGTCCTCGTCGAGGGCACCAGCAAGAAGAGCGACGCCCAGCTCTTCGGGCGCACGGACACGAACAAGGGCGTCGTCTTCGACCGCGAGGACTACGAGCAGGGCGACTACGTAAAGGTCCGCATCGACGACTGCACCTCTAGCACGCTCCTGGGCACGGCCCTCGAGAAGACGACGCTCGAAGAGGCGGCGCGGACTGACTCGATTACGACCGAGCCCGTGGCGGCATAAATCCTGTCCTTTTCTCACTCTCGAAGGGCCCACCAATGCCAGCAACCGCTGCCCCCAAAACACGCCGCTGGACGCGCCAGGAGTACCACGACCTCGCCGAGGCTGGCTTTTTGAGTGAGGACGATCACGTCGAACTGATCAATGGGGAAATCATCCGTATGAGTCCCCAGAATACGCCGCACGCCGTTGCGGTCCGCCTCGTCCGACAGGTCCTCCAGCACGTGTTTCCAGACGACACGTATATGGTGGACGAGCAACTGCCTTTGGCTCTTGCTCCCGACTCGGAGCCGGAGCCGGACGTGTCTGTGATCGAGGGCCATCCGCGCGACTTCCTCGATGACCATCCATCATCGGCCGTTCTCGTCGTCGAAGTGGCCAACGCCTCCCTCCAGTTCGACCGCACGCGGAAACGCCCCCTGTACGCCCGGCACGGCCTTTCAGAATACTGGATTGTCAATCTCACTGACCGTCAACTGGAGGTCCATCGTGCCCCGACGGGGGAGTCGTACGCCGAGGGGGGCGTGTTCGAAGAAGGCGAAACAGTTTCGTTGCGCGGCCAGTCTGTCCCGGTGTCGGATTTGCTGCCGTAGCCTCGGTATGTCACTTCGTTTCTCTTGCGGCCAGCAGGTCACCGATTCCCCGACGCCATCCGCGTCGCTTCGGGCAGCCCGCGCAGGCGCAACATGCTCCACAACCCGACCGCGGGCCCGATCGCCAGGAACGGAAACGTCCCGGCCCACCCGAGGGCGTCCACAAGGGGCGGGACGGCCCGCAGCGTGACCAAGGTGAGCAGAAAGCCCAGGCTGGTCTGCACCGTGAGCGCCGTGCCCACGTACCGCGGATCGGTCAGCTCGCTCACCGCGGCACTAAACTGCGCGCTGTCGGCCACCACCGCAAAGCCCCACACGAGGCAGAGCACAGTGAGCACGCCGGGCATCTCGAAGAAGAACCCCGCCACGAGGGCACAGCTCCCGCTCACGCCGAGGCTCCACGCCGTAATGCGGGTGCGCCCGAGCCGGTCGGCCAGGGTGCCCGCCAGGTAGCAACTGATGCCCCCGACGGCGATGACGCTGAAGCCCGCCACGCGGGCCCACTGCTCACTCCACCCCGCGGCCTCGTAGCTGGCCAGCAGAAGGATGGGCACCCACGTCCACATCGCGTAGAGCTCCCACATGTGCCCCAGGTAGCCAATATTGGCCAGGCGGGGCGGCTCGTTGCGGAGCCCCTCCCCCGCGTGCCGCCAGTGAAAGCCGGAGGCCGACCGCAGGTACGGACCCTCCTCCACGAAGAACCACGCAACGACCGCCGCCAGGAGAGCCAGCCCCGACGCAATGAGGACCACGCTGCGCCAGGGCGGCAGTCCCCCGGTGCCGCCGAACACCGGCACCGCGTTGAGCAGGTGCGGCAGGGCCGACCCCACGGTGAGCGCTCCCACGAGCAGGCCGATCCCTTCTCCGCGATCCTCCTCGCACCACGTCGCCACCAGCTTCATCCCCGGCGGGTAGACGCCCGCCAGCGCCATACCCGTAAGGAAGCGACAGCCGATGGCGAACGCGGGCCCCGGCACCACAACCACCACCGCGTTGACGACTGCCCCGGCAAGGGCGGAGGCCGCGAAGAACCGGGACGCGGGAACCCGGTCGGCCACGTTCAGGCTCGCGCTCAGCAGCGCCCCCACGACGAACCCGATCTGCACGCTCATCGTCATCCACGACTGCTCCCCGCCCGTCAGATTCCACTCCGCCGTCAGCTGCGGCACCACGGCCGATCCCGAAAACCAGAGGGCCATGGCCAGGAGGGTCGCGATCGCCAGTAGCGCGAGGGTGCGCGGCTTGCGATCCAGCTCTGTTGGGCGATGCGGGGGCGAAGACGCGGAGACAGCCATTCACGAGGGAGATCGAACAGAGGGAGCAGACGAGCGAACGGAATCATTTCCCGCCCCCCTTTGGAGAGAGGGATCGACCCGTTGTTACGGTCTCTACCCAGATGTCGCGTCACACGTTCGGCCCCGATCGCGAACTCATCCCGCCCGGACGTCTACACGTCCTGCTGTCCCGCCGAACGTCTCCGCTCCTCCGGTGCTACATGACGCTCGGCAACATGACCAACGTGGTGGGCAGCACCCTCATTACACCGCTCGACGCCCTGTTCGACGCTCAGTCCATTTTTTTCTGCGCCGCCGTCGTAGGGACGGTGCCCCTCGTGCTCCTCTACTGGTTGACCACGGTGCCGGAGCCCCCCACCGCCCCGGCTGCCCGTCCCTCATCCTAATTTGCGCCCGTCTCTTTCCCCCCTCCGTGTTCTCAGTGCGCGTCCCCTACAGCCCCTACTCGCTGCGCGAATTCATCCCGATGGTATGGCGGCGCTTCACCGGCCCCTCGCCCCGCCCCCCCTCCCTCGATCGGGACCTCCGGTTCCGAGACGCGGAGCCGGACCGGACCCTGGGCTTCGTGGGTGACATTTGCCCCCTCTTTGGGCGTGAGGCCCGGTTTGGCGACGGCGTGCGGGCCTTTCTGTCGGACTGCGACGTGGTGGTAGGCAACTTCGAGGGCATCTTCTCGGACCGCGCCTGGAAGCCGTTTTTGATGAAGCACGCCCCGGACATCTTTCCGGCCCTGGCCGAGTTGTGCCCGCTGGACCAATGGGTCGTCTCGATTGCCAACAACCACGCCACCGACTACGGTTCCCATGCCCTCCGGCACACCCTCCGGATCCTGGAGGACCACGGCCTGCGCTGGGTCGGCACAACCGACCGCCCCCGCCTCCAGATCGAATCCGGCATCACGGTGACGGCCTGGACCTGGTGGCTCAATCGAGGCGGCGAGGGCGTGGCCCGCTCCGATCCTGGCGCACCACCCAAGCCCGGCCTCCACATCGCACTGCCGCACTGGGGCTACGAGCACGAGCGCGAACCCCGCCCCGCACAGGCGCCGCCCGACGGCTACGCGCTGACCACCGGCCACCACACCCACCTCCCCCAGCCGTTCGAGGTGAGTGACGACGGGCAACTGGTGGCGTACTCCCTCGGCAACTTCATCACCGGCAAGCAGCTTCCCGTCCTCGGCGAGGGGGCGATGCTGAAAATCGACCTCACGTCCTCTGGGGCCTCCCCTCCCGAGGTCGTCCGCGCCCGCTTCCGCGAGATTACCCTCGATCGCGACCGGCACCAGTGCCGCATCAGCCTCCGCCACTCCAATCCCCCGAAGTGACATCAAGTCGCCCCCGATCGCAACTCTTGAAGACACGCCCTCCTCCCCACGCTCCCGTGCCCCATCTGCCATTCCCCCCGCTGATTCTTAGATTGGATCGTTGCACCCTCACGCCACCAACCAACTGCTTCCTTCGATGCTGATCTACGAAGTCAACCTGACCGTCGACGGCGACGTGGCCACCCGATACAGTTCGTGGCTTCGCGAGCACGTCCGCGAAATGCTGGATCTCAACGGCTTCGAGGCCGCCGTCTGGTACGTGCGCACCGACGACGGCGACACGGTGCCCGAGCCCGATGAACCAACCGGCAGCCGCAAGTGGACAGTGCAGTACCAGGTGCGCGACCGGCAGGCGCTCCAAACCTACTTCGACGAGCACGCCGAGGCAATGCGCGAGAAGGGCGCTCAGCAGTTTGGGGGGCACGTGACGGCCGAGCGCCGCATCCTCGAGCAAAAGCGCCTCTTCCAGGGACGGCGGAAGAAGGACACCGGTCCGGTATAGTCCTCGTCCCTCTCGAGTGCCCCCTCCGGGGCCCCGAGCCGCTGCATGCAGATTGTCACCCGGCTCAACTGGCGTGGCATTCCCCACCGAGCACGACTCCCGCCAGACAACTTCCCCTCGTCTCCTGGGGGTGTAGCTACGTATTTCACCACCGTGTGGCCGGGTACCGTCTTGAAGAAAACACCGACCCTATCTTTTTTTGCTTCAACTTCTTTGAAAGAGACGACTCAAAGAAAAACTATTTGGGGACATCCTCTCAAGAGGGAAATATCTGTACTCCTTGGATTATTGTGTTAACATTTCGGTAATCAGCATCGGAAAAACCGCTTCCGTCCCGTGTTTCGAGTTTCCATCGGTGTAAGGAACTTGATTTTCCAGCAAAACGGTCTTAAATCGGGAGCTACTTCGGCAAGCGCCGTGGAGGTTTCGTGTCACCGTTTTCTCGACTAGTACCTGTCATGCACATGCGTTCACTGAAAACCGCGCTCGCTCTCAGTGGCTTTCTGCTGTTCTTCCTGCCCGGCCTCAGCCAGGCCCAGGAGGTTACGGTCAGCGGAACGGTCACAGACGCGAGCACGCAAACTCCCTTGCCCGGAGCCACCGTTAGCCTCCAGGGCACCAGCCGTGGTACCGCGACCGATGCGGAAGGCAACTATGAGCTCGAGGTGCCCTCCGACGGCACCCTCGTATTTTCGTTCGTCGGGTACGCCACCCAGGAGGTCCCGGTAGAGGGCCGAACGACCATCGATGTCTCCCTTTCTCCCTCGCAGCAAGAGCTCGATGAGATCGTCGTCGTCGGGTTTGGGGAGCAAGAGGAGGGATCCGTTACGGGGAGCATCTCGCAGGTATCGTCCGAGGATATTGAGACCGCGGAAGTCACCAGTTTTGAAGAAGCCCTCCAGGGGCGTACACCGGGGGTGCGTATTACCAACTCCAGTGGCAAGCTCGGGCAGGGCATTCGAGTGCGGATTCGTGGGAACTCTTCGGTGACGGGGGACAACCAGCCGCTTTTTGTGGTGGACGGCACACCGCTCAATAACCAGAACCTTTCGGACAATGGTGCGCCGACGAACCCGCTGGCTCAGATCAACGTGAGCGACATCGAGTCGATTGAGGTGCTAAAGGATGCCTCCGCGACGGCCATCTACGGCGCTCGGGCGTCGAACGGGGTCGTGCTCATTACGACCAAGCAGGGTGCCTCGGGCGGTTCGCAGTTCTCGTTCAGCCTGAAGCGCGGGTGGCGCGGTCCTACCAACAAGGTCGACATGATGAACGCGAGCCAATACGTCGACTACTACCTGGAAGCGGCGGAAAACTCGAACCCTCTCTTCCCAACTTTTGACACAGAAGCCTTCATCCGGAGCTCGTTCGACGGCCTCGCCGCCGGTACCGACTGGACACAGGCCATCGGCGAAAACGCCAGTCCGGTCGTGGACACCGACTGGACCGACGAGCCCTTTGCGAACAATCCGACCAGCTTCGAGGCCAGCCTGAGTGCCCGGGGTGGCGACGAGAACACGACGTTTTATATCTCCGGCCTCTACAGTGAGACCGACGGAATTCTGTTTCGCAACTCCTTCGACAAAGTTTCCGGGCGTGCGAACGTCACGCACTCGTTCTCGGACAATTTCGAAGTGGGCACGCGCCTGAACCTGAACCGCGTGGTCAACCAACGCGTCCCGAACGACAATGCGTTTGCGACGCCGATTCAGCTGATCGCCCAGACCCCTATTTCCCCGGTCTTCGAACCGCAGACCGAGGGCATTCCGACCAGCGACCAGGGTCTTCTCACGGAGTTTCAGCCCACGGATGAGCTCTTCAACCAGACGCTGTACTTCAACAACCTGCTGTACAAAGACAACGTCCGGCACGAAGTGACAACCTTCCGGACGCTGGGCAACGCTTTTGCGGAGTACGACATCCTCAACAGCCTTTCGGTCCGCGGTGAGTTTGGCCTCGACCTCCGCAGCCGCAACGCCGATCGGTACTGGAATAGCAAGGTATTTCAAAACGTGGGGACCGATGAGGGAATTGGTCGCCAGGTCTGGGACCGGATCGTCAACTACAACGTCGACGCGTTCCTCAACTACGACAATACGTTCCAGAACGTCCATAGCCTTTCGGGGACGGCGGGCATGCAGCTGCAGTCCTCGACGACCAACAGTGCCCTCGTCGAGGTCGAGAGCTTCCCGAACGATAGCTTCCAGCAGGTCGACAGCGGATCGGACATTGTGGACGCGGGCGGGTCCGAAACGACCTTTCGGTTCCTGGCCTACTTTGGTCGGCTCAACTACAATTACGACGGGCGGTACTTCCTGCAGCTCAGCGGACGCTACGAAGGGTCTTCCCGGTTCGGGGAGGAAAACCGGTACGGCTTCTTCCCCGCCGCCTCCGCCGGATGGGTGCTTACGGAGGAATCCTTCTTCCCGTCCAGCGACATCCTCAATCGGTTGAAGCTGCGCACCAGCTTCGGGATCACCGGAAATGCGGCCATTGGCAACTTCCCCGCCCGGGGACTCTGGGGAGCCTCCACGTACGGCGGGCGGTCCGGCATCAATCCCGTTCAGACCCCCAACCCGGCCCTGCAGTGGGAACAGACCGAAGAGTTTACCGCGGGCCTCGACTACGAGCTGTTCAACAGCCGAGTTACCGGCAGCATCGACTACTACTACAAGACGACCGACGACCTGCTGCTGGACCTCAACGTCCCGTCCACCACGGGCTTCTTGAACCAGACGCGCAACGTGGGATCGGTCCGCAACACGGGACTCGAGTTTCTGGTGGAGACCGACAACCTGACCGGCGATTTCAGCTGGTCGTCGAACTTCAACATCTCGTTCAACCGCAACGAGGTGACGGACCTGAGGGGACAGGTCCTCACAGGAGGCTTCGTGAACCAGGCCCGCGAGGGGGAGCCGCTCGGGGTCTTTTACGCCCTCGAGTATGCCGGCGTCAATCCGGACAATGGCGATGCCCTCTACTACGTGAACGAACGCAACGACAACGGCGAGATCATCAATCCGGAGGCCACGACCAACGACCCAAACGCGGCCAACCGCGTCGTCATCGGGAGCCCACAGCCCGACTTCACAGGAGGGTTCGGGAATACGTTCTCGTACAAGGGCGTTCAGCTTCGCGTCCTGTTCTCGTTCGACTACGGAAGCGAGATTTTCGACGGGGCCGGCGAGTTCAAGACCGCCAACGGACGCTTCCGGGACAACCAGCACATCAGCCAGCTTGATGCCTGGGAGGAGCCCGGTGACCAAACCGACGTGCCGGAGCCGCGTCTTTTCGTGAACAATGGAGCCGCGGAGTCGAGCCGGTACCTGTACGACGCGTCGTACATCCGGCTCAAGAACGTGAACTTGTCGTACGACCTGCCTACCCGGCTGGTACAGGGGCTGTCGATCACCAATGCCCGCATTTTCGTGACGGGCCAAAACCTGCTCACGTTCACGGACTACCGGTGGTGGGACCCCGAGGCCAACGCTGATGCCTTCTCCGGCAATCTCGGGTTTGGAAACGAGTTCTACACCGCTCCCCAGACCCGCTCGGTCACTGGGGGCATTCGGCTCTCGTTCTAACCCTCTGCACACGGGCTCCCTCCTCCCTCGACTACTGAATTCCCTCTTTCCCTCTTATGCTTACCTCCCGGATTTTGCCATCCACCTTCGTGAAAAATCTCGTCCTCGCGTGTGCGGCCGCACTCCTGTTCACCGGCTGCGACTTTCTCGAGGTCGAGCCGAAGCAGTCCATCAGCTCCGATCAGGCGCTCGCCACAGAGCAGAATGTGAGAGCAGCCCTCAACGGCGCCTACAATGATTTTAGCGACATTGACCTCTATGGCGGTCAATACATGATGTCGCCGGACCTGCTGGCCGACAACGGCGACGTGCAGTGGGTGGGCACCTTTGCCTCCCCCGCCGAAATCATTCGCAAGAATATCCAGACGAACAACGCATTCGTCGAGACCCAGTGGACGGACGCGTACGAGACCATTAACGTGGCCAACAACGTCCTCAGTGCCCTCGACCAGATCGAAGACCCGGACGAGCGAGAGCGCATTGAGGGCGAGGCCCGGTTTATCCGCGGCGCTCTTTACTTCGAGCTCGTCCGCCTCTTCGCGCAACCCTGGAATTCCGGCGACCCGGCCTCCAACCCTGGCGTTCCCCTCATCCTGGACCCCACACGGGACATCACTGAAGACGATAACGTTACCCGAAACAGTGTGCAGGAGGTGTACGACCGGGTCATCACCGATCTAGACTCGGCCCGGATTCTGCTCCCCGAATCCAACGGGGCGCTGGCCGACACCTACGTGGCCAGTGCCTTTCTGTCCCGCGTGCACCTGATGCAGGGCAATTCACAGGCGGCGGCGGAAGCGGCCAATCGCGTGCTCCAGTCGGACCAGTTCGAGTTGGCCCCCACATTTGCCGACGCCTTCAATAACGTAGAGGACATTCCGGAGTACGTATTTGCGATTCAGGTCAGCTCGCAGGATGGGGGCAATGACCTGAACACCTTCTACGCGGCCTCTGCGGATGGCGGTCGGGGCGACATCAATATTCAATCCCAGCACCTGAACCGGTACGACTCTACGGACGCTCGGGGCGACTTCTTCTACATAGACCCCGAGACCGGAGACACCCGAACACGGAAGTGGCAGGACGATGAGTCCGACGGGGCCAACATTCCGGTCGTGCGGCTCGCGGAGATGTACCTGACGCGCGCCGAGGCGAACCTCCGCGCCGGCAGCTCGGTGGGCGCGCCCCCGGTGGACGACGTGAATGCCATACGCACTCGGGCAGGTCTCGACTCTGTGAGCACGGTCACTGTCGACGATGTGTTGCGCCAGCGCCGCCTGGAGTTTGCCTTCGAGGGGAATCTCCTCCACGACCTAAAGCGAACGGAGCGGTCCGTTGGCGACCTCTCGTTCGACGCGGAAGAATTGGTCTATCCGATTCCGCAGCGGGAGTGCGACGCCAACCCGGAAATCACGCAGAACCCGGGCTACACGAGCTGCTAGGTCGCGCTCCACTCGCGATGGCGCACCACCCTCACCAGCCCAACCGGGTGTGACGCTGGATCTCGTGTTTAGTGCGGGCTCGTTCTTCCCAGGGGTGGGTGGAACGAGCCCGCTCTTTTGATGCCAGGAATCTTCGGCCCCGTTGGTTAACGCTCGCCTGCCCCTTCCTTCCACCTACTTCCCTCCGACATGCGCACCTGTGTTCTCATCCTGCTCAGTCTTTTGCTGTCGCTGCCCGCGTCCGTCCAGGCCCAGTCGGCCAACGACGGCCCCTGGACCATCGACCACATCCTCAAGCAGCGCTCGCTGGAGGACGTGGACATCGGCCCGGACGGGGAACGCGTGCTGTGGGTGAAGGAAACCCCCGACACGGAGGCCGACCGGTCTCAGTCGGATCTCTACCTCACCTATCGATCGGACCCGTACGACCGCGACACCTCGGCGACCCTCCAACTCACGCGAACGGGAAATAACGGAGATCCTCGGTGGGGACCGGACGGTGAGCACATTGCGTTCCTCTCCTCCCGCGACCAGGAGAACGGCGACGCCTCGGGCCGCCAGCTCTGGCGCATTGATCCGCGCGGGGGGGCGCCTGAGCCGATTACGTCCGTTGAGCACGGGGTGCGGGACGCCCAGTGGCTCGACGCCGACCACCTCCTCTTCTCCGCCCGCGAGGCCGACACCCGCTACGAGGAGCACCTCGCCGAGACGGAGGATGACGCCGACGTGATTGAGGACACGACCCTCTACCGCCCGGTCCGCCTCTTCACCGTACACGTGGAGACGGGCGACGTGACGCGGGTGACGGAGAACGACCACCAGATCGAGGAATTCGCACCGTCGCCGGACGGACAGCACGTCGTCTACAGCCTCGACGACTCCCCGATCGACGCCGACGCGCGCAACCAGCCGCACCAGTTCCTTCTGGATCGGATGTCCGGAGAGACGACAGAGATCTTCGACGAGCAGTACTTCGATCCATCCAATTTTCAGTGGACGGCGGACGGCTCGGGCTTCTACGCCACGGACGGCTACAGCTCCGATCCCGAGCACGAGGGCGCCGGCATCACGAAGCTCTACCACTACGACCTGGCCGCCCGCGACTATCAGGAAGTCCCCCTTCGATGGGGCGACAAGGGCATTGGCTACGGTGGATACAGCGTGGTCGACGGTGGTGTGCACGTACAGCTGGCCAACGGCCCGACCTTCAAGCCCCGCTTCTACCGGCGGACCGACGACGGCTGGACCCCCGAGGATGTGCCGGACGAGCGCCTGGAGCACGCGTCCGCAGTTACAGTGGGTCCCGACGGCGAGACGATTGTGTTCAGCCATTCGACCGCCGACACGCCGCCGTCGTACCGCGTGGGAACCTACCGCGAGGGGACCATTCAGAGCGACGAGACGCTTACGACACTCAACGAGAACCTCGACGACCTACCAATTCCCCGGGCCGAGGTCGTACGGTGGCAGGGCGCCAACGGCGACACCGTGAACGGCATTCTCCACTACCCGCTCGACTACGACCCGGACCGCTCCTATCCCATGATGACCGTCATCCACGGCGGGCCGAGTGGGGTGGACCTTGACGCCTGGTCGCTCGGATGGACCGTCTACGCGCCCCTCCTCGCCCAGCGCGACGCGTTCGTCTTCCGTCCTAACTACCACGGCTCCGGCCACCACGGCCTGGAGTTCGTCGAGTCGATCAAGGGCAAGTACTACGAGTTGGAGATTCCCGACATCGTGAACGGCATCGACAGCCTGGCGACCGCGGGCCTCGTCGATAAGGACTCTCTCGGCGTAATGGGCTGGTCGAACGGTGCGATCCTCACGACGCAGCTCACCCTGGAGCACCCGGAGCTCTTTCAGGTGGCCGCCCCCGGCGCGGGCGACGTCAACTGGACCTCCGACTACGGCAACTGCGCCTTTGGGGTTAGCTTCGACAACTCCTACTTCAAGGGCCCGCCCTGGGAGTACACCGAGCACTACATCCAGAAGAGCCCGCTCTTCGAGATGCCGAAAATCCAGACGCCCACCCTCATCCACCATGGCACCGAAGACCGCGCCGTGCCCTACGAGCAGGGCTGGGAATACTATCGCGCCCTCCAGCAAATTGGCAACGCGCCGGTGCGCTTCCTCAGCTATCCGGGCGAACCGCACGGCCTGGGCGAAATTTCGCACCAGCGGCGCAAGATGGAGGAGGATCTCGCGTGGATCGACACGTACCTCTTCGGGAAAACCTCGATGCAGGAGCGCGTGGCTGACCGACTGCTGGCCGACGATGCCCCCCTCTCACTCCTCGAATCCGCTGGCGTGCCCGCCGAAACCGATGGTAAGTACGGCGAACGCGTAAATGGCATCCTCACACCCGAGACCGTCACGCTTGGCGACACCCTCACGGTGGGCCGCTTCGAGGTGACGCGGGCGCAGTTCCGGGCGTACGACGGCGACTACGAGATCTCCTCTGGCACCGCCGACTACCCCGCCAACGGGCTCTCGGGGGAACAGGCGCAGGCCTACGTGGACTGGTTGAGCGAGCAGACCGGACGCACCTACCGCCTCCCAACCGCCGAAGAGCTTGCGGCCCTCAAGAAGGCGCGGAGCGGCCCCGCCGAGAATACCCCCGCGTACTGGGCCGGCTTCTCCCCAAACCCCGACGAGTACCGCCGCCTGCGGGCCCGTTTGGCCCAGCATTCGACTGATGCTCTCCTCATGCCGGTGGGCAGCCGCCCGCCTGGGCACGGGGACAACGGCCGTGGTCCGCTGGTCTACGACGTGGACGGCAACGTGGCCGAATGGGCCCGCACCGACGACGGCTTCCGGCCTGAAAATGCCTCGGCGCTGACGCTGACGGACCCGAAGGCCGAGACCGCATCCGATGTGCCGGATCGGATGGCGGGCCTTCGGGTCGTGCGGGTTCCGTAGGACACGACGCCAAGCGCCTAGAGGCGTCTCAGCATCCCCAGGCGCTTGGCCGTCCGTCTCGTCACGGCATCTTCAACGCCGATCGCACTGGTGCAGGGATCCTTCACGGACGACGCAGGTGTCAATACCCTCTTCTGGTGACAAAGTGACAGGACCGATTTTCGCCTGTCGCTTCGTCCCGCGTCGTTCTGTGCTGTATCCCCCAGGCTCATGGACCGCACTTCAATTCAGGAACGCTTCGGCATCGTCGGCGAGTCCGACGTCATCAAGAACGTCATCGACCAGGCCCGTCAGGTCGCCAAGACCGACATCACTGTTCTGCTGCAGGGCGAGAGTGGGGTCGGCAAGGAACTGATTGCCGAGGTGGTGCACGAGCTGTCCACCCGTCGCCACGAGCCGATGGTGGTGGTCAACTGCGGCGCCATTCCCGAGGGCCTCATCGAGAGCGAGCTCTTTGGGGCCGAGAAGGGTGCCTACACGGGCGCCGTGGAGGAGCGCGTGGGGTACTTTGAAGAGGCCGACGGCAGTACCATCTTCCTCGACGAGATTGGGGAAATGCCCACCCAGGCACAGGTACGCCTGCTCCGCGTGCTGGAAACCGGTCGCTTCAGCCGCGTGGGGGCTTCGAAGCAGCAGCAGGTGGACGTCCGCATCGTGGCGGCCACGAACAAGGACCTGGCGGAGGAGGTGCAGAAGGGAAATTTCCGGAAGGACCTGTACTACCGCCTAAGCACCGTCCTCATTGACATTCCTCCCCTCCGGGAACGGCCGGAGGACATCCTACCCATCTTCGACACGTTCCTCCACGAATACGCGCAGGAGTACAACTCCTCACGCAAGCAGTTGACGGAGGCGGCCGAGGAGTTGCTGGAAACCTATCGCTGGCCTGGCAACGTACGCGAACTACGCAACATCGCCGAACAGGTGGCGGTGCTGATGCGCGAGGAAACCGTCGACGCCGACGACCTGCGCCCCCTCCTCCGCGACATCGGTCAAGCTTCCGCCTCTACGGACCTGGTTCGGGTCGAGCCCGAGGAGGAACCGTATGGGGCAGGGGTCGGATCGGAATCCGAGCTTCGCCAGCGGGAGCTTCTCTACCGCGCCATCCTCGAGATGCAGGATCTCCGAGACGACATGCGCGAGGACATGCGCGACCTGAAGGAGCAACTCGGGTCCCTCATGTCGAACGTGCCCGTAGTAGTGCCCCGTGAAGTAGCCGAACGGGGGGACTTTCCCGGCGACTACGACGACTTTGTGGTCGTCAACCGCGGCGAGGCCGCCGGGTCGTCCCGTCCCTCCCGTGAGCGACCTGCGGGGAACGAGGCCGATTCTGTGATGCAGGACGTCGTGTACGAGGTAGGCGAGGGCGGTCCCGCGCGCCCCACCCGGCGGCGTCCTGAGCGCTCGGCGCCGGCGGAGCCCGAGGATTCTGTCCCGGCTCGCGAGTCCGAGACGCCCGACGAACCGGAGCCGGACGACGAGCCGGAGGCGTTGCCGACACTGGAGGAGGCCGAGCAGCAACTTATTAGTCAGGCACTCAAGCAATTTGACGGAAACCGCCGCAAGACGGCCGAGGCCCTCGGCATCAGCGAGCGGACGCTCTACCGCAAGCTCAAGGAGATCGACGAAGACTTGTAGGGCTGCGGCAGCGCGACGAAAACACGACGAGCGCCCCGGTTCCGCACCCCTGCCCGCGGTTGCTCCCGGGCTGCGCCCCTGCGAGGGTCGACCAAAACGAACGTGGGGGCGATCTGTCCCGATAGGTACGATCAAATTGCCGGTCCGCCCGTTTACGGGATCGGTAACGCTGGAAACCGGCGCATCCATGAGCAAACCAAGCCCCGATTCTGTGCCGAGCATTCCGTCCCCCCTCCGGACCCTTTTTTCCCTGTGTGGTGGCGCTCCCCGTCTCCCCTGCGCGGAAATCCGACAGGTCTGGCCCATCCTGTTGTTGCTTCTCGGCACGGCCGGCCTCTCCGGCTGCGCCTTCTACAGTTTTACCGGGGCCAGCATTCCGTCCCGCCTCGAAACGATTGCCATCCCCATCGCGCAGGACAACACCTCCAGCCCCCTCAACACGATCGGCAGCGACCTGACGGGCCTGCTGACCGACCGGTTTGTGGACCGCACGAGCTTCTCGCTCACGACCAACGACGCGGCGGCCGATGCCCTGCTCACGGCCCGCGTTCAGCGCTACACGAACCGCCCCACCGGCGTGAGCGGCGATGAACGTGCCACCACCAACGAGGTTACCATCGAGGTGCAGGTGCGCTACGTGGATCAGACCCGGGACTCGGTGCTGGTGGACCAGTCGTTTCGCGGGGCCGCCAGCTACGATCCCGTGGAGGCCGGCCTCGATGGCGAACGACAGGCCGCGCAGAACGCCCTCGGAAACGTGGCCGACGACATCTTTAGCACGGCAACCTCGAACTGGTAGCTCGACGGCCCCTCCGTCCTACACTTCGACTTGGGACTCCGTGCCCCGACAAAGGCCGTCCCACGAATCGCGTCTCCCAGCTGCCGGCGGGACGGCGCGGCGCCTGTGCACCGCGAATCCGCGCTACTCTTCCAAGGCCTCGTAGAGCCCTGGAAGGTCGACCCGTCGCACGCCCCCGGTGTCGCCCACAATCATTTGGCCCGTTCCCCGCATCTGCGCACCACCGGCTTTCCCGTCCTTCCGGACCGCGTAGAAGCGCACGTTAAAGTTGGGATGCCCCCGGTCGTCGAGCAGGCGAGGCACCTCCGTATTCTCCGCAATGCGGCGGCAGGCAAAGAAACACGCCTCTTCGGGCGTATCGCCCGTCCGCATCCGCTCCACGATGAGGTAGCTCGACAGGTTCTTGAGGTTGGCCTCGCCACGGCCCGTAGAGCCGGCCGCCCCCACGTCGTTGTCGGCATACAGGCCCGCCCCTACGACCGAGGTGTCGGCCACCCGACCCGGAATCTTGTAGAAGAGGCCGCTGGTGGTCGTCACTGAGCCGATGTTGCCGTTCGGCGCCAGGGCCGAGCAGTGGATGGTGCCGTAGTGGCGCTGCACATCGCGTAGTTGCGCGCCTAGCCCCTCGTCTTTCAGGCTGTCGGGCGGCAGGTAGTCGTCGTCCTCCGAAAGCGTTTCCCGCCACCGTACCCAGATTTCACGGGCACGCTCGGTGAGCAGGTCCTTCGTCTCGAAGCCGTGCATCTTCGCAAATTCCTTCGCCCCCGCCCCCACCAGTCGCACATGATCGGTCCGCTCCATCACCGTACGGGCTACCTTCGAGGGCACCGGAATGTCCTCAAGGACCGCCACGGCGCCGGCCCGGTGCGTTTTCCCCTCCATGACGGCGGCCTCCAGTTGCACGGTACCGTCCGCATTGGGAATACCGCCGTGCCCCACGGTGATGTCGTCCGGGTCCCGCTCCACGATGTTGACCCCGTCGATGACGGCGTCAAGGGCTGAGCCGCCGTCCGCGAGGACCGTGAGGGCCTGCCGCACGGCCGGCTCGCCGTTGTCACTGGCCACCACAACGGGCCCGCCGTTTGCGAAACCGGGCGGATCCTGCCCCTTTGCGGCCTGGGGCAGCAGGGCCGCGCCCGCTCCGGTCGTCGCGGCCTGTTTGAGGAATGTGCGCCGGGAGGGAGCAGACGAAGCGTTGTCGGGCATGTTATGGAAGCATCATGAGAAAGCAAACGGGCCCAAAAGGTACAAAGGGGGCGGTGCGAAGCAAACCCAAGCGGGGCGGGCCCGGAGACGCATCAGTACATGGCTGAAGAGCGCGCCTCGTGCCGGCGGGCGTACTCGACCATGGCCGGGGCGTAGTCGGGCAGGGCGGGGCACGCAATGCCTGTCCCCTCCAGGACCGCCCGCGTATTCGCGGCGTCGTAGTGGGAGTGGTGATCGAAGTAGTCAATCAGTTCTGGCGCGATGCCGAGGCTCCGCCCTACGCCAGTTCCCATGAGCGTGCGGGCCACTCGTGGCGGCACGGGCACGTACGCCACGTGCTTGTCCAATAGGTCGGCAAACAGCCCCATAATGGCCTGGGTGGTGAGCGGCTGCGGATCGGTGAGGTGGAAGACCGTCCCGTCGTGTCCCTCCGTCCCAAGCAGGTGCACCATCGCGTCGATGACAAAGTCGACCGGCACCAGATTGACCGGCTCCGTGCCCGAGCCTACGCGGGTCATGAGCGTGAATTTGGGCAGCTTGCGCAGCGCGTTCAGTACGAAGTACGGCCCGTCAAACTTGTCCGTCTCGCCCGTGTCCGAATCGCCCACCACGATGCTGGGGCGGAAAATGACGGTGGGCACCTCGTGCATGCGGTCCTGCACGAGCACCTCGGCGTGGTACTTCGTTTCCTCGTAGAAATTTTTGAATCCGGCGTCGTGGACGAGCTCATCCTCGTAGATCGTACCAGTGCGGTTGCCCGACACGTACGCGGAGCTGACGTAGCCGAAGCGCTCCAGATTCGGACTCTGCGCGAGCAGGTCGAGCACGTGCCGCGTGCCCTCGACGTTGACCTGCCAGCCAACGTCTCGGGGAATGGACAGGTCGTACACCGCGGCGAGATGCACGGCCTGCGTGATCTCCCCTGCGACCTCGTCGTACCGATCGCCAAGGCCGAGATCCGGCGCCGTAATGTCGCCGGGCAGCACTGTGGCCCGACCGGCAAGGTCGAGATCCGCCAGGAGCGTGCGGGTGCGCTCTTCGAACTTGGGCTGGACGAGCAGGCGGAACGATTGCTCCGGATGTGCCTCGGCCAGGGCGCGGAGGAGCCGCGTGCCGAGGAAGCCAGGGACACCGGTGAGAAAGATCATGCGGGCCAGATCCAAAAATGGGACGAGACGACGAACGGCTGCCCCGGGTCCTCCGAATCGACAGCCGACACTTCAAGGAGCTCTGCTCAAAACACCGCGGACGGCGGCGACGCGGTCGGCTCCTACAACAGAGACCCGGATTGTAGGGGTACGACAGAATCCGGATGAGGTGCCGCCAATTTCCTTGCCGACTGGATCGGCCGCCCCCAATTCCCTACAAAGCAGGATCCATCCCTTCACGCCCGTCATATCCACCACGGCATTCTTTTCCCCCATCCCCGTCTCCGCTCTCCCATGCCTGACACCCTCCCCAAAACGCCCGAGGTGGACCGCGACCTCGCCCTCGACCACGGCCTGAGCGACGACGAGTACGACGAGATTCTGGACCGCCTCGGCCGCACGCCCTCATTCGTTGAGCTTGGCATCTACTCGGTGATGTGGAGCGAGCACTGCTCCTACAAAAACTCGATCGCCCTGCTCAAGACGCTGCCGCAGGAGGGCGAGCGGCTGCTGGCCGAGGTGGGAGAAGAGAACGCAGGCCTCGTAGACGTGGGCGACGGGCAGGCGGTGGCCTTCAAGATCGAATCGCACAACCACCCCTCCGCCGTGGAGCCGTACGAGGGCGCGGCCACCGGCGTGGGCGGCATCCACCGCGACATCTTCACGATGGGCGCCCGGCCCATCTGCGCGCTCGACTCCCTCCGGTTTGGATCGTTGGAAGAGTCGCGCGTTCGCTACCTGTTCGACGGCGTGGTGCGCGGCATCGGCGACTACGGCAACTCGTTCGGCGTGCCCACCGTGGCGGGGGAGGTCTACTTCGGGGACGCGTACGAGGGCAACCCGCTCGTGAACGCCATGAGCGTGGGCGTGGTAGACACCGACCGCACCGCCCGCGCCGCGGCCGAGACGCCGGGCGACCACGTGGTGCTCGTGGGTGCCGACACGGGCCGCGACGGCATCCACGGGGCCACGTTCGCCTCCGCCGAGATCGACGAGGATAGCGAGGAGGATCGCCCGAGCGTGCAGGTGGGCGATCCCTTCACCGAAAAGCTGCTCCTGGAGGCCACGCTCGAAGCGATCCGCGAGGACGTGGTGGCGGGCATTCAGGACATGGGCGCGGCGGGAATCACGAGCTCCGCCTTCGAGATGTGCGCGTCGAGCGACACGGGAATGGACCTGGACCTCGACCGCGTGCCGACCCGCGAAGAGGGCATGACGCCCTACGAGATCATGCTGTCGGAGAGCCAGGAGCGCATGCTCGTCGTCTGCGAGCCGGGCCACGAAGAGGCCCTCGCGGAAATCTACGGAAAGTGGGACCTCAACGCACAACGCATCGGCACGGTGACCGACACGGGCCGCGTCCGCGCCCTGTGGCACGGCGAGGAAGTGGCCACGCTCGATCCGGCCCACGTGGCGGGCGACGACGTGCCCGTCTACGAGCGCGACACGGAACGGCCCGGATACCTGGAGGAGACGCGCTCGTTTGAGACTGAGTATGTGACTGACCTCCAGCCCTCTGAGGTGGAAGATGCGCTCACGACGCTCCTCGGCAGCCCCAATATCGCGTCGAAGCGCTGGGTACACGAGCAGTACGACACCATGGTGCGCACAAACACTGTGGTGGGGCCCGGCGCCAGCGACGCGGCGGTGGTGCGGCTGAAGGGGACCGGCAAGGGCCTCGCCGTGAAAACCGACTGCAACGGCCGCTACGTCCACCTGAACCCACGCCGCGGCGCCCAGATCGCCGTTGCCGAGGCGGCGCGCAACGTCACCTGCGCGGGCGGCACGCCCGTCGCGATCACCAACTGCTGCAACTTCGGCAACCCGCACAACCCCGAGGTCTACTGGACCTTCACCGAAGCCATCGGCGGCATGGGCGATGCCTGCCGCGCGCTCGGCACGCCGGTGACGGGCGGCAACGTGTCGCTCTACAACGAGCACCCCGAGGGCGCCATCTACCCCACCCCCACGATCGGCATGCTGGGCGTGGTGGACGACATCGAGACGCAGCCCACCACGGCGGCGCTGCAGAACGAGGACGACGTGCTGTTCCTACTCAGCCCCACGGACTGGACCCATCCCGGTGGCATCGGCGGGACCGAGTACCTGTCCACCGTCCACGACCGCACCACGGGCGACGCCCCGCACCTCGACCTCGATGAGGAGGCGGCCGTACAATCCGCCACGCAGGCGCTCATCCGTGAGGGCCTCGTGCAGCACGCCCACGACGTGTCCGACGGCGGGCTGGCCGTGTGTCTCGCCGAGTCGGTTATCCACAGCGGCGGACTGGGGCTGGAAGTTGCCCTACCTGCCGCAGACGAGCATCGGCTCGACGCCACCCTCTTCGGCGAGGCACAGTCGCGCGTCGTGCTGTCGGTGCGGCCCGACGATGTGACCATCCTCGAGGCGACGCTGAACGATCACGACGATGTGCAGGCCCACCGCCTCGGCTCCGTAACGGACTCCAGGGTCCGCCTCACTATAGAAGGCACCCTGGTGCTCGACACGGACCGCCCGTCGCTCGCCGACCCGTACGCCACCGCAATCCCGGACGCCGTCACGTAGGCCTCCGACGGGCGGAAGCCCGGCTTCCCCAGAGCGATGTCCCTAGGAGAACATTCTTGATTTTTGGACCAATCCGTCCTAAACTGGCGGCAGCCAACCATTCGTCAGCAACCCAACGCACATGGCACGCCCCCGCGAATTTAACACTGAGGAGGCCCTCGACGAGGCCGTCGAGGTGTTCTGGACGAAAGGGTACGACGCCACGTCGCTGCGCGATCTTCTGAACGCAATGGAGCTTTCGAAGAGCAGCTTCTACCAGACGTTCGACAGCAAGGGCGCCCTCTACCTGAAATGTCTCGACCGCTACCGGACCCGGATCGCGGACGAGATGATGCACGATTTAAAGCAGGCCGAGTCCGGACGCGCCTTTCTTGAGGCGGTGTTTCGAGACCTGGCCCGTGGACTCGACCGTCCCCACGGACGGCGCCCCTGCCTTGTCATGAACGATTCCGGCGACGTGGAGCGGCGTGAGGAGGCGGTGGCCCGGCGTATGCGCCGGGGGGCCGAGCAGTTCGAGACGGTCTTCCGAACGGCCGTCGAGCGAGCCCAGCGGGAAGGCGACGTGCCGGCCGACAAAAACGCTGACGCCCTCGCACGCTACCTGATGAGCAGCCGGAGCGGCCTCCTGGCCGTACGCAAGGCCGGTGCCTCTGCCAAAGAGTTGCGGGACATTATTGAGGTGACCCTCTCGGCCCTCGAGGCGTAGCCGCCCCCGAGTTCTCATCGCGCGTTCTCTTGCAGCCATCGTGCACGACTGACAGCCAGAGCGCTCCCGACCGCTTGCGGAGCGTATTCTGTACCGTTCGGTACCAAACTCTTTTCCTCATCGAATCGCACAGTCCCATGGCACAACTGCCCTACATCGAACCCGACGAGGCCGATCCGGTCACAAAAGAGGTCTACGAAAAGGCCGAGGCCCGCTTCGAGATGGTCCTGAACATCTTCAAGATCTCGGGCAACGCCCCGGAGATCGCCGAGAAGATGTGGGAGATTTTCTTCGAGATTCTGAAGGATGGACAGGTGGACTGGAAGACCAAGGAGCTTCTCATCCTGAAGGCGACGAAGATGGGCGACTGCCTCTACTGCGTCACCCAGCACGAGGCCGTGAGTAGCCGGCTCGGCATTTCCCGCGAGAAGCAGGCGGATATTGTGGGCGTCGAGTACCGCGACAGTCCGCATTACACCGACGCCGAGGTGGCCATCCTCGACCTCTGCTCGCACGTCGTGCTCGACCCGGAAGACATTCCGCCCGATGTGTGGACCCGAGTCCGCGAACATTACGACGACGGGCAGATCGTGGAGATTCTAACGACCATCGGCGCGTACCTACAGGTGAGTAAGTTCGGCGACGCAATGGGCGTGGAGCTGGAAACGGCCTTCCACGGACACGACCCGGTGCTCTTTGAGGAAGAACCGCCTGAGTCGCCCGCCGCCCAGGAGCACTTCGAGCATTTCAAGCAGCACGACAAGGCGTAGGGCCCTTCGTCTTGGATGCGGCTCCGCCATCTTGACCGCTGTCCTTCACATGTTCCACCGTCAATCGACTGATTTATCATGCCTGCTACTGCCCCCCTCGACCGTCCCCAGACCGCCGACGAACTCGACGAGGTTCTCGACCGGGCGGAGGCCTACTTCGGCCATCTGCCGAACCTCGTGCGCACCCTAGCGAGCAATCCCGCCATGTGTCGCACCGTCACCGACTTTCTGATCCAGTCGCTGGGCCCCGGCCGGCTCGACTGGGGCTTCAAGGAGCTCATCATCCTCAAGACGCTCCGTGCCACGGGGAGCCACTACAGCTACGGCGCCCACGAACGCATCGCCGCCGATCTAAGCGTGCCCGAGGACAAAATTGGCGACGTGGCCAACTCGATCTGGCACACGAGCAACTACTTTACCGACGGCGAACGCGCGATCTTCGCTCTGGTCGAGCAGATCGACGAGGACGCCAACGACGTCTCCGACGAACTGTGGGGCGAGCTCCGCGCGGACTGGGACCACGGGCAACTCCTGGAGTCCAACGCCGTGATTACGACCTTTCTCATGATCGGTCGTGTCGCCGATGCGCTCGGCGTGTCCGACCCGGTGCTGTTCGAACGGCCCGTCGAGGAGGTTGTCGCCGAGGCGTAACCCTCTTCAATCGCTCCTCATGCTCCCTCAACCACTTTCCCCCTCATGGCTTCTGTGGAAGAACACATCGAAATCCCTGCCTCCGCGGACACAGTATGGGAGACCGTTCGCGACTTTGGCGCAATCGACGACTACGTGCCCCCCATCACCCACGCCGAACTCTCCGGAGAAGGCATCGGCGCCCGGCGTACCCTCAGCCTCGCCGATGGAGGTCAGGTCGTCGAGCAGCTTGACGCACGCGACGACGAGTCTCGTACGCTCGGATACTCAATCGTGGACGCCCCCCTCCCCGTCGCGAACTACGAAGGAACGATGTCCGTCGAGCCCATCTCCGACGCAGCGTGCAGAGTGACGTGGGCCTCCGAGTTCGACGTAGCAGCGGACGCCCCGGAGGCGGAGGTCACCTCCACCTTCGCGGAGCTCTACGCGGCGGGCCTGGACGGGTTGAGAAAACAGTACGCTGCCTAACGTGTCCCCCTGGATCCACCCGGAGACCGCGTCTTCCGGATGCTCCTTGCGAAACAGGGACGCCCCTTCCCGGGCAGAAGGCGACCTCCGTCCCGCTGATCGGCATGGCGGTTCACGACGCCCGACTGTCTGAGTGTCATGCCCAAAGACGACTCCTGTCGCAGTGGCGGAATGCGCTTTCTATGGAGCCACGCACCTGTCAATGGGTCGCCCTTCGGGAAAGTTCAGCCCCCAATCCTGTAACGGCTTCGGGGGAATGCGCTCCATAGTGCAGGCCGCGTCGACGTGGCACCCTCTTTGTGAGGGTTTTCACCAAACGCGTTCCGCCCGTGCCTCCGTGCAGAGAAACTGCCGGGGGGCCTCAGCGGTAGGGCATTGACGCGGCGCTCACTCCCTTTACGACAGACTGATTTCCTCCATTATGGCTGAGAACGCCAATATTACCACCCTGACCGACGACAACTTCGAAGAGGAAGTCCTAAACGCCGACCAGCCGGTGCTCGTGGACTTCTGGGCCACCTGGTGCGGCCCGTGCCGCCAGATCGCCCCGATCGTCGAGGAGATCGCCGACGAGTTTGAGGGCAAGGCGAAGGTCGGCAAGGTCGACGTTGATGACAACCCCCAAACCGCGCAGGAGTTCGGCGTGCGCTCCATCCCCACCCTCCTCTTCTTTAAGGACGGTGAGGTGCAGGAGAAGGTCGTAGGCGCGGCCGGCAAGGGACCGTTGCAGGACAACCTGGAGGCCCTCATCGGCCAACCCGCCTAGCCCCCCTCTCGGATGGCGAATGGCGAGTGTCGAGCGAGGCCACCGGACCTCCGGCACTCGCCATTTTCAATTCGGACCATACCACTCGCAACCCGACCCTGCCCCGATGCACGAAAACGGAACGGCTTCGACCGACCACCCCGACCTGTCGGCCTTTGAAAATGTTGATTTTTCGGAGGCCGAAGCCCGCGATGTCGTAGTCGTGGGTACGGGCCCGGCTGGCTGGACGGCCGCCCTCTATACCGCCCGGGCCGATCTGAATCCACTCATTTTTATGGGCCCGGAACCAGGCGGTCAGCTCACCACCACGACCGACGTGGAGAACTACCCTGGCTTTCCCGACGGCCTGTTAGGCCCGGAGATGATGGACCGATTTCAGGAACAGGCCGAAAAGTTTGGCACCGAGTCGCGCTACGGCACGGTCACGCACGTGGACTTTCGCGAGCGGCCCTACCGGCTGCTGATCGACGAGGAGACTCCGGTCTACGCACAGACGGTCATCGTTTCGACAGGCGCCTCGGCCCGCTACCTTGGGCTCGAAAATGAACAGCGCCTCATTGGGAAGGGCGTGAGCGCCTGTGCGACGTGTGACGGCTCGTTCTTCCGCGGCGAAACGGTCGCGGTCGTGGGCGGAGGCGACAGCGCAATGGAGGAGGCCACATTCCTCACGAAGTTCGCCGATACGGTGTACCTGATCCACCGCCGCGACGAGCTCCGAGCCTCGAAGATCATGCAGCAGCGGGCCTTCGAGAACGACAAGATCGAGTTCGTCTGGGATACCGAGGTGATCGATGTGCTCGGCGATAATGCCGTCGAGGGCATTGAGGTGATCAACAACGAGACCGGCGAGACGTCCGTCATGGACGACGTGACGGGCTTCTTTCTCGCCATCGGTCATACGCCCAACACCGGACCGTTTGAGGGCTGGCTGGACATGGATGAAAACGGCTACATTCTTACGGAAGGGGCCACCACCTACACGAACCAGCCGGGGGTCTTTGCCGCCGGCGACGCACAGGACGACGAGTACCGCCAGGCCGTGACGGCCGCTGGCACCGGCTGCAAGGCGGCCATTGACGCCGAACGGTGGCTCAGCGAACATGGCATGATCGAGGTGCCCCGCGCCGAGCCGGACCGTACGCCGGTGGAAGCCTAGCGCGATGCCCCTGGCCTTCGCGATGCCCCTGGCCTTCTCGTGCGAGTCCTTCTCTTCCCTGCCGTGGCGCCCATGTCCTCCCGTACCGCCCTTGCGTGCCTCGGGCCCCTCCTGCTTGGCTCCGTCCTGATGATAGGGTGCACGCCTGACTCGTCCGGCTCTCCCTCCCCCCCGGACACCACAACCGTCGATACGTCTTCCTCCGCGTCGGGCGGCCCCATGGAAGCCTCCCACTCCCCCACCCCCGACGCGGAGGACCGTACGGTGGCCCAGCGCCTCCAGGACGCAAGCGTGGCGACGCGCGTCAAGCAGGCCCTTGTTCGCACGCAATCGCTTCGGCAATTCGACTTTGCCCCTACCGTAGTGCGCGGCCATCTCACCCTGCGCGGCGACGTGAACACTCGTGAGCAGCACCGCCGCGCCGAGCGCGTGGCGAAGAATCTGGCGGATGTCGCGACCGTGACGAACCAGGTGACCGTGCAGGGGCGCGTCGTGACCGAAGAAACCGCGTCCTCTGCCAAGGGAAATGCCGTGTACCACACCGTCCGCCCAGGGGATACGCTGTCGGAAATCGCTCGCGCGTACGACGTCTCCACCCAGCAACTCCGCGCCCTCAACGACCTCTCCGCCCCTCTCCGCCCGGGCGAACGCCTCCGCGTGCGGTAGTGCGACCGGCACACCGCCACGACGCAGGCAGGGGCTGCTCAGCGAACAGTCCCGTGATTCCGTCGCCTAGGGGAAAGAATTCTTTTTCCACCCGGACGGTTTCCAGTCCGCGAGCTAACCCATAGATTACCCGGTCCACCACTTGTTTCTCTGCCTTCCTTTCCTCCCATGCGCCGACTGCCGAGGACTGTCCTCGTCCTTCTTCTCGCTCCCCTGTTCATCCTGCCCGCCACGGCCCAGCCGGAGACCGGCGGCGGGGACCGCCTGACGGGTCCCGACTACGCCCGCAGCCCCGTGGTCGCCGAACACGGCATCGCCGCTACGAGCCAGCCGCTTGCCTCCCAGATCGCCGTCGACGTGCTACAGAAGGGCGGCAGCGCCGCCGACGCCGCCATCGCGGCCAACGCGGCCCTTGGGCTTATGGAGCCGACCGGCAACGGCCTCGGGGGCGATCTCTTCGCCATCGTCTACGACCCGGAGACCGACTCCCTCTACGGCCTCAACGCGAGTGGGCGCTCTCCGGGCGGTCTCTCCTACGAGGAGATGCAGAGCGAGCTCGGCGACCGGGAGCAGATTCCGCTGCTCGGCCACCTGTCGGTGAGCGTGCCCGGCACGGCCAGCGGCTGGGGCAAGCTGCACGAGCGGTTTGGCGAACTGTCGCTGGACGAGAATCTGGCCCCCGCCATCGAGTATGCGCGCGAGGGCTTCCCGCTCTCGCAGGTGATCGCGTACTATTGGCAGGGCAACGTGGATGCCTTCCGCGAGAACAGCAACCTACTGCCGGAGAGCGAGAACTGGAAGGAGACGTACCTAATAGAAGGCGAAAACGGCGAGATGCGGGCGCCGGAGGAGGGCGAGATCTTCCGCAATCCAGACCTCGCGAACACGCTGGAAACCATCGCCGAGAACGGCACCGAGGTGTTCTACGAGGGCGAGATTGCACGAACCATCGCCGACTACGCCGAACGCACTGATGGCTACCTGCGCATGGAGGACTTTCGGCAGCACGAGGCCAACTGGGTCGATCCAGTCTCCGTGAACTACCGCGGGGTGGAAGTCTTTGAGCTACCGCCCAACGGCCAGGGCATCGCCGCGCTGCAGATGCTGCAAATCCTGAAGGGCTTCGACCTGGAGGGCATGGGCCTCAACTCCACCGACTACCTGCACGTGCAGGCAGAGGCCAAGAAGCTCGCCTTCGAGGACCGCGCCAAGTTCTACGCCGATCCCGCCTTCGCCGACGTGCCGGTGCAGCAGCTCATCTCTGAGGAGTACGGGGCCCAGCGGCGCGAGATGATCGAGATGGACGAGGTGCTTTCCGAGCCGGACGCAGGCAACCCGCGCTCGGTTACGACGTCGGACCTGGCCCCGACAATGCGCAAGCGCCTCAACAGCGGCGACACCATCTACCTCACGGTGGCCGATTCGAGCGGTATGATGGTCTCGCTCATCCAGAGCAACTACGCCGGCATGGGCAGTGGCCTCGTGCCCGACGGACTCGGCTTCATGCTGCAGGACCGCGGCGCGCTCTTTACGATGGAACAGGGCCATCCCAATGTCTACGAGCCCGGCAAGCGCCCCTTCCACACCATCATCCCGGCCTTTGCTATGAAGGACGGCGAGCCGTTTCTCAGCTTTGGCGTGATGGGCGGCGGCATGCAGCCGCAGGGCCACGTGCAGGTGCTCGCGAACATCGTGGACTTTGGCCTCAACGTGCAGGCGGCCGGCGACGCGGCCCGCTACCGGCACTACGGAAACAGCAGTCCCACGGGTGAGGACATGGACGGCCGTGGCACGCTTCGCGTGGAAAGCGGAGTGACGGAGACGGTCGTGCAGAGTCTTCGCGGCCGCGGGCACAGCGTGAGCGTGGGCGAGGGGGGCTACGGGGGCTACCAGGCCATCATGTGGGATCCGGAGGAAGGGGTCTACTGGGGCGGCACCGAGATGCGGAAGGATGGATACGTTGTCGGCTACTGACGGGACATCCGCACATTCTATTGCGGTGCTGAGGCCCCAAATGCACTGCCTATCCAAGGGTCGAGAAACGTTGGAACGTTCTAACGTTCAACGCTCTCCAAAAGCCGCAGCACCACGGCGTTCGTCCACCCAAAGCCGATGACGTTCTCACTGTAGCCGTATTGGATGCCGGCGGACACGTCGGATTCCCGCTGCACGAGGTCGTACTTCTCCAGAATGACCCCGTGCTCCTGAAATTCCTTGCTAACGAGCCCCACGAACTTGGCCGAGAGACGGTCGGCCGCGGCGTCGTAGCCGTAGCGGCGTAGGCCGTCGACGGCCATCATCTGGAGTGGGGCCCATCCGAAGGGGGCGTCCCACTGGTTTCCGGTGCGGCGCGTGCTCGTGAGCACCCCGCCTGGGGCTTCCAGCTGCCAGAGCGTTTCGGCAGTGGCAGTGGCCTGTGAATCGGCGGCTAGGCCCACCCAGAGCGGCGCAAACGCCGTCGCAAAGTGGTAGTCGTTCTGGGTGTTCGTGCGGAAATTGTAGTCGTGATAACGCCCGGTCTCGGCGTTCCACATCAGGTCGTTCATGCGGGTCCTTCGGCGCTTGGCGCGCCGGCCCCACTGCTTGGCCGCGTCGGACCGTCCCAGCGTCGCCATGATGGCGGACAGGTCCTTCTCGTACCGGTAGAGAAAGCTGTTGAGGCCCACGGCCGCGTAGTGGATGATGCCCACGTTGAAGGGCCCGAACCGGTTGGACGGGTCGAAGCCGGACTCCCGCATCGACCGGTCGCTTTTGTAGAAAAGGGACGTTAGCGAATCCGTCTCCGCATCGTAGAAGAGCGACTCGTCGTAGGCCGTGACGTCGTTGTTGCGGTAGTAGGCGCGGATGCGGTCGTAGTGGGACTGCCCCTCCGCGTCGCGCTCGCCCATCACCACCTCCGGCGCGGGGCCCTCCCCCAGCCCGTAGTAGCGGGAGAGGCCCGTGTCGCCCGCCCGATGCGGACCGGTCGTCCAGTAGTCGTGGTAGGTCTTGAGCGCCGGCACCGCGTCGGCGAGCCACGACGTGTCACGGGTGGCGCGAAAGATATTGCGCACCATCGTGGCCAGGAACGGCGGCTGCGAGCGGGTGAGGTAGTAGGTGCGGTTGGCATTCAGGACGGTGCCGTAGTGCCGCACCTGATAGAGGTGGTTGTCGGCCATGTGCTTCGCCATCTCCACGCGCCCGGCCTCCAGTAGCCCCAGCGAGATGAAGTAGCTGTCCCACCCGTACATCTCGTTGAAGCGCCCGCCGGGGACGACGTACGGGTGCGGCAGGTAGAGCAGCCCGTGCGGCTCGATCTGGTCCACGTGCTCGCGCGGGTTCTCCGGGAGCACCCTCAGGTCCACCTGTGCCCATTCGTCCGCCGTAAGCGAGGCGCGGAGACGCTGTCCGACCGCGGCGGTGTCCTCGCTGGGGGCCACGTAGAGGGGCCAGGGCGTCCCCGGCTCATGGTCCACCTTGGGGTCCGGGAGTGCCTCGACTAGGTCGTCGTGCGAGCGGGTGAGCGTGCCCCAGGTTCGGTCGATATAGGCGTGAAGAGTGTCAACCTGCTCCGGCGCCGGAAGGGCAACCTGGGTAGTGGGATCGGGGGCTGGCTGGGCAACCGTCGATCCGGACCCCAAAAGCAGACTCGCAAGCAAAAGAACAGCGACGATCAAACGCCAGTGGGAGACTCGAGGCATCATAACGGATCGGTGGGAGTCCGTGTCGGGATGATGGATTTGCTCTCCCCCCATTTTTCTTCCGTCTTAATCTAATACGCACCCGGTAGAAATTGCGAATTGGAGGACCTGAGACGTATCCCGCGTTCCGACAGCGGGGCCTGTCAATCCTCCGTGGGCACTGGTTTTTCCACGGGAGTGGGGTCGCCAGCCTGCCCGTTGGCATTGAGCCGGCGGAGGAGTTGCCAGCGAGCCCCCGCCCCAAGAATGAGAAGCCCGAAGGTAACGCTGTACGAGATGAGCGTCAGCTCTTCCACGTCCCCTTGCGAGACAAAGGGCACCCGTGCCGTCAGCAACCATTCGGCCAATACGTTGCCCTCCACCACCAACAGGGTGCCGAGCGCCGCGAGCAATATCGCACGGAGGAGGAGTCCCCACCACAGGTAGCCCCGCAGGAGAGGTGCGCCGTGCTCGGTTTCGTGGACGCGGCCGAGGAGTCGATCGAGCATGAGGGACGAAAATCTGGAAACGGCTCTCCCGACGAGGGGTCCGTAGGCGCATTCCCAGCCCACTTCCCCCGCCCCCCTACACGCTACAAGAACGGAGCCCGGGGAACACATAACACCTCTTCGCCAGCATCGAGATCGCCCTCCGCCGGGATCGATCTCTTGTCCTTACCCCACCGTCCCACCCGTCGTCGTTCGGGGATCCGTGTCGATTCGATCAGCCACCCCCACGGCTCCTTCGTGGGGCCCAGTGCGTGCCGTCACGCGGAGGGTGTCTCCCTCCACTTCGACCCGCCACCGCTCTGCGTGCCGGTCGGCTTCACCTTCGTCCTTCAAAACAATCGTCTGGTCACCGGCCTCCAGAATTGGATGCGGGGCCACGTGCGGATCCGGCTCCGTCTCTCGCTTCACGACGTCCCAGCTCTCTGTCGTGGCGACGTAATAGGTCGGCACGGCGGGCGATGCACCATCCCAACGCCGCACGCGCCAATACCCCACCCAGTCGGGGAGGTTCTCGGACGTGCCCTTTTCGGGACCGGTGGGCGACGCTGAATCGCTGGCGGGTGGGCAGGCCATCGGGAAAGAACTAGAAAGATGAGAAGGCTGCACGAATCGCAAGACTGCGTACGGCGACGTGTGACGACGGATTCTTCTCTCGGACAGTGCGTTCCGTCTTCACTCCGCGTCCCCACGCGGCCGGAGCACAAAATCAACACTGCGTGCCACGGTGGCGTCCGTCACTTCGTCGGTCACCCGGACGGTCACTCGCACCTCCTGCGGTTCGTCCCGTTCAATTTCAGAGAGTTCGAGCCGAATCACCTCTTCGGTGCGCCGGGACGTTCCCTCTCGCGTCATTTCGGTGCTAGTTCGCTGCGTATCGGTGCCGCGGAAAAGGCGGGTCCATCCGCGCTTCGTTTCTCCCTCTACCTCGTAGGCGACACTGTAGCGGGTGCGGTTTTGATCTCCCCGGCCAAGATGATACAGCTCGAACGACAACAGGAGGGGGGTGTCGGCCGAGAGGGTCCGAAACGGGTACGGCGTGGCCCGCGCTGTGGGATCAGCGAGGGAAACGTCCGTCGTGTCGGCCAGGGTCCACGCCTTCACGTCGCTCATCTCCACCCGCGGCCCTTCGGCCCGGAGCGGTTCGAGGGAGTCGGCCCGGGCAGTAGCCATCCGGCGCTTCGGGCCCAGACGCGATCGGCCGGACGATGCAGAGTCGGCAGCGCCCCTCAGTTGGTACTGGCCCCATTGGAGGCCGAGATGATGGAGTTCTCTCACGCCCTCGAATGTGAGTGGCGACGGCACAATCATCCGCGGATCGGTTCCAGGCTGTACGTTGACCTGATATCGACGGTGACGACGCTGCGACGACTGTCGGCGGGCATCGTACCGGACCGCCGAAAAACTGATGAGGGAGGATCCCCCCGCCCCCTTTTCGCCCAAATGCAACTCAGCGGCGGGCACGCCCCAGTAGATCTCCGTCCGCGTCGCCCCCTCTGCGGTGAGGAACCGTGCGGTTCGCACCGCCACCGGCAGTTGAGCCGCCCCCTCCAGGAGCGTCGTATGCTGGCGGGGCATGGCCTCCTCGCGCCGGTCGGCCGCTGCTCGGTCTTCCCGGCGTGCCCGGGACACCATGCGCGTCACAAATTGGGTCGGAAAATCAAATCCGAGGGTGGGATTCGAGAAGACCTGTCGCGTCTGCCCGACGCCGGCGCCCACCTGGACCGATCGCTGTCCCGGCGTCCCCATCCCCATATCGGCGGCCATGGCCTGCATCTCCTGCCAGCCCGCATAGTCGGCAATCTTGGAGTACCGTGCACTGAAGTTGATGTGATACAGCGCCAGTTCGCGGTAGATGGCCCGCATGGCCATGAGGGCCGAATACGCAATGTTGAGGCCTCGCTCCGTATCGGCCCGCTGTCGCGTGAGATACCCCGGCATTAGCTCATTGGCCTGTGCCATCCGAAAGCAATCCGAAGTGTCCGCCTCAGCGAAGAGGTAATAGCCCGATTCAGCAATGTGGGTGTATAACCAAATTTCGCTGTCGGGAAAGCTCGATGGGGGTACGTTCACCCCAAACCGATAGACCTCCCGAAAGAACTTCCCATCCTCATAGTTGAGTTCTTTCTGTTTGTAGGGATCCCCAAAGCGAAGGTGCACAATGCCCCGATCGTCGAGTCCACTGGCCCGGCCTGCGCATCCGTACTGTTTTCGAACCCGGACGAGGCGAGTCATATGCTCCTCCAATCGTTCGTTCGCGGTGGTGGCCGGATAGGGATCGAGCCCGCGCCACCACTCCACGAGCGCCGGCCCAGCCCTGGAACGAAAGGTCCAGGTGCGCGCCGGATCAGATCGTGACTCCTTGATAACGCGGGCCAGGGCAGAGTCGGCCATAAGGGGGGCCAGCTGGGCCACCCGGCGGCGGAAGAGAGACCGCACCACGGTCGATGTGTCGGGCCCTACCCGTCGTAGAAGCGACCGATACACGTCCGCCGCGTATAACCGTTCGCCTCGGAGCCGCCGTGGGGTGAGCGTACGCAGGTAGGCATCTGCGAGGCGCACGTCAAACTGTCCGTGTGCACGAAGCGCGCGAAGCCCGACCCGCCAGGTCGACCGGGCCTTGGCGGCACGACCAGCCGTCTGGTATGCTTTGCCAAGCCAGTAGGCTGCCGCCCCGTACACCGGAGACGTGCGCGCAGAATCGGCTCGAAGTACCGAACGGAGCAGGGACACGGCATCCGTCACCCGTCCCTGCCGGAGCAGGCGCACCCCGGCTTCGACCTGGGTCGTGGCGGAGAGACGCTGAGGGGACGGCACCTCAATTTGCGTTGGAACAGGAACCTGAGCCTGAACGGCCCCGAGCGCGCCCCAAAGCAGAAGCCCGCCCCAGAGAAAGCCCCTACCCAGCAGTCTCCTCACCGCCCGAGCGGGTAGGAGGGCTGCTTCGTGTGGTCTTCCATCACGGCCGGCGTGGGTACGAGTAGACATCTGCACGGCGCGGCTCTTCCAGAGGTTGAATGCGACTCCGCGAGGCCAAGGGATGCATAGAAGTTCACTGAAGCTTTGTAGTTCCCGGCTTCTCGTCCTCTCTGCCGAATGCCTATAGAGGGAAAGTTACGAATTTGCCAACACAGAATCCGTCGTGGAGGTGCAAACGTGTATCGGGACACACAAGCATTTTTAGAACCTCTTCGCCCTGTGGTCTCGCTCTCATCCCGCCTCCAATCGACCACTCGCAGCGAGCAATGGTCGCTGGTCAACGCCGTGGCTGTCTTGCTTGCGGCCGGGGGGGCACTGTGGCTCCGTACCGCCGGCCCTCTTCTCGTCGTGGGGGTCGCCATGCTGGGCCTCCTCGTGTGGGCGGAGCGCACCCGCTGGACGCCCGACGGGTCGTTCGGGATCGCCAACTGTGTCACGACCGTCCGCATCGGCCTCCTGGGGCTCCTCCCACTCACCCTGCCATCCCCCTCTGTCCTGATCGGAGTTAGCCTCTTCATCTTCGCCCTGGACGGGTTGGACGGCTGGCTCGCCCGGCGGTACGGACTCACGTCGGAGTTCGGGGCATTTCTGGACAAGGAGACCGATGCGCTTTTTCTGCTTCTGCTCTGCGGCCTTGCGGGCTTTCGAGGGGCCCTGCCCCTCTGGATTCTAGGCGCTGGCCTCCTGCGCTACGCGTTCGTCGTGGTTCTCTTTCTGCTTCCTACCGCCCGGAAGACCGAGACGCGCGCCTCATGGGCGCGCTACGTGTACGGGTGCATGGTCGGGGCACTGCTGGCATCGTTCCTGCCCTACCCAGGGTTGTACCGTCCGCTCGTCGCCGTGGCGACGGCCGCCCTGCTCCTGTCGTTTGGGCGATCGCTCTGGGGGATCGTTGCGCCGCACTGGGCGTTGGGGGAGCCGTAAACGGGGCGTAGGGAAACGCCTACGCTGTGCACGGCCCTGCCGCCCATTTCTGGCGCTTCCATCGTATGTCCACCCGCTGGCGCACGTCCCTCGCCACCCCACGTCGGGGCCTGCTCTTTTTCGTCGGGGCGTGGGGTGCCTTGATGCTGATCCCTTTTCTGCCGGCCCTGCTCACCCCGCTTCCCCGAGGCCCATACTTCCCGCTCTGCGTGGAGGCGCTCGTGCTGGGTACAGCAGTCGTGTACGCGGCCCGCACTCGCTGGGAGGGCATCGTGCGCATGGGAGCGGGACTGGGAATCGCTCTGGTGCTGCTCTACGAGACGTACGACGCGACGGTCTACACGGCCTTCCGGCGAAGCGGTATTTTCTACGAGGACCTCCAGTTCGTCGACGACCTGGGCTACCTCGTGCTCTCCCTGTGGTCGTGGCGAATGGGCGGACTTTTGGTGCTCGGACTCGTGGCCGTTGGGGGTGGGGGACTGTTGGTGCGGTGGAGCCTCCGCACGCTAACGCGGACGAGCCATCATGGCGGCTGTCGGGCCTTCCTGGTCACCGTGCACCTCGTAGCGTGGCCGCTGGTGGGCGTGGTGGGCCCAGCGCTGGAGCTGGGCCCCGTGAACCTCACGTACCAGTCTTCCAACGAGCGCACCCGCGTGCGGACCCCCACGGCCAGCGCCGTCGCGAACGCGCGCACCTCCTTACGTCTCGGGGACATGCTCGACTCGCTGCGCACCGCCCCAATCGACTCCACCTACGCGACATACGACACGCTCTCCCTCAACCGGCGGCCGGCCATTTACCTGATCATGATGGAATCGTACGGCTCGGCCCTCAACCGGCACCCAGCCCTGCGCGGTCCCTACCGCACCCTCATGCAACGCACCGACTCGGTCTTCGCGGCCGACGGTTGGCACCGGGCCACGGCGCGGTGCGATATTCCTGTGCGGGGCGGGCGGTCGTGGCTCTCCATCGCGACGCTCTTTGCCGGGGCCCGAGTGGAGCATCAACTCCTCTACAACCGGTTCCAGGACGTTGCCCTGCGCGACAGCACGAAGATCCCCCACCTCGTCCGCTTCTTCGACCGGCAGGGCTACCGCACCGTCGCTCTCCAGCCCTTCACATTTGAACGGCCCGGCCTTCCCGTGCACAACCTGTACGACTTTGACATCACGATGTACCGCGACGACCTCAACTACCGCGGCCCGGACTACGGGCTCGCCAACGCACCGGACCAGTACAGCCTCCACTACACACACGACACCCATTTGGGCCCCGCAGAGAATCCATTCTTTCTCTTCTTTGAGACTGTCGACTCACACTCGCTCTGGAACTACGGCCTCCCGCCCTACCCCGACGACTGGCGCCAGTTCAATGCCCAGACGTCGGCTCAACGCTCGCCCCACCCGGACTCTACTTCGTTCCCCCCCGTCTTCCTGCCGGACTCCATTACCACTCCGGTGATCTACGACCAGCCCACGCCGCGACGCTACCTCCGTCACGTGGCCCACGAGTGGCGCGTGCTCCGCGAATACCTGACGGAGAGGGCCCCGCCCGGAAGCCTCGTGCTGCTTCTGGGCGACCACCAGCCGCCCCTGATCGATACCGAGGACGGTACGGTGCCCATCCACGTGCTTAGCACCGATTCGACGCTCGTCCAGCATGCGCGACAGCAGGGGTTCACCCACGGACTACCACCGACCGACGAGAGTCCTCACCTCCGTCAAGAGGGGCTCTACTCGTTCCTCGTTCGGCTCCTCACGGCCCACGACCGAGGCAGCGCCGCCGCCGACTCGACCGCCCTTCCCCCCTTGAAGCCACACGGCGTATCGCCGTCGTTTCTGGTGCAGTAGTCGTCGGGGCGACTACGCGGATTCCAAGGTGCGGTCATTCCAAGGTGCGGTCATGAAGCGCGGTGAGGGCGTCTCGAAACTGCTCCGCCGCCGCCGCCCACGTCGGGAACGCCCGGCTTTGCCGCCATGCCGCGCGCCCGCGCTCCCGTCGAGCCAACGGGTCTTTTAGAAGCGCCCGGAGCGCGTCTCGGAGTGCCCGAGGGTTGTGGGGCGGCACAAGGGCCCCCGCCGCGCTGTCCCCAACGTTTTCGGGCATTCCACCCACCCGGTAGCCAACCACCGGGAGGCCGCACGCCATGGCCTCGCGGGTCGACAGGCTGCACGTCTCGAAGCGGGAGGGCAGGACGAAGAGATCGGCGCGGTCGTACCACGTGCGCAGCACATCGGGCGCAACGACGCCGGTCCAGGTGGTCCGGTGGGTGAGGCCTGTCGCCCGGAGACGGCGGTACACGTTCGCGGCGTATTCAGGGTCGAGCGACAGGTCGCCCACTAGGTGCCACGTCCACGGCAGGTCCCGCAGCCGCGCCAGCACGTCGACGAACGGCCGCAAGCCCTTCGTCGGGAGTAGGTTGGCCACCGTGAGAAGACGCGGGGGCCGCCGACCAAGTCGAAGCGGCAGCGCCCCCCGATACCGTGCGTGTAGTCCCGGCCGCACCACCATCACCTGCTCGGCGGCGAGCCCCTTGTCAATGAGTGCTCGCCGCACATACTGGCTTGTCGCAATGGCGGCGTCCGCCACCGACAACATCGCCCGCCCCTCCGCTGCGACGTCCGGATCTTCGGTGTACGGATCGACGCAGTCGAGGTAATGCACCAGCACAACCAGGGTAGCCGCCGGGTATTCCGTGCGCAGGGCACGCAGGGCTCCGCGACGCTCCGCCAGAAGGCTGTCGACTACGATCACGTCACCCTCCGACAGGCCGAGGGCAGCGGCGGACGTCTCACTCGGCGTCCAGGCGCAAACCCGTACTTCGGACGCCGGGGGAAGCCCCTCAATCATCTGCCGGTTGTAGACGTTTCCTCCGGTCTGCAGATCGTGAATGTCGGGGACCAGAAAAATAGTTCTCGGGCCTCCCGGAGCGTCGGTGGACACGGGCACGATAGATTAGATGGTAAATACCTCTTCGGTCCCCCCTCAGTGCGGACAACCAAAATAGGTTTCCTCCGTAGGAAAAGCATTACAATCACACACTCTCGTTCTTCGCTCCAAACCGCTCGCCTCTCATGGCCGGACACACGCGCAAGTGGGCAAAGGTCAAGCGCAAGAAACAGAAAGACGACCGGCGCAAATCCAAGATCTGGGCCAAACTGTCACAGGAGATTGAGACGGCAGTTCGCGAAGGCGGGGCCGACCCGGACGCCAACGTGGCGCTGTCGCAGGCCCTGGAGCGGGCCCGAGACGAAGACATGGCGAAGGACACCATCGAACGGGCCATCAAGCGGGGCCTCGGCGAACTGGAGGGCGAGGGCCGCGAGAAGGTCACCTACGAAGGGTACGCGCCGCACGGCGTGGCCGTGTTTGTGGAGGCCGAAACCGATAACATCAACCGCACGGTGAAGGACCTCCGCAACCTGCTTACCGACCACGGCGGCAACCTGGGCAAAGACGGATCGGTGGCCTACCTCTTCGAGCAGAAAGGCCGTTTCATGATCCCAGGCGATGTCGTCGACGAGATGACACTCTTCGAGACCGTAGTGGATGCCGGAGCCGAAGAGGTGGACGACACCAACGCCACGTACGTCGTCACGACCTCTCGGGAGGCGTTTGCCGACGTGGGGAACGCTCTCGATACGGCCGACATCAACTTCGACGCGGCCGATCTTGTGCGTGTCCCCACCACGACGGTTTCGCTCGGGCCCGACGAGCAGGCCGACGTGCAGTCTTTAATTGAGAAGATTCACGACCTCAAGGACGTGGAGGCCGTCTACACCACCCTCCAGGTCGACGACACCCCCCTGGTGCGCGGCCCCGACGTCGCACCGCCGGCTGGACATTGAGCGAGCCGTGCCGCACCTTGGGGTGCCCCGCGTTCCTTCCCCCATTCGCTCATAGTTCGATGACCATTCTCGGTGTGGACCCTGGCTCCCGTGCCACCGGATACGGCCTCGTGACCCACGACGGCGGCGACGAGCACTTCGTGACGGCCGATACGATCCGCCTGGGCTCCACCGACGACCATCCCGCCCGACTGAAGCAAATCTACGACGCGCTCGTCGATGTGATCGACACGCACGAGCCGGATGCCCTTTCCATCGAGATGCCGGTATACGGGCAGAATCCCCAGTCCATGCTTAAGCTGGGCCGGGCGCAGGCCGCGGCCATGATGGCCGGGCTCAATCGCGACGTCCCCGTAGCCCAGTACACGCCGAAGGAGGTGAAGAAGTCCGTGACGGGCAACGGCAACGCCTCGAAGACACAGGTACAGTTCATGATCGACTCGATCCTCGGTACGGACGACGTGGACCTGTCCCACGACGCTGCCGATGCTCTCGCCATCGCCCTGTGCCACGGGAACCGCGACGCGCACGACGACGGTCCCTCCTACACCGGCTGGGCCAGCTTCGTAGAATCCAACCCCGACCGGGTGTCCGAGTGAGGCATTCGGCGCCCCCGCCGCCGGGCTGCCCTGTCCCTCTTCCCACGGCCCGACGGTCACGCTCAGGAGCTGTACCCTTTTTCCTTGTCCCGCACCCGAACGACCTCCTCTACCTCATCGGTGTCGATCTCACCCTCGCTGAGCCGGCCGGCCAGCTCGGCGATACGCTCTACCTTGTTGGGCGCCTGGCGCCACTCGGGATGGGCCTGGTCGATGAGACTGACGAGAATGCGAAGGTACGGGTAGCGCTCCTCGCGGGAGTCGAGTTCGGCGATCGACCGTGCAAACAGCTCGGCGTTGCGACCCACCTGTCGGTCGACCATCGTCGTGTCGTAGCGCATAGCAGAAAAGAGTCCACCCAAAAGTTGTTGAGGTTCCACCACGGCGGCGCAGCGGAAGACATTAGACCCAACGCGGTATCCCCCCGAGAGTTGCCACTCCCCGATGACAGCCCCTCGCGGTCTTCGGCATGGCCCGGAGCGGGGCGAACCTGGACCCACAGGGGCCGTACAGAAATGCTGTGTCAACCAGTCTCCGCTACGCCATGAGCGATCAGTCGAACGACTTCTCCACGCCGTACCAGCTAGACCGCCTGCCAGAGGTTCCTGCGTTTCACCGCGACGCCCGGCGCGACGGGCGCCTCTCGGAAGGCCAGCTTGTCTACTACGGCCCCCAGCCCTCATACTACGGCATCGGAGAGGTCAAGCGCATCAACGGCTCCGATATCGCCGTCGACTTTCGGGGGACCGGGCTCTTCAACGTCCACGAAGAGATCATCGAGCAACGCTACCTCATCGGCATCCCACCGGAGAAGATGGACGAGCTGTAGCCTCCAGCCTTTTCTCTGCCCGCCTGGTCTTCCGATCCTTCTCTGTCTCATGGCGCACCTCGATGTTTCGAACGTGACGAAGCGCTACGGCGACACCGTGGCGGTCAACGACGTGTCGTTCTCGGCCAAGCCCGGTCGCATCCTTGGCCTCCTCGGGCCCAATGGGGCCGGCAAGACCTCCACCATCCGCATGATCACCTACATCGCCGTGCCCGATGCGGGGACGGTCCGCTACGACGGGCGTACGGTGGGGCCCTGGAGTCAGCAGCGCATGGGGTATCTGCCCGAGGAGTCGGGGCTCTACAAACGCCTCCGCGTAAAGGAGCAACTTGTCTACCTTGGCACCCTCAAGGGGCTCTCAGAAGCCAAAGCCGCGGAGCGGGCCGACTACTGGCTCGACCGCTTTGGGGCCACCGACTGGGCCGACCTGAAGACGGAGGAGCTCTCAAAAGGCATGCAACAGAAAGTCCAGTTTATTGCCACTCTGCTCCACGACCCCTCCCTCCTTATTTTCGACGAGCCCTTCAGCGGCCTCGATCCCATTAACGCCGAGCTCCTACGCGACATTATCCTGGAGTTGCGCCGCGAGGACCGCACCATTCTCTTTGCCTCCCACCGCATGGAGCAGGTGGAGCAGCTCTGCGACGACATCTGCCTCATGGCCAACGGCGAGGTGGTACTCGACGGGGCCCTGCGCGACGTGAAGCAGCGGTTTGGCAAGAACACGTTGATTTTGGAATTCGACGGCCCCGATACGTTTATCGACGAGCTCGCGGGCACTGGACGGGTGCGCGTGAATACCCGAAGTGCCCACCGCGCCGAGCTGACCCTCGCGGACGGCGCCGATGCGCGGTCGGTCCTGGACCTAGCGCTGGACCGGACCGACGAGCTGTACCGCTACGAACGGGTGGAACCGCCCCTCAACGAGATTTTCGTCGACACGGTCGGCGAGGCCGAGGCCCGTCGCATGCAGCACGAATCCGTCACCGGCACGGCCTGACCATGTCTTCGTCGTCGTTCTCGAAGCTCTGTGCTCACGGATGAACATGTCTCTCCGCAAAATCTGGCTCATCGTACGCAGCGAATACTGGCGCCGCGTACGGTCGAAAGCGTTCATCCTGGCGACGCTTCTGGTGCCCTTCGGCTTTGTGCTGGTCGCCGCGGCCCCCGCCGCGCTGGGATACTTGGCCGAGCAGAACAGCAGCAAAACAGTGGCCGTCGTGGACCAGACGGGCGGCCAGTTGGCCGACTCTCTCGCGGCCGTCAGCGACGATCAACTCACGTTCCGGCCCGTCTCTCATCCCACCGACTCAGTGCGAGCCGCCGTCCGCGCCGGCACATACGACGGCTACCTCCTACTGCCCGACTCGCTACTGACCGGAAAGGGACACGCCACCTACTACGGCATGCAGGGTGGGGGGCTGACCGATCAGATCCAGATTGAGGGCCGCGTGAGCGAGGTGGTGCGTCAGCAGCGCCTCCGCGCCGCTAACGCCACGAAGGGCGTCCTCTCGATCCTCCAATCTGACGTCTCGGTGCAGAATCGCACGATTCAGGAGGTCGGCACCGGAGCAGACCACACCTTTGCCTACACCGCCATTGGGTACGTCATGGCGTTCGTCATCTACTTCGCGGTGTTCGTCTACGGGCAGTATGTGATGCAAGGCGTGATCGAGGAGAAAAGCAGCCGCGTCGTGGAGATCATCGTCTCGTCCGTACGCCCGTTCGAGTTGCTGATGGGCAAAGTACTGGGCATTGGAGCAATGGGACTCACACAGATGGTGGTGTGGGCGGCCGTGGTGATGGGCGTGTTGGCGGGCGCTGCGCCCCTGCTCGCCCTCTTCCTTGACCCCGCGTCGCTCGGGGTACCGGCGGACGCGTCCTCGACTGCCGTCGCAGAGGCGGCCGGCCTGTCGATCCCGCCGGTCCCCTATGCCCTCCTCGGCTGGTTCATCCTCTTCTTCGTGGGGGGCTTCCTGCTCTACGCATCGCTCTTCGCAGCGGTAGGCTCGGCGGTGGAGCAGCAACAGGACGCGCAGAACCTCCTTCTGCCCGTCATGACGCCCCTCATCCTCCCCATCTTGTTTCTCGCCTTTGTACTGGAGAGCCCCGACGCTACGACCAGTGTCGTGCTGTCGCTCGTGCCCTTTTTCTCTCCCATCCTCATGATGCTGCGGGCCGCCATCACCAGCGTGCCGGTCTGGCAGATGCTCACCGCACTCGGGCTCCTGGCCATCACATTCGTGACCATGATCGGACTGGCGGGTCGCATTTATCGTGTCGGAATCCTCTCCTACGGCAAGACCCCCAGCCTTCGGGAAATCGCGCGGTGGGCAACCTACCGGTAGGCGGTAGGCAAGCAAACGACCCAGTGACACATCCGTCCGGAGCGGCCACGGAGGTCGACTGCTGACGGGACCGCGCCGTCGCGGTTACAAATCGCCCGATCGAACTCGTCGACGAGGAAGACGCGGGCAGCTTTGCGATCCGGATGGGAGCCAAGAGTATCCGCTGGTCCGATCGATGGAGTTGTCCGGCGGCCCCCCTCGGCAGCAGGATCGCGCTCCCTTCGTAGCATTGCACAACTGCACCGGCACGGCTCGGTACGAACAGACCGCCAAGGAGACGTTTTGCTACTTCGAGCAGGCGCCGCAGCGAAGCTCCGCCTCCCTCTCCCAGCATCTGACGCCGCTGGCCAAGCGACTCGACGAGCCATCGTAACTGAGCCCTTGCACTTTTTGCATCGTCCCCCTCACCACCCCGCGTTTCGCCATGTCCGACGATCCTGGCCGCAACGACCCGTGTCCCTGCGGAAGCGGTCACAAGTACAAGCACTGCTGCCAAAACCAGTCGCCCTGGTACAAAAGCAAGACCCTGATGGGGATTGGCCTCGGGGTCCTTGTCCTCGCGGGCGTGCTGCTGATGGGGATGATTTTGTCGAATCAGGGCGGGAGTAATGCCCCGGAGTGTCCACCGGGACAGGTCTGGTCCGAGGCCCATGGCCACTGCCACTAACCCCTCCTCATTCCGATGTCATGACCGGGCCCGTGTGCCCTCCCATCCATCGAGGCCCTTGATTGCCGCGGGATCCGGGGCTGCCCCCTGTCCTTAGCAGAGGGAGCCCCAAGCAGCTCTACGTCCAAAATAGCAGCGGCGCCGTCACGTCGCCACAGCAACAGTTCGAGGTCGATTCGTCTCGGCGTCGAGCACAGATTGGGAACCGTAGCGTCTTGGCTTTCAGTCACGCCGCCCCGGCTGCAACGGGAGGATATGGAGAGAAGTCCTGTCCTCCCCCCTCGCTGGGCCGCGTTTTCATGCGGGCTTTTGCGGAGTTATGCCTGATGTACGCGCATACACCGATCTTTCTTTTGCCTGTCTCATTGAACTACGATCCGAATATATACTTCCTCCGTTCCATCGAGCCGCGTTCTCCGCTCCGGTGCTCGGAGGATTCCCGCTCCATCGCCCACTCAGTGCCACACGTTTGCCTATGGACACCACGCTCTCGAAGGCCTCTCCGGTCGAGTACGAACTGGACATCCACGCCACGGCCGAGGACCTAGAACCGAAGCTCAATGAGGCCCTCAAGGCCCAGCGCAAAAACATGGACGTGCAGGGCTTCCGGAAGGGCAAGGTCCCGCTGGGGCTCGTGAAGAAGATGCACGGCGACGCGATTGGCTACAAGGTCGCCGAGCAGTTTGTGCAGGAGATATTCGAGGAGGAGGTCGAGGAGAAAGACGAGGTTGAGCCAATTGGTCAGCCAACGCTCGTAGACCTCAACTACGAACTCGACGAGGACCTGAAAGCGACCATTCGATTCGGCGTGCGGCCGGAGGTGGAGCTCGAGGACCTTTCTTCCGTGGAGGTGTCGATGCTCGATCCTCAGGTCACGGACGAGGACGTGGAACAGGAGATCGAACGTCTCCGGAAGGAGGAGTCCGACCTCCTACCGCTCGAAGACGAGCCGGCCGGAGACACCGACTACGTGAACATCGACCTCCAGCGCATCGACCCGCAGACCGACACGCCCATCATCGGGGACAAGGACGAGGACCTCACGTTCTTTCTCGACGACGAGCGTCTGAAAGGAGAACTCCGTGAGGCACTTAGGGGCAAGAAGGCGGGCGACACGTTCCGCGTGGAGCTTCCCCAGGAGCAACCCACCCACGACCATCCGCACGGCTCCGGGCACGAACACGAGCACGATCACGGCGACGAGGACGATCGTCTCTACGAGGTTACCGTCAACGACGTGAAGCGCCGCGACCTGCCGCCGCTCGACGAGGAGTTCGTCCGCCGTGCCTCGGAGGGCGAGTTCCATGACGTCGACGCCTTCCGCGCAGACATCCGCTCGCGCCTGCAAGAGGCCTGGGACGAGCGGGCCCGCGAGATGGTACAGGGCGAGGTGATCGATAAGATGCTGGAACTGCACCCGGTGCCGGTCCCCGAATCGGTCATCGAGGGGTACCTCGACTCGTTCGTGAAACAGGTAGAAGAGGAAAACGACGGGGAGCTGCCCGACGACTTCGACGAGGAGCACTTCCGACAGCGCAACCGCCGCGACGCCGAGAAGCAAGGCCGCTGGATGCTCATCCGCGACCAGATCATTGAGGAGGAAGACCTGGAGGTGTCCGACGAGGAGATCCAGAACTTCTTTGCCGACCAGGCCCAGGGCGACGATCAGGTGTCGACCCAGCAGATCGAGCAGTTCTATCGCTCTATGCCGCAGATGATGGAAAAGGTGGAGCAGCAGATTCTGAGCGACAAGGTGTACGACCTGCTCCTCGACCGCCTCGACGTGCAGTCCAAGAGCCGGGAAGAGTTCGAGGAAGAAATGCAGCAGGAGCAGGCGGCCCGCCAGCGCGTCGCGCCGTAGACTTCCAAGACGTGAGTACCTAGCGGCACCCAGGCACGAGCGCCGCACCGTTCCTCCTCCGTGCGCCCAGGGTCTCCACCGCCTTCAAGGGGAACCATTTCCCACGACTCAGGGTGTGATTTCACCCGAGAGCCCCGTTGCACTCCGTATCGATTTTCCGAGCCGCTATGGCCGACGCCGACGACTTTATCAACTTCAGTAGGAGCCTTACCTCTCTCCCGGGGAGCATCCACGAGGGGGACCTGGGCGACCAGCCCATGTCGGGCCTCGTGCCCATGGTCGTGGAGCAGACCACCCGTGGCGAGCGGGCCTACGACATCTTCAGCCGCCTACTCAAGGAGCGGATCGTCTTCATCGGCACGCCGATCAACGACCAGATCGCGAACCTGACGGTCGCCCAGCTCCTGTACCTAGCGAGCGAGAGCTCCGAAAAGCCCATCAATCTCTACATCAACTCGCCGGGCGGCGTTATCTACAGTGGCCTCGGGGTGTACGACACGATGCAGTATGTGAGCGCACCAGTGTCCACCATCTGCGTGGGCCTCGCGGCCTCAATGGGATCGGTGCTGCTGGCGGCCGGGGAGGACGGGAACCGGGCCTGCCTGCCCAACTCCCGCGTGATGATCCACCAGCCGATGGGCGGGGCCGAGGGACAGGCCTCCGACATTGAGATTCAGGCGGAGGAGATCATGTGGCTCAAGAGACGCCTCTACGAGATTCTGGCTCTGCACACGGGTCAGAGCATTGAGCAGATCGAGGACGATGCCGACCGCAACTACTGGATGAGTGCGGAGCAGGCTGAGGAATATGGTCTCGTCGATAAGGTCCTGAACCCGAAGAACCTGGAAGGCCTGAAGTCCATCCAGCCCAATGGGGAACTGGAGGGGGACGCGGACACGGATGATGACGAGTAGTCTAGGCAGGCGGTCGAGAGACCCTATCGAGATGCGCGCGGCGGTCCCGAGACCTTCGGGGCCGCCGCTTTTTGTTTTGGCCCCCACGGCAGAACCTGCAGGGGCAAAAAAATGAGGCGCTGGCCTGGGGGGAGGGAGGAGGAAGGCCAGCGCCTCGAAAGGGCGGGAGACGTACCGCGTACGGGATTTGAACCCGTGCTACCGGCGTGAGAGGCCGGCGTCCTAGACCAGGCTAGACGAACGCGGCAGGTCGTCTGTCAATAAGTGCGTGCGGCTGTACATCGGGAAACGCCCCCAAGTTTCGCGTTCACGGAAATTCAACCCCTACGGCCTTCTTCTGGCGGGCCCGGTGGATGCGGCCCCCGCGTCATTCGCGGCTCGTGAGGCCTGTACAGGGCCCCGTAGGTCCCTTCTCTTGCCCGGCGTTTCGAGAAACATGTGCATGCAGGGGACGTGCATCCACCGATTGTCGGTGGCGCCCGGTGCCTCGGCCCGCCGCGCTCCAGCGTTGTTCTGTCCGATTCTCTCACCCGACCGCCTTCGTTCTATGTCCCCTTCCACCATCCGCCGCTCTCTCCTCACTCTTGTCCTGCCCGTGTTGGCCGCAGGCCTGCTGGCCGGGTGTGGTAGCGGAAGCAGCAACGCGTCAAGCTCCGACGCCGACGACGTACCGTACCAGACCGGTGAGGCACTCGCCGACTCCACGGTCGCCCTCATCGTCTCCTCCGAGTACGGGACCGATACCCTCTCGGCCCAAAACTACCGCCGCCAGTTGAAAATGGCGATGCGCCGGAGTTCCCCCTCCCAGCGCTCCGAGGAGCAGATGCGGGAGACGCACCGTCAACTGATGCGCGGATTCGCCCGGCAGCACGCCCTGCGGGGCGAGGCAAAGGCCCAGGACATTCAGGCGGACACTGCTCGGGTGTCGGCCCGTCTTAGCAAGCTCAAGCAGCGCTACAAGAGCGAGGAACAGTTCCGAAAGCAGTTGGCCCAGAACAACCTGACGGTCGACTCGGTGCGCAGCATGCTTGCGGATCGCTTTCGCCAGCGTGCCCTTCAGCAGCAGATGGCCGAAAACTTTGAACAGCCCTCAACGGAGGAGGTGGAGGCCTACAGCAAGGAAAACCGCCGGATCCGTGCCCAGCACATTCTGCTGAAAGTGGGCGAGAACGCGCCGCAGTCAACGGTCGACTCGGTGCGGCAGGTGGCCACGACGCTCGTGGATAGCGCCCAGATGGACAATGTGAACTTTGCGGATCTGGCCCGCCGCAACAGTCAGGGTCCTTCAGCCTCGGACGGGGGCGATCTCGGGTTCTTCTCGCGAAGTCAGATGGTCGACGAGTTTGCCGAGGCCGCCTACGCGCTGTCCGACTCAGGGGACGTCGCGCAGGAGCCGGTGCGCACGCGGTTCGGCTTTCACGTCATCCGCCTTACAGACCCCGGCCAGCCGATGGACACGGCCCGCGCCCGCAAGCAGATGACGACGGAGCGCCAGAAGCAGGCAGTGGAAGACCAGATCAACGATCTTCTGGGGAAGGTGACGATTCGTGCCAATCCGGATCTCGTCAGCGCGGGCCTGTACGACCAGTAGCCCGACGGAATTCCGGGGTTCAGTTCGCGTCTCGCCTTACCATCTCGACGTGGGGGATGCCTACCTCGTCGAAGGTGCGTCCTGTGGCCTTGAACCCCAGGTCTTCGTACCAGTCCTGGAGATGCGCCTGGGCGTGCACGAGAAAGGCATCGAAGCCAGCCCGACGGGCATCATCGAGGACGTGACGGACGAGCTGCGTACCGTACCCTTGTCCCCGGTGTTCGGGACGGACGGCAAACCGCTCTAGCTTGGCGACAATCTCTTCGTCGTACGGGACGGTGCGCCATCGCGCCGTGGCCACGGCTTGCCCGTGGGCCCACCCAAGCACATGGCGACTGGTCGAATCATGCCCGTCCCACTCCTCGTCGGGCGGGCAGTCTTGCTCCTCAATGAAGACTTGCGTACGGATCGACCGGGCCTTTTCCCAGTCCTTCTCGCTCTGTACAGGGGTAATGTTCATGCTGGCCATCGCAGAGAACTCGTTGTGACAGATGCCTCCGGGGCAGAACACGAACGACCCGGGCAGATGCTCCGCGCCTCCCCACGCCTTGTTTCTTTTCCTTCTCACTCCCCCCTCCCCCCATGCCGCCCGCCGCCGACGCTTGGTCCCTCTGGACGGATCGCTTCGCTGAATTCCTCGACGCGCAGGCCGCCGCGGCCGACGCCGCCCATGACCGGGCGCACGTCGAGCGCGTGGTCGCAACTGCCCGCCGCTTAGCGGAGACGGAAGCGGCGCGGATGGACGTAGTGATCCCCGCTGCGTGGCTGCACGACTGCGTGGTACGGCCCAAAGATGCCCCCGACCGGGCCGCGGCCGCTCGCCTCGCGGCCGACGCGGCGCGCGGCTTTCTCCAGAACGCGGGCTATCCGGAGCAGTGGATTCCCGACATTGAACACGCCATCGCGGCCCACAGCTACTCCGGAGACGTGGCCCCGGGGACGACGGAGGCCAAGGTGGTGCAAGACGCCGACCGGCTCGACGCGCTCGGGGCCATCGGGATTGCGCGCTGCTTTACCGTGGGGGGGACCCTAGACCAAACACTTTACAACCCCGACGACCCCTTCTGTGAGGACCGCGCCCCCGACGACGAAACCTACACGCTCGATCACTTCTACGCCAAACTCCTCCGTCTCCCCGACACGATGCAGACCGAGGCAGGCCGGACCGAGGCAGAGCAGCGCGCCAATTTCCTTCGGCGGTACCTCGACCAGCTTCGGGACGAGGTGGGCGCCCCATCCTCCACCTGAAACGTCCCCTGATGCTGCCCCGACGAACCTCTTCTTGCGATAGAGGTTGGATTTTCCCAACACAGCGCGGCCGTTCCTACCTCGAACGACCCGCACGCGCACCGTCAACGAACCAACCCAGCACGGACCATGGAGCCGATCGAAAATCGCGTCGCCCAGGGCGAAATTGAGGTCTACAACCTCGCTGACCTCTGGGACGATCGCCCCATCACCGAGCTTGACATTAGCACATTTCTGGTGGAGGGCCTGATGCTGAAGGAGAAAGACTTCCGGGCGGCCGTAGGCGACCACGACTGGTCGCAGTACGAGGGAGAGCACGTGGCCCTCTATTGCTCGACCGACGCCATCGTGCCCACCTGGGGCTACATGCTGATTGCCTCCGAACTCCAAGACACGGCCCAGTCCACCACCGTCGGCCGCACGGACGACCTCCTGCGCGAATACTTCACCGATGCGCTGGCGGACGAGGACTGGTCGGCGTACGAGGACCTTCCGGTCGTCCTCAAGGGCTGTGGAGACGACCTCGTGCCGGAAATGGCTTACGTTCACGCCACCCAGAAACTACAGGCCGTGGCCCGCAAGCTCATGTACGGTGAGCCCTGCTCGTCCGTCCCCATTTGGCGACGCCCCCAAGAACACACGTCGCCGGACGACGCTGAGGCGGTGGGCGTAAAGAAGCCGGACTTGCCGAGCCCGAATGCCTAACCGTCCCCCACCCACGCGGCGCAGACCGTCTTACCGGCCCGCCGCTGCGTGCTCGGCTGCGCCTGGCCTTCTTTCCCTGTCCTCCTATGTCTTCCCGCAGCACCGTTGGCGCCGCCCCAGACGGCCCACCCGGTGTGGCCCTTATTGAGCGGCTGATGCGGGGGCTTTCCGAAAGCCCCCGCTACCGTCTCGCCCGTCGGCTCTACCACCGCCACGAAACCCTCGCGCCGCCGGTTCTCTTCTTCGGCGGTGTTACCTGGGACGCTCTGACGCTTCAGCGCGTGGGGGCGCTGTTGGACAATGTGATCCTCGGGCTCTACCTCGTGCTGCTGGGCGGGTTCATCGTCCTCACACTGCTCGACCGCAACGACCGCCCGCTTCCCGCCTCGCTCCAGGCGCTCAGCACCTGGTCCCTCGGCGCGATTCAGTTTCTGACCGGGGGCCTCTTCAGCGCATACGTCATCTACTACACACGAAGCGCGTCGCTGACGACCGCGTCGCTCTTTCTGCTCGTGCTGGTGGGCCTCCTCGTAGTTAATGAACTCATCTGGGGCCGCAAGCGGAGCGGATACCTGCTAATTGGTCTGTATTTTCTGGCTGTTTTTTGCTACCTCACCTTCCTCCTCCCCGTCGTGCTCGGGACGATGGGGTTCGAGGTTTTCCTGGCCAGCGGCCTTCTGAGCGTGGGGCTCCTGCTGGGCCTTCTCCTCGCACTGCACCAGCAGGGCGTCTTTGGGAATCTGCGCTCGCTGGCCGGGGCGATGGGATTGGTGGTTGCGCTCTTCGGCGGCCTCGTGACCTTCTACGTGCAGCAGTGGATTCCACCGGTCCCCCTCGCCCTCCAGCACGTGGGCGTATACCACGACGTGGATCGGACCGGCGACGCGTTCGTGCTGCGACAGGAGCGCTCCTCTCGGGCCCGGTTCTGGGAGCAGAAGGGCGACGTCCCGTTTCACTATACCCCGGGCGATACAGTGCACTGCTTCACGGCCATCTACGCCCCCACTGACCTCCAGACGCGCGTGGCCCACCAGTGGCAGCGCTACGTGCCCTCCCAGGAGGCCTGGGTGAACACCGACCGCATTAGCTACCGGGTCGTCGGCGGGCGGCGCAGCGGGTACCGCGGCGTCACCTTCAAGCAGCACGTCACGCCGGGCCGATGGCGGGTGAGCGTGGAGACGGCGGCCGGACGCCCCATCGGACGCATTCGCTTCGAGGTGGTCCCGGCCGACTCGACACGGCAACCGACCTTTACCACCCACCGCTACCCGTAATTCGTCCTGACGTTCTCTCTTCCCACGCCACAACGCCCCCATGCGACTTGACCTTTCCGACCAGATTCTTCTCGTGACCGGCGCGAGCCGAGGCATTGGCCGTGCGACGGCCGAAGCGCTCGCCGAAGCAGGCGGCACCGTCGCTGTCCACTACGGACACAGCGACGATGCGGCGGCCGAAGTGGTTGAGGCCTGTGGCCCAGACGCCCGCTCGTTTCAGGCCGACCTTTCTACGGTGGATGCTGTCGATGGACTGGTCGACCAGGTGGTAGACACCTACGGTCGGCTCGACGCCCTCGTGCTCAACGCCGGGGTGGCTATGGCCACCCCACTCGACGCGGACACCGACGACTGGCACGCGGCGTGGAGCGACACGATGCACGTCAACCTGCGGGCCCCCGAACTGCTGAGCCGGCACGCCCTCCGTCACTTCCAGTCGCGACAGCCAACCGGCGGGCGCATCATCAGCATCGCCTCCCGGGCCGCCTTCCGCGGCGACACGCCCGACTACATGACCTACGCCGCCTCCAAAGCCGGCCTCGTGGCATTAACCCGTTCCCTCGCCCGCGGCTTCGGGGAGGACGACGTGAAAGCGTTCACTGTAGCGCCTGGCTTTACGCGGACGGACATGGCGCAGGATTTCATCGAGGAGTACGGTGAGGCACACGCCACCCGCGACCTCGCTCTTAACCGCCTCACGGAGCCCGACGACGTGGCCTCGCTCGTCGTGTTTCTCGCCAGTGGCCAGGCGGACCACGCCACCGGCACTACGATTGACGTTAACGCTGGCAGCTACGTGCACTGATTTCCACGCTCTCCTCCAAGCCCAAGCGGTCCCGTGACATTGACCCAACTCCTAATCCTTCTGCTCATCGCGGGCATCGTTGGAAGTCTCGGGCAAGCCCTCTCTGGATACTCTCACGGCGGGTGCTTGATTTCCATCGTGGTCGGCTTCATCGGCGCCTTCCTGGGGCTTTGGCTGGGCCGGCAAATGGGACTGCCGGAGCCCTTTCTCCTCACAGTGGGCGACCACACCTTTCCGCTGCTCTGGGCGATCATTGGGGCAGCCCTCTTCTCCGGGGTGCTCGGCTTCCTGTCCCCACAGCGCTCTGCCTCTCGGCAGTAACGAGGTGCTGTACTCCCACGCCTCGCGGCGGTCGAGGGGTGGGTTCCTCATCCGCAGGCCAGGAAGTCGTCGACGATTGTGTTGAACGTGTCCGGCCGCTCCACCGGCAGGGCGTGACGGGCGTCTTCTACCACCGCCAACTCAGCGTCGGGCATCCGTTGGACGATGCGCTTTTTGGCCGCTACGGGGGTGTAGTCCGCGTCCGACGACACCAGAAGTGTAGGCGTGCCGATGCGCCCGAGCCGGTCGGCCACACTCCACCGCATGATCGCGTCCATCGCCCAGAGGTAGGCCCGCTTATCGTTTCGGGCCCAGCGGCGCACAAACTTGCGGCGGAGGTCCTCCTGGCTCGGCTTCACAAACAACTTCTGGGCAAGGAGGTGGCCCACCCGTCGCATGCCAAGCAGCTGCACCGTCAGCCGGCGGGAGCAGTACACCCACACGTCGTGCCAGGAGCGAAGCCGCATGTCGGCCACACTGTTCACGACCACCAGGCTTCGGGGAAGGACCTGCGTGCCGGCAGCCAGTTCGAGCGCCACCATGCCCCCCATGGAAAGCCCCACCACGTGGGCCGGCACGGCGCCTTGCTTGCGAAGAAAGACGGCCACGTCGCGGGCGAACTGGGCGATTGCGTAGGGACCGTCCCCACGCTCGGACCGTCCGTGCCCCCGCAGGTCGATCCGGAGCACCCGGTAGTGATCGGCGAAGTGGTCCACCTGCGCGGCCCAGTCGCGGCCGCTCGACCCCAGGCCATGGACGAAGAGGAGCGGGGGCCCAACCCCTCGTTGATTCCAGTAGAGACGCGTACCGTCGACACGGAGGTAAGGCATGCAGGCACGGCCGGCGATGACCCAGGGGGAGCTGGCGATGTGTGTATCGGTGCAGAAGAGTGCTACCCCTGCCGCCCCTGGTCGTTCAGATGCAGCCGGGCCGCGACTACCGCATCGGCCCGACCGATTGTCTGGGGCTTCGAGGGGCGCTGAACATTTTCTCATGGTCTGCGGGATCAATTCGTAACGCGGCGTGTCAAAACAACTAGAGAAAATGACGCAACGCGTTACTATCGAAAATTATGCGGATCCTTCGCACTCTATGGCTCGACGGATTAAGCGCTACGACAACCGGAAACTGTACGACACCGAGCGAAGCGAGTACGTGTCGTTGGAAGATATTGCCACCCTTGTACGGGGCGGCGAGACGGTGGAGGTCGTAGATAACGCGACGGGGCAGGACATAACGGCCCAAACCCTCACCCAGATCATTCTGGAGGAGGGCAAGAACGGCCACGAGGTCATTTCCTCGGACCTCCTGCACACCCTCCTGCGCCGCAGTGGCGAGGTTCTCGACACCGGACTGGACCAGATCCGCACGACCGTCGATGACCTGATGCACAGTTCACTGCGGCGGCTGGGCGAGCTCGTACAGAGCCCCCGGAAACAGGAGCTCGACGAGCTTCGGCAGCAGTTGCGTCAGTTAGAGCACCGCCTCTCGATCCTGCTCGACGATTTCGGTGAACAACGCCCCGGTGCGTCCGGGCCGCCGTCGTCCTCCCACGAGGAGGCCGATCGAGCCTCCGTCCCGGAACGGGCCGACGTTTCACCGGAGGAGTAGGCTGGGCGAGTTCTCGTCCGTGTGCACTTCTTTCACAAACCATCCCGCATTACGCTATGACAGAGCAAAACACATCCAAGCAAAGCTCCAAGCAGAGCGACACCGAGCACTCGACCTCTTCTACGCGCAAATCCTCCGAACGAGCAGCGTCCAAGCCTGAGAGTTTGCAGGGCGAACTGACCGAGCGGGGCCGCGACGTCTGGCTGGCCGGACTCGGCGCCTTGGCCACCGTCGAGGAAGAGGGCACCAAGCTCTTCAATCGCCTCGTGGACCGGGGCCAGAAGTTCGAGGAGGAGCGGCGCCACGAACTCGAAGAAGCCACCGAAAAGGTCCGGGAGCAGAGCGACGAGGCACTCTCCCAAATCGAAGAGGCCGGAGAGGAGACGCAGTCGATGCTCTCGAACTCCATCAATTCCGCCCTTGAGCGCTTCGGCGTGCCTACCCGTAAAGAGGTGGACGACCTGGCGACCAAGGTGGATCACCTGTCACAACAGGTGGAGGAGCTGGCGAAGACCCTTTCCGAAGAGGAATCGACAGAATCCTCCGAGTAGACTCTTCACGGGAGCCCCATCCCGGGGGCTCCCTTTTTTCCGGGCCCCACCCTCAATTGCGCCTACAGCTGGAACCGCTTCCGCGTACAACCAATACTGCGAACGAACAATTTGAACGAATCTCATCCCCCTATGTCGCCCCCCTACCCAACAGATCGGAGCACGATTGGTCTCGCCTGCGCAGGGGGCGTAATCGAAGGAGCCATCTACGAAATCGGGGCGCTCTGCGCTCTCGACGAGGCCGTTGAGGGCATCGACCTGCACGACCTCGACATTTACGTGGGGGTGAGTTCCGGATCACTCGTGGGGGGCATGCTGGCAAACGGCGTCTCCGCCCGCGAACTGAGCCAGGCCGTCGTCTCGGAGTCGCCGGACCCAACCCTTAACCTAGAGCCGGAGGTACTTTTCCGGCCAGCCGTCCGCGAGTACGCCGGTCGACTGGGACGACTGCCCGGCACCCTCCTGTCTTCACTCCGCTATTACCTTCTCAACCCGGGCGATCTGTCCCTACTGGGCCTGCTCACCACCTTCGGGTCCGTCGTGCCGACGGGCATCTTTACCAACGCGCCCCTCGCCCGCTTTCTGGCCAAGGCGTTCTCGACCAGTGGCCGCACCGACGATTTTCGAGAACTGGCCCGTCAGCTGTACGTGGTGGCCATGAACCTCGACTCCGCCGAGGTCACTGTGTTTGGCGAGCCCGGCTACGACCACGTGCCCATTTCGACGGCCATCCAGGCCTCCACGGCCCTGCCGGGCCTGTACACGCCCGTCGAGATTGACGGGGAGTACTACATTGACGGCGTGGCCCGCCGCACCGTACACGCCAGCGTCGGCCTCGACGCCGGGGCCGACCTGCTTTTCTGCATCAACCCAATCGTCCCCATCAACATCCAGCTCCATCAGCACGCCGACCGGCTGCTGGAGCAAAATGAGAACGGCACGCACGAGAGCCTCGCCGACCGCGGCCTTCCCACGGTCCTGTCGCAGACCTTCCGTGCCATTGTCGACTCCCGCAAGCGTACGGGCTTCAAAAAGTACGAGCACACCCACCCAGACGCCGATCTGATTCTGATCGAGCCCGAATGTGACGACGAGAGCCTGTTCTTCACCAACATCTTCAGCTTCAAGAACCGGCACGACGTGTGCGAGCACGCCTACCGGGCCACCCGCCAGCACCTGCGTGCCCGGGCCACCGAGCTACGGCCCGTCTTGCATCGCCACGGCCTGTCGCTACGCATGGACGTGCTGGAGGACGAAGGTCGCGCCCTGTACGACGTTCCCCTCGCCGAACGCGCCGACGCGACCTGGTCTCAGCCGGTCTCGATGGCAGAGGTGCTCGACGAGACCAACGAAACCCTGGATCGCCTCGACGATCTCCTGGATCGCCTGTACGCAGACTCGTCCTCTCGTCCCTCCCAAACAGCCCCGCCGTCCGGCTCTTGAGGACGCCTCCCTCATCGGGCCCAAAGCGCCAGTCCACCCCCGATCACGAATAGCGGAATGGAGAGCCAGAGCGGACCGCCCTGCACCGCCGCAATGACCCCCCCGATAATGCAGGCCCCCGCAATGACGCTGCTCCGTAGCCCCGCGAAGGGGTCGCTCGGGGGCTCGTCGGTCAGTGATTCTTCGAGGTGGGCCACCCCGGACGTCAGCAGCTGAGGGAGTTTTAGCGCCACGTCGACCAACTCGGGCGCATTGCTGAGCACCTCCGAGCCCAGCGTGAGGGGATTGAACCGCTCCCGAAAGATTCGCTGTACGTGTCGTCGCGACACGGCCACCACGTCGAGATCGGGGTCGAGCGTGCGTCCCACCCCCTCGAAGGTCACGAGGGCTTTCACCATCAACGTCATCTCCACCGGGAAGAAAATGCGGTACCGGGCGCCCAAACTCAGCGACTGCAAAATGACCTGGGCGAGACTGATCGAGCCCTGCTTGCTCCGCATGAGGAAGTGCCGCGCCATGTCCGACACCGCCCGGCGAAAGCCCTGCGGGTCGCCCCCCTCCCCCACACGGGCCATATCAAGCAGATACCGAGCCGCGCTTTCCACGTCGCCCCGCACCAGGGCGTAGTAGTAATACAGCATGCGCCGCTTGATGTCGACCCGAAAGCGCCCCACCATGCCCAGGTCGATGAATCCGATCTGCAGGTCTTCGGGCCGCTCGCCCGGCAGGATTTTGAGGTTGCCCGCGTGCAGGTCGGCGTGGAAGAACCCGTCCTTGTAGAGCATGCGAATGATAGCCGACGCGCCGAGATCGACAACCCGGTGACGCTCGGCATCACTGAGGTCCCGCACCGCGTCTGCATCGGGGCGAATGCCACCGAGGTACTCCATCGTCAGGACGTCGGCCGTGCTCAGCTCCCGGTACACGTCGGGAAACACAATGCCGGGCACGTCCTGAAAATTGGCCTCGAAGATCTCCGCGTGGTCCGCCTCGTAGTCGAAGTCGATTTCGCGCTTCGTGTAGGCACTGAATTCGTCAATGATCTGCCTCGGCTGGTAGCGCGGCAGAAGCCACTGCAGAAAGCCCCCAAAGAACTGTAGCAGCTTTAGGTCGGACGTCACGACGTCGCGGATGCCGGGCTTGATTACCTTCACCACCACGTCGTCGCCGTCGTGGGTGGTGGCGCGGTGCACCTGCGCGATGGACGCGGCCCCGAGGGGATCGGGGTCGATAGCCCGGAACAGTTCGTCGACGGGCGCCCCCAACTCGCGCTCAATGATGGTCTGCACCTGCTCGAATGGGATGGGCGGCAGATGGTCCATCAGACTGTCGAGCTCCTCCGTGATTGCCTCGGGGAGCAGGTCTTCGCGGATCGCCATAATCTGCCCCAGCTTCGTAAAGGTGGGGCCTAGGATTTCGAGCCGGCGGCGGAGTTGCGTGGGAAACGGAAGGTCCCGCAGATCGCTCCGGACAAACAGCTTCAGCACTGTCGCCAGCATGCGCTTGCCAAGCGACCGGAGGCCGGTCTTCTGCATCTCGGGCAGGGAGCGAACGTAGGCGATGTGCCCCCCCATCAGCAATCCCGCCACGTGCCGCCACACGGTAAAGAACCGTCGCACGGCGCCGCGGTAGGGGGCGAGCGGGTCGAAGTCGGTAAAGGGGGAGGACTGGGCCGATTCGTCGTCCGGGATCGTCGCCGTAGGCGGCCCATCGCCCCCTGGAGGCGGGGACGGAAGCTGGTCGGCGGCCCCGTCGTCCCATGCGGTGGAATCTTGCGCCTGTCCGTCCCCGCCTTGTCCCGCCGACTGTCCGTCTTGCGCCCCCCGGTTCGGGGCGGAGCGCGGCGATGTGGACTCGGAAGAAGCCATGCTGACGGTGCAACTCGGGAAGAGACAGCCTAACGCCAAAGGCGGGAGCGGGGAGGCGTTGTGCGACTGTACGCTGAATTCATACCCGGACAACCCCGAATGGTTGTTGGGCGGGATGTTTCCGGCTCCCACCAGCCCCTCTGCCGCAATGAGTCCGGCGGGCTCGAATATGCCTTTGCCCCCCACAAAACTGGGCACCATCCGGCGGAGAATCCACCGCTCCCCCGAATTTCGCAAGCACGCCGTTCTCTGGCACTTCTCCCCCCGCTCCCCGATACCGGTTGTATGAGGGAGCGCAAACGCCTCACGCCCCTCTGTTACGTCCCGACTGGACCCACCGGCCGATGCACAACCGTCGCCCCCCTCGACACGAGACTGCCGTCATGCCCCTCCCTGCTCGGTTTGTGCTCGTCGTTGTCCTGCCTTTTCTCTTCTGCCCGCCTTCCGCCCAGGGACAGGCCACAGACTCCTCCCTCACGGTCGGCTCCAAAAAGTTTACCGAAAACGTCATCCTCGGCTGGATGACCACCCACCTGATGCGGGCCGAGGGCCTGTTGGCGACCCACCGCGAGCAACTCGGTGGCTCCCGATTTCTCTGGGAAGCTCTCCGTCGCGGCGACATTGACGCCTATCCGGAGTACACCGGAACGCTGCGGCGTGAAATCCTTGCCGGCTCGACGGTGCCCCGAGACGCGCTGGCCGATACGCTCGCCCGCTACGGGCTCGCCATGACCGCCCCCCTCGGTTTCAACAACACCTACGCCCTCGGCATGCGCGCCGCCCAGGCCGATTCACTGGACATCGCAACAATCGGCGACCTGCGCGACCATCCCGACCTGCAGTTCGGCTTTTCCAACGAGTTTATGGACCGGGGTGACGGGTGGCCTTCCCTGAAGGCGGCCTACGACCTGCCACAGTCGGCCCGTGGGATCGACCACGACATCGCCTACCGCGGCCTCGCGAACGGCGACATCGACGTGATTGACCTCTACTCCACCGACGCCAAGATTGAGCGCTACGACCTGCGCGTCCTGCGCGACAGCAAACGCCACTTTCCCAGTTACCAGGCCGTCGTTCTTTACCGACGTGACCTGCAAACGCGGGCCCCCGCCGCGGTGACAGCGCTGAAACGGTTGGAGAATCAACTCCCCGCCGATACGATGCAGGCCCTCAACGCTCGCTCCCAAATCGAGCAACGGGACGAGGCCAAGGTGGCAGCGGCATTTGTGAACCGTACTTTCGACCTCAATACTACGGCGGACGTGGAGACGCGCGGGGAGCGCCTCCGCCGCTACACGACCGACCACCTGTTCCTCGTCGGCGTTTCGCTCGGCCTCGCCATCCTCTTCGGCATTCCGCTCGGCATTGTGGCCGCGAAGCGGCGGATCCTCGGCCCCGGCGTCCTGATCGTTGTGGGCGTCATCTACACGATTCCGGCACTCGCCCTGCTGGCGATGATGGTGCCCCCGCTGGGCCTGGGCCGCGTGCCCGCCGTCACGGCCCTCGCCCTCTACAGCCTCCTGCCAATCGTGTGGACCACGTATACGGGCCTCAAGGACATCTCGGGGCCGTTGCGGGAATCGGCCGAGGCGCTGGGGCTGTCGGCCCCGGCCAGGCTGTGGCGGGTGGAGTTGCCGCTGGCCGGGCGGTCCATCCTGGCCGGCATCAAGATCGCCGTCATCATCAACATCGGCGCGGCCACGCTCGGGGCCCTCATCGGGGCGGGCGGCTACGGGCAGCCGATTCTCACCGGCATCCGGCGGGCCAACCTGGGCCTCATCCTCGAGGGCACCGTCCCGGCGGCGGTGCTCACGATCCTCGCGCTGGCCTTGCTGGAGGGCCTGGAGCGCGGCCTGCTGCCGCGGTCGATGCAGTCGTGATGCGTTTGCGGACTGCACGCGGTCTCCTCCAATTGCACTCCGGGCGTCACCACCTGCGAGAACAGGACATCGCTCGACGTGCCAACGTTGCAACGTCGAACGTTGGCACGTCCGACCAGACGCTCAACGCACCTCAAAATAGCGGTCGTGGTGCCGGGCACAGCCGGGGTTGAACGCCGCCCCGCAGGACGGGCAGGTGTGCTCGGCGTCCAGGTACTGCTCGATCGTCAGCACTGTCCGGCACCGTCCACACAGGACGGCCGACGCGTTAAACTGATCGTGCGGCCACCGCTCGGGAGGATGGGTCGCCGTCTCTTCGTGGCATCTGTGGCACGGGTAGAACACGTCGCAGCACGGAAAGCGGATGGCAATGACGTCCCGCGGGCCGTGGTAGTGCGCACAGCGGGTCTCGTGGCCCACCGCCACGCCGCAGACGGGCACGTCGAACCGGTCGTCCGTGGACGGGCCCCGAACGGTGCGACGTGGCCCTCGTCGACCGTCCGAGTCTTCGTCTCCCCCCTTTCGGGCGGACGATGACACGTCAATGTCCATTGGCATACAGGGAAGCAATAAAGAAACCAAGCGGCCCCCACCGCATCTATTCGCCGCGGAAGCCCACTGCCATGGCGTGGCGCTGCCAGTGAAACACTCGCCCAAGCACACGGGTCCAGAAGGGGCTCAGCACAATGACGAGGGCTCCCAATGCCGCAGCGCTCACCAGCGCCACCGATCGGCCGAGCGCGATCCACAGCCCGACTGGAAGCACCATCGCCGCCAGCCCCCCCACAAATCCACCGGCAAACGTGGCCGTCGTGTTGCCCTGATAGTTGAAGAATGTGCTCTGGTCGAGCGCGACAGCCTCTCGGCTCCACACCCCCAGTCCGAGCAAAACAGGCGGCATCACGCCCAGGTTGTAAAGCAGAAACGCCCCCATCGGCGCAATCATCGACGGGCGAAGCGCTCCTACTACTGGCAGCACCACCGCAGTGCCCACCACGCAGAGCACGCAGAACGATGCGCACTGCGACCGCACGAGCGTCCGGGGGCGCACGGCCCGTGCCAGAAGCCCATCGAAGTGCGCACCGTGCCAGGCGTAGGTGAAGCCGCCGTACTGAAATCCCAGGAACCCCGTCAGCACGATGCTGAACACAACCTTGATGAATGCATCAAGCACAGGCGGCGGGGGCTCCCCACCTGTTGTTGTGAAAACCTGGAACACAAAGAAAGCCTCTAGAAGCAGCGCGCTCAGTAGCATCTGACGCGGGCGCTTGTTGCGAAGGATGAGCTTCAGGTCCAGCAGTGCCAGCGACGCCACGCGGCCCCATCCGCGGCCTCGTCCCTGAAGGACCGCGCCGGTTTGCACGTGCGTCTGCTCCGTGTCCCCCAGCACGCTGTAGAGGCGCCCCCGAAGTGTCCCGTGGGCCGCCACGGCCATTCCGGTTGCGCCCCCAATCAACACAAGAAGGGGCGCGATCCGCCCCGCCGCCAGCCCCTCAAAGAGCCACGCAGACGCGGATTGGAGCAGTTGTCCTCCCGTCCAGGAGCCGCCCGCCACGACGGCCGCGAGAAGGCCGGCCGCACCGAGCACGAGCCCAGTGTTCCGGTCCCAGACAGCGCGCAGAAGACTGTTCAGGAACTGCGTCGCGGCCACGAGCAGGAGCGCCCCCACGGCCCAGCACGCCGCCCCCACCGCCGAGGTCGCAGGACGCACCGTGCTTCCCCAGAGCGACGCGAGGACGACGACCGGCAACAGGTTCAGCAGGCTCAGAGACGAGACCACCTGCAGGATGCGAACGACCTGTGGTCGCCGAAGGGGCAGATGCAGATACGGCCGCACGTCGCTCCCGGCGGACCGCTGCAGGAAGAAGCGCATCGGGACGAGCCCCACCGCGCCGTACAGCACAAACTCATTGAGCAGCCGGAGCGGATCTTGCTCCGGTGCCACCTCCGCCACAATCTCCGGGAAAAACCAGCCGGCCGCCACGAAGAGGGACCCAAAGTACGCGGCCGCCAGCAGGAGGAGCAGGCCCCCAATCAGGCTGCGGCCAAAGGTCGGCGAGCGGGTCTGTTGATGCCACTGGTGGCGGAGGACGTCAAGAAGCGTCATGATGAATCAGCTCCATAGCGGGAAGCGTCGACAGGGACCTCTTCGTTTCTGTTCTCGTCTCAGAGCGCGTTGTGCTATGTGTCGAAAGTATGTGTGTCCCTCCCCAAACGCCAAAACGGAGCTCCGTTGTCGTCCCAAACTTGATTTGGGACCCATCCGACCAGACGGGGAGGCTTCCGCCATCGTCAGATAGGCTCCAAATCGAGTTTGGAGCGACGGATGTGGGGTTTTCTCCCGGAGGAAGCAGTCTTCCAGTGGTGCGCACATTCCTTACACAACAGCACAGGCCGTTTTCAGATCGGTTCGTTCTCGCGGAACCCCTCCAGCATCGCGTGCCGGTGTTGGTTCAGCTGACGTGCGAAGGGGCGCAGCGTCCACGCAACCACGCAGAACCCGGCGAGTCCGGCTCCGCCCAGTACCCCCGAGACGAGCAGCCAGTCGCCCGTCGCGTACGCCGCAATTGTTCCGACCATCAACCCGAAGGGGATCGGAAGCAACATCAGCCCTCTTGAGGATTCGGTCATGGCCATCGAAGCGCTTGACGCAGACGTATCGACCGGCGTCCGGAAGCGAGGCCCGAGGTATGCGATGGCGGGAGTGCCCGCCCCCCACCAGTACAGGGTACAGCCCAGAAGAAACACCGCGTAGTCGGGCCGGATCCAGGGCGCCAGCGCAGGCAGGAGCAGGCTTCCGGGAAGCAGTCCCGTCCAGAGCAGAGCCAGCTTGGCCGTCGCGATCTCCGGAAACGGATGTGGACGGGTGAACAGGCCATCGACGTGCCCCGCCGAGATCCCGTAGATTGCACTTCCCACGGTAAAGGATGGCCACCCAATTCCAAAAAACGCGATGTACAGGATCCCATTGAAGCCGATCGCGCCCTTCAACACGAGTTCGGAAACCCCGACTCCATAGAACAGCACCGCGCAGATGGTCCCCATCAGGGCGATTCCCCGCATCCTTCGCGTCCGGAAAATCTGTCGCAGCTCCAGCGCCACGAGGCGCCCCGCCGGGAGCGTCCGTTCGGCCCAGCGGCAGAGCGCCTGCTCCCACCACGAGGGCCCGTCCCGCCGACGCATCGTCCGCCGGTCCACCTCCAGTCGTGTCTGCAG